>Ga0114931_10000012_pt1 | contig 193009 bp, 157 predicted proteins | sample 2SBtaG_FD_89579 | JGI IMG/M metagenome (GOLD analysis project Ga0114931, IMG submission 89579) | Deep subsurface microbial communities from Kolumbo volcano to uncover new lineages of life (NeLLi) - 2SBTROV14_V59a metaG | ecosystem: Environmental > Aquatic > Marine > Volcanic | place: Kolumbo...
CATCGCAGCCGGTTGTATCGGCGCGACTGTGTTACTCGCCCTGGTCGGGATCGGTTTTTTTCTCTGGGCCGGGTACCGGTATCTGCTGCCCCTTGCAGGGCCCATTACGACCAGGTTGATGTGTGGCCTGGTGATTCTTTGCCTGGCGGGACTCATGGCATGGTTGACCCGACGCCTCACCCGCTGACACCCGATGAAGCCAAGGCCCGGTTGCGGCTGGCCGCGCACCGCGCCAGTCCGTCGGCCCTGGTGGAATGTCATCCGTGGCAGGCTCTCGCTGCCGCATTGATTGGTGGTTATGCTGCCGGTCAGGGTGATACAGGGTCCGTGCTGCTTCGAAACCGGGGCGCACAGCTGCTGTGGCTGCTGGCAAGTAAAGGTTTTATTGCATCAGTGAGGCCACCATCGCATGAACATCGCAGCGACAAATAAACCTGCGGGGAAATGCTGAATTTCCAGACCCTGCTGGACGCGAGTCTGCCGTATTTGTCGCATTATGGCCTGATTGTCGTCTTTGCCGGCGCCCTGGTCGAAGGTGAAACCATCGCGCTGCTCGCAGGTGTACTGAGCCATCGGGGGACTTTCCCGTTTGGCTGGACTGTCATGACCGTGACCCTGGGTGCATTCACCGGGGATCAAATCTGGTTTTACCTCGGGCGCCGTTATGGTCAGGATGTCCTGTCGAGATTTCGGCGCGTGGCCAGGCAGGTCGACCGGGTCCGGCCATGGCTGGAGCACAATTCCGACTGGATTGCCGTGGGCTCCCGTTTTGTCTACGGGACCCGGATTGCCGCCCCGATGGTGCTGGGCATGCATGACTATCCACCCGTACGTTTCGCCGTGATTAACGGCATCAGCGCCGGTCTGTGGGCACTGGTCGTTGTCGGTGCCGGTTATCTGGTCGGCGCCGGGGCCGAAGAGCTGTTCGGTCGGATCAAACATACCGAACAGCTCTTGCTGGTTGTTATCCTGCTGATGCTGGTTCGATGGTGGTATCGACGCAGAAAGTTGCTTCGTGCCGCTGGCAAGTCACCATGAAAGTATCGATTCTTTTACCCTGCCTGTCATTCATGAATTCAGAATGGATAATTCCTGTTGTGGCCGTAGCGTGATTTCATAGCGGCCGCCATCGTCGATCCATGCCATGAAGTCGTCGGGCAAGATTTTGCCCGTGTTCTTGATTTCGATCCGGCCTGGCTGGAGTTGACCGGGTCGTTCGACGGTCAGGCAATACGTTGTTTCACCGCGTTGTAACTCCAGGCGAATTTCAGGCCAGTCTGCGGGTAAACAGGGCGCCAGCCGGAAGCCGTCGGGCGACCATTGCAAACCGAGCATTTGTTCTGTGATCAGCCGGTAGTACCAGGGAGCCGAGCCGGAATACCAGGACCATCCGCCGCGCCCGGCATTGTTTTTTCCGGCGCTGATGTCGCCCGGCATGACGTAAGGTTCGATACGATATCGATCGGCAGCCTCGTGATCGGTGGCGCGATAGACCGGATTTAACCACTGGCACCATTGCAGCGTTTTATCGGCGTTGTCCATCCGGGCCATGGCCCAGACGGCCCATACCGCCGCATGCGTATACTGACCGCCGTTTTCCCGGGCCCCGGGCGGGTATCACTTGATGTACCCGGGATCCTTGACGGATTTTTCGAAGGGTGGCGCCAGCAGTTTTATCAACCGGTGGTGCGGGTCGACCAGTTCCTGCTGCACGGCTTGCATGGCCCGCGCCATGCGATCGGACCGGGCCGCGCCGGATATCACCGCCCAGGTTTGTGCGTTCAGATCAATCCGGCATTCGTTGCTTGCGGCACCGCCCAGAATGTTGCCGTCGTCATAGAAACCACGCAGGTACCAGTCGCCGTCCCAGGCATTTTTCTCGCTGGCCTGTGCCAGGTCGCCGGTTCGCTCCGCATAGAAACGGGCCCGTTCGGCATCGCCGCGTCGTTCGCAAAGCGGGGCGAAATGATCGATGACAAAGCACAAAAACCAGGCCATCCAGACGCTTTCGCCCTTACCTTCGGCCCCGACCCGGTTGAGGCCGTCATTCCAGTCGCCCGTGCCGATGAAGGGCAGCTCGTGGGCCCCGACTGCCAGACGGGCATCGATGGCGCGACAGCAGTGTTCATAGATCGAAGCGGTATGGCCGGACGGCACGAACTCGGCATAACGCTCGCCTTCTCCGGCCTCGAGCTTGGCGCCATCGAGCCAGGCCACCTGCCGATCCAGCAGCTGATCGTCTCCCGTGGTACGCACGTATTCGGACACGACATAGGGTAGCCAGAGCAGGTCATCCGAACAGCGCGTGCGCACGCCACGCAACGGGTCCGTGTGCCACCAGTGCAGCACGTCGCCCTCTTCGAATTGTACGGCCGCGGCACGCAGGATCTGCTCGCGGGCCATTGCCGGAGCAGCCCAGAGCAATGCCAGCACGTCTTGCAGCTGATCCCTGAAACCAAAGGCCCCGCCGGGCTGGTAGAAGCCGGTGCGCCCCCAGAGCCGGCTGGAGATGGTTTGATAGAGCAGCCAGCGATTCGTCAACAGGTCGAGGGCCGGATCCGGTGTTTTGACCCGGATTTTGCCGAGCAGTTCATCCCATCGCTTTTCGAGCACCGCACGGCGTTGCATAACGAACGCGGCATCCTGAAAACGACGGATGCGGTCCAGAGCATCGTCCCGGTGCTCTCCGGTGCCCAGCAGGAAGTGAAGTTCTGCCGTTTGTTCCACCGCAAGGTCGATATGTACCTGGTAAACGCCGCAGACTTCGGGGCCGACTGTCACGTTACCTGACAAGCCGATGACACGCAGCCCGGCAGGGTCGCGCCACGAGCGGTCGGGACCTAGAAACTCGTACAGATCGGTTGTTATTCCGTGCGGCGGCATGCTGGCCGCTAGAAACGCCATGCGTTCGGATTGGTTTCGATTGAAACCGTTGCGGACCAGGATTGCATGGCTGGCAGGATCGGTTTCCGGCACCAGCAGGTCTGCATTATCGGCATGACTGTTACCCAACAACCATTCGACGACATAGGTCAGCGTAACGCGCCGGCTGCGAGGCCAGCAATTTTTCAGCTGCACCCGTATCATCTTGACGGGTTCTTCCGGATCGATGAAAACTTCGAGGCGCTGATTCAGGCCATTGCTGTTGTGTTCGAATCGCGTGTAGCCGGCACCGTGCGCAACCTGGTAGGGCAAACCGTCGCCCCTGGGCAGGGGTGTCGGCGACCAGGTCTCGGCGGTTTCCTCGTCGCGAAAGTACAAAGCCTCGCTGGATTGCTCGGTCACCGGATCGTTATGCCACGGCGTCAGTCGATATTCACTGCTGTTGTCTCGCCAGGTGAAATCCAGCCCTGCAGACGTGGTAAGACAGCCGAACCCGGGGTTTGCAAGAATGTTGACCCACGGCGCAGGAGGCGCCGTGCCCTGCGGCTGATACATGACGTATTCCCGACCGCATTGGCTGAAGCCCCCGTATCCGTTCTCGAACTGCAGGTTGGCAAGAGGTTTTAGCGGTTCGGTCGTGAGCCTTTCCAGGGGCGCTGACGGCACCGGCACGAACGGCGGTATGGCCGGCCGTTGCAGGCGCCTGAGAAGAAACGTTTCAATGGTGGTGCCTGGCTCAAGATACACCGCTGCCGTAGCCACCAGGTTATTTCGTTCCTGCTGATCCAGTGCGCTGGCGGGCACGATCACGGCCTTGCCCCGAAAAGGAATATCGTATTCCCGGGCGGGTTCGATCAGGCTGTGCAGCCGATCGCGGGTCGGTTGATTATACCCGGCGCTGTTTTCGTCCAGAAAGACGAGGTCGACAGCCATGCCGTGCAAATTCCAGTAGGTATGGCAACGTAGCAATTGCGCCGCCGTACCGATCTGGTTCAGTTTTTCCAGGCTCATCATCACGATGGGATGGTCACCGGAGATACCATGACGCCATAATGAGGATTGCGATGCTTTGCAATTTTTCGTCGCCGCATGTTTTACATCCGATGCGATTTCCGGCCAGAAAACTTTTGCCAGGATTTTCATGGCCGTTCGGGCATCGTCTGGCTGCAGCCCGGTATTCTGCAGGTCATATTCACTGTGCGTGCGGGCCTGGCTCATCGACCATGAGATCCGTTCCACCGACTGAAAGTGCGCAACGGTATCGAGTACTTTGCGTTGTGTGTCGGCAACCGCTGTCAGGAAGGTGAGTTGCACGGTGTCATGGGCCGGTATTTCGATTGTAATGCCAAGCTCCATCCATGGATCGGGTGTATCGCCGGGGGCGGCATGTGCCGGAGCGTCACTGTTTAACGAGGCAGGGTGATGCGGATCCCCGCGCTTGCCCAGAAAGAGTCTGCGGTCATTTCCGAAATACAGGTCGGCCTCCGCGTCAGGTTGTGTAACCACGGCGTATCCCATATACAGCCTGTCCTGATCGGCGCTACGGGGTCGCCGGCGGAATACCAGGGTTTCGCTTTCCGCAATAAATTCACTTTCTATAAACAGGCGCGAAAAAGCCGGGTGGCGGCGAAATTCCTTATAGCGGACCATGAGCGGTTCGGCTGCGAGAAAAACGAAGAGCGAGCGCGAGGTATTCGATTCGTTGGTCATGACCAGTCTGCGCATTTCAACGTCCGCATCCGGTGCGACGACGATGGTCATGCGTGTCAGCAGGTTTTGCTTGCGACTGACGAATGTCGCCTGGTGAGGCCCGAATTCAACATCCAGTTCTCCGGCATTCGGGTATTGCGTGCCCAGTGACCATGTTTCGCTGCTGCGCATGTCCTTGAAGTACAGGTTCAGGCCGCCGATGGGTCCGTCCATGCGGGGATCCCAGCATGTCAGCGCAACGTCGTTCCAGTATTGCCCGCCGCCGCCCTGGCTGGTGATGCAGGTATTGAGGCGGCCGTTTGACAGAACGTTGATGGCGGTCTCCGATGATTTTGCCGTCCAGGTCTGAACGATTCTAGGCAGCGGCAATTCATCATCGGTGGCGATATGGGTGCGATGGGCCGCGATTGTCGGTGTGCCATGCGGGGTTGCTTCATAGAGCAAAGGTTTGATGCTGGAAATTCTCGGATCGGAATGAAAGCGTTTGATCATGGAATCGTCAAACAGCGTGTTGTCCAGCGCCAGCATGATCATGCCCTGATGATGCGCCATGTGGGAACCGACAAGTTTGCCCCGGAGATTGCGCCTGAATTGGCTGATCGGCCCGTAGTCGAGGGCCTCTCGCATTCCGAACTGGTCTTCGGCATGCAGTTTGCGCAATTCGTCGAGATTCTCGATTACGGCCGAGTGGGCTACAGGCAGGGCCAGTATGCTCGCATAGGGCGAAACCACGAGGCGCTGGTCGTGGCTCGGGCTCAGTCCCAGTTCCGGGAGCCCGAATGCCCGGTACTGGTAGTGGTTGTCCTGATCCAGGCGGTAATAACCCGATTCGGAGATTCCCCACGGCGTGCCGTGGCTTTTCCCGTAGCGGCGGGCCTGGTCCACAACCGTGCGCACGCTCTGATTCATCAGAGTACGTTCCGGGCACTCCATCAGCAGGTTGGGCATCAGGTATTCGAACATGGTCGCGCTCCAGGACAATAAGGCCTGGGTGCCCCTGATCCGGGCCAGCGGACGGCCCAGGTGCATCCAGTGTCGGGCCGGTACCTGTCGTTGTGCGATGGCGATAAAACTGGCCAGGCGCGCTTCCGATGCCAGTAAATCGTAGTAACTGGTATCCAGTTCGCCGGTGGAAACGTTGTAGCCGATATGAAATAGCTGGCGCTTCTCGTCATAGAGAAACCGGAAATCCATGGCATCGACAATCTGGTGCATTTCGGTAATCAGCCGGTCGAGATCGCTCCTGACCTGGTGAGCGGTTCCGGCAGCCTGGTGGAGCGAGGCGCGCAGCTGTTTGTTCCACTCTGCGGCGATTTGTCGATCGCTGTCGGCCTGTTCCCGCTTCAGCAGGGTGTCAATCCGATCGAGCAGCGGCAGCGTCTTTCGCTCGGGATGGGCAATATCCGGGAGCGTCATCGGTTCATGGAGCAGGGCGCAGAGTTCCGACCAGGCATCCCCGGGTTCGCCGCGGCGCCCGTAGAAGTCTGGAATCTCTGCGAGCAGTGTGTTCCAGGGTGCAAACGACCGGTACTCGCGTTGCGCGGCCCGAATTTCGCGGCGCAGACAACGAATCCAGCCGCGAAACTCGGCGATGTCCTCCGCGCTCCAGTGGGCGTCCGGTTGTTCCAGCGCTGCGAGGAATTCGACTTCAATACGCTCGCAATCGCCTGTTTCCACGTCGGCCAGTCGTTGCCACCATGATCCACCTTCGTGCTGGGCGAATGCATGCAGATCATCGAGGACGGCCTGCACGCGTGCCAGTTCTCCGCTGTCTGCAGACGCCTTTGCCCGTGCGAGCACGCTGCGCATGACATCCACCGTATCGGCGATGCCGAGCCTGAGGCGCGGCGAAGGAACGGGTCCGTTCTTCAGTTCCTCGAGGCCCTGTATCAGGGCGATCAGGCAGCCGGCAAGATTACCGCTGTCTACGGTTGAAACGTATCGTGGTTCGAGAGGACGCAGATCATTGGTTTGAATCCAGTTCAGAAAATGGCCCCGGTATTTCGGTATCCGCCGCAGTGTCTGTAAGGTATTGAACAGGCGGGTACGCAGATTATTCAGATCCAGATAGCCAAAATCGTGTGCCGACAGGATCGATAGCAATGCAAACCCGATATTGGTCGGCGATGTGCGCTGGGCGACGGAAAATTTCGGTGTTTGCTGAATGTTGTCCGGAGGGAGCCAGTGGTTCTCCGGGCTGACGAACGTTTCGAAGAAATGCCAGGTGCGACGCGCCAATAACCGCAGCACCGCTGTTTCGTCTTCGGTCAGGGCAGTGGCGACGGTAACATCAGGCCGGCTGATCCACCAGGCCACCAGCGGGGACAGGAGCCATGCCAGTATGAACGGCAACGAGACTGACATGGATTCCGGAGCGGTCAAAAACACCAGGATTGCTGTAGCCGCGGCAAATATAGTCGTGGGATACATCCTGACAAAGACCGCGCTCGGTCCGAGGTTCTGGCCCAGTTGCCGGGCAGTCTGCGCAGCGCTGGTCCATTCCAGCAGATGCCGGCGCTTGACGAGCAGTCTGAATAAAGTGCGGCAAATGGCGTCCAGTGCATTCAACGACTGGTAGGGCAGGAAGATCAGGATCAGAATCCAGCGGGACGTTTCTGTTGCAAGGGTCCTGGCGTGTCCGGCCAGGGTGGATTCGATCGTACCCCAGCGCCAGTTGGCCGGCCGTAATGCCGCGAGTGTTTCGAACAGTATCGGCAGGCCCGGGACTGCCGCCACGGCGAGGCCCCATTGCCAGGCCAGTTCCGGCAGCAGAACCCAGCCGGCAACGAGTGATGCAAGCAGGCACGGGAACAAAAGACTTCTGGATATATTGTCAAAGATCTTCCAGCGATCCATGAGCCTGGGATGAAAGCGCGCCCGATGGGTGCCGACGCGCACGCCGCGCCAGCCCATCCATGGACAGATCTGCCAGTCGCCCCTGATCCAGCGGTGCTGACGCCTTATATAAGAGAGCAGGGTCGAAGGAAAATCCTCGAACAGCACGATATCGGAGGCCAGCGCGGTTCGGCCATGCAAACCCTCGAGCAGGTCATGACTGAGAATGGCATTCTCGGGCAGTTCTCCCTCCAGGCTGCGGGTGAAGCCTTCGAGATCGTAAATTCCTTTCCCGACAAAAATCCCCTCGCTCAGCGTATCCTGGTAAACATTCGAGACTGCGTGCGTATACAGGTCGAACGTCACGTCGCCGGTAAAGATTCTCGAAAAAAGCGTGGAGCCGGCCCTGACCGGATTGATCTCGAGTCGTGGCTGAATGATGGTATAGCCGGTCTGCACACGGCCGGTTTGCGGATCGAATACCGGGCGATTGAGCGGGTGCGCGAGCGTGGCGACCAGGCTTCGGGCACTGTCCGTCGTCAGGTGCGTATCTGCGTCGAGGCAGATGACCAGGCGAATGTCCTTGAGATTTGCGCGGTCGCCGCAGAAATGGGTGAATGTGCCTTCTTTGCCGTGCAGCAGGAACTGATTGAACTCGGCGAGCTTGCCGCGTTTTCGTTCCCAGCCCATCCAGCTGCCCTCCGATTCGTTCCACAGCCGATGACGATGCAGGAGATTAAAGGGCTGTTCACCGGCGCGCCCGTAGCGCCGGTTCAGATCCTCAATGCTGTTGCAGGCGAGTTTCATCAACTCCGGTTCGCCCGGCATTTCCAGGTGAGGCGCATCCGGGAAGTCGGTGAGCAGCACATAGTGCAGCAGCGGGTCGGTATTGCCGAGATAATTGGTTTCCAGGCTGGCCAGCAACTCCCGGAGTTCTTCGGCGCTCGACAGCAGTGCCGGGACGGCGACAACCGTTTTCCAGCCGCTTCCGATTCCGTCCCGAAAATCCATCTTCGGCAACAAGTGCGGTGACTTGAAGCGGGTGATCAGCCAGTTGACGGTACCGCCGCAGAGCATCAGGGCGGGTGGCAGGGACAGGACGGTGAACAGCAGCGCCTTGCCGGGCGTCGTAAACGATAAGAGACGGTTGCACAACAGCGCCAGCAGTACGGCGCTGCTGCCGATGATGGCGGCCACATAAATGGCGGGGATTTGCTGGCGGAACAAGACGGCAAGTTTGTCCGCCAGGGTGGGCTCGTATCCCAGGTGGTCCAGGAGTTCATGGCGGCCCCGATCGATCAGAAAATAGCCGACATGGCGTTCCCGCGGGTTTTCGTCCTGACCGGCGGATGCCAGGTAGACTGTGCCTTCAGCCACTTGCCACTCGGGGCATTTGCAGTCTTTGGCGATTTTTTCGATCGAATTGCGGTAGTTGTTGCGAGTCTCGAAATCCATGGACGCATAAGCCTGTACCGGATCGCGAGCCAGGATCTGGTTGACATGCGATAAACGCTCGACACATTCGGGCCATTGAAAATGATTGATTGCACTGAGGGTCAGAATGCAACCGGCCAGCATGTCGCAGTGTTCCAGGTTTTCTCCCGAGGCGTCTTTGGGTGCCGCAAGCATGCGTTCGGCACATTCACAGAGCTTTTCGAGTATGACGATACGCAGCAGGGCGGGCAGCGCCCACAATTCACCGATCATCAGCACGTGGTCGTTTTGATAAACAGCCGTGAAGTGCTCCAGCCAGGCCATGTCCAGCGGTAATTCGGTCGCATCGACGGTTGCCCGAACCAGTGATTCGACGCGGGTCATGGCACCTTGGTTCGGGTGTTCGGCAAGCGGTAACTGACGGTAGAAGCGACGCGGCAGATCGCTGCGCACTTGCTGAAGTGCTTCGCGGATTACATATTCGTTATCGAGTAACCACTCGGTGCCGGGAAGCCTGTGAATTTCCCGTACGCGTTTGCCCGACAGGATCCTGAAGACGCCCCGCACTCGCTGATCGAGAGCGGAGATTCGTGCGCGTATGTCGGCCGATTTCAGGCCGGCATCGGCATCGGCATGAACCCGGGCCAGGTCATTCGCTACTCGGGACAGAAATGGCGCGTGGATGCCGGTCGGCATCCTTTAACTCGCATGGGCATGATGGTCAGGTAAATAGATACTCCTGAATTTACTGGCTGCCAGACCGCTGTCATGCTGAAAAACGAGGATCGGCCGTTTCGTGTGGGCGAGCAGAAATTCGGGAACCGGCCCGTAATGCCAGCCGGAGGCATGTTTGTCGCTATGGGCGCTGAGTATGATGAGACTGACGTCCCGGGCATCCGCGATTTCGTTAATGGCATGGGGCGCACGGTTGGTTACGGTGATTTCAGTCGTCACTTTCAGGCCCGCGGGGAGTTTCGCCTGTAACTCCTGCATATGCCGCTCGGCTTCCATGCGATTGATGCGCGTGACTTTTTCCATCAGGTATTGCGTCTCGCGACTGTCCGGAACCGTGGTTTGAAGTTCGGTTCGTTCGATTGCCCGCACCAGGATGAGTTCGGCATCATGTATCTGGGCGATCGCCGTCGCTATATTCAGCGCCCATTGCGAACCGCCGGAACCATCGACGGGGACCAGGATACGCCGATAAACCATTTCACCCGGGTCTTCCTGATCAAGAACCGGGCGGCGATCAGCACGGAAGTTGTGGCAGTGGAAATCACTTTCTGTACCGTACCGCCCCGTGCGAACTGCCCCATGCCGCTGCGACCGAGCGCTCCGAGTATGATCAGGTCAATATTGTTTTGTTGTGCGAAGCAGATCAGCCGGTTGGCGGCATCGCCTTCTTCCAGTTCCCAGCTGGCATCCAGGCCCGCGGCTTTGAGTTTTTCGGTTTGCCGTTCCAGGTAGGCCTCGGCTTGTCGTCGATGCAGTTGCCAGTCAACCGCATCGATAGCCGAATGCACACCGTTGGCGTCGTTGGAGATCACGCGCAGTAATATGAATCTGGATTCGAAAGAACTGCCGATGGCAATGCCATGGATCAAGGCCTGTTCTGCAAGCTCGGATCCATCCAAAGCAATTAGAATTTTGATCATAGCGATTTCCTCGTGCGGAATTGAAATTTAAACGGCTGTCTGGCAGATCGAAGGCGTACCTGACTCTAATATATTATGTCTAATACTAGGCGATTATCCCGGCAAAGTCATGGGTAAAGATACTTAAGAAACGGGTCGCTTGGACAGCCCGGGACCCGGCAATTGATTTATTTAATTAGTTGATATTAAAGGGATAATTTTCTGTATCTCAGGGGCGGGCAAAAGGGCGGGCCACTCGATTCTGAGCCCGGACGGCCGCGTCGATCAGGGCGGGCCAGATGCCGTTCAGCCGGGCGAATACGGACTCGGGAAAGCCGAGATAGGCTTCTTTGCGTCCCGCTTCCATTGCGCTGAGAATCTTGTTTGCGATCACATCGGGTTCATCCATCGCCGTCTTCGTTGCGGCATTCATTTTCATGATTGCACCGGTATTGATCGGTGTTTTAACCGCACGTGGCGAGACATAGGTAACCGAGACATTTGTGTCCGCGAGTTCACGACGCAGTGCCTGCGAGAAACCGCGCAGGCCGAATTTGCTGGCCGAGTAAGCGCTGAAATAAGCGAAGCCGATGGAGCCGAACATGGAACCGATGTTGACGATTTGACCGGCCTCTTGCGCCAGCATGGCTGGCAGCACGGCTCGTGACAGTGCCATCGGTGCAATCAGGTTGACCTGTATGAGCCTTTCGAGGCGGCTGATCGATTCGTGTTCATAGGTACAAAAACTCATCAGCCCCGCCAGGTTGACAAGAATGTCGATGCCGCCCAGCCGGTCGATTGCCTGCCGGGCGGCATCGTCGCAATGTTCGGCAGAGGACAGATCGGCAGGCAGTGCGATGGCGCCGGGCAAATCCCGGCATAACCGGTCGAGCGCCTCGGCATTCGCATCGATCAGTACACAGTTTGCTTCGTGACCGGCCAGCAGTTCGGCCAGATGCCTGCCCATGCCTCCGGCGGCACCGGTCAGGATGATTCGCTTTCCGTTAACTTGCATCGATTCACTTCCTTGTCTTTATGTGTCAGATTCTGTTTCCGTTCAAAACTCGAATTCCAGCAGGCCCCGGTACGTTTGATTGACGCTGGTGCGGTCGAGTCCGAGAATGAGGCCCAATTCCCAGTGTAGTTTGGTCTTGCCACCGGTGCGCACATTACCCGTGAAGACCGGGCCCAGTCCCTTGCTGTAGTCGCCGACATAGAGTTCCAGTGCCGGTTCGAAGCCGCGAGTCAGGCGATAGCGGATCTGGGCAGTCAGGGTTGTTTCAAATTCGTTGACGACGTCATTGCCCCATTCGTAAAAAATTCCTGCATTGACAGTGGTGATCCAGCGTCCGACCTCCTTGCTCATCAGTAGCGTTGTCTTGATTTCGGCGATATCACTGTTACGCTTATCTTCAAATTCGAATAACAGTCCCCAGTCTGCCCAGTATTCTCCCTTTTCCGTCATCTGCCATTTAGTTTCCAGTTCGTAGCCCGAGACCGCCAGGTTATTTGTATCGGTTTTTTCACCGATCAGATAGAGTTCGCTGAACAATCGGTCCGACCAGGTCATGCCGAGACCCAAGCGGTGAATTTGCAGACCGTCTTTTGTGTTGTTGCCGTCATTCTGTACGATGGAGCGATATTCGATTTCCCGTTCCAGGAGATGGACGTAGGGGTCGTAGACCTTGTCCACAATCGGGCCGTCAGCCCGTGCCGGAATGGCTGCCGGCAACAGTGCGACGATCAGGACGACAGTCGAAGCGGTCCGGTTATTCATCCAGGTTCGAACTCTTTTTGACCAGCACAATCAGTATGACCGGCAGTATCAGGCTGGCAAGGTAGACGGCCGCCTGGATCGACGAGGGCGTGGCTTCGTAGCCGATCAATGCGTATAGCAGCTGGCCGGTTACAGAATGTTCCGATATCCAGCCCGAGCTGTCCCACAATGGCGCGCGGGACGGCAGCCAGTCGGCCTGGATCAACAGCAGTGTCGCCTGGCCGGCAATCCCGGCCGCAATCAGTATGGCGGCGCCGATGCTGGCATAGGAAGACCCGTTACGATTGGCACTGAGGAGTCCGTAGTAAGCCAGTACGCCGACGCTGACCCCGATGCCTGCGCCGACCATGCCGCCGAGCAGGATGGGCTCGAATAATTCCGGGTTATCGGTAAAGCTGGACAAATAGATCAGTATTTCCGAGCCTTCGCGCATGATGGCGAGGCTGACGCTGGTCATCATCAGAAAAACCATGCGACCGCCGGTCCGCGCGCGACGGTTGCTGAATAGAACGACGGTCAGCGTCAGACAGCAATAAATCATGATTTGCATCAGCGCATTGACCACTTCCTGTCCAACGCCGTCCAGCCAGTCCGAAACCATGGCAATGTTACCGGCGTAGACGACTCCACCCGCCAGCCCGATGCAGATGCTCCAGCCAGCCCAGCGGCGACCCGTCGGCACCCCGTCACCCAGCGCCAGCAACACACTGATCATGAGTGCGGCTTCGAGGAATTCGCGCAAAACGATGATGACGGAGTTCAATAACATGGTCGGCGCTCAGCGTGCAATGATCGTCCCTTGTGCAGTCTTGGGGTTGAACTCGCCGAAGAATGGATATTTCCCGGCCTTTAACGGGCCGATAAAAATGACGGCCTTGCGGTTGCCCATGATGACTTTCTCGCGATTGAGTTCATAACTTTCAAATTCCTCCGGCGTTGGATCGCGGTTATAAACCATCAGCTTGATTTTCCGGTTGGCCGGTATGGAGATTTCGGAAGGTTCGAATAAATGATTGCGGATCTCCAGTTCGAATACCGGCGGTTTGGCGGCTGCCGGTGTCGCAAGCAGGACCAGGAACAGGAACAGGGCAAGCGGCGGCGTCAGTCTATCAGGCTGTTGAAAAACCCTCATGCGGCACAATCCGGCGTTAAAAATTGGCTCACAATGCTCATGTACTGGCGTGTACACTGCGCTTGTTCGCCAATTTTTTCCTTGTCTTGCACTCGCCTGAGACTTTTTCAACAGCCTGCTAGCCATGGTCGGTACCTGATCGTGGTTCCGATACCGGGAAGTCGATGCGGACCGACAGGCCGCTGTCGAATGATGACGGGCCGAGCGAAATAGATGCATCGTGCAGTTCGGCAATGTGCTGAACGATGGCCAGGCCCAGGCCACAGCCCGATTGAGAGGATGCATGGCGATCGCCGCCGACCCGATGGAATCGTTCGAATACCCGCTCATATTCTTCCGGCGCAATACCCGGTCCGGAATCCTCTATTGTCAATACGATGCTGCGTGTGCCGGATTGAACCCTGACCAGGATGCGGCCGCCGCGCGGCGTATATTTCCCGGCATTGCTTAACAGATTCTGCAGCAGCGTTTCCAGTGCAAAGCGATCGCCGATCATCCGGCTTTCGCCGCCAACCAGCTCGATTTGCTGGTCTCTGGCAGAAAAATCGGGATATCGCCGGCTGATGACCTCGCGGGCAAGCGCGTGCAGATCCAGCGGCCTGAAGTTGGCCATGAACTGATCCGGGGCCGTGCTGTGCAGGGCCAGGATCTGCTCTACCAGGTGACCCATTCGATCGATACCGTCCTTCAGGCGAGCGATGTTGGGGTTGCCTGGCGGCAATTCGTGGGCCAGGTTATGCAGATGCACTTTCAGGACGCTGATCGGCGTCCGCAGCTCATGCGCGGCATCGGCCGCGAATCGCTGTTCGCGGCCAAAAGAAGCGGCCAGCCGGGCGAGAAAATCATTGATAGAAAGAATGACTTGCGTCAATTCCGCAGGCGTCTGGTCCGCAGGTAGCGGCGTCAGGTCATCGCTCGTCCGGGTACCGAGCTCCCTGGCGAGCCGGTTCAGCGGTCTCATGCCATACCCGACAATCAGCCAGATCAGGAGTCCGGCAACCGGAAGGCCGAAAATAATCGGCGTGACGGCCTCGAGAATAACCTCTTCGGCAAGCCGGGAACGTATGTCGGTACGTTCCGCGACGATAACCCAGCGTCCCGTCTGGCTGGTCTGTTTTGCCAGCGATCGCCAGCGATGACCGTTAAAATTGGTTTCGTGATAGCCTGTTTCGAACTCGACTATGGGTGTTTCGGGGGCATTGACGGACCGGTGCAGGAGCGAGCCGTTGCCCCAGATCTGGAATGCAATGCTGCTTTCGGGCGTTTCATTTTCCGGCATATTGGCCGGTTCTGTCGGCGTGCCTGAAAACTCGTCCAGCAGGTCTGCCAGGTCCTGGAGCTGGCGATCGAACAGCCGTTCGGTTTGCTGCATGCTGCCGCGGTATCCGCGCAGGGCGGCGGTAAAGATGATCAGGGTCATCGTCGCGAGCAGCACGATGACGAGAAAAGTGCGGATTGACTTCATGCCGGGTTAACCACATAGCCGACACCGCGTATGGTTTTGATAAAGTCCGGCACCAGTTTTTTTCGCAGATTGTGAATGTGGACCTCGATGGCATTGCTCGAAACCTCTTCACCCCAGGCATAAAGTTTGGTTTCCAGGGTTTCTCGTGTCTGGACACGACCGGCATTTTCCATCAGCGCTTTCAGCAGCATGTATTCCCGGCGGGACAGCTCGATCGGATTGTCTTCGACATGAACCTCATGATTTGCCGTGTCCAGACTGATTTTGCCGATGGTGATGTCGCTGGACCTGACGGTGCCGAGCCGCCGTTGCAGTACCCTGAGCCGGGCGAGCAATTCCTCCAGCTCGAAGGGTTTGGCCAGGTAATCGTCGGCGCCGCTGTCGAGCCCGGCCACTTTGTCGTGTATCGACGTTCGGGCGGTCAGCAACAGCACCGGCAACTCGGGATGACCGGTTCGCAGTCGTTTCAGAACTGTCAGGCCGTCGATATCCGGCAAGCCGATATCCAGGACGATGATTTCCGGTGTGTCTGCCTTGATGGCGGCAAGGGCGGCGGCCCCTGTCGCGACGTGATTGACGGCGAATCCGTCATTTTGCAGTGCCTGTTGCAGGCCGATGGCCAGGTCGTCGTCGTCCTCAACCAGTAAAATGGGCATTATCTGATCGGCAGGGACCGGCGGGCATCATTTTGCGTCAATGTCGGCAAGGGCTGCTTCGATTTCCCGTTGCCGTCCCTGGTCCGCCACCGGACGATCCGGCCTGGGCGCCGCTGCCCTGGCCTTGAGGTAGTATCGCCTGGCTTCGGGGATTTTTCCCTGATCGCGCAGAAATTCGGCATAAAAATAGTTACTGTCGATTCCATCGGGGTTGATCTCGAGCCCTTTGAGCAGCATCTTTTTACCCTTTTTATCACTACCGAAGCCGAGAGGCCAACCCGGCACTTTCAAGTAGAGTGTGCCCAGGCTGGTATAGGCCGATCCGGCCATTGCCTTGTCATTGATGGCGAGTGCGGTCTCCAGATCCTTGCGTGCCGCCCTGGCCAGGCCCAGTGCGCCGAGACCGCCCCTGGCGCCGGCATAGGTGGACTTGATGATGCCGCTCCAGACCCATCCGTCGGCATCGTCAGGATGTTCGGCGGTGTATTGATTTGCCGTTTGCTGCAGGGTCTCGAAAGCTTCCAGCTGCGCCTTGCCCTCCAGTCGATAATTGATCATGGCCCAGCGGGTCTGCAGGTCATGGACGGTCGTTTTTTCTTCGGCGCTGTGACCCGCATTGGCGGCAAGCAAAAATATGAAGGTCATGACGGCGGTCAGGTACGATTTGCGAATCTTCATGGAATATTCCCGGGGCAAGGTGCATCAAGCGGCATTGCTGTCTGACGGTACGCGAGAAGGCGCCAGCGGTAGCGCCTGTTCCGGAGAAACACTGCGCAGAACATCGCCATACAACTGATAAAACACACGGGTACAGTGCACGATCAGTTCCTGTTCTGTCGGGTCTTCAATCCGGTTCATCAAACCCGCAAAGAATTTTATGTGTTCCTGATCCAGTTCCCCGTGCGAACGTAAATATGAAAAAGCTTCCTCAGGCAATTTCAGTGCCCGCTTCAGGCCTTGTGCGGCCGCGTTCGCCTTGATGACACTGGTACCCTCGAGTACCTGCACCATGCCGAATATGCCGAGCGGGCTGATGCGCTGGATCGTGTCATAGGCATAGGCCACCATCAGTTCCGTGGCGAGGTTCGGCCGGCTGTCGCGCGCGGCGTCGCGGCTGTAACCGCAGGCCTCGATATCGTTCAGAATCCATTCCTGGTGGCCGAGTTCTTCTTCGATATACCGGGCAAAGGCAGTGCGCAGCCATTCCCTGTTTCCCGGTATGCGGGCGCCGGCGGCCATCAATAAAGGCGTCGTGTGCCTGACATGGTGGTAAGCCTGGCATAAAAAAGCGACATAGGTCGCCTGGTCGGCTGCACCGTCAATGCCTTGCTGGATCAACGGCACGGACAGCAGTTTACGGCGTTCCGGTTCGGTCGAAGATTGCAGGCGGTCGAAAAACATCGTCACGCATTCACCGCGAGTTGCCCGGCATACATATCGTCGATGATCTGTGCATGGCGCCGTTCGATTTTCGTTCTGCAGGGTCGTCCATTGTCGGTCACCAGGCCTTCGGTGGCGGTGAGCCTTTCTCCCAATCGATGCCAGGCACGCACGCGCGCATAGTCGGGCAGTCCTGAATTGGCATGGTCGACCCACTCCTGGATTTCCTGGTCGGGACAGTCCGGGTCGGCCGTTGCAAGCAGGGCCACGCACCAGGGCTTCGCATCGCCGAAGACGAAACATTGCGTGAGCAAAGGGTGGCTCATCAGCTGACTTTCTACCCATTCGGGATTGATATTACGTCCGAAACTCGATATCAGGACGTTCTTCCTGCGGCCGCTGATGTGCAGGAATCCCTGCTCGTCAAAGTGACCGAGATCACCGGTGACGACAGACCCGCAATACCAGCTCGCCGCATCGTCGAGATAGCCCAGGAAAGTGTTGCCACGAATGACGATTTCGTCATTCTCGATACGGACGTCCACGTGTTCGAGCGGTTTGCCGACGCTGCCGGGCAAATCGCATCCGGGAAGATTCAGGCAGGTCACCGAAGCGGTTTCCGACAAGCCGTATCCTTCGTAAACCGGCAGTCCCGAACTGCGCGCAAGACGGATCAGGGCGGGCGAAACCTTGCCGACGCCGACGGCAACGAACGTCAACGATTCCGGTGGAGTCCAGCCATCCTCCAGTGCAGCAACCAGGCCCACCAGCATCTGGGGGAGCAGAATCATGCTGGTGGGCCGGTGCCGCTTTATGGCCCGGAGCATTGCGGGAATGTCCAGGCCGGCGCTGCCGTTCAGACCAATGTCCGCACCGGGGGGGGCGATGACGGTACCGTTGGTCAGCAACGGTGCATAGACGCCGCCGATATTCTCGAGCAGCGTACTGAGGGGTAGCAGGCATAGATGACGGGGCCGGGTAATATTCGTGGCGCCGGCCAGTGCCTGCGCAACCCGTATTTGCTGTGACTGATTCAGGCAGACACCGCGCGGCGCGCCGGTGGAGCCGGAAGTAAAGGTAATTTTCTGCGTGCCATCGGGCAGTGCCTGATGATAGGGATTGTCCGGCACGTTCAGCGTCATGTGGTATTCCCCGCCGCATTCAAACGGCACTTCATGGCCCGGAATAATATTTTGCAGGCGGTTTGCATCGGCAGTGAGCACCGCGTCGAGGCCGGCACGCTCGATGGAGCCGAGCAGCTGCGAGTCGGAAAAAAAGTGCGGTAGCGGAATCAGGCAGATTTCGGTGAGCTGACAGGCCAGGTCCGCAATAATCCAGCCCGGCGAGTTTTCGGCGAGCAGTCCCAGCCGCTTGATACCGGCATCTTGCAGTGCATCGGCGAATGTCCGGACAGCAAAGCACAGTTCGGAAGCCGTCAACGTGGCATCGGTGGTTTCCAGCACAATGCTGTCGGGGCACGTTGCAGCGCGCTCGGTAATTTGTGCAAGCAGTTCGTTCACGGCAGGGGGTGGATTCTTTTCGATTGCGCCAGCTCGCTGATCGTGTCGCTGAAAAATGCGATGACGGCGGCCGGCAACGGGGACCGGCGAAGCCCGGCAACCGTCGCGGCAATATCCACAGCATGTACGGCGGGCCGGTTATCGTAATAGCTGCCCCAGTGAGCCGCTTCATCACCGAGTCGGGCGGGGTCGGCCGGACCGAGTTCGAGTGTCACGAAATCGAGCCTGCCGGCAATTCTCGTGACCTGGTCGGTGGCGGCAAACACGGCCCACTTGAACCCGGCTTCATGCAGCATCGTGACCTGCAGAGTGAAAAAAAGCAGCGTGGCTCCGCGGTGCGTTGCCGAGAGGTTACCGATCTCCACGACATCCTTGCGCGCGACACGGGTTGACGAAAGACGACCGAGTATCCGTTCAATGCGCTCGTCGAGGTATCGCTCGACAAACAGGTCGTGCCTGTGTGCAGTTCTGATGCCGGCCACGGCGCTGATGCGCCCCTGGCAATGCATGCTCGATAGTGTCGGCAGAAATTCGGTCACCTGTGCGTCATAGGATTGTTTAAACTGTCGCTGGATATACGCTTCGAGCGCCGGACGCCGGGGTGAATAACTGCGATGCAATGCAAAAGAGGGCTTGAGCCGCAGCAACCGGTGCAGGGCCTTTTTTGCCGCAGGCATATGGCGGCGAGCAGCTGTTGGCCGGGGAAAAGCGACTGAGGTGTCCATGCACAGATCCTGTTGATGACGGGTGAATCTTGAGGATTGACTGTAGCCGGGGAACCTTAAGAGAGACTTAAGAGGGGCCGTCAAAATACAGTATTTCGTCACATTCCCGGCAACAGGCCGGCCGATCCGCCGGCTGCGGGGCCGGACACCAGGTGCCGTGACGAGCCGAACAGGGCGCCGACCATGACCGGACAAAACAGACCATCACCTGAATAATCCGTGCCTAGCGGTAAAGGGGCTCCAGATCCGGTTCGGGTTTGTCATGCTTCGGCGGCGGTTTCCTGCGGTGTTTCTCGAATGCCTGCCACAGCGGCTGACCTCGCCACCCGGATCCGGTCTGCCGATACAGGTGTTGACCGAGTTCGTGCACGGGTTTTTGCAGATCTGCATCGAGCCGCGCCGTGAGTTCGCCGAGGCTGTGGATCGAGCTGCCGGGCCACATGAAGCCGGCCCAGTTCAAAAGCGCCTCTTTGGCCGCCTGCGCGTCGTTGCGGTCACAGGCGGTCTTGATGGCGGCCACGAGTTGCTTTTCGTTGCGCGGTTTCGGGTTGCCGGCCGGCGGTTCTTTGGTTGCCCGTCGTCGGCTCCAGGTCCGGATCCAGATCAGAACGGTCAGTAACCAGCCAACGGCCAGCGCCACGCTGACCAGGAACCAGGGGGTGGGGGAGGCGGCGGAAGAGACGGTATCAGGCATCTGTCGCTTCGGGGTCGTTTCGGCTGCCGGGATCCTGGCCGTGCTGCCAGCTTTGCTGCCGGGAGCCGGTGTGGTTTTGGCGGGCTGGCCCGGTGCCGGCAGCACCTCGATCTTGCGAGCCGGCAGGCGGGCGACCTTCATCTGGTTCGTCTGCGTGTTCCACCACGGAATTTCGATGGCCGGCAGAATAAACGTGCCGGCTTGCTCGGGTATCAGAGCCACTTTTTCCTGGCGGATGCCCACCATCCCGCCCTCACCGACCCGGTTTTCCAGCACGGGCTGGTCAGGGTATTGTTTGATACCGGGCGGCACCGGCGCATCGATTTCGGGTAGCTGGCTGGAAGCAAGGCCGGTCGCCTGCAGCGACAGCGTTCGGGTGATGGGCTCACCGGCCCGGTATTTCCGGCGATCATTCGGCATGTTCTCGGATAGCAGGATCTGGCGTGCCGGTAACCAGGTGTGACCCTTGAAGCCGGCGGGTATCGGTTGCACATTGACGGTAACGGCATCGGAACGCGTGCGAATGGTGCGCCCGCGGGCGAACGGATCGAACATCGACTGTGTCCCTGGCATGATGCGACCTTCAAACAGCAGCGGTTCGATCTCGATCGGCCCGGAGTTTTGCGCGAACATGGCGTAGCGGCGCTCTACGACGGAAACCCGGATTCCGCCACGGGAAGTTTCATAGACGGCATCGTCGCCGAGCTTTTCGATAATGACGTCACCGCCGTTGACATGCGGTTCGCTCAGGGTTGCGCTGTCGGTCTGGACGGTTCTCAGCAAACGCACGGTATAGATGAACTGGCCCTGTACGAACGGAGCGGGGTTGTCGACCTCGACTTCCAGGGAAACTTCATCCGGCGGCCCGCCGGGCACGGCCGCCGCTGCCGGCTCGACGGTGATATTGACAATATTGGTGCCCTCGTTGCCGATAATGACGGCCGGAATCACCAGGTTGCCTTCGCGTTTCGCCATCAGGTCGACGATCCACTTCGATGAGCGCTGCATATGCATATTGATGATGCTGACATTGGTGCTCTGCGATGTGCCGAGAATGTCAAAATCGCGTGTGAGCGGAGAAAAGTCCGGTTGTTCCGAGACATCCTGGTCGGTCTCGAAAATAACCTGGAACGAATCGGTGATTCGTACCGTATGGCGTGCAACGCTTGCCGTCGTGCGGGCATGAGCGGTCACGGCGGACAGCATCAGAAATATGAATAACCACGCGCAGCGTGTCGGTCTTACCACGGTTCGTCCTCCTGCTTTCCGCCACCCTGTTGCTGATACTGATAATAAAATTTCCGCCGCAGCAAGCCGCCCGGATCGTCCGGAATCTTGCGCAGCCATTGCTCGGCAGCCAGCGCTTTTTCGTCGGGCGGCCGATCGTCGACTGGCTGACCGGACCGCGTCACGGCGGCGGGTGGCTTGTCCGTGTCAGCGTCTCCTTGCGAGTCTGACCCGTCCGGCTGTGCCGACATTTGGTCGGCCTGTCGTTCCCCGGATGGCTCGTTGCCGGATTCAGGCAACGGCCGTTTCTCTTCCGGGCGTTGCCCGGACTTTGCCATGGTGCCGTCATCGTTTTGCCGGCGATCCGAAGCGTTCTCGTGCGACGATTCGTCTGCCCGGCTTTGCGTCGCGGGCGACTCATCGCCGGTCGACGATTTTTCGTTCGATCCACCCCGGTCCTGCCGGCCGCTTTGTCCGTCGGCCTTGTCTGCCTGTCCTTGCTGGCGGTTTTTCGCCTGTGACGGGTCCGTGGATGGGTTGCCCGGTTTGGAGGCTCCGTTTTTCCCCTGCTGTTTCTGCTGCTTCTGCTTTTGCCGCTGTCGCAACAGGTCGAGGTTATAGCGCGCATCGCGATGTTCCGGATTGCGTTTCAGCACCTCTTCATAAGCTGCGATGGCTTCGTCGTAACGTCCGAGCCTGGCCAGCGCGTTGCCACGGTTGTAAACAGACTCGGTGTCGTCGAGTCCGTCCAGCGCCGCCAGGCTTTCCTCGTAGCGGCCCGCCTGGTATGCCGCGGCGCCTTTCCAGGCCGGGTCGGTAAATAACCGGGCCGCAGCCGCCGGCTCGCCTTCGTCGAGCCGGCGGCTCGCCTGTTGGTCGGGGCGTAACCATAAATCCTGCCAGTCCATCGCCGCGGCAGGTCTATAGGGGAAGATGAGCAGCAACAGCCACACGGCGATAACGCCGCGTCTGAAAGCGAGTGCGGTCAGTGGCAAGAGCACCAGCAAGAGCCATGGCCCTTCCTCGCGCCAGGCGTCGGTCTTGCGTCCGGCCGCCTCGGTTTCTTGTGGCCGCGCGGATACGTCGGCAAGCAGGCGGTCAAGATCGCTGTCATCGACGGACAGTCGGCGGAACACGCCGTTGCCCTGTTCGGCAAGTCGTTTCAGTCCGTCCGGGTCGAACCGGGCAATGACGATCGAACCATCCTTGCGCTTGACGAAACCGCCTTGTCCGGGGATCGGTCCGCCGTTTTCCGTGCCGACCCCGAGGACTGAAACGCGAATGCCTTTCTTTGCCAGTTCCCGGGCCTTCGGCACGGCTTGCCCGGATGCCACGCCGTCGGTGACCAGCAGAATGTGCCCGCGGTTGACCCCTGCCTGCCTGAGCAGTTCGGCGGCTTTTTTCAGCGCACGGTCCGCACGGCTTCCCTGGCTTGGCATCAGGCTGGTCGTCAGTGCCGGCAACTGCGAAATAATCGTTCGCGTGTCGTCCGTCAGCGGACTGATGACATAGGGTTGTGCGGCGTACGCGATCAACGCGGTCTGCCCTTCTTTGCGTTGCCTGAGAATATCGTTGATCTTGAAGCGGGCACGAACCAGGCGCGACGGTTTGACGTCGGCGACATCCATCGATCGTGACAGGTCCAGTGCGATGACCAGTGCATCCTGGCTGCGAAAGACCGGTTGCGGCAACCGTTGCCAGGTCGGTCCGGCCAGTGCGGTGATCAGCAGGGCGCCGGCGAATGCCAGCACGAGCGTGATTCGCCGCCGGGCCTGGTAACCGGTGCCGATGAGCACATGGGGCATCAGGGCCGGGTCGACGACGTCGCGCCAGCGGCGCCTCTCGAAACGCCGGCGCGCGAACCAGGCCAGGAAAATGACCAGCGGCACAAATAACAGGAGCCACCACGGTCTTAGAAAATGAAACTCGCCCGGCATGTCAGATCGTCCGCTCCCTGAATTTCACGATCATCAACAATACGATCAGACACAGGGCGCCTGCGAGCGGCCAGTCATACAAGGCGGCAACCGGCCGGAAAATTTCCGGGTCCTGTTCGACCGGTTCGAGTTGATCGAGCAGGCGGTAGATGTTTTCGAGTTCGGCCGTGTTGCGCGCGCGAAAATACCGTCCTTCCGTCTGTTCGGCGATCGCCCGCAGGGTTTTTTCATCGAGATCGGCCGAAGGATTCACGCGTCGTGTCCCGAACAGGCTGCGCACGAGTATTTCATCGGCACCGATGCCAATCGTATAAATTTTCAGACCTTCCCGCGCGGCGATCCCGGCTGCCTGCAGCGGTTTCACCTCGCCGGCCGTATTGGCTCCGTCGGTGATCAGAATCAGTACGCGGTCGCTGTTTTTCTTGTCGCGCAGGCGTTTGATGGCCAGGCCAATGGCGTCGCCGATCGCCGTGGCGCGGCCGGCAAGACCGATCTGCGCTTCGTCGAGCAAGGTCAGTACGGTTTCGTGGTCGAAAGTCAGCGGCGTTTGCAGATAGGCCTGTTCGCCGAACAGGATCAGCCCGATCCGGTCGCCCTTGCGCCGTTCGATAAAGTCGTGCGCGACCCATTTCGTCGCCGTCAATCGATCGACGGTTTGCCCGCGAATCTGAAAATCCGTTTCGCTCATGCTCTGCGACAGGTCGACGGCCAGCATCAGGTCGCGGCCGCTGGCCGGCAGTGCGACCGGATCACCGAGCCATTGCGGCCGGCTGCCGGCACCGACCAGCAACAGCCATGCCGCGGCGGCCAGCCACAAGGGCCAGCGGCGATGATCGATGTGCGACCCGTGACCGGGTCTTGCCAGTTCGCGCAAAAAGGGCACTTTCAGGGCCGCGCCGCGCGCAGGTTCGGCCGGTGGCAGGAAGGTCCGTATCAGCCAGGGCAGCGGCAGCATCAGGAATATCCATGGCCAGGCGAACTCGATCATCGTTGCCGCCTCCGCCGCGTCGCTGCGTCGAGCCAGCGTTCGCACAGTTCGAGCAGGTGTTCTGCATTCAGAGACTCGTTTTCCCCGGGTCCGGCCCGGTACGGAGCCTGTGCCAGCAGCCGGCCGTCGGCATCGTCGAAAACCGGTTCGCCGGCAATCTCATCGAGATACCGCCACCACTGTTCGCCGGTGCGTCCGGCGGCCTGGCGCCGCGATGACAGGGACATGGCCGCCCGACGCAGCCACGTCGAGATTTCGCTGACCAGGCGCTGCTCGTCGCCCTGTCGAGTCCATTGGGCACGGAGCCGGTCCAGTTCCCTGCGTGCAATCGTGGCCGGCGCATTGCGGATCGCGATGCTTCGTCGCCACCACCAGGCGCCGGCCATCATCATGCACAGCACGAGGCCGAGCAGTATCCACCACCCGATGGCCGGCGGCCACCACGAAACCGGATCGGGCAAGTGAATATCGTGCAGTGGCAGCGGGTCGGCGTTCATGTGGCCCGCCTTGCTCCGAGACCCTGGCGCAGGGCCCGGGCCGGGTCCTGATCTGTGCGACAGCTCAGGTATGACATTCGGTTGCGGCGGGCAAGATCGCGTACATGATTCCGATGTGCCGCAAAACGTTCGGCGTACTCGGTCCGGTATCGGGCATCGGCTGCATCGAGTACGAATTCGTCGACACCGTCGCTCAGGCGGTAGCTGCCCGGTGGCGGGAGTTCCGCCTCGATCGGGTCATGGATCTGCATCAGCATCGACTCGCTGTGGCGACCGAGGCGGGCGAGGTTGGTTTCGGCGACGGGATCGAAATTCGCAAAATCGCTGAGCAATATCACCAGGCTGCCGGGCCGCACAACGCGCCGCAAACGGATCATGGCCTCGCACGCCGTGCGTCCGTCCGCCTCGGCACGGCCGTGTTCGTCCCAGGCCGGGTGTTCGGCAATGCGCCTGATTAAATAGAGTACCGCGGCCTTGCCCCGGCCGGGCTTGATTTCATGATGCACGCCATCGGAGAAAATCACGCCGCCGATCCGGTCGCCGTGCCGGTATGCGGCCCATGCGACCAGCGCGGCGGCACGCGCGGCAACCACGGCCTTGTAGGCGCCACGGGTACCGAAGAACATCCGGTTGCGCAAATCCACCCAGACGAACACCGGCCGTTCGCGCTCTTCGCGAAACAGCTTGGTAAAGGGTTTGCCGGTTCGCGCCATGACGCGCCAGTGCAGATTGCGTGCGTCGTCGCCCGGTTCATAGGGACGTGATTCGGCGAACTCCATGCCGCGGCCCTTGAACCGTGACAGATACTCGCCGGTCAGATGCGCACGGGCCCGGTCCGGCCGCAAAGTCAGGCCTGCAGCTGCGCTGTTCAGACTCACGAGGGCCGGCACGCTGATGCGCACGGCTTCGAGTGAGTCTGCCTGAATGGCTGCCATTTAAGGGACGGCGATGCGCGCGATCAGTTCGCCGATGATCCGGTCCGGCGTGATGCCTTCGGCCTCGGCCTCGAAACGCAAAATCAGGCGGTGGCGCAATACATCGTAGGCCACCGCCTGAATATCCTCGGGTCCGACGTAATCCCGGCCGGCCAGCCAGGCATGCGCGCGGGCACAGCGGTCCAGATTGATGGTTGCACGCGGACTCGCGCCATACTCGAGCCAGCCGGTCAGGTCGTCACCGTAAGCCGCCGGGTTGCGCGTGGCCAGTACGATCTGAATCAGGTATTCCTCCAGTGCATCGGCCAGGTGAAGATTCAGCACGGCGCGGCGGGCGGCAAAAATGGCTTCCTGGGAGATCTGTTACGGCGGCGGAATATCTTCCGGCGAACGGTTCGCCTCGGCCCGGTTCAGGCGGAGAATTTCGCGTTCCTCGCCGGCGTCGGGGTATCCGATGTTGACATGCATCAGGAAGCGGTCGAGCTGCGCTTCGGGCAGCGGGTACGTGCCTTCCTGTTCGATGGGGTTCTGGGTGGCCATGACCAGGAACAATTGCGGCAGTGGATAGGTCTTGCTGCCGACCGTGATTTGCCGTTCGGCCATGGCCTCGAGTAACGCCGACTGAACCTTGGCCGGCGCACGATTGATCTCGTCGGCGAGTACCAGGTTGTGGAACAGCGGTCCGGGCTGGAAGACAAAGCTGCCGTCCTGTGGCCGATAGATATCCGTGCCTGTCAGGTCGGCCGGCAGCAGGTCCGGCGTGAATTGAATACGATGGAAATCGGCCGCGATGCCGTCGGTCAGGACCTTGATCGAGCGCGTTTTGGCCAGGCCGGGCGCACCTTCGACCAGCAGATGACCATCGGCCAGCAGCGCGATCAGCAGCCGGTTGACGAGGGTTTGCTGACCTACGATTTGCCGGCTGACAAATTCTTTCAGTTGTAACAGTGCCTTGGCTGCCATCATTTCTCCCGGTCGTACATGTGTTGTGTCTAGATGCGCGACCGTCACGAGAGGTCGCATTTGCTCCGGTGACAGTTTGCTTATCCCTGCGATCAATCAACTGCCACCGGAAAACCCGGCCGTTTTTTCAAGCCCGTTCGGCCGACTCCGTCGGATGCTCGGCAAATGAAAGGGTATGGTATCGATAGAAGCGGACCGATTCGGACCAGTAATCGCCGGGCAGTCCGGCCTTGGCCATCAGATGCCGGACGAATTGTTGCGGATCGGGAACCTGGTCCCAGACTTTGGGCAGGAAGGTGGCATGATGGCCGTGTTCTTTCAGCAGCAGGCCGTCTTTATTCGGTTGTAGAGTTCCCAGTAATTCCTGGCGGGTGTTTACGTCCATCGGTTCCGGCCGGGATAGCACCGATATTTCGATTCGGGTCAGTTCCAGTTCTGCTGCCAATAACGGGGCGAACCGACTGTCACGAAATGCGGCATTAATCGCATTGGTGGCGACTGACTGTGCAAGACGGCACGTCGCTTCCAGGGTCCCGATACATCCTCGCAGCATCCCGTTTTGGGTGAGCGTAACGAAACTGCCATGCCTTTGTGTCAAAGCACCGGCAACCTGCGAATGGTCGATTTCGAGTGGCCTGTCAGTAGCCAACATGCGCTGAATGGATCCTCGCGCGATGACCAGCAGTTGCGCCTGCTCGTCAGGTGTGAGCTCAATGCAGTATGAAGGCGCCATATCCCACCACTCTGTTTTTATCGCCGCAAGTATCGCCGGAATTGCGCAGATCGACGGCCTCGATCTGCAGTTGCCTGCCGTGTCGCGAATTCAGCAGACCATTGATGGCGTGGGCGCCACAGGCCTCATCGCCGGTCAGCGTACCCATTCGGGCCAGGATCTGCCGACAGGTATTCTTATCCGCCTGTTGCGCCTGGCCATAGGGAAGATAATGAGAAAGATCCGAACTGATCACCACCAGGGTTTCCGGCCCGCCCCACACCGCGTCCAGCACGGCACCGACCTCGGCGGGTTCGCAATGGCCCACGACGATCGGGAGCAGTTCGAAGGTTTCGAGCACGGTTTGCAGGAACGGAAGCTGCACTTCCAGGCTGTGTTCATCCCGGTGCGCCGCGTCCGAGACACAGACGCCCGGCAGAGCGGAAATGTCCTGAACTCCGGTTCGGTCGATCGGTACGATGCCCAGCGGTGTTGCAAAACCCTCTGCGGTCGGCACCGCCATGCCTTCCAGGTAAACACGATGTGCCGGACCGAGCAACACGACCCGGTGGACGGTACGCCTTGCCGGGGCGAGTTGTCGATAGGCGGTCGCGGCCACCGGTCCGGAATACACATAGCCGGCATGGGGGACGATGATGGCCTTGGGCACCGGTCCGGATAATGGCTCGGCGTTGCCCAGCAGGGCGCTGACCTCGCGTTGAAGCCGAGCGGCCCGGGCAGGATAAAACATCCCGGCAACGGCGGGTTCGCGTATGTTCATCTGGCAACCTTGCGATGCAGCGTCCGGCATTCTTTCATAACTTGATATATGTGGCCGCAAACCCCATTCAACAAGTATGCAAGACACGATAGTTCCGACGCGATATTGGCATCGTCTGGATGACGGCAGGTTACAGTGCGATCTGTGCCCGCGTCACTGTCATTTGCAGGAAGGGCAACGCGGGCTGTGTTACGTACGCCAGCGAATCGATGACGAGATCAAGCTCGTCAGTTATGGCCGCTCCAGCGGTTTCTGCGTCGATCCGATCGAGAAAAAACCGTTAAATCACTTTTATCCCGGCAGCGCCGTCCTGTCTTTCGGCACGGCCGGCTGTAACCTGGCATGCAAATTCTGCCAGAACTGGGACATGAGCAAGTCCCGTGAGATGGACACGCTGGCCGATCAGGCCATGCCCGAACGCCTGGCAGAAGTAGCGGTGGAACTTTCCTGCAAGAGCATCGCATTTACCTATAACGATCCGATCATTTTCCTGGAATATGCGGTGGATGTTGCGCAGGCTTGCAAGGCACGCGGCGTGAAATCGGTCGCCGTGACGGCCGGTTACGTGGACCCGGAGCCGCGCGCCGAGTTTTTCCATGCGATGGATGCGGCGAATGTCGATCTGAAAGCCTTCACCGATCGCTTTTATCACAAGATCTGCGGCGGACACTTGGCGCCGGTCCTCGAAACGCTGCAATTTATCAAACAGGAAACGGATGCTTGGCTGGAACTGACCACATTGCTGATTCCCGGTGAAAACGATTCGGACCGGGAACTCGATGAACTGACCGGCTGGGTCGTGGAACATCTCGGACCGGATGTACCGCTGCATTTCTCGGCCTTTCACCCCGACTGGAAAATACGGGATATCGAGCCGACTCCCGCCAGCACGCTCACCCGGGCGCGTAATATCGCCATCGCGAACGGCGTTCGTTATGCTTACACGGGAAATGTGCACGATCCGGCCGGTTCGAGTACGTTTTGTCATGCCTGCGGCGAGTTGTTGATCGAGCGTGACTGGTATCGACTGGGGCACTGGGGGCTGGACAGTCACGGTTGTTGCGCGGCTTGCGGGACAGCGTTGCCGGGTCATTTCGATCCGTTACCCGGGGCCTTCGGCAATTCGCGCATGCCGGTTCGGCTGCATGGCTGACGTTTTTTGGACCTCGGTTTACAGGGGTCGCAGATATATTCGGGGTGGTATTTACTTCGACAGGAACGAGCCGGTTGCATCGAGCAGCTGATCGATATCGTCCTGGTTATTGAAGTAGTGAACGCTGACCCGTACGCCGCCGGTGTTGGCCGTGTATCGATGCGCGACGTAAATACGGCGATCGAGCAGAAAATCCAGGCACTCGCGGTCCCGTTCGCGCGAGCCGGTCGTGAAGGAAATAATGCCGGCCCGACAAGAGCGATCGAACGGCGTTTCAAGCTGTACGTCCAGCTTCCCCAGTCCCTCGATGAGCCGGTCACCCAGATCCCAGATATGCGTGGCGACGGTGTCGATCCCCAGTTCATTGACGATTTCCTGGGATTTTCCCAGGGCAATGGCGCCGGGATAATTGCTCGTGCCGCCGATCTCGAACCGCTTGGCCGTGCGGACAAAACTGTATTGGCGGTCCGGCGTGATATCCGGTGTGGCGAAATAATTTCCCCAGCCGCCCTGCGGCGGTTCGAGGCCAAAATAACCCCAGTTGGCCGGCTCGAGTTCTTCCAGTACGCGTTGGGACAGGTACAGAATTCCGGTGCCCATCGGTGAGTTCAGCCATTTGTGTCCGCCGGCGACCATGAAGTCCACCCCCTCCAGGTCCAAAGGAATGGCGCCTGCCTGTTGAATGCCGTCGACGACCAGCCATGCGTTCACCGATCGGGCGAGTTCGGCCAGGCCGGCCAGGTCGATGCGGTAACCGCTGGTCCACTGGGTGGAGCTGACAACGATCGCCCGGGTTCGTGGCGTGACCGCCGCAGCAAACGATTCCACATCGGCGATGCCGTTGGCGTGTTCGACGAAGACGGGCTTGACGCCGGCCTGTTCGGCCAGCTTGACGAACGGGATGGCGACCTGCAGAAATTCCAGGTTACACATCACCACTTCGTCGCCTGCGGACCACGGGATGGCCTGGGCGGCAATGTTCAGTCCGTGCGTGGTGCTCTCGACGTATGCCAGCCGGTCCCGGGGGCAATCCAGCAGGGTGGCCAGTTGCGGCATGGCCGCCTCGCGACATTCATCCATCCAGATGTGATGTTCCGTGGCGTCGCGGGCGGACGGATCGACGAGTTCGGCAACGAATTCATTGATCGCCTGACCGGCGCGCTGCGGCAAGACGCTGACGCAGGCTGCATCGAGAAATACTTTTTCCCGGAGGACGGGAAACTCCGCCCTGACCTGATCGAAATCCGCCATGTTACTCATTCCTTGTTCTGGTTGCGTACTTATCGTTTGTTATTCTCAAATACTTGTCAACGCCGGCGGTATACGCGTATATACCTAAGGTTCTGATAAGCAAATGCCACTCATCACAGATATCGATGCCATCTGGTCAGAACAAGGATAACCGGGACTCATCCGGGGTTTTCGATTGCATCGTCGTGGGTGCAGGCATTGCCGGGGTGTCCGTTGCCTGCGAGCTGGCGCAGGATCGTTCAGTGCTGCTGCTCGAAGCCGAGTCCCAACCCGGTTATCACGCGACCGGTCGTTCGGCGGCTTTTTTCACCGAGGCCTATGGCAACGAGACGATCCGGGCGCTGACTGCCGCCAGCCGGGCATTTTTCGAGCATCCCCCCGCCGGTTTCGCGGCGCACCCGTTGCTGACACCGCGCGGGGCACTGTACATCGGCCGTGCCGATCAGCGTGAGGCGCTGGAGGATTTCTTTACCCGGCGTCACGCATTGATCGAAGGCCTGGTCCGGGCGGATGCGACGTTCGCCCGTCAACAGGTGCCTATTCTGAAAGCGGCGTACGTCGACGGGTGTGTCTTCGAACCCGGCGCCCGGCAGATTGATGTGCATGCCTTGCTCCAGGGGTATCTGCGGGGCTTCAGGTCGGCCGGGGCACGCTGGTTGGCAATGCCCGGATGGAGGCGGCGGTACGCGCGGATGGTCACTGGCAGGTGCGAGCCCGGGGGCGCCTGTTCCGGGGCCGCTTGTTAATCGATGCGGCGGGTGCGTGGGCGGACGAGGTGGCGGTTGCCGCCGGTGCGGCGCCCTGTGGATTGCAGCCGTTGCGCCGTACCGTGTGCATCGTGGCCTTGCCGACCGGGATGGATTGTCGCCGGTGGCCGGCGATGGCCGATGTCGAGGATCATTTTTATTGCGTGCCCGATAATACGCGCTTGTTACTTTCCCCGGCAGATGAAACGCCTGCGATACCCGGAGATGCAGTTCCGGATGATCTGGATGTTGCCGTTGCAGTGGATCGACTGGAAACGGCCACCACGCTGGATGTGCGCCGGGTCGTGCACCAGTGGGCGGGGTTGCGCACCTTCGCGCCGGACAGGTCGCCGGTGGTCGGTTTCGATCCGGTGGTGGAGGACTTTTTCTGGCTGGCCGGGCAGGGTGGTTACGGCATCCAGACGGCGCCGGCCCTGTCGCGATGTGCCGCCTCACTGGTGCGTGGCGAGGGCATTCCCGCAGCACTCAACGACCTGGAGGTCACCGACGCGTCGCTGGATCCCGGACGAATTCAGAAAATGAATTCCGGCTGATCGTTATCGGGTCCCATTCACGGTGACTGAAGTTCCGGCGTCGTAGCCTCCTGTGCGGCAGATTTCACTTCGACCAGTACAATATGAACAGTCGACTTACCGATGTTTTCCGCATAGTGTTTGCCGAGACGGTCCATCCATGTCGCCGTATTGCTTTTTTCCTCGACGACAAACGAACTGCCGTCATCCAGATGAATCCGTAACGTCCCGCCACTGACGGTGTATGAGACTTTTGGCGGATGCGTGTGCCATTCGTCGTGCTCCCCCGGTTCGAGCCGGTAACTGACGACCCGGACTGCTTCGTTCTCCAGCAGAACCGTGAATATTCCCGGTGATACGGTAACCGGATCGATCGATTGAGTGTGTTCTTGCGCCGCGACGCTCGAGACCAGTGCCGATAACATCAACAGGCAGCCGAGGGTGATGCAGCGTACCCATACACGGCGTGTGCGGATACAGGCGCAGATCACCCGGTCAGGCCCGGTAAATTTCGTCTTTTTCATGCTTCCTCCCGGATTTATGCGATGAATGATCATTCGAGTCGGTTATTTTATGGCCGTCACGTGGGCACACTGCAGCAATTCCAGAGTGCATTTTCCATAATTCCGGGTATTATTGTATGCTTCTTGCGTCAGGCTTTGTGCTGTCCTGTGATGTCGGGTTGTTTTTTTGCAACGCGCATGCTGCCTGACGGAGTTGATACACCATGACCGTTACTCGCCCGCTGTATATTTAGGAGACCGCGCCAATGGATACTCGCACGAGCAGGTTGCTCTTACTGTTGTTCGTTTCCCTTTTCTTTTCCGCTCAGCTTGCCGCGGCAACGCTCGAGGAAATGATTGTCACCGCCAACAAGCGCGGTGAAGCCGATGTCCAGTCCCTGTCCCAGGCCGTCTACGGCTTCGATGGCAAAGACATGGACAAGAAGCGCCAGATCGATTTCGATGAATTTGCACCGGCCGTTCCCGGCCTGGCATTCCAGGACCTGGGGCCCGGCGACAAGGAATATATTATCCGCGGCATCAACGGCAACGGACCATCGGTCGTGGGCACGTATTTCGGCGAATACGTCATCAGTGCAAACGACCAGCAGGACGGCGGCGGCAAGAATGCCCCGATCAAGATGGTCGACATGGAGCGCGTCGAGGTCCTGAACGGTCCCCAGGGTACCCTGTACGGATCGAATTCCATGGCCGGCAACATTCGCTTCATACCGCGCAGCCCCGATACGGACGCTTTCGACACTTACATCGACACCGACTTTTCCGGTACCGAAGACGGCGGGTTCAATTATTTGTTGAACGGTGCCGTCAATTTACCGGTCGGTGACACGTTCGCGGCGCGGCTGGTGGGCTGGCGCGAAGATAACGATGGCTGGATCGATCAGCCACGGCGCCAGACCGGCGCCACGACCTTCGGCAAGGATTCGGACATCAACGATGTTCAGACCAATGGCGGGCGCGTCATGCTGTTGTGGAAGCCGCTGGATAATCTGACCTTCGATGCACTGTATCTCGGCCAGCGCATGGACGTGGGCGGATCGTCACGCTTTACCGCCAAGGGGTCCCCGGCCTGGCCCGACATTTCTCCGGCGATTGCGGCCTTCAATGCGACCCTGGCGCCGGCGGACCAGATCAGCTATACAGCGGTTCCCGGGCTGCCGTCGCTGACACCCGGTTCGGATTTCCAGAACACCGATATTACGGTGAACGACCGGGATGATGACATTGATTTGTTCGGCGGCACCGCGACCCTCGATGCCGGTTTCGGGACGTTCACGGTGCTGGGCAGTTATTACAAGCACGACATCGTATTCAAATTCGACAGCACGCCGATCCTGGCCTTTTTCGGCGTGGGCACGCCCGGCGTGACCGTGCAGCCGCAGACCTACGAGACCAGCACGATCGAGGCCCGGTTTGCCTCGAGTTTCGAGGGTCCGTTTAATTTTGTCGGTGGTTTCTACTATCAAAAGGACAAGAACGATTTCGACGTGAATGTCGTGACCACCGATAATATGGGTAATTCCGTGCCCTGGGATGAACTCAATTCCAACGACTTTTTTGGCGGCGGCACAGCGTTCTTCGGTCGTTTCCGTAACGACAGAATCGAGCAAACCGGTATTTTCGGTGAAGCGACGATTGACTTTCTGCAGAAGTGGGAGCTGACAGTCGGCGGCCGCTATATAGACGCTTCGATCGATGCCGTCCAGGCGACGACCCACGCTTTCGGCGGGGCGCTGAGCGGTGTTGCGGGCAAGAAGGTCGGCGAAACGATCAATGGCAACCCGATCGGCAAGCTCAGCCAGAACGACGACAAGTTTGTGCCTAAAGTCAGCCTGTCATACCAGGCCACCGATGACATCATGCTGTATGCACTGTACTCGGAAGGCTTCCGGGTGGGTGGTGTCAACAACGGCAACCAGCCGTTTGCGGCCGGTATCCCGGCGACCTTCAAGTCCGATGAGCTGAAGAATTTCGAAATGGGGATCAAGTCCCGGTATTACGGGGATCGTCTGCAGGTCAACGCGACATTTTTCGGCATCAACTGGAATGACATCCAGGTCGAGCCGCGGGATCCGGTCGGGAACATCCCGTTCACGACCAATGGCGGCAAGGCCAAGATCCAGGGTCTGGAGTGGGCGGTTGAAGGCTTGCCCGTGGACAACGTCGAACTGCAGTTCAGCGGGACGTATTTTTTCGAGCATGAGCTGACGCGTGATCAGCCGCTGCTGCCCGGCGCCTCTCCCTGGGTGATCACCGGACAGGATGGTGATGACTTGCCGAATGTGCCGGAATTCCAGCTCTACTGGGCCGGGACCTATCATGCGCAGGTTGCCGCCCGGCCGCTGGACCTGACGCTGGATGTCTCCTACAGGGATAATACGAATACCGAGTTTCGCAAAGACAGCCCGTTCAATATCGCGCTGGATTCCTTCACGATACTCAATGCGTTTGCCCGCTACGAGATCACCGATAATATTTCAGCCGGGGTCTACGTGAAAAACCTGACCGATAAACTGGCGGTTTACGACGGCATCGGCACGGTTCAGGATCCGCAATCCCTGGTTGCGAACCGGCCGCGAACCTGGGGTGCGACGCTGAGATGGAAGTTCAGGTAAACCGGATCGGTCACGTCGCATCCCGGCCGGACGAGGCGCCGGGACGCGACTGAACCGCCGGGACCTGCGGCAATGACGGGAACGGCTGCGGCACGGTTCGGACCCGCTCGCCTCAAAGATATACGCGCAGCGCGTGAGCGGCTGCGCGGCCTCGTTCATGTATCCCCGCTGGTTCCGTTAAACATTGACGAGACCGGCGGGGAAATTTTTCTGAAACTCGAAAACCTGCAGCCGCTGGGTTCCTTCAAACTGCGCACGGCCGGCAACTTCATGCTGCAGCTCGGCCCGGAGGAACGCCGGCGCGGTGTCTTTACCGCCAGTTCCGGCAACTTCGGCATCGCCGTAGCGTGGCTGGCAGGCCGCTTGGGCATCGAAGCCAGTGTCGTCGTGCCGGCCAACGCGCCGCAGGGCAAACTCGAACGGCTCGCGCAGCTCGGGACCAACATTCACCGTGTTTCGTATGCGGACTGGTGGCAGGTGATTCTGACCCACGAGTTCCGCGACTGCGACGCGGTGTTTGTCAACGCAGACGGCCGGGCCGCGATGGAAGCCGGTGGCACGATCGGCCTGGAAATTCTCGAGCAACTGCCCGATGTCGATACCGTGCTCGCCGGTTACGGGAGCGGCGCCCTGTCCTGCGGGATCGGCGCCGCGATGGCGGCGCTCAAACCCGATGTGCGCCGGATTGCCTGCGAGTCCTCGACGGCGGCCCCGTTGACCGCGGCCTGGCAGGCCGGTGAACCGGTCGAAGTGGCGTATGATGAGTCGTTCATTTCCGGTATCGGGTCCACGACGGTCCTGTCCGGGATGTGGCCCGTTGCGCGGGAACTGCTCGACGGCACGGCAGTCGTGTCCGTGGAACAGGCCGCCGATGCCATTCGCCTGCTGGCCATGAACAATCATGTGGTGGCCGAAGGTGCCGGCGCCGTGCCGGTCGCGGCGGCGCTGGCGGGGCATGCCGGTGGCAAGACCGTCTGTGTGGTCAGCGGCGGGAACATCGGGCGTGAGGAACTGGTGACGATTCTGAACGGCGGCGTCCCGGCACCCGGTGCCTGTAACTGAAACCGAGAACGAGCATGAAAACAATTATCGAACCCTTCCGTATCAAGTCCGTCGAGCCGGTGCGCGTGACGACCCGTGAAGACCGTGAGAAATTGATCGCACAGGCACACTACAACACCTTTAACCTGCGGTCGGCGGATGTGCTGATCGACTTTCTGACAGATTCAGGCACTTCGGCCATGAGCACCCGCCAATGGGCGGCGATGATGCTCGGTGACGAAAGCTACGCGGGTTCGCCTTCTTTCTTCCGCTTCGAGGCGGCCGTGCAGGAGCTGATGCCTTTCAAGCACGTGATTCCGACACACCAGGGCCGTGCGGCGGAAAAAATCCTGTTCACGATCTGTGGCGGCGACGGGATTATCGTGCCGAACAACACGCATTTTGATACGACCCGTGCCAATGTCGAAGCCACCGGCGCCGAAGCGGTGGATCTGCTGCGCGAAGAGGGCAAGGACCCCGCGCTCGAAGCGCCGTTCAAGGGCGACATCGACCTGGAAAAACTCGAAGCGGTGTTGCATCGAGACGCCGATCGCATACCTCTCGTGATGCTGACCGTGACCAACAACTCCGGCGGCGGACAACCCGTTTCGATGGCCAATATCCGCGCTACCAGGGCCCTGTGCGAGCGCTACGGCAAACCGCTGTTCCTGGACGCCTGCCGCTTTGCCGAAAATGCCTACTTCATCAAACTGCGCGAGGCCGGTTACGAGCACAAATCGGTCAAGTCCATCGTGCAGGAAATGTTCTCCCATGCCGACGGCATGACCATGAGCGCCAAGAAGGATGCCTTCGCCAACATCGGCGGCTGGCTGGCCATGAACGACGATGACATGGCGACACGCGCGCGCAATATCCTGATCCTGACCGAAGGGTTTCCGACCTACGGCGGACTGTTCGGTCGCGATCTCGAGGCCATCGCCGTGGGTCTGGAAGAAATCGTCGACGAAGATTACCTCGAGTACCGTATTCGCTCGACGGAATACCTGGGCAAGGCGCTGATCGACATGGGCGTGCCGATCATGCGGCCGGTCGGCGGCCATGCGATTTATGTCGATGCACGTAATATGCTGCCGCACATTCCCGTTTTGCAATACCCGGGCCAGTCACTGGCCGTGGAACTCTACCGGGTCGGGGGCATCCGGGCCTGCGAAATCGGCACGGTGATGTTCGGGCGCCAGCCTGACGGCAGCGAAAAACCGGCCGACATGGATCTCGTCCGGATGGCTATTCCCCGACGGGTTTATACGCAGAGTCACATCGATTATGTGATCGAGTGTTTCGAGGAGTTACAGCGGAACAAGGATCAGTTCAGGGGCATGCGGATTACCTGGGAGCCGCCGGCATTGCGGCATTTTACGGCGAGGTTTGAGATGATTTGAGATGGTTTGAGGGTTGGGGGCTTTCCCGGTACGGGATTTTCCGCCATTTTATCCCTCGGAAACGCGCCTGAATTATCCCGCTTCTCTCTGATTGCGAGTATGGGGCGCTGACTGTTTCCGAGGAAAAAAATGGCGGAAAATGCCTTGGACACGTCCGTGGTACACAGGTTGACAGAAATGAATCGCATAGCTACCCGATAGTCGGAATGACACCAGGGAAACTTGCCGGCGTGGTATCACGAGACTGTCGCCCTTTTTTCTGCCGGTGACCCTTCGAAAACAGTCAGCGCCCCGTCCCGGTTGTCGGAGAGAACCGGGATAATTCAGGCGCGTTTTTGAAGGGTCACCGGCAGAAAAAAGGGCCCGGGGAAAGCACAAAAAAAACAGGGTTCCCCAAAACCTGAATCAGCCCCCCCTAGTAATTAATCGCCGGCGACATGGAAGGAAATGTAACCCCCACCAACCGCATGCCGCCCTCCGTCGTGCACTCCAGCGAATGGTGCTGCTTGAGCGGCAGGAAAATCGTATCACCGGGCCGGACCGGTGCCCTGGTTTCGTCGGTCCACATAAATCCCTCGCCGGCCAGAACGGTAATCGTCTCCTCGTACAGGTGACGGTGGTGAGCGGCGCGTGAGCGGGGGACTTCACCGATGAATTGCGTGACCGGTGTCTGTTGTTGCCGTTGATCGAGCAGCACCTGGAAAAAACGATCCGCCATCGGCTCGCGTTTCGCCTCGTCCACGCCTTGCTGGCGTACCGGTACCGAGGCGTCGAATGTTGCGGGCATGTCATCACGGTATTCCGGTTCTGCACAGGGCGGGCAGACCGTGATGTTCAGCACGATGGGTTGCGTGCCGTCGTTGACCAAGCGAAACCCTTCTCCGGGTTTGATGCTGACCCCGGTTTCCGGCTCGATCGGGAACGACCGGTCGGTGATGAGCACTTGTCCCTGTCCCGATCGCACGAACAGCGCCACGTCGCTGCCGGGATAAACCAGCACGGGGGATTGTCCTGCGGCCAGAATGCCCAAGTACTGGGACAGGTGCCGGGCACCGTCACGTGTGCCGATGACCGGGAATATTTTCAGCGCACCGACCGTTTCCATGGCTGCTTCCGGCACGCGGATTACGTAACAGCTGTTATCCAGCAGGGCCTTTTGTGCACCGCCGTCGGCGGTTTCGTAGTCGACCAGGCGGGCTGTCGCTCCGTCGCCTGCGGTGGCTTCGGCATATTTCTCCGACAGGCCGTTGTGGGCACCGTCGCAAAACGGTTGCGAACGAGTGTGCTTGCAGGCGCAAAACAGTTTGTCCCCGGATTCATCCGCTTTCCATGACACGGGCCTGAAGTCCGTGCCCTGGTGAGAACCGTCGCAGAACGGCTGTTTCTTGCTCCGCCCGCAGGCGCACCAGTGGTAAGTCTTGCCGGCCTCGACTTCTACCAGGTAAGGTTTGCGCCGTGCAATCACCGGATCGGGCATCATCTGTTCTCCTTCGGGGTTAGCGCAGCAAATGCCGCCGCTGTTTCAATGCACCGAACAGCACGTCGATGTCCTGCTCATTATTATAGAAATGGGGCGACACGCGAAGATTGCCGTCCCGGCAGGAGGTCACGATGCCGTCGGACTCGAGGCTGGCGACGAGGGCCATGTCATCGACGGACCGGATGGCAATCATCGGGCCGTGGCGGGCCGGATCCAGCGGCGTCGCCAGCGAATACCCTGCCGCGCGGGCTGCTTCCTTGATGGCCGCCGTCAATTCGCCGACGCGTCTTTCTATTGCCGGCAGGCCCTGTTCCTGGAGTACCGCCAGTCCCGCTTCCGCCGCATAGGTATTGACCACCGGGGGCGTTCCGGCTTCGAAGCGACGCGCCGTGTGCGACGGATCGTACCGGGTCGTTTCCATGGCGAAGATGTCTTCGGCCGCAAACCAGCCGGTCACGGTGGGGACGAGTTTTTCGATCAGGTCTTCGCGGACATACAGAAAAGCGATCCCGGCCGTGCCCAGCAGGTATTTCACCATGCCACCCACGACGAAGTCGACGCCGGCTGCTGCAACGTTAAAATCCGTCGCACCGAGACCCTGGTAACCATCCATCATGATCAACGCACCCTTGCGCCGGGCAATCTCGGCGATGGCCGGGATGTCCAGTTTGGCGCCGTTGCGAAAACAAACTTGCGTGATGGCGACGATCAGGGTTTGTTCGTCGATGGCGGCTTCGAATTTCTCGACCGGTATGTAGCCGTCCGTTTCACTGACCCGCACGACCTGCGCCCCGCACGGCTCCTGCGCATACCAGATCTGTGCATTGGTCGGAAACTCGAAATCGCTGATGACGACCTTGTTGCGTGGCCCGCTGAAATCAAGAGCGCTCGCCAGCGCGTTGATGCCGGCCGAGGCGGAGGTGGTTACCGCTATCTCGTTCGGACGGGCGCCCAGTAGCGTTGCGACCGAACTGCGGACCGCCTCGTTGCGTTCGACCCAGTAGTTCCAGTCGCAGCCTTTGTTCAGGCGGTCATCGATATAACGTTGAAAGGCTTCCATGACATCAATCGCCATGGCGCCGTAAGAGCAACTGTTCAGGTACGTCTTGCGTTCGAGAACGGGAAACCGTGCGCGCGCTCGCGCCCATGAATTTTCGTTGGCCTGCACATTCGGCCCGGACGTATTCTTTGATGGTTGCAAATTTATCTCTCCGGATGGTTAGCGCCACAGATCGATCATGATCGATGCCAGCGCGACGGGAACGAGGTAGCGGACGGTGAATCGCCAATACACCAGCCACGGGCCGCCGGTAACGCCCAGTTCCATGGCAGCGACGGCCTTGTCGATGGACCAGCCCGCAAACAGCGCTATCAACAGTGCATTGATCGGCAGCAGTATATTGGCAATCGTAAAATCGATGATGTCGAAAAATGTTTTCCCCTGCAGGGCAGCGATAAAGTTCAGGGGATGGATGTTGCTTAAGGAACTGAACGACAGGACCGATACGATGCCCATCAGCCAGGTGGCCAGGCCGGCGAGTACGGCCATCTTGCTGCGCCGAAAACCGTGATGCTCTTCCAGCCAGCTCACCACCGGTTCGAGCATGCCGATGGCGGTGGTATAGGCGGCGAAGAACAACAACAGGAAGAACAGGCCGGCGATCACCGAACCGCCGGGCATCTGCCCGAAGGCGACCGGCAGCGTCACGAAAATCAGACCCGGACCCTCAGATGGACTCAGGCCGTACTGGAACACAATGGGGAAAATGGCGAGCCCGGCGAGCAGCGCCACGACGGTGTCGCCCATGCAGATGATCGCCGCCGAGGCCGGCAGGGACAGCTGTTTGGGCAGGTAGGCGCTGTAGGTCATCATCACGCCCACGCCGATGGCGAGAGAAAACAGGGCCTGGCCCAGCGCCATCAGCACCACTTGGGTGTCGATCTTGGAAAAATCCGGTTGAAACAGGAACTCGAAGGCCCGGGAAAAATCTGCCTGGAACAGGTTATAACCGACCAGCAGGAGCAGGATGGCAAACAGGCCCGGAATCATGATCTTGGAGATGATCTCGATGCCCCCGTGCAGTCCACGCGCGACCACGATGACCGTCATCGCGATAAATGCCGCATGCAACAGGCCCTGGCGAATCGGCATGCCGATCTGCAAGGCGAAATCGTTTTGCGCCGTATCGGCGGTAAACGCCGACAGAGATCCGGAGATTGCCAGGCCCATATAGTCCAGTGCCCATGCCGCCACGACGGAGTAGTAACTCAGGCCGATCAGCGGAACCAGGATGCTCAGCCAGCCGATCAGCTTCCAGAATGAAGAGCGATTGCCGCGTTTGACCAGCAGGTTCATGCTGCCGACCGCACTGAGTTGCCCGCGATGGCCGATGATCATCTCGCCGATCATGACGGGCAGACCGAGCAGGAAAACGAAACCGATATAAATGAGCACGAAGCTGCCGCCGCCGTTCGCCCCGGCTATATAAGGAAAACGCCACAGATTGCCCAGGCCTACTGCAGCGCCGATGCTCGCCATCAGGAAGGCCGCGCGCGAACTCCATGCTTCGTGCTGGAATGTTTTCGTCGTCGTGTTGCTCAAGATCCTCCTACCCTGTTCGGCAGAAAATGACAGCGTCCCATGCGTCGATAGCGCATGGTAACATCGACGGGTGCCGATGAAACCCATGGCAAAGCTCGTGCGCGCAGACCTGGAACGACTCGACCGCGATGACCCGCTGGCGGGTTTCCGTGCGGAATTCCGGTTGCCCCCGGGCATCCTGTATTTCGACGGCAATTCTCTGGGGGCCATGCCCGTGGCTGCCGGTTCACTGGCCCGCCGGATCGTCGAGCAGGAGTGGGCCGAGGGACTGGTGCGGAGCTGGAATGATGCCGGCTGGTTTGCGTTGCCCCGGCGGCTCGGCGGCAAGATCGCCGGCCTGATCGGCGCGAAACCGGCAGAGGTCGTCGTCACGGACTCCACCGGGATCGATCTGTACAAGACGGTCGCCGCGGCCTTGCAACACCGCCCGGACCGGCGGGTGATCGTCATGGAAGGCAGTAACTTCCCGACGGATAATTATGCGGTTCAGGGGTTGCTCGACCAACTGGGCGGAGATTATGAAATCCGTTTTGCCGAGGCCGATACACTCGTCGCCGCGATCGATGACACGGTAGCGGCGATCTGTCTGACTCACGTTCATTACAAGTCGGGACGAATCCTGGATATGGCGGCGCTGACGAAGGCCGCTCACGCGGTCGATGCCCTGGCAGTCTGGGATCTGTGCCACTCCGCCGGGGCGATACCGGTGGATCTCAATGCGTGCCAGGCGGATTATGCCGTGGGCTGTACTTACAAGTATCTGAACGGGGGACCGGGCAGTCCGGCTTTTATCTTCGTGGCCGAACGTCACCTGGACCGGTGCCGGCAGCCGTTGACCGGGTGGTGGGGACATGCCGAGCCATTTGCGTTCGAACGCGACTACCGGCCCGCGGCTGATATCGGCCGGATGTTGAGCGGCACCCAGCCCGTGCTGAGCCTGGCCGTGGCCGAGGCGGGCATCGATATCATGTGCCGGGCGGATATGGCGGCGATTCGGCATAAGTCCGTGCGCATGACCGACCTGCTGATCGAACTCGTGGAAACTCGTTGCGCCGGTCTCGGCCTGGAGCTCGTCAGCCCGCGCGCAGCCCGGACCCGGGGCAGCCAGGTATCGTTTCATCATGACGGCGGCCTGGCCGTGATGCAGGCATTGATCAGCCGGGGCCTGATCGGCGACTACCGTGCGCCGGGGAACCTGCGGTTCGGTATCGCACCCTTGTACCTGCGCTATACGGACATCTGGGATGCCGTTCAAATCCTGCGCACGGTACTCGAAACGGAAGCCTGGTGCCGGCCCGAATTCAATCGGCCGGGACCGGTGACTTGACGGGTGGGCGCTTAAAGCGGGCAATGAGACTGGACGTATCCCATCGTCCGCCACCCATTTTCTGTACTTCGGCGTAGAACCGGTCCACGAGGGCCGTCACCGGGAGTTCGAGGCCGCACTGCTGCGCTTCTTCCAGCACGATGGCCAGGTCCTTGCGCATCCAGTCCACGGCGAAACCAAACTCAAACTCACCGGCCACCATGGTTTCCCAGCGATTGTCCATTTGCCAGGATTGCGCGGCACCCTGCGAGATCGCACCGATCACCGTGGCGGGATCGAGTCCGGTGGCCCGGGCAAAATACAGTGCTTCGGCGAGTCCCTGCACGATACCGGCGATGCAAATCTGGTTGACCATCTTGGCCCGTTGGCCGAAACCCACGGGCCCGATCCGGCGCACCGTCTTGCCGTAATGGTTCATCACCGGCTCGGCACGTTCGAACGTTTCCGGGTCGCCGCCGACCATGATGGTCAGCCGCCCATTTTCGGCTCCGGCCTGTCCGCCGGACACGGGGGCATCCAGGTAGGTGGAACCACGTTCGGCCAGGACGGCGGACAGTTCGATGGCGATATTCGCCGAAGTGGTCGTATGGTCGATGAAGACGGTACCGGGTTCCATGCCATGGAAAGCGCCCCGGTCACCCGTTGTGACGTCCCTGAGGTCATTGTCGTCGCCGACGCAGGTCATGACGAATTGGCAACCGGCTGCCGCCTCTTCGGGAGAATGGCATGCAACCCCGCCGAATTCCCCGACCCATGCGGTTGCCCTGGTGGTGGTCCGGTTGTAAACCCGGACCCGATGCCCGGCCCGTGCAAGGTGCCCGGCCATGGGGTAGCCCATGACTCCGAGCCCGATAAATGCTACATCCATATTTATTTTGCGCTTCGTCAGAGTCATGGTGCCGGGGTTTTTTTGTCACGGGTCTGGATTACCCGCCGGATTAGAGCATGACCGGTTGCGGAAGTACCGTTTCCATTATAATAAAAAGCCCCATCCGAGGTCACGCCTGCCACTCATGCGCCGGACTCGATTTCTCCTGCTGGCACTCGCAGTCATATTGCTGGTCGTCGGCGCCGGTATAACCTTCCTGCTGACCCTGGACCTGAATGATTACAAGCCCGGCATAGAACGCTTCGTTGCCCGCGAGACCGGCCGATCTTTCAGCATAGAAGGCCGGATTGATTTCGATCCGGGCGCACTCACCGCACTGAGCGTAACCGGCATCCGTTTCGGCAACCCCGACGGGGGGTCCGGCGGAGACCTGGCCCGGATCGGGCGGATTTCCGTTGTTCTGGACGTGCGTTCGTTGTGGTCCGGACGGGTCATCCTGGAACAGCTGGCACTCGACGATACGCAAATCAATCTGGAGCAACGAAAATCCCGCGCGAACAACCGGACGTTTGGCAGCGGCCGGGTATCCGGTGGTGGTCCGGTACCGTTCATTCTGCGTCAGGTACATGTGACCAATTTTGCGTTGACGGTCAGGACGCCCGCCCTTGCCCGGCCCCTGGAGATTCGCGTCGATCGTCTGGATCAGGTGCAGAAAAGTGACGGACTGTTCGATGCGCAACTTCGGGGCACGCTGAATGGTCACACGGTCAATGTCAGCGGCGAATACGGGCCGTTGGAAAGCCTGCTGACCGCATCGGATCTGACGGTCGATTTCGCCGGTCGGTTCGATACGTTATCAATTTCCGCCGCAGGACTGATCGACGACCTGGTCCGGCCGCGTCGGCCTCGAATAGACATCGAAATGTCCGGTCCCGACATCAATGATGTGACCGGGATGCTCGGTGTACCGGACCTGGGCAGCGGTGATGTTGACCTGAAGATGTCGCTGCAGCCCGGAGCCCGGGATATTGCGGTATCGATGACGGGCAGGGTCGGAGAACACCGGATCGAGGCGCAAGGCTCCGTCTCCGACCTGGCCATGTTCGAGCAGGCTGCGCTGCACATATCGGTACAGGGGCCGGATCTGCATGAGGCGGCAAGATTATTCGGCTTCCCGGAAATTCCCGCGGGGGCATACCGGCTATCGGGTTCTGTCGCTCGTGACGGTACCCGGCTCGAACTCGACGAGATCAATCTCGCGCTCGGCGCGGCGCAGTTCAGGCTGGCAGGAATGCTGCCGCAATTCCCCGACCTCGGCGAGGCCAGTCTCACTCTCGAGATTCACGGTGAGCAGCTGGGCCGCTTTACCCGGCTGATGGATTTGCCGGGCACCGCAAAGGGGCCGTTCCGGGCCGCAGGCCAACTCGAGGTCATGGCTGACGGCAGTGAGGCCATCAAACTGGACGTTACGACGCAAGTCGCAGCATTTACGGTGGACGGCACGTTCGGCAAAGGGCCGGGTCTGGTCGGCATGCAGGCGAACGTGACCGGCCATGGTGCCGATATTGGCGCGCTCGCCGCGTTGCTGGATCTTCCTGGGCCGGTAACCGAACCGTTCGAGTTTGCAGGTGACCTGAAGATCGGGGAAAAGGTTGTGCTGCTGCCGGGACACGCGACTTTTTCAGCGGGAGGCAACCGGCTGATCGTGACCGGTGCGGTTGGCTTCGAGCCTCTGGGTAACGACACGGATTTACGCGTCCGGATCGAGGGCAGCGACCTGGCACAGGCGGGACGGATGGCCGGTATCGACCGGGGCGTGCCATCGGCCGGTTACGAAATATCCGGCCGGTTCCGGACTTCGCGCGACGGATACCGGATCACCGGGCTGCAGGCCCGGATCGGTGAGGCAGAAATTTCCGCCGACGGCCTGGTCAGTCGCCGGGAAAATTTTACCGGTTCGCGATTGAAAATCAGTGCGGCCGGTCCCCGGCTGAGCCAGGTCCTGGTGGATACCGGAACGATCCACTTTCCCGACGGCCCGTTCAGCCTGTCGGGAGAGCTCGAACGGCTTGCCGACTCGATACGCCTGACCGGCATGAAAATCGAACTCGACGGTGCAACCGGGACGATGAATGCCGATATCGGACTGCCCCTCGCTTCGGCCAATGGGTCTTTCGAGCTGACCGCGAGCGGGGCAAGTTTTCGGGCCGTGCTGCCCGATACCGGTTCCTGGGAACCGCCCGACCTGCCATTCGAGATCCGCGCACAGGGCAGGCTCCGGGGCGGGCTCGTGCAGGTCGAACCCGTGGAAATTAAAATCGGCAATACCGGCATTACGGCGGAGGGCGTATTTGATATTCCGCCGGATCTGTCGCGTACGAACCTGGCTGTTACGGCGCGGACAGGGAGCCTGGCGACCATCGGCACATTTAATGAACGCTATCTGCCGGGGCAGGATTTCAGCCTGAATGCGAGATTTTCCGGTACGCCCGAGTCCTTTTCGATAGAAGGGCTGACGGCCAGAACCGGAGACAGCGACCTGAGCGGCAGCATCACCGTGGCCCTCGACCGAACAGTGCCCGACGCGAGACTGAAGCTGCAATCCAGCCGGCTGGATGTGACGCCGTTTATCAATGCCGGGCCCGTGAAGGAGGGTGACGGGGAAGAGGAAAGTGAGAAAGAACAGCCGGCGGGAGACGAAAGGCTGATTCCTGAATGGACGCTGCCGCTCGACCGGCTCGCGACCTTCACGGCCGATATCGATGTCGGTATTGGCGAGTACCGGCAAAATCAGCGGGTCATCGATAACCTGTCGCTTCGCGCCACCGTGCAGGACGGGCGACTCGATGTCGAGCATGTCAGCGGAAAAACTTTATATGGCAGTATTGCGGCTGCTCTTCGGATTGTGCCGACCGATGATACCGCGATGGTTCACACGGAATTCGAGGGAAAAAATATTTTTCTCGGAAATTTCCGCGGCAGGTCCCGCGAGGAAATCGATGCGGAGCCGAAGTATGATGTTTACTTCGATCTTGACAGCACCGGGCTGACGTTGCGGGATATCGCGGCCAATCTGAACGGTCAGGTCAGGGTCAGTGCGGATAAAGGCCGGATGCCGAATTCAGCCATGCGTTTTTTCTTTGGCGGTTTTATCGAAGAACTCCTGACGACAATCAATCCGTTCATGAAAACGGACCCGTACACGGATATTTCATGTGTCGTACTCTTTGCCGATATCGACAACGGAATTGTCGACATGGATCCGGGCATGGCGATGCAAACCAGTAAAATAAATATCGTCAGCAAGGGGGAGATCGACCTGCACACCGAAAGCCTGGATTTCGGTTTCAAGACAATACCCCGAAAAAAGCTCAGTATCAGTGCAGGAGAATTCATCAATCCATACCTCAAGGTGAGCGGGACCCTGGCAAGCCCGCACCTGACCCTGGATCCGACCGGTACGCTGGTCACCGGCGGGGCAGCGGCCGCTACGGCCGGCGTGTCACTGCTGGTGACATCGGTCTGGAACCGTTTCTTCAAATCGGCCGATCCGTGTGCCGCGATCGTCGAGGAGGCGAACAAGAAGAGACAGAAAAAGAACAAGCAGCGTTAGAAGATGGTTTTTTCTGTTAAGAGATGTGACGGATTGTGATAGGGTCCGCACCCAATGAAGCACGGAAAAAAATCGATAACCCCCGGAAGCTGGCGGGTGTTCCTCCTCGTCGCCGGATGGTTGTGCACGATGCCGGTTCATGCGGACTTCGTCGTGATGAAGAACGGTGACAGAATAACCGGAGAAATCCAGGAAATATGGGATCATGAGGTCATTATCGAACCGGAATACGACGACGATACAGCCGTCACCATATCGCTTGATGTTGTCGACTACATCGAATCCAGCCGGGACTTCGAGATAAAAATGCTGGATGGCAGAAAGCTCATAGCGAAACTTGTCGGACGCGACGCCGACGGGAAACAATTAATGGAAATTGACGGGGAATTATCGACGATTACCTATGCCGAACTCGAGGAACTCGATGAGATATCGGACTATTATGACCGCGATAGCCGCATCGATTTCAATCTCGGCCTGAACAAGGGTAATACCGACAGTTTGAATTCCAAACTGTATGCCGATACCAACCTGAAACTGGGAGATCACCGTCATATCGTGGATGTGACGCTGACTCGTGAAGAGCAGGACAATTCAACGACCAAGGACAATGACCTGTTCCGCTACAATTACAACTGGTTGTTCGCTGACCCGTGGTTCTTCGGCGGTACTGCCAGTGCAGAGCGGGATTCGGTAAGAGACCTCGATCACCGTTTTATCCTGGGCAGTGCGATCGGACGGGATATCTGGAACAAGCCGAGGCAGGCGATGAATTTCCAGATCGGCCTGGGTTATCTGACCGAAAAATTTTCGTCATCGGATGCAGGCGGTACGCCGGTGCCGTCGGACAAGAATGACAGCCTTGTACTCTCATGGCAGTACCGTCTCAGGTATGACCTGCTTGGAGGAGATCTTGAGATCTATCACAATAACACACTCAATTCGACAGCCACGGGCCGGAAAAATACCGTGATCAAGACCGTGACCGGCACCCGTTATGAGATTACAGACCTGCTGTACCTGAATACGTCGCTCGATTTCGACTGGGAATCGCATCCGGCCGGTACGGCGAAGAACGAAGATCTGGCTGTCGTTGTCGGTCTCGGCGTCGAGTTCTGAAATAAAACGCGGACTCCCGCCAGCGTTTAATGCGGCAATTATATTACTCCGGTGCGGTCTACCCGGCCGGTTTATAACTGAATTTCTGTCCGCCGATCGATACCTCGTACATCAGTCCGCCCTTGGCTATGGTAAATACCAGCATGCCTTTGCGATAGTCTGCGTTTGCCTGGGTGCCGGCAGTACCACCGGCCCCGGCGCTGGCAGTAGACCCGGCCGTGCTGCCGCTGGCCTGTGCGCTCGCCGTGATCGCAACGGCGGAAGCATTTGCATCGAACTCGAAGTTACCGCTGGTGAAGTTCTCGTAGGCGCTCTTGTCCTTGAAGAAGATAATCTGACTGAAAGCCTGTCCGCCGGCCTGGAAGCCGATCGAAACGCTGGTCAAGGACGTAAACCCGGTCACTTTACCGCCGCGATAGACCTGACCTTTACCATGTGAAGCGCCGATACCGAGCCCGCCTTTGGCGACCGTTGGAAAAACGGCATAGCCATAGGCAGATTTAAAGTATGGCGCAACGGTTTCGTTTTCCCTGAATAAATTGATGGTCTTGGAGTAATCCTCGACCTTGCGGCCTGCGAGCGCAGCGCCGGAAAACAGGAGAAATAAAAACAGGAGATAAGTCGCTTGCTTTTTCATTCTGGGTACCTCAAATATAAACTCGCGAATCCACGTTCAACACGGATACAAACCCTCCATTCCATTCTACATCCATGGCATCAGGCCCGTACATGACATACACCCGGTTATGCACGTACATTCCTATTCTGGATTTCCGCGCGACCATAGCCCGGGACCGGGGATTCGACAACCCGGCAGACGTGCGGGGTTCTATCGTGACGACTGGAATTGTCCGGGGTCAGGCTAGCCAATCGTAACGATTACGTCGGCATCAAAACAGCCACCGCTGTTTTCGGTACCGAATATGGTGACTTCCATGCCCGGGTCGAGAAGATCGATCGTTCCCCTGGTGACATCGAGAGAATCTCCGCTCTTTACGATGAACAGGACCACGGCATCCGGATGATTGACACAGCGGTCACCGGTTTCGGCTGTCGTCACGAGCAGGGTCTGCTGATCGATGCTTGCGATCGTACCTTTCAGGACATCTTCTGCGGGTATCGGCGGGTTGATTGCCGCATCCTGACGGATGATCATCAGGGAAGTGCGCAGGGTATCTATTGCGCCGGCACCATTGTTCAGCAATAAAATGCCGTCGGCCAGGGCCATATCTCCGGTGGTCAGCGCCGTTCTGTCGACATTCATTCCATCGGGGTCAATGATTCGACTCTGTGCAAATAATTGCCCGGCCAGAATATTGTCCGGATCGATCGTGATGCCCTGGTTCGGGGCAACCAGCAATTCATAAGTATCGGTGGCCGGATCGACACCTGTTTGCAGCATGCCGGATATCTGCAGGAATGTGCCCGGACTGCCGCGCTCGACAACAATGGCATCGATGACCAGGGGCAGTGCCGGGGGCAGACCGGCATCATCGTCAGAATCGCTGTCGGCATCGTCATTGCCCGAATCGCTGCCCGAATCACTGTCTGCGGCATCGTTTGAATCATCGCCGTTTTGCGTATCATTGTCCGATTCACTGCCCGGCTGTACAGCCAGAGACGTCAACCCGCCGTCATCGACCGCGACGGCCAGTAATCCGGCCACCGTGACCGGATCGCCGGGGAGCAGTTCCGTTGCCTGGATGGGCAGGCCGTCTTCCCCGAATATGCCGGTGTCATTGCCGAGACCGTCATTATCCAGTACAACGTCCAGGCAACGCTCTGGAAGGTCATCCGTACTGTCCGTGCTCAGCGGTTGTGCCGTTATGCCATTCATGCAGATGTGCATCATGCCGGCATCTGGACTGATCGTGTTCACGATGCCGGACACGCGGGTCAGGCCATTCTTGAATCCCGGGGATCCGCCAACGTCAACGAAAATTACCGGCCTGACAATAAACTTGCCGTTGCCGGTCTCGGTGATTTTCAGCGATTTTTCGACATCGAAATCGAACGAGACAAACAAGGTTTCTCCGGGATGTATCGTGAAGGGCGCGTCTGGCGTGAGATCGACCTTGCCATTGGCGACAAGCGTTGCGTTAATCGAGCTTGTCACCGAACCGCCGGCATCCAGATTGTTCAATACGAGGCTGTCGAGCCTGAGACGAATCTTGCTGCAGGTATCCGGCCGGACTGTATCATTCACAGCGAGTAACTCGACGAAGCTCGCCAGTCGGAGCAAATCGAAGGTTGCAGAACCGGTAAACAGAGTCTGCTGGCCGTTTTCACAGAGCAGTTCGACTGAAGTGATTGTGGCAATTGCCTCGTCGAAATCATTGTTTGACGCATCGCTGATGACGACACCGACTGTTGCCGGTTGCGGATCGACGCCGATTCCAGGGCCCGATATGGCGCCGGAGCCGCCGCCACAGGCAGTCAGCATGATTGTGAGAAATAATAAAAATGCGGTTAGTCTTGTCATGACCGTGCTCCTTGAATGGATGTGCAGAAAAAAGTTCCTGCCCGCGATATCGAACGATCACTTTGGATTCGGGCCAGCGTAGCACAGGGAAAAGAATTCCGGCAATCCTTACCGATGTTATGCCCGGGGACAGGGCGGAAGGGGCAGGAATCGGATAGCGCCGCAGATTGTCCGGCCCTCCTTTTACATAATCATAATCCTGTCTTGCAGCAAACAATTATTGGTCATGGTTTGCCTGAAGGGGCGAGGTGGCGGGTGCGGAGACGGAGTAAGCCTGTTAGGAAGTCAGCAACGGTTCAGTTTTGCCTCCATGGCAATCCCGCAACTTTCCATCCGCTGACGCTGCTGCGGTGCTTTTGTTCGTCAAGCGGACCTTCGAAACCCTCAGCGAGATTGTATACCCTGGTATAGCCGAGTTCGGTGCATTGTATCGCCGCTATTTTCGAGCGCCCTCCGGACTGGCACATGACATAGACCGGTGTATCCTTCGCAACGCCGCGTTCATCGAGCTCGGCCTGCAGCTCGGTAACAAACTCCTTGTTGATGCCCTGCGTCGTGACCCATTGCAGGAATATGGGTTCCTTGTCGATCGATGACAGGTCGGGTTTGCCGACCAGATTCCATTCGGACCGGGTTCGTACGTCTACGAGAACTGCATCTGGATTCGCGGCCAGTTCATCCCAGGCTGCCCTGGCCGTGACATCGCCGGCATAGTCGCCTTCCGGCATTTTCCAGTCGGCGGGTTTGCCGGCCATGATCAGGCGAGACCCCGGTCGCGGCGGATGGCTTCCAGGTTGATGTGCGCCGTTGCGACGCCATCGACAGCTTTGCCGACATTGATCATCGCCGCGTGGACTTTTTGCAGTTTCTCGCAGCCGTAGTCTTCGCAGGGTGCGCAGTTTTCGAGTCCGCGCTCGGCCGCACATTGGCGCACTTCGCAGGAGGCACAGTAACCCGACTTGGGTCGTGTATCCCGGCAGCCGTAGCAATTCAGGCCGGCCGGATCGATCTCGATTTTCCACGCAAGTTTGACTTTGTCCGCATAGTTCTGTCGTAACCGGTCGTCACCGAACGCGGTGGCTTGGTAAATGTCGCAACCGGAGCAATCGAGCCCGCAGTAAGCAATGTGGGGTTTGAGTTCTCGTCTCTGATTCATGTTGGCCTCCGTCCGGGCTGATGTACTTGCCGGTTCTTCAGCGCAAGTGCGCCTGAACAGGTTTCCGTGTGCATCGATACTAGGTTAACCACCGTATCCGGACAAGGATCGCCCGGCTGGATCGAATGACGTTCTTTTCCGATGCCCGCCCATCGGACAGAGAGCGGATGTCGGCATCTGCTTTCCGTCGCCGGAGGATTAATCGAAAATCGGATGAGGCCGGATGCCGGCGGGTGGGACGGGTTCAGTGGTGGAGGAAGTCTCCCCGATTGACCCGGAAATCACCCATGACCCTGGCAACAGCATACATGTCAGTGACCGATTCGACCCGAACCTTGCCGAGACGACGTTCGATCCGGCCCAGGATCACGCCGCTGGCCGGGTCGACCAGTTCTCTGGCGACATTTGTGACCGTGAACGTATCCCCGACCTTGACGCCGGAAGTGGCACCGGCGTTCAGGAAGATCTGTGAGCCTTCAGCCGTGATGACCTGCCCGGTCCAGCTCACATCTTTGAGTTGCTGTACGATAAAGCCTGCAGCCTGTTCTGCCGTATTGCGCACGGCCTTGCCGAACGGTGTCTTGGAGAAGTGATCCGTGCCGATACTGCCGGTGTCATAATCGACACCGAGCGCAAGACCGAAATTCTTTGCTTCGGACGTGATTGTCTCCGAGTAAATGATTTCGCCGCTCGCGGCATCGATCATGCGCAGGTCGATCGCGATGTGTGCGGTATTGCGATTTCCGCCGACGCGCAAGCCGAGCGGGATTTTTTTGAAACCGAAACCGAGATTCAGGCCCTTGCCTTTCTTGCCGGTCTCGAATTCCGTGATTTCGCCCTTGATCAGCACCTGTGCGCCGATCAGCCTCCCGGCCCGGGAAGCCGATTCATTGCTGACGACGCCGGCCAGGCCCAGTTCCTGTTCGCGCAGAACTTCCGACAATACCATCCGGTCGGCAATGATGAAGCAGTCTGTCGCTTTCAGCGCGGTCGCAAGCTGCCCGGCGATGGCCTCGCCGATGTCCCAGCCTTCGTAGGCACCGTATTTCCCAGTACCGCCGAAACGCAGGATGGCCACGCGTTTCTTGGGTCCGGCGCAGAGCCCTCCGACCGACTCGGTTTCGGCCGAAGCCCCGGTTTCGGGTGTCGACGCGCAGGCACCGAGGCTAAGAGCCGTCATTGCAATCAGTATCGCGATGGTTGTTCGGTAGTTCATGCTTGTCCCCTCTGATGGAAATGCCTGTTACATTGTTTGTCGCGGTGCCGGCGCAAATGGTTCATTCGCTCTCCGCCGATTCCGGTGCTTTCTCCCCGGGGGCCTCGCGGCGCCGTAATTCATCCATGAAACGGATCTGGATTTCTTCGAGGCTGCGCTTGTCAAGCGGATAGGGCATATAGAAATTCGTGATCGGCGTTGCGAGCGGCAGCGCCTGTAACTGCTGGCGAACGAGCAGGTGCTGGACGAATGGATCGAAGCGGTCATCGGGAGCCAGGTCGAAAGTCGTGCAAATAACCGGGTTCGGTGTGCAGATCGTGTGGTTGCCATCGGCATCGGCGGCGCTGGCGATCAGGCCCGCGCATAGGCCGGTGGTGATAATCAGCTGTTTCATGGCGCTGTCTCCGAGGTCGATACTTTGGGCAGGTAGACGTTTGTTTCGTGATGTTCCTCGACAGTGTTGCTGTCGTTATCCGAGAATTCGAAGTTGTCATTTTTGGCGGAACCCTGGTTGTCACCGCAAATCAGGATGGCCTGGCCGTCTTCGACATTAATGTTGGCGCCCAGGCACGGAAACATGTTTTCGATGCGGTCGAACGACTGGTTTAATTCGCTGCGCATCTGGGAAATACTTTGCACGTCACCGGTCGCGCTGCCGGCCGAGCCCGGCGATCCGCCGGCAAACAGGCCGATGACGGCGCTACGTGCCCTGTTCTCGGCCTGGGCATTGGATTGCTCCATCAAGATTCGCATCTCGTTCACCTTCCGGTGCATCTGCTCCCGCTCTTTCGGGGTCTCGGCAAAGCTCATGGCGGTGCTGAGAATCAGGACTGATAAAATGAGAAACTTCATGGTGATCTCCTCGGTGTGCGGGTAACGGGCGACGGCTTGCGGCCGTCGCCCGTTACACCTGTCTTACTGCGTCGTCGTCCGTGAGGACTTCGTGGCTGAGGTCGTGATGCTGTCGACGGCTGAGGCGGAGTTGTCGCCGGACTTGAACTGGTCATTCTTCTGCAGCTGGGCCTGATCGCCGGCCGTGAAGATCTGTTTGTTGCCGAAGTCATTGCCGATGGCGCTGCGGTTCGGGCCAAAGACAAGGTCACGTCCCTGGTTCACGACACTGGTGTTGGAAACAGCGCCGAGGTTGGGGCCGTATACGGCAATTTCCTGATCATTGCGGAAATTGCGGTTGTCGGCGCCACCGGAACCATAACCATATCCGCCGCCGTACCCGTATGAAGGCGCATCGTTGCCGATTCCGCCGACGTCGACACTGCCCTGATAGCCGGACTGTGTGTGACCGCTGATATAACCGGCATTCGAAGCGCTCTGGACATCGCCCGAAGATACTTTCTTCGCCGAATTGAGCGTCGGTGTCAGGGCCATCGTATCCTCGATAGCTGCCTGGCGCTGGTTGTTCGCCGTGTTGTAGCTGTCGTTGATGCTGTCGTCGGTGTTGTAGCTGTCCTGGGCATGCCGGCTGCTATCGGTGTTGTAGCTGTTATCCATGCGACGGTTGAAGCTGTCATAGGCATGCTTGCTGTTGTCGGTGTTGTAGCTGTCATCCATCCTGCGGCTGGCATCGACGTCCACATCGAGCGACCTGTTAAAGCTGCTCCTGGCGTGTTTGCTGTTATCGGTGTTGTAGCTGTCATCCATGCGACGGCTGGCATCGACATCCAGATCAATCGAGCGGTTGAAGCTGTCATAGGCCCGTTTGCTGTTGTCAGTCGAGGTTGTTTCCTTGCTGAGCTTGTTGAAACTCTGCGAAATCGGCATCGAGGTGCTGGTGGTGGATTCATACGTCTTCCAGCTCGGCTGGGGTGCATAAGAGTCGCTCGCCAGTGCGACACCGCTAACGGCAGTCGTGGCCAGCAGCATCGATACGATGGTTTTGGTCCTGGATTTCATTTTGGTCTCCTGAATGAAGTGTGAATGGCAACATGCCTGGTTCATGAGGTTAGTAACGATGAGGGCCGGAGCGGTTCAAAAATATTTCAGGCAATAAAATGGCCCGGAGCAGTCAGGCTGGTCCGGGCCGGGGCGGGCACCTTGGGGGAGTGCCCTGGGGGGGCGGGAGGAGCGCCGTATCGAGAATGGTTCGGGGAGTGGTATCAGTCCGTTTGTAAAGAGTGAATCGGGAAAGAAAAGTTGTTTGACCCGAGCATGTGCCGGACGACCTGAACCGTCTCATGGTCGTTGTCGGTCAGGTCGCTGACCACGTTAACAAGCTCCATCAATGTTGTTGTTCCGGGGCCGGGATGCCGGGTTTCTGTCGCATGTGTCGTGTTCATATCAAGTGCCTCCTGTCAGGTAGGTCCCGGGATATGGGGAAAGGGTTCAATGGATCGGGAAACAAGTTCCTGGCTGCAGTCTTTTTTCTGGAATCGGGGGTTGGGGCGGGGGATACGGGGGCGGAAAAAAACGGCCAGGGAAAGTGCCGGAATACATCAGCTACCACTAAAAAAATGAAATAACGCCAGTCGAATCCTCGCTCAGAGACTGGCAGAGAGTCATATGCCGCGGTCGCTTCAGCGGGGCAGTGGTTGAGGTTTATCGAAGGGGCGGGCAGGTGATCTTTCCCGCCGACAGACTTTCGATCGCCGCGCAGACATCGATTCGTCCATGACCATACACGGCATCGTGAGAGCGGCCGGTCGGGTTGACGGCGCTGTTTTGCAGGCTGGTGCGGACCGCGTCTGGCGTGGTTCCGGGCTCGAGTGAAAGCAACAGGGCCGCGGCGCCGGAAGCATAGGCCGTGGACATCGACGTGCCGCTGAGTTGCGACGGATAGGTTTCGCCGGGAACCGGCACGGCGATTTCGACGCCGGGTGCGGCCGCATCGATAAAATCGCCGTGCACGGCCCTGGCGTAGGGTTTGTCGTTTGCGTCGACCGCCGTGATCGCCATGACGGCCGGATGCGAAGCCGGAAACGGCGGAGGTGCGTCGGGGCCGTCGTTCCCGGCCGAGGCCAGGACAAGAACGCCTTGTTCACCGGCCTTGTCGAGCAGTCTGGTCACCAGCGGGTCTTCGGGTCCGCCCAGGCTCAGGTTGATAATTGCAACGTCGTCGGTCAGCGCCTGGTCGAGTGCCCTGGCGATCGTGCTCGACCAGCATCGTGCGCTGATGCCGGTCCGGGTTTCAGGCTCGCAGGCCTTGATCGCGAGTATTTTCGTATCGGGCGCGACGCCGTATGAGCCGATGCCGTTGCCCGATTCGGCGGCGATAATCCCGGCGATTGCCGTGCCGTGCCGGTCGGACGAAGTGCCGAATCCGGAGACATCGATCGCGTTGACGATTCGGGCAGCCAGTTCCGGGTGTGTCGTATCGACGCCCGTATCGATGACGGCAACGGTGACGCCTTTGCCGGTTGCCAGGGCCTGCAGGCGTTGTGCACCGATGAGTTCGGCGCCGTAGTTCATCCAGCCGTATGGATCTCCGGCGTCGGTTGCATTGGTGTGGTAGCGATATTCGGGCTGAGCCGCATCGACGCGCGGGTCAGCAAGCAGGGCAATCGTGGCGGCCCGGGAGCCGGCGCCACCGGAGCCGACTTCAAAGCGCACGAGCGTCGAGTCCAGCGATTTCAATGGCAGGACATCGATCACCGCGAGTCCGACTGCGAGTCCGACTGCATTGGCCGTGTCGCGCAGTGCCTGGGCATCCTTATCGTCTGCACCGGGTAATAATGCCAGGATGCGGTTGGGTTCGGATTCGGGCATCACGGTGCGGGCCGGCAGGGACTGCGCTTCGCAGGCGTTACCGGCCTTGAGTTCCCAGCAACCCGGATCGAACGCACCGCCGGCAGGCAAGGCGAGTCCGAAGTTACCCTCACTGTCGGCACTGGCCATCATCAGCCCGAGCCCCGCGCCCTGCGCATAGTCACATCGACGTTTACCGGGCCGCAGGTTCAGATTGAGCGATGCATCTTCGTCCTCGTCTTCATTCTCGTCCGAGACAAACTCCGAAACTTGCGGAGCCTGGGGGACAAGCACGATCCTGGCGCCGGCGACCGGCCCGCCCGAAATGCCTGAAACCTGACCGGCAAAATCACCGCTGTTGCCGGCAGTACCGGGGGCCAGGAATTCCCGGCACAGATTGTCACCACAGCCGGAAACGCCGGGTTGTCCGCACAGGTCGGCAGATTGCACGGCCCAGTCGTCGTCGGACCGGTAAAAATTCAGCAGTATCGAACCATCCGATTGTTCGTGTTGCTCGGCGTCTTCCAGGTCGTTGGCCTGGGCCCATTGTTGTGCATCGACATCCGGTTGTAATTCAATCGTACGGTTCATCGGGGGTTGCAGCGATAAATTCGTCGCAACGGCTTCGCAAATGCGCGGCATGGCGGCAGAGACGATCAGGAAGGGGATAGCAAACAGAGCGAAAGGGGACTTCCGGTATCCGATTACATCTTGCGGAAGTCTCACGGGGCCTTTACTCCGACTGTGTGGCGAATCGAACCGTGTCCGGATGAGCGCGCAGTGCGCCGAGGGCCTGCATGGTGCCTTCTTCCGATGTGGTCGGGAGAAGAATCGTGTAGCTGCCCTGTGCCGAGGGTCCGGCGACGATCCGGGCGCCGATATCGGTTAGCAATTGTCGTATCTGCTGCTCCGTTACGGTTGGCTGGAAAACGACGATGAGCATCGACCCGGTCGCTGCGGGGCTGTCCATCGGTCGGGCCGCGGTCGTCGAGTAGACCTGATCGCCATTCGTGCCGGTGTCCGGTGACGTCAGCAGGATGCCGCCGAGAACGAGGATCAGCGCGAACTGCGCCACGATGGCCACGCGCGCGCCGGCCGGTGCGTGAACCCAACCGTCAGCTAAGGTTTCACGCAGCCAGTCGACGGCTTTTGTGATCGGGCTCGACGAATCCGGGGCGGGGCGGGTTGCCTCGTATTCATCGATTTGCCGAAGCGCATCGTTAATCAGGGCCGGGCGAAAAACCGGTTCTCCGTCGGCAATGGTACCGACCGTCCGCTGCAATACCCGGATCTCGGCAAGTTCGCGGCGGAGTTCCGGCGAGGCCTGCAAATGAGCCTCGACAGCCCGGATTTCATCGGCATCCAGGGCATCAGCCGCAAACCACGGCAACAGAGTTTTTGCTTCTTCCTTGTTCATAGCGTTGTTCCCGTCACGCCCATCGAAGTCAGCAGCGGTCCGAGTTGCTTCTTGGCGTGATACATCCTTGTCTTAACCGTGCCTTCCGGGCACTCGATAATGGTTGCGATTTCCCTGTAATTGAGGCCCTGGAAAAAAGTCAGTTCGATCACTTCCCGGTGCTCTCTCGATAATTGTTCGATAGCCGTACGCAGCAGGTCGCCTGTCGTCGACTGGTCGGTTGACGCCAGCGGATCTTCACGATCATCCTGCGGTTCCGGCGCATCATCGATGTTGGTCATCGGCAAAGTCTTGCGCCGTACGGCATTCAGTGCCCGGTGCCTGGCAATAGAGAAAATCCACGTCGATACTGCCGAGCGGCCCTGAAACTTCCCGGCGCTCTTCCAGATTTCGACCATGACATCGTTGGTGACTTCCTCGGCCCTGGTTTCGTCGCGAATCATGCGTACGGCGAAGCGGAATACGCGGGGTCCGTATTCCCGGTATAGCTGTTCGAATGCCTTGCGATCGCGGTTTGCGATTCGTTCCAGCCAGACTACATCCATCGTGGCCCGGGTCCCAGTCTGCCGGTCAACGGTACGATGCCCTGCATTTCGGGCGGCGATGCCCATATTTCCCCCGCTCGACGTTCGCGTCGGTAGACGTATATTCAGGGGCCAGATCAGCATTCGATTCCGGGTGCTCATGCTCGTCAGTCACGGCATCGGGCTATCCGGTTCAATCTGATCGATATTCGTAAATTGACCCTTGAGCTACGCCAGCTCGTTGTTATTGAAAGTTTTTTTAGGTTTATTCATGGCGTGTGCGCGGTACAAAATGGTTGCCCGCTGCAAGCCATGGGTTATTGTTAACCCTGTTTGGAAGTAACGTCAACCGATGTTCAGGTTCTCGCCGACCCGCAGTCACCCGGCCGGGCGCCGTTCAGCAGAATTTCCAGGTTTTTGAGCAGGTCCAGGCCGCGCTCGGTTTCCCGAAATCGCTCGGGGTGTCGTTCGCTGATGCACATCAGCGTATCCTCGAGCGCCTCGAGCTGGGCTTCCATCATGAACCGGTAGGCCGGATGCGGCTCCATCGCGCTGAGTGCCTGTCCACCGATGCGCTGCACCGCTTCGATGCGTGCGTTGTTGTCCGGTTCGAGCAGGGGGGTGGTCGGATGGCTGAACAGGTGCCGGTGTTCGTCAATTACCGGAATCCGCCGGAATATGTCTCGAACGCTTGCAGGAATCCGGCTTGTCATGGTCATGGTTCGCACCTTTCGGATCGATTGACGGGCTGCTCCTGATTGATTGGTCACGGTGAACTGAGGGGCGGTTCATCGGGTGAAGGCGTTTCAGGCCTGTTTTCCGGGAAAAACGGGTTTGAGCACTGTATATTTGCCGGGTAACCGTGAAGGTATAGCGCGATGATTGATTCGACACGTCATACAGTCGGCGGCAAGAATTCTTCTGTCCCTGCACAGGAGGACGACAAGAGTCCGGGTGATCGGGAACTGGTGGAAATCGGGCCCGGCAAGCTGGTGCTGAGGAAGGTTGGCGGGGTTGAAAATCCGGATGCCCGGCAGGTCGAATTTGACGACTTGCGCATTGTGGGGGGCGAGCTGACTCTGGAAGAGCCGGATGAGCCGGACCATGACCCCTATAACAGGTACATCATGAACCGTGGTGATATCTGGTATCGGGTCAGGCGCAAGCCGGTGGATTCTGATCCCGATCAGACTTGATAAGCCGTTCCGGGAAAGAACCGAAATCGTGCCCGGTCTTTACCCCGAAAGAAAAATCACTACCGGATGATCCCGTCGGACAGCAGTGATTCGTCACCTGTCAATTATAGCTCGTTCAGCGTTCTGATCGGTATAACGGAGGCAGCCTGCATGGCCGGATAGCTGCCGAAGCAGATACCGACGATGGTCGATACGATGAGGCCCAGACCCAGTGTGCCGACTCCGATGGCGACCGGCCAGCCGAATAATGCGGCAACGCCGAAAGCGGCAACGGTGCCCGCCAATATGCCGACGATGCCGCCGGCAACGGCGACGAGGGTCGATTCGGTCACGAACTGGGTCAGAATATCGCGCCGCGTCGCGCCGACTGCACGGCGCAGCCCGATTTCCGGTCGCCGCCGGATTACGTTGACGAGCATGATGTTCATGATGCCGATACCGCCGACAAACAACATGATGCCGGTAATGCCGCCCAGCAGGTACTGGATGACGCGCTGCATGCGCAACTTTTGGCGCAGTAACTCGATCGGCATCGTATATTCGAATGCAGTGCCATCCGTGTCGAATTCCAGGATTCGTTGTACTGCGCCGCTGGCCTTGATCATGTCGGCTTCAGCCGCAAACTTCAGAACCAGTTCGTCGAGCGGTATTTGCGAACGGTCTGCGGCAATCGTCGTGATCGGCACGTAGGCGATTCGGTCGATATCGGGCAGTTCGAAATCGTTTATTTCGATATCTGTCTGGACATTCGGTTGTAACCAGCCGACCACCGTGTACCAGTGTCGGCCGAGGCGCACCTGGCGGCCAACCGGCTGGCCTTGCGGAAACAGCTCCCGGGCCAGCGCCCAACCGAGAACGCACACCCGTTCGGTTCTCTCGATGTCGAACCAGGTAATAAACCGGCCGCGATGCAGGCGAAGCCGGTAGGCATTCTCGTAGTCTCTGTCCGTGCCGATGATTTTCACGTCATCGACGTGCCGGTCGCCGGCAAGCAGGTTGCGTTGAAAGGTCGAAATCGGGACCAGGCTGTGCAGCTGATTGCCCATGATGCGGCGTAATGCCTGCGCTCGCCCCATCGCGATGCGCGAGTCCTGTTCATCGTCAACAATGCTCCTGACAACCATCGTGCCGGCGCCAAGCAGGTTGATCGCCCGCTCCAGTTCCTGCTGCGCGCCCTGGCCGATGGCCATGACGGTCACGAGGCCGCCGACACCGGCAACGACTCCGAGTACAGACAGCAAAGCCTGCAAACGATGGTGTCGCCACATGCGCGCTGCACAGATGAAGTAGCGCCAGGACGAGTGATTCATGCGTCCATCTCGAGCCGGCCGTCTCGCAGATCGAGCTGGCGCGTGGCGATCGTGGCCATGGCTGCGTCGTGCGTCACCATCAGGATGGTGATTCCATCCCGGTTGAGATCGCGCATCAGATCTGCAAATACGGCACCATTCCTGTCGTCGAGATTTCCGGTCGGTTCGTCGGCCAGGATCAGGTCAGGATTGCCGAAGAGTGCACGGGCGACGGCGGCACGCTGGCGTTCGCCTCCCGACAGCTCCGCCGGCTTGTGTGTCAATCGATGCGCCAGTCCAACCTTGGCCAGCAATTCCCGTGCGTGGTGGCGGCAGGCCGGTTCATCGAAGTTTTCCGCATAGAATCCATGTAATGCAACGTTGTCGACGAGGTCGAGATAGTCGATAAAATGACTGGTTTGAAATATAAATCCGATGCGCCTGTTTCGCATCTCGGCCAGCTCATTTTCGTCAAGGCATGAAACCGTCTGGCCGGCCAGCAGGTATTCTCCCGATGACGGGATGTCGAGGCAGCCGAGTAACTGGAGCAGCGTGGATTTTCCGGCTCCGGAGCGCCCGGTGATCGCCACGAAGTCACCAGCCGGGACATGCAGACTCAGGTCGTCGAGGATCTGTACGCGCCGATGGCCGAGGTCATAGGATTTGCACAGTCGCTCGACGACGATCATTCAAACGCATCCTGGTTAAAGGCCTGCCGGGGACGGGTCAGCAGGACCTGCTGCACGGCTTCGAGTCCCTGTTCGACGACGACATACTTTCCGTCACTCGGGCCGAGTTGTACCGGTTGCGGCCGGGCCTCATCGTCGTCCCAGATGAAGCAGACGGCCTTGCCGTCGGAATAAAAGACCGTTTCGATCGGTACGCGCAGGACATCGGCAAAGCTGTCGGTCAGAATGGCGGCCTGCGCGCGCATGCCGGGGCGCAGGCGCGGATCGACATTATCCAGCGCAATGCGCACATGAAAGAAGTTTTCGTCACGATTTACGGCATCGTCGACCAGTGTGCCAACGAGATCGATGTGCCCGTTCAATACCAGTTCCGGATAGGCCTCGGGTTTCAGGGTGACGGGCTGCCCGACGGCCAGTTTGCCGATACTCTGCTCCCTGATATTGACGTGTCCGACCATTGCCGACATGTCCGGCAGCACGATGAAGCCATGCCGGTTCCAGACAGAGTCTCCGACCCGGACCTTGCGACGCTCGTTGCCGACAGGAATACTCTTATATATGACAAAGCCCTGTACCGGCGCATGAATTTCGGTCCGGGCCAGCAGTTCTTCGGCATGGTGCTGCGAGCTTTCCAGAGAGGCCAGCTGGTTTCGCAGTCGCGCGAGGACATTATTCTGTTTTGCAAGCTTGTGCAGCCGCATTTGACGGGAATTCTCCAGTTCACGCTTGTGGTTCTCGACTTCGAGTTCGGCCTGGCGGACTTCCGCCGGCAAAATGACTTCTTTGAGCAGGCGCAGTTTCTGTGTGGCGAGGTCGACGGCATTTTTCTGTTCCTGTTCGTGTGCCGCCGCCTCTTTGAGCATGCTTTCGCTGCCGAAGCCTTCTTTGATCATTTCCTGCTGCGCTTCGTGTTCCTGCCGGGCCTGTTCGAGGGCTATCCGGGCCGATTGCCGTTCACTCTCCGCGGCGGTAATGCGCAGGGGCTGATCGGCGTCGATCAGGTTACGTAATTTCAACTCGGCAACCCTGACGGCATATTCGTTCTGTTCGACGGTATCCCGCCCGGCACGTATCTGAATCTGTAACTCCGCCTCTGCCTGGGCGAGCGCCGCCTCGCCGTCGTCATGATCGCGGTTCAGGTTGGCCAGATCCTCTTCGAACGGGGCCGGATCGAATCTCGCGACGAGGTCGCCGGCTTTGACATAGGTCCCTTCTTCCACGAGCCAGATGATTTTTCCCTTGTTGCTGGGCAGTTCGGATGCAAGGGTTACGGATTGACGTGCATCCAGTTGAGCCGACTCGATGACAAATACGTCAAACTTTCCGGGTGTGACCGCGACAGTAAACGGTTTTTCTTCGTCCGCCTGCGCGCAGGAATAGGCCAGAAAAAGATATGGCGCCAAAATACCGAGCAGAATCGAGAGCTTGTTTTTCATGGTTCCAGGCGCGATACATCGGTATCCCAGTCCTCCAGTAGTGTTCCGGCAATCAACCGAACCCGGTAATTGGACAGCAGGTAGTTGACACGGGACGTTAACTCCTTATAGCGCATATCGCTCAGAGCCTGTTCGGCCTCGAGTACATCCTGGGTACTGGCCGAGCCGCCGCGGTACTTGATTTCCGTCAAATGAAACTGTTTTTCGGCAAGATCCAGGGAACGTCGCGAGAGATCGAGTTGACGGGCATTGTTCTGCATCGTAAATACCGCGTCGGATACGGCGCTGCGGATCTCGCCCTCGAGTCGCTCGTAACTGCGTCGCGTACTGTCGAAAAACAGGGCCAGCCGGCGATGTTGCTGATTCGGCGTGCCCAGCAGGTCGATGTCCATCGAAACGCCGACACCGATGCGCGAGTCGTTGAATGTCACGCTGTCGGTGAATGACGTTCCTTCACTGATCAGGGCATATTGCAGGCTGACGTCCAGTCCGGGCATGCGTTTGGACGGCGATGCGCGTAATTTGCGCCGTGCCAGCTCCAGGTCCTCGCCGAGACCGATCAGTTCGGCCCGGTTCTTGATCGCCATGGCCTGAACTTCATCGGTCGTCATCTGCATCAGTTCGGGGTTGGAGACCGGCGGTATCTCCCGTTCGACAGCGACAGGTTGGGTGCTGTCAAGACCCATCAGCAGGGCCAGGTCGTTTGCTGCCCTGAGTTTTTCAAACATGGATTTGTCGCGGCGTTGCTCGGCCTGGCTGACACGCAGTGCCGCCCATTGCAGGTCGATTTCCGACGAACGCCCGGTTTTTGCGCGAATTCGCGTAGCCTGGAGCAGTTTCCGGGCGACGGAAACCTCGCCCTGGGCCACGCCGATCCGGTTATAGGCCAGCGACAAATGATAATAGGCAGTAAGGACATTGAGTACCAGTTCCTCGGCGCCTATCCTGGCCATTCGCTCGCGATGCCGAAAATCGAGCTCTGCGCGGTCGGAATCAAATTTTCCTGTGGTCAGCGGATTCTGAAAAAAAGGCAGGGTATAGGAAAAGCGGATCTCGGAGAGCTGTTTTGATGCGAAGGATGAGTGATAGACACCGACTCCATAAGCGGATCCCGACATATTGCGTTTCTGCAGGCCGAGGTTATAAGTGCTGCCGATATCCGCGCCGCTGCGTGCATCGGAATTCAGGTTACCCTTGAGTTTCGTCTTGAAGACGGCCCGGGCCTTTTCGTAGTCCAGTTGAGCCACTTCGACGCTGTTGAGCAGGTTGCGGTAATCGGGGTTACCGAGCAATGCCTGGTTGACGGCCTGCCGCAAAGTGTAAAACCGCGGAGCGGGCTCGTCGCTCCGGGCAGGCAACGAAAAGGCCAGCCAGGAAAGTGTGATCAACAGGAGAATATTTCTTGGCATGTATCAGACGCTCATCGCCACCGGTAATGTGTCAGTCATGACCGGGTAACGCCGCCCCGCCATTCGGCAGGGCGGCATTGCCCTTGCTCCCGGGCTAGTTCCCGGTAAACGAGACGACAATCGATTGACCGCTTCCGCCGCCGGGTGGCAGGGCTCCGTCGAGGCCTGCACTCATCTGGCCGCTCCAGCCGCTGCCGGAAAACATGCTCGACAGCGAGCAGGTGGTCGCGAAACCCGCATAGGAGCAGTCGGTCGTGCCGGCATTGCAATTACCGCTGCTGTCGACCGTGCAGGCAAAAGTCACGCTAGAGCTGCCGGAAAAAATGACACTGGCCTGTCCGGCGGAACACGATATGTCCCAGGGTCCGTCAAACTCGGTCGGTGGATGGTTTCCCGGGTTGCTGACCACGCTGGTTGATACGTTAAAAGCGCTCTTGCTGGGGCACGTGTCAGTCCCGCCGCTTCCACCGCTGCTGCCTCCACTGCTGCCGGTATTGTTACTGCCGCTGTCATTGGCCACCACGACTGCCGTGACCATCGCCGCCGCCACGGCGCCGCCGGCGACCCACTGCCACGTCGATATGCCACCGGATACGTTGACGGCAATCTGCCCCCCCGGAAAGTTGACCATATAGTCACCGTCTCCGGGAAAATCATAGATCAGCATGCCGCGGTCATCGGTTTCTTCCTCGACTTCGGTACCGTCGGGGAACACGATCGTGACCTTCGTATTTGCCAGTGCGGTACCCTGGCTGTTGACGATGCTGATATTCTTCACGACGGCATAGGCAGCCGGCATTGCCAATACCATACAAATGGCAATCAGCAATGCCAATGTACGCTCACGTAATTTACTTGCCCCTTTCATTGTGTCGTCTCCTCGTTTTACCTGCTTGAGTTCCATATTATTTTTCGAACTTCGACAAAGAACATGAAAAAACACGGCTGATATCGGTCTAGCCCAGATTCAGTATGAATCGAGCTTCCCGTTGCCGGCCATTCTTGTGCCTGCCGATCAATCGCAGAGTCCATTGACTGGCCCCCGCGAAATTCTTTACTTCAAGGTTATCCAGAACGCCATCCGGTACCGGGCTCCTGATTGTTTTTGACACCTTCTTCCACGATGTCGGCGTCGAGCCTTTGCCGATTTCGATCCAGGCCCTGTCCGGCCGGTTGGCGGTAAATGTACCGGTGACTTGCAATAACGGCCCGTGTTTTCCCTGGATGACGGTGACACCGGAAATTCCCACTTCGATGAAAAAGTCCGGGGACTGGCGCAAGGCAGCCCGGGCATCCAGCAATCCGTAACCCGTGTGCTGATCGATGCCCGGCTCGTCGATATCCCGGGCCGACTGGGTCAGAATGCGCATCAATTGTTCAACCGTGACACCGGGGTTTTTCGCGATGACGAGTGATGCCACGCCGGTGACCAGCGGGGCAGCGAAAGAAGTACCGCTGGCCCGGTAGAAACGCGCTTCGGGACCGACAAACCAGTCCCCGGGCATATAGTCCTTCAGGCCGGTCACCAGTGCAAAATCGGTCGAACGAGCGCGTAACGACAAAATGTCGATCCCGGGTGCGACGAGATCGACGCTGGCACCCCAGTTGGAAAACCCGGCGTGCCGGTCATTGGTGTCGCTCGCGCCGACGGTCAGCACGTGCGGAGATGCCGCCGGACCGAAGTTCGCCGTGTCAATGCCGGAGTTGCCTGCCGCGACAACGATAAGAACATTATGTGTGTACGCGTAATCGATCGCATGCTGCTCGATGGATGAGATTTCCAGACCACCCAGGCTGAGATTGATAATCTGTGCACCGTTCGCGACGGCATAATGGATCGCTTCGGATATTCCACTGCTTCTGCCACGTCCCATGAAGTTCAGAGCTTTCAGGGGCATGAGCCGCGCGCCGCGATTGATGCCGGCAATACCAATGCCATTCCCGGTCGCCGCCGCGATGAGACCGGCGATATGGGTGCCGTGACCGGCCTGGTCCCAGGGATTGTTGTCATCGTCGACGAAGTTCCAGCCAATCAGGTCGTCGATGTAGCCGTTCTTGTCGTCATCGATGCCGTTTTCCGTTTCCCCGGCATTACGCCAGATGCTGGTCTTGTCGAGGTCTGGATGAAAGTAGTCGATACCGGTGTCGATGATGGCGATGACGACCGGATGAGTTTCGCCGGTCTCGATCTCCCAGGCCGATGTCTTGCCGTCGGCCGAGTCGAAGCCGATGCGCTTCAGCGCCCACTGATCGTCATAGGCTTGCTGCCAGGTGCCTTTGCTGGTGAAAAAAGGGTCGTTCACACCCGCGCCGGCCGCTGCATTGGCGAGCAGCCACGCAATGATCAATCCACCGAAACCGGCAATTGATTTTGCCTGAATCATATCGTACACAATTCCATCCATTCCACACTGGTTATATGTATTCGGGGTCAGTCACAAAATCCGACAGTGCCATTGGATATATGTCGATATCAGCTTTCGGGAAGCTATCGACATGTTTGTCCAGGTTTTAGTGTCGAACCAGCACGAATCAATGCAACACGACTCGCGAACCAGCGCTTCATTTTTCTTTTAGAGTGGCGACAGAATCATTAGTTATGTTTACAATGATATCACAGATTGTATTGGGTATTGCCGGGGCGGGCAGGGTCGTTCGGGCTAGGTACGGTAGAGCGCACGGCGCCGGATCACTTCTGACCGAATGGCGTGGACCAACGGTGGTGCATAAATAAACAAGGCTGTGATGATGATAAATTCCATTGCCATATCCCTTCATCCGTAGGTCACGGGGGATGGCAAGGTGGTTCATTTGGCCGGTTATTCGGATGGTCAGCCGAGCTCGAGAAGGAATCGGGCCTCGCGCGTTTTGCCATTTTTGTGCTCGACGATCAGGCGCAGCGTCCAGACCTTCGCCTTCCTGAGCTCGCTCGCATTAAATTGCATGACGATGCCGTTTGTGACGGGTTGACTGAAATCCTTGCCGGCCTGATACCATTTGCCTGGATTGTCACCCTGTCCGAATTTTAATGAGCCACGCTTGAATTGGTCGGCATTCCCGGTGCCATGGACCTGGATGACAGGTTGCCCGTTCTTCGTGGCAACGGTTACACCGGAGATTAGCGTTTCGATAAAAAAATCGCGATCGATGTTCAAAGCGGCTTCCGCATCAAGCAAGCCGTAGCCGGTATATTGGTCGGTACCGGGAACACCGATGTCTTTTGCGGACTGGGTGAGCATTCGCTTGATGTCGTCAGGCGTTGCATCCGGGTATTTCGTCAGCAACAGCGATGCAACGCCCGTGACGAACGGTGCGGCGAATGATGTGCCCGAGGCGCGATAATAATCTGCGTGCTTACCGACATAACCGGCACCGCGTTCATAGTTCGACTCCGTCATGATCGAAATGAAATCGGTGCGGGCCGCGCGCAGTGACAGAATGTCATTACCGGGTGCAGAGATGTCGACGACTCCGCCCCAGTTGGAGAAATTACTGTGCTTGTCACGGGTATCGCTGGCACCGACAGTAATGACATGCTCAAAAGCCGCAGGGGTGAATTTCGATGCATTCTTCGCCTCATTACCTGACGCGACGATCACTGTTACGCCTTTCTGCCAGGCGTAGTTAATCGCTTTCAGCTCGAGCGGAGAGTAGGCCTCTACGGCAAGGCTCAGGTTGATAAGGTTTGCACCTTCACCGACTGCGTAGTAGATCGCCTTGGCAATGCGTGTGCTGTAGCCCCGGCCACCGAGGTTCATGACTCTGAGTGGCATGATCGCGACGTGTGGGTTGACGCCCGCGATGCCTTCGCCATTATCGGTGGCCGCCGCGATGATCCCGCTGACATGCGTGCCGTGCCCAAGCCAGTCCCAGGGATTGTTGTCCTGATCGACGAAATTCCAGCCGATCAGGTCATCGATATAACCGTTCTCATCATCGTCGATACCGTTACGCTCCTCGTCCGGGTTGATCCAGACGGCACCTTCACCGAGGTCGCGGTGAAAGTAGTCGAGTCCGGAATCGATGACCGCAACAATAACCTGCTTGCGGTTCCCGGGCAGGCGGCCCGGGTCATCGATTTGAGAGTAGCCGATGTGTTTGAGTCCCCACTGATCGTCATAGGCCTGCCCCCAGCTGCCTTTTGACTGGTAATAAGGATCATTCGGAGCGCCCGGAGCACTATGGCACGTCATCGCGGCAGCCATCAGCAGGACCGGGAGCAGATTTGTTTTTGTCATGGCCGGATTCATCGATTACGGAATCTCAAACTCTTCCAGATCGGGGGCATCCTGTTGCTCCTCATATTCTTCGAGGCCTTCGGGAACCCGGGTGCCGAAACGTTCCATGAATTCCTCATCGCTCAGTTCCTCGGCATCGCTGGCAGACCCTGCCTGTGTGACGGTCTCCCGGGACACCACGATACCGCTTTCTTCGCAGACGGTCGTGACCGTGATCCGGACCTCACCGTTGATTACGCCCATGCCGAGAGTCGTCACTTGCTTATCGACTGCCGCCAGGGCAAAGGCACGCGCTTCTTCGGCCGCCGCCTGGTTGTAATTCGTGTCAATGTATGTCGTCCAGTATGCATTGGCTCCCTGGTAGTCTCGCAGTGCCTGCAGATAGTCTCGCTGCGCACTCTCAAGTCGTTTGCCGCAGTCCTCTATCGCCTGCTGCGCTGCTTCGTAGTCTTCCTGCATCTGCTGGGCCTGTCTGGCCAGACGCTCGCGGTTTGCGCGGCCTTCACGTGCATTTGCAATAGCGCGGTCCGTTGCGTGCGGTCCGGTGTGCTCGATGTCGGCCAGTTCGCCGCTGGTCCAGCGTTCGTTCGATCGCGGCGACTTGCGATCACCCGGTTGCGGTGACTTGCCGGATTTTCTCCAGCGTTCGCGGGTCACGGAACGAAGTGCCGCATCACCGATCTCTTGTTCAAGCGCTTCCTGATCCGGCAGTTCATCCCATTTCTTCGCCAGCTCCGGCATGGCCCGTTCGATCGCGTCCATCCGCGCCGTGTTGCGTTTGATGCAGTCCTCGATCGACCGCAGTGCATCGCGTGCATTGTCCAGGGCAGTTTGTTCGTCGGCGATCTTTGCGTCGCGGTTTCGCAGGTCCGCCTCGCGTTTGCCGTCGACAGGCGTATCGCTCGAACCCGCAGCGATGTCGTCGTAGAAATCATCTAGCCCGAGGTCCGGGTTCGCATCCCGGAAAGTGCCGACCTGGGCAATGATCTCGTTCGTCAATTTGGTGCGTGCGTCGATGACCTTCAGGTCATCCTGCATGCTTGCGACGGCCTCGGCATATTTTGCGACAAACTCGTCCATGCCCGGTACTTTGCTCGCCACAGAAGACAGCATGTCGAGATATTGCGAGAAAGCTTCGGCGGCCTTGACCGGATCGTCGCGGCCCTCCTCCGCGAGATTTATCCAGTTGTATATGTTTTCTGCCTGCTCGAGGAGTTCACCGGCCTTCTTGATGCGCCCCGCATTCTTTGAAATACCGCCAAGCACGTTACCGAGTTCTTCGAAGCGATCACCACGTAACGTGTCCAGGTTGTCGGCCAGATCACCGATATCCTCGGCGGTGACGCCCAGGCCATTCTCGAGCTTATATTTCAGGTATTCAAGTTTTGTCAGCGAGTCCAGCCCGGCTCTGCCGACCCTGACGCCGTCCAGAATGTTATCGATGTCTGCCCCGCTGACAGTGCCGATGTTGATGCGCTCGGACAGCGGCAGGACATCGTCTGAGAAACGGACCCTGGTTTTCGGCAATGCGGGTCCCCCGGTGCCGGGCCCGCAGGCCAAGCCTTTCATCAGCTTGAAAGCTTCTCGCGGGCCGGTGACCCGCTCGTCCGGGTGATCCTCGCGACCCTTGCGGCCCCAGCGTTTGCCAGCAAGGTAGCCTTCGGGTGTGCCGGCCTGGGCATAATCGCGAAACGTAATTCGCGACGGCGGGCTCGAGCCACCCTCGGCAATTTCATTGCAGGTAACGAGGTTGAAAATTTCAAGGTCGGCAGGGCTGTTGCCAGGGCCACCGGCCTGAGAACCCATGCTGATCAGATCCGGTGGCAGTTTGCCGCAACCGTAGCGCAGGTTGTTGTCTTCCGGCGCCCGGTTAATTTTGACTTCGCTGTCGTACCCGCCACCGGCTTCTTCGGGCACGGCTGTCGTATCGGTGACCACGACGTTCGGGTCTGTGGTCTGACCAAGATTCGGTTTCTTGCGTGTGTGCACCGAACACGCGATCGTGTCGGCTGCGACGCTCCTGGTGGCGTTACCCGGGCAGTCAGTAGTACCGCCCGATATGCTGCTTCCGGTTGTGCCCATCGCCCCGATCAACGGCGTGAAAGGATTGCCGGCCGCGATTGCTGCACCGCTGACCGGCGAGCCGATAAATGCGCTGATCGGTTCATTCTCGTTTCCCGGGCATTGCTGGTCACATTCGACCAGCGCGTTCAGTGCCGCGGATCCCTCAGCCTGTTTGGCGGCACGCAAACCGGACAGGTGTGCATAGCGCGATCGCATCTCGACGGCCGCACGCGAGTAGTTGCCGGTTTTGACCGCAGCCGTATCGGCACGGTTATGTGCTGCGGCAATCTGATTCATTTCACGGGAGATGTGGTTGAATTCGTCGGCGATCTCATTGTGGGCGCGGACTTTGTCCTGACAGTCGGGACAGGTCGAGGTCGCAAGGCTGGCGAGACTGACGGGCGGCAAGTCGCCGTTCGGGTCGCCGTAGGAAGGATACTCGCTCTCATCGAGAAATCCGCCGGTACGCAGGCCGTTCTCGTCGAAGGTTTCGCCCTGGTAGGCTATGCCTTTCTCATTGAACAGCAGATAGCCGCCGCCGTCTGAAAAATCGACACGGTACGGGAAATGGTTACCGAACTGATCCTGGGTTTCCTGCCAGCTCGTACTGGTCGAGCGCGGGGGGCGGAGTGCGCGGGCACTCTGCGCAGCTTTACCGGCCGGGGTTTGTGTAACCGGACTGATCAGGTTGCCATCACCGTCAAATTTAGCAACGTACTCAGTCATGCCGGACGGACCGTAATACATTAGCTCATGGCTCTCGTAGCGACCGTCCGTGCCGATCAATGACGATACTTTCAGTCTGGTGCCGTCAATCTTGTGTTCCCTGGCATAGTCGTCGACTTTTTGATCCGATCTGGCGCGTTCCTCGGCAGTGGACTGATACAGTTCATCCTCACGAATCCTTGATTTATCACTGGCTCGCTCGATGTCCTCCATCATTTTTGCCGAGTTCTCACGTTGCTCCTGAGCCAGCTCGCGGTTTTCTGCTTCGGTCAGTGTGGTTCCGGACTGATACGGGGAGACCGGCCCGTCAACCGGAGGTGGCTCAATGAATTCGATATCGGCAAAGACGGCGGTCGAGGTCGACAGGAGCAGGGCATACAGCAGCGGGTACCATCCACGAGAGATGTGGATGTGCCGGTCCGGTATTGAGCTGAGAGTCGGTTCTGGCGTCACCGGGGGCCATGCTCCTGGTCAATCAGGTTCTGGTAAATGTGCCATGTCTATGGTGCCACAAAACCTGCGCAGCGCCATCGCACTGAAGCGTTAGTCACAGGCAGGGCGATATCGGTTCAAAAGGCGGTGAAGAAGGTAGACCTGGTGGCTATCGAGAGCTAGTGTCTGTCCTGCCTTGAGGGTAAATCCTGACCGCGTTGCAGCGGTGCTTCCCGGGTAATTCCCGGGTCAACAGTGTGATAAATTTTGCCGATGGTCGAGTTATCGCCAATGCATTCCACCACCAGCGCTGCCAGATCCGCCCGGTTAATGACACCCATGGCGTTGTGGTCTTCTGTTTTGATGGCCGTGCCGCTGGCCGGATCGTCCGTCATGCCGCCGGGTCGCAGGATCGTGTAGTCCAGCCCGCTGTTTTGCAGGATGTTCTCGGCACGGGTTTTCATCTCCAGCACCTCGCCCAGGACTTCCAGGACCTTCGGTGCAACGGCTGCCTGGCTATCGCCCGCGCCAATCGCCGTTACCATGATGACGCGGCGAACGCCCGCCGATTCGGCGCCCGCGACGATTTGCCTTGTTCCTTCGATGTCGGGTCGCGGCAGTTCACCGCGTTTTCCGCCTAAGGTATTGATTGCGGCTTTGAACTGCCCGGATGCAAACGCTGCGTCGACGGCTGTCCGGTCCAGTGCATTACCACGCACAATACTCGCGCCGATTCTCTCCAGTGCGGAGGCATTCGATTCTTCACGCACCAGCACCGTGACCGCATCGCCGCGTTCACGCAACAATCGTGCTGTCTGCAGGCCGGATCCCCGCGTAGCGCCAAAAATTAAAATTCCCGGTGACATGAACTGGTTCCTCAATGGTGTCAGACACCAATTATTCTGCTGTCAGCGAAAGGCGGGCAGCACGTGTTCACCGATCATCTTCAGTCCTTCCCATGGTTCGTCGAACAGAGGAATCGACAGTTCGGTGAGTCCGCCGGCGGCAAATTGTTTGTACCGCTCGATCTCGCGGTCGATGTCGCCCAGGTCCCCGGCCGATGACATGCCGTGGATCAGCCGTTCCACCAGGTCGTTTGGCAGGCTCTCGATCTTGCCGCTGCGGGTTCGGAAGGCCAGGCGCAGCTCCTCCCAGTTGTCGATGACCAGATCGACTTCACTTTCGTCATGGCAGAACGGGCGGATATCTTCGCGTTTCTGCGCGATGATTGCGCCACGCCAGATCAGTTCCCGCCTTGCCTCGTACATCGAGACTTCCCGGTCTTTCTTGATATGCCAGGCCCAGAAGTTACCGATGCGAAAATCCCCGGCTGCTACCGCGCCAGATGATTCGCGTTTGGCGAGCCCGGCCCGGATGTGCTGCATCGCTTCGGGCAGGTGTGCGGGCGTAAAATCGCTGAACTGGAGGCCATCGGCGATGCGCGCAGCCATGCGGATCATTTGCGGCGCGCTGGCACAACCATATATAAGAGGTCCGGGGGCCTTTGCCCAGGCCATGCCGAACGGCCGGCGGATCACGAACAGCCCGCCGTCATAGCTCATCGCAAACTTGCCGGAGCGGGCGATGTTCAGAACCTCGATACATTCGCGCATGCCGCGCACGCGACGGTCGGGTTCATAGGTGCGCCTGACAGGATCCTGGAATGGCCAGACGGGACCGTCGTTGCTGGCACGCCAGCCGAGCGCACCGAGCAATCCGCCACCGGCGCTGACACCGATCATCGCGCGGCCGTTGGACATCTCGTTCAGTGTCAGCAGCGTATTGGCCATTTTCAGCGGATGCATTTCCCACGGGCTGACGGCCAGCGGGCCGATGATCAGTTTCGACGTTGCGGCCGCGACGGGTGCCAGCGACAGAAACGCATCGTATTGCATGTGGTAGTTGGAGGACCACAGTGCGCGGATGCCCAGGCGTTCGGCCTCGACGCCGATTTCGGCCACCTGCGCCGGTGACAGGTCCGGCTCGAGAATAATGTCAATATCCATGTGTTTTCCCGTTGTCGCGTGTATCGATCGTTCAGTTTGCCAATCGTTTCAGTTCGCTCATGCCGATATAGCCGTGCATTTGTGCATAGCCCCAGCCGCCTTCCGCTTCCAGCTGCCGGCCCGAGTGCAAATGATCTTTCGCCTGTTCGACCCATAGCCAGCGTATCCCGGTACGTCCATGACGGTCCTGAAACCCAGCGTCGGACCGGAATCGTCCGGTTTCTTATTCATGCGTATCCCCGCTGCCGGGTGACACGACGCGAAAGCCATTGTAGTAGAGCCGCAGTTCCGGCGCATAACGATCACGGGTTGCGTTAAAGCACACGCCGGGCTTGTTATACCAGGAGCATCCGCGCAGTACTCTTTCGTCCCCGGAGGGTGGACCCATCGGGTCCTTCCCGGGCGAAACGGCGTAGTAGTCACCCTGATACCAGTCGTGCATCCACTCCCAGAGGTTGCCGGTCATGTCATAAAAGCCCCACCTGTTCGGTGGAAAGCGTCCGACCCGCGTGGTCATGGGTTCGGACCTGGACATCCTCTCGCCTTCGCTGTCCCACCAGGCCTTCCATTAATCCCGGGTCGGTATCTTGCCGATACGCCAGACCGAGATATTGGCACCGTCAATGTCCCATTTGTCGCCAAAGACATAGTTTTTACCGTCGATACCGGCCCGTGCCGCATATTCCCATTCGGCCTCTGTCGGTAAACGATAGGCGGCCCCGCTGGTCTTCGACAACCAGTTGGCATAGTCTTCCGCGTCCTTCGCGTTCACATTGGTTACGGGGTGATTGGGATACACATGCAGGTAATCGCCCCAGCCTTTCGGTGGAACCGGCGGCTCGCGATCGGTCGCTTCACAGAAAGCGAGATATTGTGCGTTCGTCACCAGGAAACGGCTCATGCGAAACGGTGAAACTTCAACGGTGTGGACCAGCGCAAAATCCTTGCCGTAGTCCGGATTGACATCCGGGCCGTTATTGCCCATCCGGAATCGTCCACCCTTGACGGCAAGCATCTCCGGCACCAGAACGCCATGTTCGGTGACACCGAAAAAATCGCCCACACTCGCAACATCGAGATTCGCTTCCCGGGCGGTTCCGACCGGTTTCCGGTCGCCGGATGTCGCGGCCATCGGGCGCCGGCCCCTGAATCCGACAAAAGTTGCCTTTCCGTACAGTCCGTATTCAATCGTGCCGGACATTTTGTCGCCGTCGACCCTGGCCTGGTAAACCGCAGCCATGGGCTGACCGCCAAACTCGAGTACGGCGGTGAATTGGAGGTTCTCGCCGTCAAAGCTGCCGACAAAACGACCCGAGGCGGCATTGCTGTCGACGAAGCCGATGACCCGTTCGCCTTCCTGCAAGAAAAGCACTTCGCGTTGCCCCGGCCCGTTCGGTGAAGTGAGCACGTCGAAGTACCACTCACCCGAAAGCGAACGTGCTTCTGTGGCCGTTACGCCGCTGCTGAAAAGAGCAAGGGCATACAACAAACAGAGAATGCCTGTATATCGCATGGGAATGACCTCAATCGACGTCGTTGGAGAGCAAGTTATCCGATACCCGGACTGAAACCATCGTGCTCCATCGTGGTTATCCACTGTCTGGACAAGTCATCCGGTTTGCGGTGATACCTTATTGGCTTATCTGAAAAGCCGGTAAAAAATAGGTCTGCCTGTACCGTCGGGCACAGGCGGAATGGGAATTGTTCCGATACCAAGCAGGAGAAGGCGGGGATGAGGCTGACGGAACCGGGTCGTATCGGCACGATGGAAACGAAGAACCGCGTCGTCATGGCCGCGATGGGCATTCGTGGTACGACAGACCCGGATGGGGACTGGGGCGAGCGTACCCTGGCCTTTTATACGGCGCGGGCTGCCGGCGGCGTGGGCATGATCATGCCTGAAATGGTTTTCGTTTCCCGTGCCCTGGAACCCGCGGCCAGCACCTGTATCGATCTTGCTTCCGACCGGCACCTGGAGTCGGTGCGGCGGCTCGCCGATTCCCTGCATCGTTATGACTGCAAACTCAGCATCCAGCTCACCGCCGGTTTCGGCCGGGTCGTGCCGGCATTCCTTGCACCGGAATGGTGGACCGACGATCCGCTGCCGCCCGAACACCAGCCTGTATCCGCATCGATCAACAATAACCATTACCTGCCCGATCGCCGTAAATTCGATTCACGCGCGCTGACCACGCACGAGGCTGCAGCACATGCGCAGGCTTTCGGGTTGGCCGCCCGACGCGCCCGGGAAGGCGGCGCCGATTGTGTCGAGTTACACGGACACGAAGGATATCTGCTCGACCAGTTCATGACCGGGCTGTGGAACAGGCGCGAGGATCGTTATGGCGGTTCGCGCGAGAAGCGGCTGACTTTCGTCCGCGAGGCAATCGACGCGATCCGGCGCGATGCCGGCGAAGCGTTTCCGATTATTTATCGTTTCGGGCTGGCGCACTATGTGCCCGGTGGGCGGGAGCCCGAAGAAGGGCTCTGGATAGCCGGAGAACTGGAAAAAATGGGTGTTGCGGCCCTGCATGTCGACGCCGGATGTTACGAATCGCACTGGTGGCCGCATCCGCCGCAATATCAGAAACCCGGTTGCATGGTCAGCCTGGCCGAGCAGGTCCGCCGGCGGGTTTCGATACCGGTGATTGCCGTAGGCCGGTTGCAGGATCCGGAGATTGCCGAAAGCGTGCTGGCGGGCGGTAGCGCCGATTTTGTCGCACTGGGCCGCGGTCTGCTGGCAGATCCCGACTGGGTCAACAAGGTCCGCAACGGTAAATCCGCCGACATCATTCCCTGTATCAGTTGTCATGAGGGCTGCATGCAGCAGATGACGCAAGGAAAGCCCACCAGTTGCGCATTGCGTCCGACGACCGGCCACGAGCTCGATTGGCCGATGGTGCCGATTGCCGGCAAGGCATCTCTGCTCGTAGTCGGCGGCGGGCCGGCCGGACTCGAGGCTGCCCGCGCTGGCGTCGAGCGCGGACTGGATGTCACGCTGTGGGAGGCGGACGAAAAACTCGGCGGAAATCTCTGGCCGGCCGCAGAACCGGATTTCAAGCCCGACATCGCCAATTACGTGACCTATCTCCGTCACATGGAGAAGCAATTACCGATCGATGTCGTATTGAACAAGCGTGCCGCGGCGCAGGACATTATCGATTTCAATCCGGACTTCGTCATCCTGGCCACCGGTGCAGAAATGGAAACATTGCCGTTCGAAAGCACCGAAACGGTCAAAGTCATGACGGCGATCGATCTTCTGACCGGCGCAGCCGAGACCGAAGGCGACAGGATCATCGTCATGGGCGGCGGGCTCGTCGGTTGCGAGACTGCCGTGCATCTTGCGCAACGCGGTGCGCAGGTGACGCTGACCACCCGACGCGGCAGGGACAAGCTCGGCGGCGATATCTCCGACCGTTCCAACCGCAAAATGCTGGTCCAAATGATCGCAGACGCCGGTATTCAGGTCATGGGACACACCGTACCGGTCCGGACGGGTAACGGTTGTGTCGTTGCCCGGTGCAATGAACGGGACATCATTATTCCCGCCGACAACCTGGTATTCGCTGGCCGGTTGTTGCCACGCGACGGTTTGCGCCGGGAGCTCGAAGCGTATTACCGGAACCATCCGGGTCATGTTTTCAGTGCCGGAGATTGCGTTAAGGTCGGCAGCATCATGAACGCGGTCTGGGACAGCTTTAACGCAGTACGGACTATTGCGGCATGAGGGGGGGTTGGTCTTTCCCTGGACCGACTTTTCCGACATTTATCCCTCGGCGCCCGAAGGAAGTGCCCTTGGGGTGAAACGCGCCTGAATTATCCGGGTTTTGGCCAAGTACGAGTATGGGGCGCTGACTGTTTCCGAGGGATAAATGTCGGAAAAGTCCTTGGACACGCCCGTGGTACCAAGGCGGATAGTATTGAACATGCAGCTACCCGGTTGTCTGGATAACAAAGGAATGACTTTCCAGCATCGTGCCACGGGACTGTCGCGATTTTTTCTGCCGGTCACCCTTTGGAAACAGTCAGCGCCCTATCCCGGTACTCAAATAGGACTGAGAGAATTCAGGCGCGTTTCCGAAGGGTGACCGGCAGAAAAAATCGCCCAGGGAAAGAGCCGAAAACTGTGCCCGGAAAAAGAGCAGCGTTTCGGGAATTATTCATGCCGAATGTAGTCCGATCAGATTGCGGTTGCTGATTCACGGCCTGCGATAGGGAGGGGCGACGTTCCGGCATGAGCAAACGGTTCAATCCTGTATTACTCAGGCATCCGGCCTGGCGGTGGGTCATTTTTTCACTGCTCATCGTCTATGCAGCCTGGCGCCTGATGCCGTATGCGGATTTCGACGGTCCCGATAACGGCTTTGATCTGAGTGATCCACTGATTCCGGCATCAGCGATCGAGCAGGGCGGCCCGCCCCGTGACGGCATCCCGGCGATTGACCATCCGCACTTTGTCGTCGCTGCGAAAGCCCGTTTTCTCCGGCCGCAAGATCCGGTGCTGGGTCTCGAATATGCCGGTGTGACCCGGGCCTACCCCGTCAAAATTCTGGATCGGCATGAAATCGTCAATGACGTTACGGGTTCGGAATCCGTCGTCATCAGTTACTGCCCCCTGTGCGGTTCGGGCATGGCATTTTCCGCCCGCATCGATTCACGCAACCTCGACTTCGGCGTATCGGGCCTGCTATACAACAGCGATGTTCTGCTCTATGACCGCCAGACCGAATCGCTCTGGTCCCAACTGATGGGGCAGGCTGTCACCGGGCCCCTGCGTGGCCGGAAATTACGCCAGATACCCGTATCGCATACTCGCTGGGCGGCCTGGCTACGCCGGCATCCGGACACACAGGTGCTGTCGATTTCGGGCGGACGCTACGCCGATTACGATCAAAGTCCCTACGACGGTTATGCGCAGTCGCCCTCAGTCTGGTTCAGCGTTGCCCATCGTGACGATCGCTATCGTCCCAAGGAACGTGTCATCGGCATCACGCTAAACGGGACCAGCAAAGCGTACCCCTTTATCGAACTCGGGCGCCATGGCGCGGTTCTGGATGACGAGATTGCGGGACAGCGGGTGCAGGTCCGGTTTGACGCGGGAAACCGCACCGGATGGATTTCGGATGCCGGCGGCCGGGTGATACCCAGTACCGTCGTTTACTGGTTTGCCTGGATTGCTTTTCACCCGGACACGCTGGTTTACCGGGAAGCGAAACAAGCCGGATCGGCCGACCCGGATGCCGGAGCCGTTCCGGCGGCTCAGACGGCGCTGCCCGCCAGGCCGGAAATCCGATAAAGCCTTTTTTTATCGCCAGGCGGCAAAATCCGGATCCGGCTGCCATCCGGCCGGTGGTTTGGCCTTTGGCGGCACGCCTTTGTAGTTTTCCGGACCGAGATTCAGTGACGAGACATCCATGACATAGGAATACAGGGATCGGCTGCCCGGTTCGCTGCGGGTGAACACCATCTTCTTGCCGTCCGGAGAAAAGGCGCCCATGCCGTCCCAGCCGGCATTGTAAGTCAGTCGCACCGGTTCGCCGCCGGCCATGTCCGCGAGAAACAGCTCCCAGTTATTGCCGGGCAGAATGCGCACGGTCAGGAAATGGCGGCCGTCCGGAGCCGGAAACGGAGACCAGTTCGTGTCGTGGGTAAAAGTGCGCGGCTGTACGTCGCGATCGGGGCCGGTTACTTTCAGCGAGTAGATATTCATCGGCAACTGGGTGTGCGTGCCGTTTTTCCGGTCCTGTTCGGCCAGCCGTTTTTTTTCGCTGGCCTTCCAGGCCCGGAAGATGACGGTCTGGCTGTCGGGAAGAAAATAGGCCTCGCCTTCCTGCCAGTCCTCGGTAAACGTCAGTTGCGTCTGCTCCGTTCCATCGGGTTTCATGCGCCAGAGATCGGCATTGCCGTCGATCTGGCGGTCGAAAACGATCCACTTGCCGTCCGGCGAGATCGTGGCTTCGGCGTCATACCACCGGTTGTTGGTCAGGCGTTTGATATTTTTGCCGTCCGCATCCGATGAGTACAGCTCGGCGCCCTGCGGGTAGTCGGCATCGTCAACCCAGCTGCCGGCCGGCATGTCGTCGATGTGGTCGCGGGTCGAGGTCCAGAGCAGCCGCTTTTTGTCCGGAAAGAACCATGAACAGGCATCCATGCCGCGATCGTTGATACGCCGGATGTCGGTGCCGGTATCGGTAAAGGTATAAGTCAGTGCGCCGCCGACTTTCCGGCCGCCGGGCTGCTGGGCATCCGGGTCTTTGACCTGGGCGATCAGGTGTACGCCGTCAGGGGCGTAATAGGCTTCGCCGTTTTCGGCCAGGTTCGGTATTTTGTATACCGGCAGTTCACGCGGGTCCGTCGTTGGTGCACCGGTTTCGTCGGCATGGGCGATGTTGATGCAGGTCAGAATTGAGATGGCGACGATCAGTTGATTGAATGAAAATGGGGTATTCATGTCTTTCTGGCTCCCGATTATTCCGGTCAAGGCTAAACCAGGTTGCTTGGGCAATCTTTTCAGCCATTTTTCAGTCGGTAACGAATTGTAACAATGCAGGCAGATTTTTCTGTTCATTGGTCGGTTGTTCCATCGGCCCCTGGTACTGAGCGTGCAGGTGTTTTGGCTCGATTCAGGGTCTTTCCCCGGCCGGTTTTTTCCGCCATGGAACCTTTAGCAGGCTGTTGAAAAACCCTCATGCGGCACAATCCGGCGTTAAAAATTGGCTCACAATGCTCATGTACTGGCGTGTACACTGCGCTTGTTCGCCAATTTTTACCTTGTCTTGCACTCGCCTGAGACTTTTTCAACAGCCTGTTAGAAACGCCGTGGGAACGGCTGACTGTTTCTAAAGGTTCCACGACAGAAAAAACCGGGACACGCCCGTGGCCCCTGTATTCGAGCTAACTTCACGGTTCCACCCCTGTGTCGGGCCTTTTTCGTCCGGTATACCCTTCGGAAACAGTCAGCCGTTCCCATGGCGTTTCAGAAGGGTATACCGGACGAAAAAGGCCGTCCCGGGAAAGACCCGAAGTCGCGTCGAACCACCACCCTGAAAGACAAACCCGCAACCGTCCGATTCCTCCCCCGGCTCTCGTCGAGAGTCTGGTCAGCCTGGCAATGATTTGCGAACTTGAATGCGGGACCGTGGTCTGTCGTCTATTTCCAGCGGTCCTGCCGGTCCAGGTAATGCTTGGCATCCTGCAGACTGGTGGGCTGGTAATCGGTAAAGAGTCCCGGACCGAAACGCGGCTCGTAAGCCTGGAATACCGGCTCGTAGAGCGCCATATGTACGTCGGGAATTTTGTGCCTGGCCCGGTAGCTCGCCAGTGGAATCCGGCTGATGACCTGTTGTTCGAACTTTGAATCTGCAACGGCCAGCGTCTTGCCCCGGGGGTCGTAGATGGCCGTACCGCCGGAGGCACCGAACGCGTCGTCCATGAAGCCCGGATTCTGCGGCGACACGGCATTGTTGACGATGACGGAATACACTTTGTTATAAGCGGAACACATTTGTATGTCGGCCGGGTTAAAGCCGCCCGAGGCGGTGCGCAGGATGAGCTCAGCGCCTTTCATGGCCATGACACGGAACAATTCCGGTTCGAGTTGCACCGAGGACGTGCACAGATTGCCGATATCCGTTTGATGCACGGGTATCACCGCATCCGCGCCGTACATTTCCATATACCGGTCCAGTACGTTATAGATCGTCGTCGTGACCAGTTCGAAGCCCGGAAACACGCCCTTGATATTGCGGGCTTTCCAGTCCCTGGCGACAATCTTTCCGTCGGGACCGATGATGCTGGTGATGCTTAGGATGTGGCCTGGCCAGTTCTTGTCTCGCGCATAGGCGCCGAATTTGATATAGCAGTTGTATTGTCTGGCCTTCGCAGCGATGGCCTCGGTTTCGGGACCGGGAATCTCGATGGCCAGTCGCAGGATTTCTTCCCGGTCCCATGGATTCCAGCCCTGTATCGGAAATTCGTGAAAGCAGAGTAAATCTTTCCTGCCGCCGAAAAACTGGGCTTTGTCGATCAGTTCCAGCATGTGATCGAGATTCGACCGGATGCCCCTGGCGGGATTTTTTCCGTCAACGGCCCGGACGCGGGATTGAATGGCCGATACAGTGACAAAATCACTGCGCAGCGGTATGCGGGCATATTTGCGCCCGTTCTTCGGTACTGAAACGTTCGCGTCGCCGGATTTCGCGTTCGCCATCGACGGTAACGCGACTCCCGCCCCGAGTATTCCGGCCGTGCCGGCCAGGAGCATGCGCCTGGACAACGGTGTCGGGTTGCTCATGCTTGGTCCTCCTGTTCTTGCGGTTCAATCGGTTCGTTGAGCTGGAAAAAGTGTCCGTCCGGGTCGAACAAGGCCACGCTGCGAAAGTGCAGGGTGGCACCGTCGGGTCCTTTTACTTCCCACTCGTGGGGCTCGGCGTGGATTCGCGTGCCGAAAGCCTTTGCCCGGCGCCAGGCCTCCGTGCAGTCATCTGTTCCGAGTACGAAAGTCGGGTTGCCGTAGGTCACGCTGGTCGGGATTTGTGCCGGTGCCGGCAGGGGCGGGTTCACCCATTGCAGCAGACCGATCATGCCCATTTCGGGGTGATCGCCCTGCATGATGACCAGGTGCGTTTCGTCTCCTTCGTTTCCGCCGGCGAAGCCGACGCCGCCGAGGGTGTACATGTCATCGTAATAGCGCGTCATGCCCAGTACTTCTTCATACCAGCGCGCCGCAACAGACATATCGCGAACGATCAGGGTGGTTCGCCTGACAATGGTTTTCATCTTGGTCTTTCCCTTTTTCATTCTGTTTTATCGATTCGTTTATTTAATCATGACGCACGACAACTGTCTTGGTTTCCAGGTAGGCTTCCAGATTTTCGGCGCCGAATTCACGTCCCCAGCCGGACTGTTTATAGCCGCCGAACGGCGCCTGGATATCGCCGCTGCCGTGATGGTTAATGCCGACGACGCCCGCCTCGATGCGTTCGGCCAGCTCGTGCGCCGTGACCGGATCGCGGGTCCAGACACTGGCCACCAGGCCGTAGTCCGTGTCATTGGCCAGGTTCGCGACCGCCCCGGGCGATGTATCCGTGAAACGTTGCGCACACAGTACCGGTCCGAAGATCTCTTCACGCATGATGCGCATGTCACGTTCCGTGTGAGTAAACAGGGTCGGTTCGAAAAAATAACCCGGCCGGTCCGCCTTTGCGCCGCCGGTGAGCAGTTCTGCCCCGTCGGTGAGGCCCGAGGTTACATAGTCTTCGACACGCTTGCGTTGTTCGGCCGATATCAACGGGCCGATCTGTGTCCCGGGGTCCCAGCCCGGGCCGATCTTCATCGCTTCAGTGGCCGCTTTCATGCCGTCGATGACCCGGTCGTAGACATCGTCATGGATGAACAGGCGCGACGGGCACTGACAGTTCTGCCCCTGCAGAAAGAAGCCCAGCCGGGTGGCGGTCGCAATCACCTGTTCCAGGTCGGCATCGGGAAACACGATGAACGGCGATTTACCGCCGAGCTCCAGTGACACACGTTTGAAATTGCCCGACGCGGCCCGGACAATCGATCGACCGGTTTGCGACGATCCGGTGAATGCAATCTTGTTTACGCCGGGATGTTCGGCCAGGGGTGCGCCGGCCGCCAGTCCGGTTCCCGGTACGATATTGACGACGCCCGGCGGGAAACCGGCCTTGCGGATCAGATCGCCCAGAAACAAGGCGCTCAACGGCGTATGTTCATCGGGTTTCAGAATCACCGTACAGCCGGCCGCCAGCGCGGGGCCCAGCTTCATCGCGGCCATGCCCAGCGGATAGTTCCACGGCGTGATCTGGCCGACGACGCCGACCGGTTCCCGCCGCGTATAGGTCAATGCCTGGCGGGTTGAACCAGGGCGGGGATCGGACGGGATCGTATGGCCGGTAATTTTACCCGGCCAGCCGGCGTAGTAACGCAGCATTTTGGCCGCACCGGCAGGTGCATGGGTGGCAACCGGGTTCAATGGCATGCCGTTGTCGAGGATTTCCAGTTCCGTCAGGATTTCGCGATGGGCTTCGATCTCGTCGGCGAGTTGCCACAGTAACCGGCTTCTTGCCGACGGGCCCATCGAAGACCAGGGGCCGGTTTCGAAAGCCTGCCGGGCAGCGGCCACGGCCTGGTCGATATCTTCGCGCGTCGCCGCAGAAAATTCGGCCAGAGACCGCTCCGTGGCCGGATTGATCGTCTCCATGCGCCCGCGGTTCTGCGCCGGAACCCATTCGCCATCGATCAGAAGCTCATGTTCGCGGGCGAGGAACGCCGCTGTTGTGGGCTGAATTTCAGGGTTTATCACGTTCGTGTCGTTATCCGCTGGTTGATGACGTGTGCATCATAACGGCTGTGCTACTTCGCGACACCTATATCGGACCGTTTTGACTATTGCCGGCAGGCCGATAGACTCGGCACTCTGAATTGCGCCGGTACCGGAAGGATCCGATGACAACAAATAACAGACCGGGTCGCCGTCCACCGCTGGAGCCTGATCGCACCGGTGTCAGACTCGGGATCTTCTGGCTGACGCCGGGCATCAGTCGGGGCAATGCCGCCACCCTGTTTTTCAGCAGCTTTAGCGTCATCTCCCTGGTGACCTTCATGACTTTCGTCCAGCCTTATCTGCTTCAGGAAGTGCTGCACATACCGAAGGACATCCAGGGTTCGTTGATCGGCACGCTGCAGTCCATGCAAGAGGGCATTCTCGTCCTGGTCGCGAGCTTTATCGGTGCATCGTCGGACAAGCTGGGTCGTCGTGTCGTTTATATCGCCGGCGTGTGCCTGTTTGCCGCCGGTTTTATTATTTATCCGCTCGCCGGGACCACCGCACAATTGTATGTTTTTCGGGTTGTTTATGCGCTGGGTTACGCGACGGCCTCGGTCATGCTGCACGTTTGCCTGGCCGAGTATTCCCAGGAAACCTCGCGTGGCCGCTGGCTGGGTACGATCGGTATTTTCAACGGCCTGGGCGTGGTGTTGATGGCCGTGGGCTTGTCCCGGATGCCGCAGTGGTACATCGGCCTGGGCTTTGACAGCGTGCAGGCCATACGGCTCAGTTACTGGACGTTCTCGGCCTACCTGCTGGTACTCGCTATCCTGATGCGCCTGGGGCTGGCGGCCGGCACCACTCATGTCAATCGCCGCGAGAGCAGCCTGAAGATCGCTACCCGCGGTTTCGCGGCGGCGCGGGAAAACCCGCGCATTTTGCTGGCCTATGCGATGGCGTTTGCGTCCCGCGGCGACCTGGCAATCCTGACCGTTTTCTTTTCGCTGTGGATGTTGCAACGGGGCACCGAGCTGGGCATGACGGCGGCCGAAAGCATGGTGAAAGCCGGCATGCTGTTCGGGCTCAGCCAGGCGGTCGGGTTGCTGTGGTCGTTTCCGATCGGCTGGATCATGGATCGACTGCACCGCATGACCGCCATGTGCCTGGCATTCGGTCTGGCGGCAGCGGGCTATTTGTCGCTCGGACTGATCGAGGATCCCTTCGGCGGCATGATCGTTGTGGCCTGCGTGCTGGCCGGCATGGGCGAGTCCAGTGCGATGACCGCCGGTGGCGTGATGATCGGCCAGGAAGCACCGGCCAGCAGTCGCGGTGCCGTGCTGGGAACCTACAGCCTGATGGGCGCGCTCGGCATCATGGCGCTGACTTTTGTCGGCGGGCAATTGTTCGATCGAGTGGGCATCGCCGGACCCTTCGTCATGATGGGTTGCGTCAACCTGGTCGTGCTGACCGGCGTCCTGGTGCTTCGTCGGTCGGCATTGCGTAATATGAAACAATCCGGTCTGACGGGCCCGGAAGCGGTACCCGGGGTACAGGAACAATGAAGGATCTGCATACACTGATCATCGGCGCCGGCATCGGCGGGCTGACGGCCGCACTTGCGCTGCAGCGGGCCGGGTTCGGCGTTTCGGTGTATGAGCAGGTTCCGGAGCTCGGTGAAGTAGGCGCCGGCATTACGATTACGCCCAATGCCTGCCATGCCCTGAATTATTTGCTGGGCGAACAGTTCGTCGACGAACTGTGCGACGTGCCGGCTTCCGGCGCCATCAAGCATTTTGAGACCGGCGCCACCCTGATCGATACGCAGCGCGGCGATCTGCCCAAAAAACAATACGGGGCCAATTACTGCCAGGTACATCGAGCGGATCTGCATACGGCCCTGGCCGATGCCGTACGCCGGAATGATCCCGGGGCCATACACGTGGATTGCCGGTTCACCGGCCTGGAAGAATCGGGATCGGGCATTACCGCCCGGTTTGCGAACGGGCGAACGGCCGGCGGAGATATCCTGATCGGCTGTGACGGTGGCCGCTCGGAGGTACGCCAGGTGTTGTGGGGCCCGGATGAACCGCGATTCACCGGCTATATCGCCTGGCGCGGACTGGTGCCGACCGCCGGTCTGGATCCGGCCTACCTGGTTCCGGATTCCGCCGCTTTTGCCGGACGGGGCCATACGTTCACCCGCTACAAGGTGCGCCACGGAACGCTGTACAATTTTGTCGCGTTTTCCCGTCGGGACCAGTGGGAAGTCGAGGGCTGGTCGGAACGCGCCGAGATTTCCGAGTTACTCGAAGAATTCAGCGATTTTGCGCCGGAGGTCCAGGCCATCATGCGCGCCATACCGTCCGACCAGTGTTTCAAATGGGGCCTGTTCGATCGCCCGCCGCTGGAACGGTGGACCCTGGGGCGGGCCAGCCTGCTCGGCGATGCCGGTCATCCGATGACACCGTTCCTGGCGCAGGGCGCTGCGATGGCCATTGAGGACGGCCTGATTCTGGCTCGAGCCTTATCGGCCGCCGATGACTGGCGTGAAGCGCTGGCCCGTTACGAGAACGCGCGCCGGGAACGCGGTTCTTTCGTCATGCTCGAGTCCCATGTGAATGCCAGGCGAATCTATGGCCGGGACCCTGACAGTCTGTCCCGTAACTCGCACAAGAGCGCCGAGTCACTGGGTCTTTATGAATACAACCCGGTGACGGTACCCGTTTAGCAGGCTGTTGAAAAACCCTCATGCGGCACAATCCGGCGTTAATAATTGGCTCACAATGCTCATGTACTGACGTGTACACTGCGCTTGTTCAATTTTTGCCTTGTCTTGCACTCGCCTGAGACTTTTCCAACAGCCTGTTAGCCGTTTTCCTGCAACGGCGGTGCTTCGACGACGACGACCCTGGCCTCGGCAATACCTTCGCGAAGCTTTTTGACTTCCGCGTATGCTTCGGAATGCCAGAACCGCAGTGCCGCGGCCTTGTCGGGCCATTCGGAGATGACCACCGAGGCATCCGGTTCCATGTCGCCTTCCAGGACTTCCGCTCCCTGCGCAAGCATCCGGTAGCGACCGCCGAAGCGTTCTACCAGTTTTGCCGCAGCGACGGCATAACCGGTCATGAATTTTTCCCGGTCGAGAATTTTTGCGTGGACTATCATGTAAGCGGGCATTGTTTGCTGCTCCGGTTTGTGCGTGGATACGGGGGACATGGGCGTGTCCCGGTTTTACTCAGGCATTCTTCAGTTTCATCAGCGGTCCCAGGTATTCCTTGTAGGGCTTCCATCGATCGACCGAATCACTATAGAGCTTTTGTCTGACCTGGACATTGCTGTGTGTATGTACGGTTCGGCTGTTTTTGTGAAATTCAAGGCAGGCTTTTTCCCATGACAATCCGCAATACTCGAGCAGATTACGGGTCACGTCTTTCTGGTTTTCGATCAGTTGTTCGTATTTCAGGGTATGAATCTTTCCCGGCAACACTTCATTCCAGTGCGCGATCATTCGCTGGTAATCGAGGTACCTGCTTGCCAAGTGTTCGAGATCATACATGTAAGGCAGAGAGTCGAGCTTGAACAGGCGTTTGTAACAGCTGTAGCAGACATCGACCGGATTGCGTTGAACATTGACAATTCTTGCATTCGGAAAGATCAGGTGAATCAGGCCGACAGACTTGTAGTTGGCCAGCAGTTTATCGGTCAGATAGTCAGTCTTGTTGAATTTTTCCACCCGGCGCAGGTAATCGTCCGCAATGGCGGTCAGCGCTTCGCTGGATTGTTCGCCAACCCAGTACGGGTAGACGGCTGAAAGGTTCCGGGACTGCTGGTAGCCGAACGTGGCCTGGTCCAGAGCAAACACCTCTCCCGCGCCCGATACGTCGGGATGGGTACACAGAATCTGTTCGACCAGAGTCGAGCCGCACCTGGGGAATCCGACAATAAATATGATCCGTGCGGGATTGCCGCTTCGGTGTGTGTGCTGCGTGAAAAAATCCGCAGAAAAATACTCGATTGCTTTTTGTGTCTCGAGGGCAGGGATGTCCGGATCATAGTTGACTGTGCGTTTTTTTAATTCATTCCCTTCGGTCAAATGGGCGAACTGGCGTTCGATGTCACCCTTTTTTTCACAAGCGAGCGCCAGTGCAAAATGTGTCTCGATCAGCGTTTTGCCCCGCAGCTGCTTCGATTGGACAATAGACTCCAGCTTTTTTATCAGTTCGTCACTGAAGTTGTCTCCGGCAATCGGGACAGGCCCAGCAGGCTGCTGGAATTGCGTATATCGAGTTCGATGGATTTCAGAAAACCTTTCCGGGCTGCTTCGAGTTTTCCCAGGTCCGTGAGAATCTCCGCTTTCTCGTAATGTAATGCCGAGTTGCCGGGCGAGAGATCGATTGCGGCATCGATTTGCCGGATCGCCTGCTCGCGCTCGCCTGATTCGAGAAAAAGCCGGGCTTTGATGACGAGGCTGTCGAGATGGCACGAATCGATTTCCAGGGCGCGGTTGATGTAATGGAACGCGGGCTCGACCTGCTGATTCATTAAAAGAGCGGTGGCGGCCAGATAATGCGGCCAGAGTTTTTTCGGTAGCTGGTTCGCAATCTGCATGGCGACAGAGGCAGCCTGCCCGTAGCGCGATGTATTGATTAATTCCCGGATTATCCGTTGCGCTTCGGCGGGGGAGACCTGTCGTGATCCGGGCGGGTCAACGGGGTTGAAGGTGCCGTTGTTATTTTGGGTTGACATCGAAGGTAATGTACGGAACTCCAGGAGCGGATTCTATCCCGTTCGGCAGGCGGGTGCAGACCGGGGCAGGCATGCGGATTGGTTTATTGGGCCGGGGGATCGTCATATACTCGATGTTATGCGCAACGCAGTGGCGTGGATAAGTTTGCATCCGCACCGGAACGATAATAAACCGATCAGGGGGATTATGTTCATCAATTTCTGGTATCCGCTGGCGAAGGCCGGCGCTGTCACCGACCGGCCCTGTCCCGTGCGTCTGCTCGGGCACGACTTTGTCGTGTTTCGCGATTCCGGCGGCACAGCGCATTGCCTGGCCAACGTCTGTGCGCACCGCGGTGGCTCGCTTGCACACGGCAAGGTCAGGGGCGATTGCGTGGAGTGCCCCTATCACGGCTGGCAGTATGACGGAACGGGACAGTGTACGCGGGTGCCGGCGATGGGTCCGGAGGCAAAAATTCCGAAACGCGCCAAAGTGGATGCGTATCCGACGCAGGAAAGGTACGGGATGATTTTTGCCTTTCTCGGCGATCTGCCGGCGGCCGATCGTCCGCCGCTGCAGGAGATCGCGGAATGGGATGCGGAAGGGTGGCGGGGTACCTGGGTCAGCTGGGAATGGCGGGCCGCATTCGAGCGAGCGGTCGAAAACTCGCTCGACCCGGCGCACAATGAATTTGTCCACCCGACGCACGGTTACCAGGGCGAACGACCGGATTACCGGGTGCCCGATCTGACCGCGATCGAGCGAGACTGGGGCAGCGGGTTCTCGTTGACCATTCGGGTGCCGCCGATCAAAGACGGAGCCTTGACGGATCTGAATGCCGAGGAACGGGAAATGTACGGCGCGTCGGGCCACCACGGGCCGAACGCACTGTGGAATCAGCTCCATTTCACGCCGACCAACTGGATGCATCAATATCAGTTCGTTGCGCCGGTGGACGAACACACGACCCGGATTTTTCTTCTCAATATGCGCAATTGCTGGCTGGAGAGCGAAAACGATCGGCGTTTCGACGAGCGCAACGAGATCACAGCCGGGCAGGACCAGACCGTACTCGAGAAAGTGCGACCGCCGCTGGCAGCGCATGCCCGGACCAGGGAAGTGCTGACGCCGGCCGATGCCATCGTCGTTCGTTATCGTGAATGGCTGAACGAATGGCAGGCGAAAGGCTGGCGAATCGACATGCAAAAGGTATCGCGTGACAGCGACCGTTTCGCCACCGCCATTCCATGCCCGGCCCGCCGAACCAGCAAGGGCTGGGCGCTGGACCCGGCGCCGATGCTGGCGCCGCAGGCGGATCCGTCGACGGGAGTGACCGGAGAATGTTGATCAATAGCTGGTATATCGCCGCCGAGGCGGGCGATCTGGCAGATGAGCCGCTCGGCGTTCGACTGCTGGGTCTGGACTATGTGCTGTTTCGCGACCGTGATGGCCGGACCGTGTGCCTGGCAAACGTGTGCTGCCATCGTGGCGGATCGATTTCGGATGGCGCGGTGACCAACGGGTGCATTGCGTGCCCCTATCATGGCTGGCAGTACGATCACACCGGCAAGGTGGTCGGAATCCCGGCCCTCGGCAAGGATGCGAAGATACCGAAACGCGCCCGCGTCGATTCTTATCCCGTGCAGGAACGCTGGGGCTATATCTGGGTATTTCTCGGCCCGATGTCAGAGACCGAGCGACCGGATTTGCCCGATTTTCTGCCGGAATACGACGACCGTGAAACCTGGTATGTGTTGCGTACCCATACCGACTGGAACGCGAACTGGATGCGGCTGGGAGAAAATTTTCTCGATAGTTCGCACCTGAAATTCGTACACGAATTCGGCAGGCATCTCGATCCCGAACAAAAGTTGCTGCCGGTCGAGGAGACCGAGTGGGGCGGCCAGCTGGTGCAGGGGCTCGCGGCCCGCAAGAAGGGTGAAGAAATCACCCCGGCCCTGACCGATGCACTGCCGGACGAAGAACGCGAACAGACACAGTTCGACATCCGTTTTTCGATCGTCGGCATGATGCACCGAAATCGCCAGACCTTTGCGCTGGGCGTCACCCAGTTATTGTGGAATGCGTGGATGCCGGTCGACGACGAGCATACCCGGCTCTATAGCCTGCAGCTGCGGACCTTCAAGCAGGATGCGAAGTATGACGAACAGATGCTCAAAACCATCCATTTCGGGCTGGGCGAGGATCTGGCCATTGTCGAGAAGCTGGAGCCGGTGATTGCGCCACCGACCACGTCGAGTGAACTGTTTCTGGAAACCGATCGCATGGAGGGGCTGTTTCGGCGCAAGGTGCGTGAAATTTCCGCACGCCTCGGCGAGATCGATATCCGGAGACTGGAACAGGAGCGAAAGTACCAGGTACGGGTCATTCCGTCGCCGGCACGCGGCGATGATTCTAAAAACTGGATTCATAAAACGGTTCCGCTGATCGAACCTGACCCCGGGACCGGCATTGAACGGGCCGGACCATGATGACGCTGTACAAGTTTGCGCCGGCCTATGGATTGCCGACGGCCAGTCCCTATGCCCTCAAGCTTGAGACCTATCTGCACATGGCCGATATTCCGTATGCAGTCGAAATCGTCACGCGAACGGTTGATTCCCCGAAGCAGACTGTCCCGTATGTCCGGGTGGGCGACAGGCTGCTCGCCGACACCGGTTTCATCATCGATTTTCTCAGGCGCACGACCGGAAAAGATCTTAATGCATCGCTGGATGACCGACAGCGTGCAACCGCCCATGCTTTGCGGAGGATGCTGGAGGAAAATCTTGCCCGCATTCTGGGCTGGACGCGCTGGATGACCGAAGAAAACTGGCCCGTGACTCGTGAACTGGCCTTTGGCAAGGTGCCGGAGGCGTATCGCGAAAAAGTGAGCGCGGCGGCACGACAGGGTTTTGGCGAAGTGATGCGCAGAAGCGGCATCGGCAGGCATGCAGCGGAAGAAATAGAGGCGCTGGGCCTGGCGGATGTCAGAGCGGCAGAAACACTGCTCGGCAATCAGTCATATTTGATGGGGGAAGAACCCACGGAGATCGATGCCAGTGCATTCGGGATTCTCGCGCAGTTTATCCTGACGCCGCTCGTCAGCGGGATTTCCGATTATGCGCGCAACAGCGGGTCGCTGACCGCCTACGTCAATCGAATGCAGGATCGCTACTTTTCACCCGGTTGAGCCCGGTCATTGCCGGCGGGGCGGATCCTCGTCGTTCCTGCATCTTGTGATCTTTTCGGTGTTGTGCCAGTCTCAACCTTCGGACGGAAACGGATTGTTTCGAAAAACTGCGGGAGAACAGTAAAATGTCATTATCGGAAAGAATCCTGATCACCGTTTTTCTTGCCGGCATGCAGGTGTCGATGACCGCCCTGGCGGACAAAGCCGATTCCGTCTCCAATCCCGGTCCGGGTGTGTATAAAGAATCGTGCAAATCGTGCCACGGCGGCGGTATCGGCGGGTGGTTCAGCGGCGCGCCGAAAACCGGCGATAAAAAAGTGTGGGCGCCGCTGATAGCGAAAGGCGTGCCGGCCCTGCTGGAGTCCAGCCTGAACGGGATCGGAGACATGAAGCCCCGCGGCGGTTGCGAAACGTGCAGCGACGATGACATCGCGGCTGCCGTTAAATACATGGTGAGTCAGAGCCAGTAAGTTTCCGCTCTTTGTCCCGATATCTCCGATAAAGTCTTCCAGACCCTGAAACCGGGTTAAATCCCCGCGTATCCGATATTACCCTGCGACCGGCGTCGTTTTACCTTACGGCCTCATGCCAATGGTCATGCCCTTCTTCGGCTGACCGGTTGGAATTCAGTGTCAGGTCGAGGTGGATCAGGTGATCGTTTCAAAGCAGGTTTTGAGTTCGGCGGCGAGTCTTGCATGGCTCGCCGCCGGCTTCTTCAGTTTCCCGGCATTCGGGGACACGGGTCATTGCAACTATAGTCTGTACAGCAAAGCGCTCGGTTATCCCCTGAAGGTTTGCCAGACAGCCAATAAGGCCGAGCAATGCGGTCGGCTGCTTCGACGGCACTATGACCACTCCCGGGCCCATGCCGTTCGAAAGAAAGGCCGCAAGATCCAATTGCTGAAAGGCGACTGCAGTTCCGAGGCGGTAGTGGGTGTTTGTACTTTGCCCCATACCAGGATCTTCTTCTATGAAGGCGAAGCAGAGACTCTGGCAGTTGGCTGTGATCGCATGAAAGGCCGTTGGGAAGTCAAGCGGTTATAGGCCGATGGCCGTTCTTCCGATGGCGGTTTCTCCTTTCATTGCCGCCCAGAACTATCTCCCGGAGTTTGCAGATGATCAACAATAATCCCTTCCCGGCCGATCCCGGCAGAAACCCCGGTCAGAAGTCTCCCCTCGCAGGCTTCTTCCGATCACAGTGCTTTCTCGCATTATTTTGCCTGTCGCTGCCGATGCTCCTGGCGGGGTTCGGTGCACAGGCGGCTACCGTCGTGGGCCGTCTGCCGGGAGACTTTGCGGTCGGTCCCGGCGGCAGTGCGACATTCCGGATACCGATCAAGGTTGCTGCCGGACAGAACGGCATGAAGCCGGACATCGCTCTGACCTATGACAGTGAACGCGGGGACGGGCTGGCCGGCGTCGGCTGGACGATTGCCGGGATCTCCGAAATTACACGCTGCGGCCTGATACCGGCGCTCGACGGGAAGTTCCAGGGCATCCGTTTCTCGCATGAAGACAGGTATTGTCTGGACGGGCAGCCACTGATCCAGCTAAGCGCCGGCAATTACTGGGGTGGCGGTCAGGAATATCGGCCCGAGATTCACCGTTACGAGAAAGTGAGCTCTTTCGGGTCGGTCGGCACGGGAAATGGCACGGGGCCGAAGTACTTCGAGGTCCGGCGGCGCAACGGCCTGATTTATCGTTACGGATTCAATCCGGATTCACGCGTCGAAGCGACCGGAAATTCCGATGGCGCGGTACGGATCTGGGCTCTCGACGAGATCCGGGATCTGTACAACACACGCGTGTTTTTCTCCTATGAGAAAGATCCGGCTATCGGAGCATTGCGTCCGGCCGCCATCAAATGGTCGGCGCGCTCCGGCCAAAATGAAGCGGAAGCGCGCTATCGCCTGAAATTCCTGTATGAAGACAGGCCTGCCCGTTCCATGCGCAGTGGCTTTAACTGGGGCTCGGTCTGGACGCATGCCAGGCGCCTGCGCTACATCGACTATGCGTACAAAGAGTCGTCAAATTTTGTACTCGTGCATCGTTATGCATTGAGCTATCGTCCGTCTGCCGTTGGTTCAGGCCGCAGTGTGCTGAGCAGCGTTCAGCAATGTGGTCCGGTCGATTGTCTTTTGCCTACGCGCTTTGTTTCAAATGAAACTGCGCCAGGCTGGCAGGTCGCCGGTACGTCGGGCACTAACATGAATTATCAGTTCGATGCCGCAATTCCCGGCGACTTCAATGGCGACGGCCGCCAGGATTTTTTTGTGCCAATGTCCGGGGTATGGGCGGTAGTGACCGGCACCTGGAGTCCGGCTTCAGGCACGGCAGGCCTGGCCGGCGAGTTCGCGACCGGAATGTCTGCGGTGAATGTCGAATCGACCCGTGCGATCGATTACAACGGTGACGGCCTCAGTGACCTCCTGACGCCCGATGCGGCCGGGAGCAACTGGCACATATACCAGTCGAACGGTGTCACGCTGTCGGATATCGATATCGCTATTCCCAAAAGCGAATTCTCCGACCCGATTATCCTGGATCTCAATGGCGACGGTTTCGACGACATCCTGTACCGATTCAGCAGTTCGACGATGTATGTGCGGATCAATAACGGCAACGGATTCGATGCACCCGTGGTGGCCACGAACCGGCTGGACGGGATTGGGCCCGATCTGACCTATCAGGGCGCCACACCCGACTTTGACGGTGACGGTCGCGACGATTATTTCGAGCAGAAAATCTGTTACGGAGAAGGCTGTGCCGTCGGTTATTACGTGCGGATTTATCTGTCCAATGGTGCCGGTTTCGACTATGCCGGGGAGTTTTCCCTGGCAGCGGGTAACGGCCAGGATACGATCTCACAATTCAATCAGCCTTCCTTGCGCTCGCTCGACGTGAACGGGGATGGATTGAGTGACCTGATGTACCTGGCATTTACGGCCGCTTCGGGATGGACCTGGTACACCGTGTCCAGTCATGGCAACGGGTTTGAGCCGGCGGTCAATACAATGATTTCTTACCCGGCCGGAAATCCGAACCAGGCGGCCGGCGGCACTCCTTATGCAATCGCCGACTACGACATGGATGGTCGCGATGATTTACTGGTCGGCAAGACCGGCTCGGGGGGAGGCTGGTCCATCTATCCGTCCAATGGCTCGACATTCACGGCCACCGGGATTCCGCTGACCGGGGTGCCCGTACCGGGCAGTAACACGGTGTTCGTGATGGATATCGGCGGAACCGGATATGCATCATTGATCTATCGGGACTCGCAGTGGAATCGACTGGCTATTGCCGGTCATGCGGGCATCAATGGCGGGCCAAAGAAGCCCGATACGCTGGTCAGGGTAACTGACGGCCTGGGCAATCATTTCGATATTGACTGGAAACCCATATCGCAGGTATCCGGGTTTGCCGTCGGCCCGCTAACATCCGGCCAGCGGGAAGTCCACGCCGGGCGTTACGTTGTCAGCAATTATGCCGGTAACGATGGAACCGGCTCCGGCGATTATTCGATGTCCTATCTTTATTCGGACCCCCGGCGGGATTTGCGGGGCCGGGGCTTCCTCGGATTTAATAAAGTCAGAATCACGGATTCACGCGACGGCCGGTATTCCGAATCAACCTATCTGCAGGTATTTCCGTTTACAGGACTGCAGGATCTGGTCTTGCAACATCAGCCGGACGGTAAAATTATTTCCGGTTTTGACCCGGCCTGGGACGAGTACCCGGTGACGGTCAACGACGGCACATATCATTTTTTGCACTTGCGGCAGTCGCCGGCTACGGCCAGCGTTTCGACTGAATATGAAGTTGACCCGGACAGTGCGAGCAACGGATTGCTGACGCGCTCGATAACACGCAAGGTTCGATACGATTTTACCCATGGCGAGATCAGCCGGGATATAAGCACTGTTCGTTCACCGGTCCATTCGAGCATTTTTACCACGACAGTCGATACCGTATTTGAATCTTTCGCCGGATCCGGTTATTGCCTCGGTTACCCCGGAAGGATCGATGTCACCAGGAGCGATTCCGTCGAGCCGGCACAGGTACGAACAAGGCAATATACCTATAATTCGTTTTGCAGCCGGCTTTCAAAAGTGCAGGGGCCGGCGAACGATCCGGGCCGGCAGCTTGTGACGACCTACGGCATCGATTCGTACGGAAAAACGATTTCAATTACCCGGGATTCCGGTGACGGTCTGGCCCCGGATCGAAGGACCACCATTGGATGGGATCTGATCGGCGGTTACAGGCCGGTGACGGCCACGGCGGAGATTTCGGGTGAAACGGGACTGACAGACCGTCGTACCTGGAATTACGGGCTGGGTCTTGAGTCGAGTCATACCGATCCGCGCGGACTGACCACGTCCTGGCAATACGATGACTTCGGGCGGCTCAGCGCCGAGACCCGGCCGGGACCGGCGAGTACTTCGGTCACCATTGAAAACTGTACGGGAAACTGCTTCCCCGGCGGGGCGCAATACAAAGTGCGTGCACAACGTTCGGACGGCTTTTGGTTCGAGCGCTACTACGACTCTTACGGTCGGGTCGTGGGCCGGGCCGGCGATGTGCTGGCGGGTACGGCCACGACTGAAGCCCGCATGTTGATCGATTATGACTCATTGGGCCGGATTTCCCTGAAGACGGAACCGTACCTGATGGGCGATACACAGTACAGTACGAGTTACTTTTATGATTTGCGCGGGCGTATCAAGCGGGAGCGGAGAACGCACTGGGACATAAATAGTTTTGTAGCAAATACCGACTGGGCCTACGACCGGCTGACCGTTGTGGTGAAAGATGCGAGAGGCAATCGTACGAGTTATTTTCATGATGCCGCGGGGCGATTGATCGAGACGCAGGCACCGCTTGGCAGCGGTTCCATAAATGCCTATTGGCCTGATGGCAAACCGAAAAGTGTCACGCAGGACGGGGTGATCATCAAATCGTTGACCTATGACGCACGCGGTTTTCCTGCAACACTGACCGATGTCGATAGCGGTACCCGGCATTATCAATATAACGTTTTTGGCGAGCTGGTCGGCAGGACGGATGACATCCAGCCGACTCCCCATGCCAGTACCATGGTCTACGATCAGCTTGGCCGGCCCCGACAGCGCATCGAGGATGAGGGCATAACCGACTGGGTCTATTATCAGTCCGGGAACGGCCTGGGCCTGTTGCGCGAGGTGACCGGCCCGTTGCCCTACCTGGGTCATGCCGCGGGCTCCTGCACGGCAAATACCGGTTACTGTGAGCAATACAGTTATGACTCGAACAGCCGTGTGCGGAAAACCGTACACCGGTTTGCCGGAAATTCTTATGTAACGAACTATGGATATAACAATGAGGGCCAGGTGACCTCGATCACATATCCGGCCATGCTTTATGCCAATCGATATACATTCAGGTACAGGTATTCCGGAGGGCATCTCGATACGATCGAGAAAGAAATGGGGGGCGGGGCAACGCAAAAAATCTACGATGTCGTCAATCAGGACGCGTTCGGAAATGTCAGCCTGTCGAAATTATTCGGCCAGTTCGGTTCGGGCGAAACCGAGTATGACCATCAGCAAATCTATTACGGCACCAACGGGCGTATTCGGTCTATTAAAACCGGCATGGCTCCGTTTGGTGAAAATATACAGAATTATGACTACACGTGGGACAAGGTCGGTAATCTGGTGATGCGTCGTGATAATAATCAGGGGAACCTGACCGAAGCGTTTGTCTACGATTCCCTGAATCGCCTCGAAAAGAGCTTTGTGAATGCTGTCGAGACATCGACTATTAAGTACGCTGCGAACGGAAATATTCTGTCCAGGTCCGATATCGGGACTTATCTGTATGGGGGCGCGGCCGGCTCCCGCGCAGTGACTTCCGTCAGTAATGGTCCGGGAACGAACACCTATCATTATGATGCCAACGGGAATATGGATTGCCGCGGCGGCGATACCGGGGTGTGTACCTCCGGAAATGCCATCAGATGGACATCTTTCAATAAGCCCGAAGAAATCGACCTTGGCACCGATTACGCGGCATTTGACTATGGTCCGGATCGGCGGCGGCTCATCAAGCACAGCAGAATGGCGGGATTCAGGCGTAATACGCAATATATCGGCACACACTTCGTGCGTTATATCGAGAACGGAAAAAAGACCAGCTGGCAGGCAAATATTTTCGCCAACGGACGGGTCGTTTACCGGCTCATCGAGCATCAGACTGTCGGCGCCTGTACCTCGCAGCAAGGTTCACAGGGATATTTTGTCCTGCGTGATCACCAGAACAGTGTCGATGTGCTGTTGAATGACGGGACGAGTAATGATTCCGCATTCAGCTTCGATGCATTCGGCAAGCGTCGCAACGTCAGCGGGTGGACGCCGGACGACACAGACAGTCTGGCGAGTATTAACCGTGTTTCCGGGCGGGGTTATACCGGGCACGAGCATCTGGACAATGTTCGCCTGATTCACATGAACGGCCGTGTACAGGACCCGGTTCTCGGGCGCATGATCTCGCCGGATCCCGGTCCCTGGAACCCGGGAAATCCTCAATCGCTGAATTCGTACAGCTATGTAATGAACAATCCATTGTCACTGGTCGATCCCAGCGGGTTTGAACCGGAATGCGGCAAGTCCCCCGGCCCGGCCTGCGAATCCGGTATTATCCAGCTCGTACCGACCGCAGTATCCGACATCCCGTCTTCTCCCGTACCCCTCGATGAAATGATCAGCTTTGCTGATCCCGGCCAGAACGGTGGATTGCCCGTGCCCCTGGCGATCCCCACCCTGCAGCTCCCGAATTCGGGTGTTCGGGATTTTGCCGACCGGCTGCAACGCGTTCAGTCACGCGTGCTCGACAACCTCACGGTGACCGTACCGCGCGAGGGCCCTTCGCAAAGCAGGTTCTCGTCGGCCCGCGACCTGAACAGCGCGCTTTCTTCCGGTGACGGAGTCTTCGGGAAAAGACCGTTGAATCTCGGAATTTTTGCCGGCGTGCCGGTCGACGGATTCGAAGCGCCCCTGGGAGATCTGCTGAATATCGAATTGCTCCACGAGCAGTTTTTCTTCAAGGATGAGAACGGCGTGCTGAAGAACATGGGGTTCTTCAATTCCGGGGCCGGTGGCGTCATCGGCCCGGACCCGGATTTCCCCGGAAATATTTCTCTCTACAAATTCGGACCCGTTTACCCGGGCATCGACATCGATTCCCTGGACTTCGCTCCGCCGGGGTTCGGGCCGGGCACTTATGATCTCGGCGGTAATAACTGCCAGAGTTATTGCGATGCCATTCGGGATCAGTTATGACAGGAACAATCATGAAAATTGCGCGGATCATCCTTTTGTCAGGCCTGTGTCTCGTCTCGGGTTGTGCCGGCAGCGCACGGCCCGGTGTGGAAGGCAATCTGTATTTCGGCGGGCAGGGGATTTATTCATTCGACCTTGCGACTGCCCGGGTAACCCGGCTTTACAGTGCGCCGGACTTCCTGATCAATACAGTCGGGGTGATGGACGGAAACCGTCTGCTTCTGTCGATATATGATCTGAACCCGTCGGGGGAAAGGGAAAAAATCGCAATCTTCGATGACAAAAAACCGGCTCCGGACGTGATCCTGCCGGGATCGGGTGCCATCTATATGGCGGCACATCACAAGGTGGTGTACTACAACAGCAGGTCGTATTTGTCTGTGTTCGATACAGGCGGTGGCGGCGCAGCGGCGGTCATTATCGATCGTGATCCACCTGCCGTCCCGACTCCGGCCATACGGGTTTCCGATGATGCCTTTTTATTCGGCAGCATGCGCAGCGGCTCGAACGGTATCTGGATGTATGATATCCCGAGCGATACGTATACGAATCTGCCCGGCTTGAACAACTGCTCGCTGATCTATTCTGTCTGGCGTGCGCGTACCGGAGAGTTATTCTGTCGTGAGCGGAACAATGACGGTGAAATTACCGGTACGTTTTATCTGGTTCGTCCGGATGGGTCAAACCGTCAGGATGTCAGCCTCGGGGAGGGCGAGTTCTGGCCCCTGGCATATATCGAGGAAACAGACTCGGTCGTATTGCAGGAGAGAGTTTTCGACGCGTCACTGCACGTCGAGCGGCATCCGGTATGGCTGTACTCCTTTACCACCGGATCAAGGCAACGAATCGCAGACGATCTGTTCCTGGGGGCGGGCGTGGCGTATTTATCGAAAGGTAAAATGGCGAAGTAGCCTGTATCGACGGGAACCGGAAGTGCGGCGCCCGTGGCCGCCATTCCTGTCTCATGCCGTCCGGGCGGTGCGCATTTCCCGCTTTTTCCGCTTCCTGTTCCTGATGCGGGCAGAAACCCTGGCTGCGATCATCAGGCAGGCAGGTGTGAGCAGCAAGGTCAGGACAGTGGCAAAGATCAGGCCGCCGGCAATCACGATGGCCATCTGCTGCCACCATGCCGTGGAGGGTCCGCCGAAGTAAGCATCCCGGTTGAGGATATCGAGATTCAGCGCCATCGCCATCGGCATCAGTCCGAGCACGGTGGTCACAGTCGTCAACATGACCGGACGCATGCGCTGTGCGCAGGTCCGGATAATCGTTTCTTTCAGGTCCATGCCGGTCGTTCGAATCTTGTTGTAAGTGTCGATCAGGACAATATTGTTATTGACGACGATACCGGCCAGGGCAATTGCGCCGATGCCGCAGCTCATGATGCCGAACGGCAGGCCGGTAATCATCAGCCCCAGCAATACGCCGCCGGTCGAAAAAATGACCGCTGTCAAAATCAGACCCGACTGAAAAAGACTGTTGAACTGGGTCAGAAGAATCATGGCCATCATCGCCAGCGCCAGGCCGAACCCCTTGAACATATAGGACATCGACTCGGCCTGCCTTTCAGCGCTGCCCTTGAGCCTGATCTGTACATCGGAAGCCAGGTCCAGTTCCGGCAGTTTCTTTTTCAGGTTTGCCAGGACAGGCCCGATGCGATAGCCGTCCGCCAGGTCTGCCTGAACCGACATGGTACGGCGGCGATCGGTTCGGGTAATGGTTTTGGTCGATTCGGCAGCCCGCCGCGTGACAAAGGTGCTGATGGGAACACTGCCGGACCGGGTGGGAATTCTCAGTTCATTCAGGCTGTCGAGACTGCGCTGGTCGGAGGGAAAGCGAACGCGAATGTCGATCTCGTCATCTGCATCCTCGGGCCGGTAATTACCCAGCTTGATGCCATTGGTCACCAGCTGAATGATGCTTCCGACCATCGAAACATCGGCCCCGAATTTTGCTGCCTGCGCACGGTCGACTTCGAGCCGCCATTCAATGCTGGGCAGCGGGCGAGTATCTTCGATGTTAATAATACCGGGCATGGCTTTCATCACGGTGCGGACCCGTTCCACGGCATCCTTGATCGAGTCCAGGGACAGACCCGAGATCTCGATATCGACCGGTTTGCCCTGGTTGATGCCATGGCGCGGCTGGCTCGCTTCGATGATCAGCCCGGCGATATCCGCGGTCCGTTTGCGTATCTCGGCCACGATTTCCCTGGCCGGCCGGCGCTCGCGCCAGTTCCGGTAGTTCAGGCTGATCGATCCGATCTGGTCGGCCGCTGCGCCGATGTTCGTGGCACCGCTGCGTACATAGATATTTTCAATGCCGTCGATGCCGTAAATGCGCCTTTCGACTTCATGGACCAGCCGGTCTTTTTCCAGCGTGGAAAGATCGCCGCGCGCGCGAATCGTAATGCTGCCCTGGGCCGGATCGACTTCCGGCCACATTTCGACGCCCTTGCCGAGCACGCCATAACTCGCATAAATGGCAACCAGCAAGCCCGAAAGCCCGAGAACCACGGTGCCTGGATAATCCAGCGCCCGGTTCATGATGCGAATATACCAGCCGGTATAACCGCCAATGGTATTCAGGTCGCCGGCTTCCGAGGCGGCGAGATCGCGGCGCTGACGCTCGTTGAAGTGACCGGGTCGGCCGATCATGGTGCCGAATGTCGGAACGATCAACAATGCCATGATCAGTGATGCCGACAGCGTAAAAATAAGGGTCAGCGGCAGGTATTTCATGAAGCTGCCCATTTGACCGGGCCAGAACACCATCGGCAGGAAAGCCACCAGGGTTGTACCGGTGGAAGAAATAATCGGCCAGGCCATGCGCTGGGCGGCTTCGGAATAGGCAACTTTGCGGCTGGCACCTTCGGCCATCTTCCGGTCCGCCAGTTCGGTCACGACAATTGCCCCGTCCACCAGCAGGCCCACCGACATGATCAGACCGAACAGCACGACGGTATTGATCGACAGCCCGAAAATATTCAGAAAGAGAAAGGCCGCACAAAACGATCCGGGAATGGCAATCCCGACCAATACGGCATTTTGAATGCCGAGGATGGCGAGCAAAACGATAAATACCAGCAGAATTGCCGCACTGACATTATTCACGAGGTTGGAAATACTGTCTTTCACCCGAATGGATTTGTCACGGGAGAAGGTCAGTTCTACACCGGGCGGCCAGGTTTTGGCGACCTGTTTGATGGTGTCCTTGACCTCGTCCACGGTGGCGAGCATGTTCGTACCCGTTCTTTGTACGACTTCGAGGGCTACGGCGGGCTTTCCGTTCAAACGGGCGTAGCTGTCGGTGTCTTTGTAGGTACGACGTACCGATGCAATATCGCGAAAACGCACGACCCGCCCGTTGTCGACCTTGATCGGCAGTTTCATGATGTCTTCCGGCGATTCGATGATCCCCGGCACCTTGATCGCAAACCGTCCCTGTTCCGATTGCATGGCGCCGGCCGCAACCAGCCTGTTGTTACGGTCCACAAACCCCAGCACGTCGGAAGGAGACAGTCCGTAACTTTCCATCGCCAGCGGGTCGATAATAATCTCCAGCAGTTCTTCGCGAATGCCGACAATTTTCACTTCCAGGACACCGTCGATGCCCTCCAGGTCTTCCTTCAGCGAGCGGCTGATCTTGTACAGTGCGCGTTGCGGCACCGATCCGCCGAGATTCAGCACGAGCATGGGGTCGAAACGGGATATTTTTGCTTCCTGTACCCTGGGCTCTTCTGCGTCGGCAGGCAGCTTGGCGCTGGCCAGTTCGACTTTGTCGCGGACATTTTCGAGCGCAAGGTTGATGTCGACATCCGGTTGAAATTCCAGCCTGATCAGGGCATTGCTCTCTCTCGCTGTCGCGACCATCTGTTTCAGGCCGTCGACGGAACGCAATTCCTGTTCCATCGGGCGTATCAGCAGTCTTTCGACGTCTTCCGGCGAGCTGCCTTCGAGAAAGATCTGTACAAAGATCAGCGGAAACGAGACATCGGGTTCAGCCTGTTTGGGTAATGCGCGGTATGAAATCACCCCGGCGCCGACGATCACCAGAAAGGCGACCATGACCGTGCGACCGCGACCGATGGCGGCATTAATTGCCGAGAGCATTCGTTTCTCCCTGCGCAACGGCAGTGGTGGTCGGTACATCCGTGGGCGTGACAGTCTGTCCGGCCACGACATATCCCTGGCCGACCGTAATGATCCGGGCGGTTTCAGGCAGCCCGGTCACCCAGATTCCGTCGGTTTGCGAACGTGCGATCTCGACCGGGTTGAAAACGACCCGGTTCCGGTCATCGAGTGTTTTCACGCCGATGGTCCCGTCGGTTTCCAGGCTCAATAGCGACGGGGAAATCTTTTGTGCCATCACAGTACCGCCCGAAATCCGGATCTCCGCGGTCACGCCGGCAGGCAGGGTGCCGTCAGGATTGGGCACTTCCAGTTCGACAGCGAAAGTCCGCGTGGCCAGATCTGCCACCGGGGAGATAAACCGTATTTTTCCCATGACCTCCTGGCCGGTAACGAGTTTGGCCATGGCCTTGTCGTTGACGGCGACAAATTGGGCGTCTTTTTCGGCCAGACTGGCCGAGATGATCAGTTTCGTATTGTCGACGAAGGTTGCGATCACGTCGCCGGCCCGCACGAAGTCGCCGACTTCGACCTCGCGAGTCGCCAGCGCGCCGTTGTAGGGCGCGCGGATGGTCACATACTGCAAATCGAGCTTTGCGCGCACCAGTTCTGTTTTGGCGCTTTCGAGCTGGGCAACGACCTGGGCGATATCGGTTTCCGACACATAACCATCGTTCTGCAATTTGAGCAGAGCGTTATAGTTGGTCTCGAATTCTTTTACGCTGGCTTCTGCCTGGGCCAGCCGCGCACGGCGATCGCGCAGATCGAGCCGGGCAATGACGGCACCCTTTTTGGCCTGCTGTCCCCTGTGAATGCCAATGGCCACGACCCGCCCGTTGGTTTCGGCCTTGACGTCCACGGATCTCGCCGGGGCAGACCGGCCGTATACATTGATATAGCGGACGATGGGCTGGGCCTGCTGGGTCTGAACCTGAACGGATTGCAGCGGCTGGTCTTTGCCCGACAGGCTCTGGCTGCCGGGGTCTCCCGCCGCATCCATTTCTCCGCCTGCGTCACGGTTGACCGTACCGGAAAACATCCAGGCTGCGACCAGCGCGACAATCGCGACCGCGGGAATCCAGGGTTTGGCGGCAAGCGTTTTGCCTATGCTCATATCCGTTCCTCGAGGGTGGCGGCAAGTTCATGCGTTTTGCCGGGGTTTTCTTTGCGTTGTTTGTTGGCCTGGCTTTCGAGCAGGTAGCGATTTTCTTCGATATATCGGGCAGCCGCCTGTGCAACGGCTTTTCCGAAGCCGGCAACGAATCGCGCGCCGGCCGGCGTATCGGCAGACCGTGGCCCGGTCAGTCGTTCGATATGGGCCGTTGCGTCGTAAAATTCGGTGATCCGGGTGTCCAGCAGGCGTTGCAGCCTGTTTTTGTCCAGTTGATCGGCGAAATACATCATGACCAGAAAATCGGAACGCAGCTTATGCGTGGGGTGTGTCCTGTCCAGGGCATCCCGGAAGTGCTTTCGGCCGGCATCGGTGATCTCGTAGACTTTGCGTGCCGGTCGGCCGTTCTGCGGTACCTCCCGGCAGTTCACCAGGCCCGCTTCGGCCAGGTCGGCCAGCGCCGGGTAAATCGAGCCGTATCCGGCGGCAAAGAAATGCTTGAACAGCGATTCGAAATTCTTTTTCAGGTCATAACCGCAGGCCTCATCGAGGCTCAGCAGTCCAAGGCACAATGTTTTTACGTCCATGAGATCAATCCGGGTTGTCAGCCTTATCCATTCATTCGATATATTCGGCTCCGGGATATATCGGAGCGATAGTCTAGCTGCAACCCTCAGCCGGTGCTATCCACGAATCGGGGGTCGCTGCCTGGGCCGGGGGCTTCGGGGCCCGCAGTCAAGGGCTTGCTATTGCAGCAGAATCAGCAGTTTAGGGGGTGAAGCGGCGGGCATCCTTTCAGGAACGTAACCGGTTGTAACAAATTGTAACTGGAACCGTCATCCGACATGGATTGTCACTTCTTTCGCAGGTATCTTCACGGAGTCTGTGAACGGACAACCGCTGCGCAGGCCGTTCGCAAGCGGTGAAGAGGAAAACAAAATGCCCGGTGAACATTCATGAAATACACGATGGCGGTTGTCGCCCTGTTTATCTGCCAAGTGTGCCTGGCAACGGAAGCTCCCGTGACGCGAGCCGAATCCTCGGATTATTCGGCCACCTCGCGTTACCCGGACGTGATGGCGTTTATTCATGCGTTGCAGCGCCACAGCGACCTGCTGCGGACCGAAACACTGGCGATCAGCCCGCAGGGCAACAAAATTCCGTTGCTGGTGATCGGTGATCCGGTGCCCTCGTCCCCGGCCGATCTGGTCCGTGACGATCGGGCCGTCGTGTACTTTCAGGCCAATATTCATGCCGGGGAAGTGGAGGGCAAGGAAGCGGCTCTGATGCTGGCCCGTTCGCTGGTGCTGGATCGCTCGCCCGATGTCCTCGACAGACTGGTGGTGCTGATTGCACCCATATTCAATCCCGACGGCAATGACCTGATCAGCCCGGATCATCGGCCGCGGCAAAACGGTCCGGCCGAAGGGGTCGGCATCCGGTTCAATGGCCGGCATCAGGATCTGAATCGTGACGGCATGAAACTCGAAAGCCCGGAAGTCAGCGGCCTGGTCAGGAACGTTCTGAACCGCTGGGACCCGGTTTTTTTCCTCGATGCGCACACGCACAATGGCTCGTATCACGAGGAACCGGTGACCTGGGTCTGGGGTCTCAATCCGATGGGGGATTCGGCCCTGTTCGATTTTATGGCCAATACCGTCTGGCCCGGCATCGAGAAACGCATGCGCCAACAGTTCGATACACGGACGATCCCGCACGGCGATTTTCTCGACCCCCGCCGGCCCGAAAAAGGCTGGATACCGCTGGGTCCCGAACCGCGCTATTTATCCAACTATGTGGGGCTGCGGAACCGGCTGGCCGTCCTGGACGAGCAGTACCCGTATGTCGATTTCCAGACCCGCGTTCAGGGCTGTTTTCACCTGATGCGTTCTTTTCTCGACCTGTTGCACGATCAGCGGGACCGGATTGTCAGCCTGGTGAAAGAGGCCGACCGGAGAACGATCGAACGCGGTCAGAATCCTTCACCCGACGATGCGTTTATCATCGAGCACGATCAGGAGCCCCTGTCGTGGCCGGTGACGATTCATGGATATGAAATGAAAGTAGAGGGTGACGGCAGGTACACGCACGTCCAGCCGACCGAAACCAGGCGGACCTATGCCGATATTCCCTACCTGGCCAGATTCACCGCCAGCCGCACGGTACGGTTTCCGCGCGGATACCTGATCTCGGTCGGCGATCCGCAGATCATCGGCAAGCTGCATCAGCACGGGATTGTGGTCGAACGCCTCGTTGAACCGGCGCACGTTCCGGTCGAGGTTTTCACGGCCGGTAAACTGACCGGTTCGCAGCGTTCGATGCAGGGGCATTATCCGAGTACCGTCGAGGGCGTGACGTCGATCGAGGAGCGGGAGTTTTCCGCCGGTACCTACTATGTGCGAACGGCCCAGCCACTGGCCAACGTGGCGGCTTATCTTCTCGAACCACGGAGTGACGACGGCCTGGTGTTCTGGAATTACTTCGACCGCTACCTGGCCTTTCAGTGGTGGCCGGAGCCCGAGGAATACCCGGTGTACAAGCTCTATGAGCCCGTGCGGCTGGTGACCGAGACCGTGGCCGATTAACGTCAGCCGTTTCGCTCTATATACTCCGGCTGGCACAGGGAACAGGAAGAACCGGATTCATGCAGGCGCAACTCGAAATCAAACTCCAGATGGCCCGCCAATTCCTGCAATCAGGGCGGGAGGATCAGGCCGAAGCGCTGATCATGCAGGTTCTCGCCCTGGACCCGGACAATACGGGTGCGGGGAGCGCCCTGGCCATGCTCTATACCCGGCAGCAGAAACACGAGTCGGCCATCGAGGTATTGGACCGGACGTTCGGGAAAAATCCGGATAATCCGGAAATACTGCTTCAGCTCGCCACGGTCTACAAGGGCTGGGGAAAATTCGACCGGGCGAAGGCCTGTTACAGGCAGGCCGCTCAGCTGGACGCGTTACGGGCTCCGCAGATTCTCCTGGCGCTGGCGACAGCCTGTAAATTTTCCGAATATGACGATGACGTGCGCCTGATGGAGGACACTTACGCGGGGTCCGGGACAGGCAGCCCTGCACGCAGCCAGCTCGCCTTTGCGCTGGGCAAAGTGTTCAATGATTTGCAGGATTACGAAAAAGCCTTCGGTTATTTCCAGGAAGCCAACCGCATCGTTGCGGCCGAAAGCAATTTCTCGATGGAGGTGACGGCACAGGCATTCCAGGCAATCAAGGACATCATGGATTCCGGATTCTTCCGGCGCTATGAAAATACCGGAGTGTCCGGTCATTCACCTGTTTTCGTGACCGGATTGCCGCGCTCGGGAACGACGCTCGTAGAGCAGATTCTGGCGAGTCATCCCGAGGTTTATGGCGGTGGCGAACTGGAAAAGATTTCGGGGCTGGTGACCCGGATTAATCATTCACACACGCAAGGCCGGCTTTTTCCGCTCGGGTTCGATGCACTGGACCCGGGGCTCTATCGGGAAAATGCGGAACGTTACCTGAAGGAACTCGGAGCGCTGTCCGGTGACCGGCCCCGTGCGACAGACAAGAGCATCTCGAACTATATCTACATCGGGTTAATCAGGGTCATGTTGCCCGACGCCAGGATCGTTCTTTGCAAACGCGATCCCAGGGATATCGGCCTTTCTATTTTTCAACTCGATCTCGGGTATGGATACCCATGGGCCTATCGGCTGGACTGGATAGGCGGGTTCTACGGTTTATTCGACGATCTGATGGATCACTGGAACCGGTGTTTGCCGGGCCGGATTCACACGCTTCAATATGAAGACCTGGTCGAAAACCCCGAACGCCATATCCGTGCGCTGCTGGAATACTGCGATCTGGAATTCGATCCGGCCTGCCTTGATTTTTATGCAACGGACAGGATAGTCACGACGTCGAGCCGGGACCAGGTTCGCAAGCCTATTTACAAGGGCTCGGTGCAACGCTGGAAAAACTATGAAGCGTATCTTGGGCCCATGATCTCCGCCCTGGGCATGGACTGACGGTTCCTGTGTGCAATACCGGTTGTTCGTTGCGCGAGAAGCAGGTAGCGGGGGGAGGGTAGCATCCCGGCGCTATTTGTGTAACCGGCTCCAGTGCCGGCGAAGGCGCGTAAATTGTCGCGGCGGCAATACGAGAATTGCGAGGATGGCGCTGCCGATGAATGCAATTCGCTGCAACTGTGAGAGTGGATTCGGTATTGTGGTCACGTATTTCCACCAGTATCCGGCTGCTTCCATCCCCGACCGGCGACCCGTGCTCGTTTCCACGAGCCGCATCGCCAGGCTCTGGTACAAAATGGCTTTCGCGGTCCGCTCCAGGCGGTTGCGTTTCGCCCCTGGCGGCAGCCGGTCCAGAGCCCGGCGCAAAACCTCGAGGGTTCCTTCGGCCAGCGGTTTAACGTTCGATGAAGCAGAGCTTTTCCGTACCCGGTACAACACGTGTACTTCGGGAACGCAGACAATCGGGTAGCGAAAAGCGAGTCGAAGCCACATATCCCAGTCTTCGCCAAGCCGGAGCGTCTCGTCGAAAAACCCCACTTCCTGCAGGGCTCCCCGCCGGACCATCGGGGTAGAGCCGTTATCCAGAAAATTCCAGGCGATGAGCTGCTCGTATACAGGATCTTCGGGTCGGACGTAATTGCCTTTTTTCAGGAAGGAACCGGATTCGTCGATTGAATCCGACCAGCTGAATGCGAGCGCAGCATCGGGATTTTTTTGCAGCGCCTCGACCTGGGCTGCAATTTTTCCGGGTAGCCAGAGATCGTCTGCATCCAGGAACGCGATAAATTCTCCGGTCGAGCGCTCCATGCCCCGGTTCCTGGCGGCCGACGGACCGGCGTTGGCGAAGGAAAAACATTGCACCCTGGAATCCGTAATGTCGGCCACAATTTGCTCCGTCGCATCTGTCGATCCATCGTTGATGACGATTAACTCGAAATGATCGAATGTCTGGCGCAGGACGCTGCTGATGGTCTCCCGAACGGTCGCTGCCGCATTGTGCGCAGGAATCACGACGGAAACCAGCGGCCCGGAGCGGTCGTTCATGTCTTTGTGTTCCTGCATGCCGCCATTTGGGAGTCAGTCTGATGAAAAACCGGCGCGGATGACACGCATTTCCTGCGGTCCGATGACATGCAACGTCACCGTCGCAGCCACGAGGATCAGCAGGCCTGCCGCCAGAGCGGCCCAGGGTGAAAACGACAGCAGCGCCAGGTAAGCGCCGAGGCCGAGGGCTGCGGCGCCGAAGGGGCGAATGACCTCGTTAACCGGGTCGGCCAGTTTTCCGTGCCAGGCGAGCAGGAACGCTCCGGCCGGGACCACGGAAAAGCCCAGAAATGTTGCCACGATCGCACCGGTTGTTCCGTATATCGGCACCAGCAGGAAGGTTAGCAATGTCATTGCGGCGGCGCCGGCAACATTCACGATGACCATGGCCCGAAAACGGCCATGGGCAATCAGCGTTTCCGGATAACTCGCCGTCGCCGTCAGCGGGATCAGGCACCAGAGGGTCAGGCCCACCAGTTTGCCTGCCGTACTGAATGGCTCGCCGAGCAACCAGCGAAAAAGCGGCTCTCCCAGTGTCCAGCCAAGCAGTCCGGCCACCGTGCCGACTACCGGTGCCGCACGTTGCATCGCACTGGCGAACAGGAGTTCCTTGCCGTCGCCGCGCGCGACTGCGCGGCGCAAGGCCGGGAAGACCGCACGGCTCAGTGCCAGCGGAAGGATTGTGGTAATCGCCAGGGCCTGCATCGCCAGTGCATACTGGGCAAATAAAATCCCGTCCGGCGTCAGGTTGCGAAACAGCACCAGGGAGCCGTTGAATCGCCAGTCTGCAGCCAGCGTGATCAGCAACGCGGGCAGGGCGAGCTTTAACAGCGGGCGCCACCGCACAGGTTGCCAGACGAGACGGATCGGGATGACCAGGCGATGGGCTATATATAATGCCCACCCGGTTTGCAGCCAGGCTACTACCGCCTTGGCCGAAACCAGCAACAGCAATCCGCCGCCGTTCAGCAGAATACCGAGTCCGACGCCAAGGTCCAGCAAGCCGAACATGGTTTCCTGGCGCATCGTATGCTGGTTGATTTCGAAAGCCGTAAAAAGAGTATGGGTAAAAGTTGTCAGCGCCCGCGCCGACAGGACCAGGCTCAAAACGGTTATCAGCGCCGGCGCCCTCGGATCCGGTGTGACGATGCGGCTTAAAAAGATGCACGCCATCGCCGCAATGACGATCGTAATCAACCGGATCGTCAGGGCATGCGAGGCGTATTCCCGTGTGAGGCTTCGATCGGGCCCGACCAGATAGGAGAGTGCGGGGCCGATGCCGAAAAGGGCCAGTGGCAGGAATGACAGCTGCCAGGTCATGCTGTAAGCCAGCAAGGCATACAAGTCGGGCCCGAGAATTCGCGCGGCAATCACCACCCAGACCAGCCGGGATGTCACATTAACGATCCGTGTACCGACGAGATAGGCGGTATTACGGGTGATGCTGCGGATAGCCGGAGTCGTCATCGAATGCCCCCGGCAAGAAAGATGCAGCCGAAGCCGAGGCTTTCATAATAGTCTGCTTTCATCGGATGCCCGGGGTCATGATATGCGCGCGTTTTCGGCTGAGCACTATGGCATATTCGCGCAGTCTGGCGTAAAAGGCGGGAGGCAAGGTCAGCATGGCCAGAACTGCACCCGCAATAAGCAGAACCTTTCCGGCATGGCGAAACGGCGTCGGTGTCGTTGTCAGAAAAGACCATAAATAGCGCCCGGCCTGAAGTCCGTTTTGACGTGTGTTTCCGGTTTCGAGGAGTCGGACGGACAGATACTTGTATATATTTGCGGTCGCGATGCGCCTGATTCTTTCCCGTTCAGGCGAAGCCGGCAACCGTTCGAGACCTTTATCGAGAATTGCAGTGACGCATTCGAACTGCCGTTCGACATCCGACATCAATGAGTTGCTGCGGATCCGGTATAGCACCTGAACTGAGGGCACACAGGCGAACGGATAGCGGTCAGCCAGGCGCAGCCACATATCCCAGTCTTCTCCGGCGCGGTAGCTTTCGTCAAACAGTCCGACTTCATCGAAAGCGCGTTTTCTGACCATCGGTGCCGAGCCGTTGTCCATGAAATTTCGCGACAGCAGTGTCCTGTAGACATCCCCCTCCGCATAGACATGGCTGCCGTGTCGCAGGAACCGGTTATGGTCATCGATGCAGTCTGTCCAGCTATATACAAGAGCAGCATCCGGATGTTGCCTGAAAGTCTCGACCTGGCTGCGTAGCTTGTCAGGTGTCCAGAGGTCATCGGCATCGAGAAATGCAATCAGTGTGCCGGCCGCTCGCCGGATACCCCTGTTCCGGCTGGCTGCAAGCCCCTTGTTCTCGAAGGACAGGACCTGCAAGCGGGCATCCTGTAGCGAGGCGGCGATAGCCGCCGTGGCATCAGAAGACCCATCGTCGATGACGATAAGTTCGAAATCCGTAAAAGACTGCCGCAGAACGCTGTTGATTGCATCGGCAATCGTTCTTTCCTCGTTGCAGGCGGGTATCACTACGGTTACAAGAGGGCTGTTTCCTGCCGGGTCATTCACCGGCTGTTTCGATCCGGCGGTCATATCAATTCACCGGTCGGTGGGCGTTAATGATTCGCCGCAACGATCCAAAGCAGGCTTCCGGCGTTAGCCTGTCGGCTACAAATTCGAGTCCGCTGCGAGACAGAGAACTTCGCAGCGCAGGATCCGCCAGGCGAAGCAGTTGTTGTCGCATGTCGGCGGAGTCGTCCGCGCACAGTAAAGCCCGGTCTGCGGCTACTTCCAGGCCTTCAGCGCCACAGGACGTGGTCAGAACAGGTACGCCGAAACCCATTGCTTCCACCGTCTTGATCTTCAGGCCGGAACCGAAGCGCTGTGGATTGATCGCGATATCGGCATTGCGGTACACCGCAACAACCGTCGGGCTCGGCCCGCAGATACGGATGCCGGGTGCCGTAATGCGAAGGGAGTCGCATATGGCGCCATGAATCTGCAGTTCAAATTGCCCGGCCAGATCGGGATCCCATACTTCGTCCATGAACCATTCGATGGCATCGATGTTTGCGTCGCCATAGGATGCGAAGTAAACCAGAACCAGTTTGTCGGCCAGGGAGCGGTTCCGGATCCGCTCGGCATACAGGCGGTGGCAGGCCCTGGCCGGGTGCATGGCAAGAATGACGCGACCGGGAAACAGGCTTTCAAGGTATGCAAATTCTGCCGACTGTATGGCAATCAATTGGTCGAACTGTTCATAGACGGCCAGTTCCTGCTCTCGTGTGACCGTCTTGTCAGGCACACGGCCAAATCGTTCGTACTCGGCCATGCGTCGATGGAAGATATCGTGGGTGTCGAGCAGGAGCAGGCTGCGCTTGCGGTCTACACGCCTGGCGAGGTAACCGTGCCAGATATACTCGACGATAACAGCATCAAAGCTGCCGGCATTGCAGGTTGAAGAAAACCGATTCGCCACCTGTTCATCATCGAAGGATTCCAGTGAACGCTGAAGATGCAGCCTGTCGAGAAGACGGATTAACGCCTGCTGCAGGCGCCCGGGGACAGATTGAAACAATTTCCAGGCCAGGGCAGATAATCCACGATGCCGACACAGGTGTATGACGGTGAGTCGGTCGTCCCGGGGTTCCGGCAGTTCAACGCCCAGAAAAACCACTGTCATATCAAAGTGGTCTGCCAGATAGTCGAGCATTTCCGCTATGCGTTGCTGATTTCCTTTTCGCCGTTGCCAGAACGGCACATCGGTAACCATCAGGACGCTTTTCATTTTCGCGTCAGGGTCTGCGGGCAACCGCAATGACATTGGTAGGCCACTTCCGGTGTGTGCGTAAAATATAATCCATGGCCGCCGGAGGTAAAACGAGGAATACCAGGCTGATCAACCAGAACAGCCACCTGATGCCCGGCACACGCCAGAATACGGAGTTGAGTACATATGAGAAAGGATGCGCGATAAAGGTCAGCAACCCGCCCGCAGACCGCATTTTTTCCACTTCGAAGCCGTTGGATTCCAGCAGGTAGCGAAGACCATGCTGTGTGTAACGATAATAGTCATGAGGTTCTTCATGAAGCGCCGATAGATGTGGTGCGGCAATCAGTACCGCACCTCCCGGCTTTAGCACGCGATAAAATTCCTTCAGCGCACTGTCCGGACGGGGAATATGTTCGAGTACCTGTGAGCAGAAAACACAATCGAACTGCATATCGCCGACATCCTTCAGGTCCTGTACGTCGGCGATGATATCGAGCTCTCCGGACTGATCGGCAATATCCGCACTGACATATTCAGTACACCAGGGTGCCAGCAGTTGCCGACCGTGCAATCCGCCGGCCCCGGCATCGAGGACACGACCGGTGCAGTACTCCCGAATGAGTGGCACCAGCGTTCTGCGCAGGGTAAAAGTGATTGCCGAGAAATACCAATAGGCGCCGCTGTCGCGCAGATCGGCGGCGAAACGCTGCCGGCCATCGAGCAGGCGGGAATTCTTGCCGGGATCATTGTTGTCAGAATCAGTGTGCATGAGAAAGGTCGCTGAGGAATGAGGGGATTCTATCCCGGCTTGTGTTCAACGTCAGTAACGGGGGCTGGGCAGATTCATCGCAGGCGCTTCAAAGTCGCTCCCCGGTTATTCTTCCGGCCTGATTGCAAGATACAGACTCGACTGGGTGCCATCGACCAGCTTTTCTATATGCCATTCCCGGGGCATCTCCGATACGATTAAATTCTCTACATCGGAGGACATGATGTGAGACAGGACTATCCATAATCGCCCGGTGCCTCTTTGCATCGCCGCCCTGATCTCCTCGCGGTACGCCTCGAGATCGACCTGGGGGTAATGCTCACCATACACAAATCGGTCTGCAGATATGCCGTAGAACTGCAAAGCCGGCCTGGCTCCGGGATAGATATACACCGCGTCATCCCGGGACCGTAATTTATCGAGGCAGGCGAGCACGCTGTTGATATCCTCGATATCCCGATAGGGGTTCTGTACTTTCAGCATCTGTAATCCGGAAATCAGAACGATCGACATCACCACGCCGGTCCAGGCGAGCTGCATGCTGTTTTTCAGGGGGCTGGCAACACAGACTGATGCATTGCCGAATGCCAGTGCAGTCACGGGAGCCAGATAGAGGCATTGCCGGATGGCCCCGTAGGGATATGCATGAACAAGGGCGGCAAGTACGGCTATCGTCAGGGCAGACAGGAAAAGCGGTAACTCACAGGAGTCTCGATGCTCCGTTATGAAACGGAAACAGTAAACGGCAAAGCTAAGCAGGAACATTCCTGCCACTACATCGCCGAGCATCAGGTATTTGAAAAGAGAGTAAGTGTTTCCGGCCAGAAAGGTCACCATCGATACCGGTTCTGTAAGGCGGCCATTAAAAAAGAAGTCATGGAGATAGTTATTGGCGCTGATTTGCAGCTGGAAGCGCAGGGTCAGAACCAGGGAAATAAGGCCGCTGGTTGTCAGCGCAAGGCCGAACCTGACGGCGTCCCCGATGAACGGCTTGTGACGACGCATTCGATCGAAGGCCAGAGTCCCGATTATGGAAAATCCGAACAGGACGAGCCCGTACTGGGCCAGCGGTGCGGCGAACAATGTTGCATACAGAAAGGCGCGCCTTCTGCCTTCGCTGTTAAGGAAGTTCAGGAGACCGTAGATCATCAGAGAGGCGAGCAGGACAGAGAGTGAATATTCCCTTACTTCTTGTGCATAACGGATCTGGCTGGCAGACAGGGTAAGTACCGTCGCCGCAATGAAGGCGGCCTGCCGGTTTGTCCCGACCCTGGGCAGCATAAGCATGACCAGCACGGCAAGGAGACTGAAAACTGCCGACGGGAGCCGCACGCTGCGCGCACTTGTCCCGATTTTTTGTACTGCGTGAAGGAGAAGAGGAAAGGCGATCGGCGAGCTGTTGCGGTGACGGGTGAGGTCGACCATTTGTCTCAGCGATCCCTGGGAGTTGAGGGCAACGGCCGCTTCGTCCAGCCACAGAGACCTTTTTGACAGGTCGTGGAAGCGCAGTGTCGCGGCGACCAGTAAAAGCAGAATTGACAGGATCAGATATATGCTGACCCTCTGTCCGCGCAATGTCATCTTCGAGGGTTCCGGTCGACTATCCATCTGTGTGATTGCGATAAAAAATTGCCTCGGAATCGAGCTGGGTATTCCCGGCCGGATCAGTGATATCCGATGGAAATATCTGACCGTTCAAATTTGAGCCCGGCCTTCTCGAACAAGGTGCGATCGACCAGGTAGCCTCCATAGAAAGTCCTGTTTCCAAAGTCAAGTGATATGTCGCCGGTACTGGTGAAGGCCAGTTCATACCCGAGTTCCTGAAACATAGGTGAGAATTCAATTCCGCTTCCGAGCATATAGATGATATCGGGGTGGGGAGAAAAACAGGTTTGGGCTTTGTTGCTCTGAGTGATCAAATAGCGCGCTACTTCAAGGTGACCTAATTGTTGTTTGCGAGCCGCTTTGTTTCTCAGGCGCCGGGTTTCGGTTCTGAGAGGAGGGCATTTTGTTATTGTATCGTCCACCAGGCCCGCCAGGTCAATAAACCGGATTCTGCCGTAATGCTCTTTGGCAACATGATATATCACGAATCCGGCCTGATAACTGGTTATGACGACGGGCCGGTCGCCGACAACGGACAGGAGCCCGGTGACTGTTTTATTCAGCGCTTCTGCCACCGGAATGTCACGAAGATGATGGGTGTTGGCCTTGGCGAACCATGGATAATTCTGCGCTTCTGGAATTACCCGGTCGGTATTGTTTTTCATTGCCCACAATGGAGCTGATGAAGAATTATGGGTTATAAAAAACCAGAATCCGGCCGCCTGGAGGAAAATAAGGATCGCCGCGAGAGGTTTCTCCGTAATTGATTTCTTTCTGCCCAGGTTGGTAATGAAGAGGGCTGTCATCACCGACAGAATCGGGATGATCGGAACGACAAAGCGAAAAGCCTCCATCCAGTCAGGGCCTGATAACAGGATAAATGTAAGCTGAGAGAGAGAAATGGCGATCAAAATATCAATTGATTCGTTCTTCCCGTTTCCGGCTCCTCTGATAATTCCCCTTATAAGCCCGAAAAATACCATGACGGATCCGACATAGATAAAATTCTGAATAAAGAAGTCAATGATGTATTTGCTGCTTGGCACGATGGACAGGCCGGAGTGCAGGCCCGGAAAGATTCCGGAAACTTTCGATACCACCGGTTGGGGAAAGATGCTGTTGAAATAGAAATAGCGAAAAGTGCCAATGACCGCAAATACAATAAAATCGAACAGAATCACAATGAGAGAAAACCGGGTAGACCTTGACCGGGCAGCCAGGGAAAGCAGTCCCGAGGTTTTTCCGGTCTGTGCAGCTTCTCTCGCCAGCTTGATAAGCCAGTACAGTCCCATCACCAGTCCGATAACAAAGAAGGCCTCCGGCCTTATCAGTTGCAGGGACAGAACCACCAGAAAAAGATACGAGTAGTCCCTGATTCCGACCTGATTCCGGGTTGCTGCCAGGATAATGAAGCCGAAAAAAGTCAGAGTGAGCGTATACAGCGACGTTTCGAGCCCTGAGAACGACCAGTACAGAAAGGGAAAGGAAGTGGCAGTTATGAGAAGAGCGTAGTTTACAACGTGCCCCTCGAAAAAACGCCTGAATCCATTCAGCAGAAACAGCAGAATAACGCCCGAAATCACTGATATCGGTACGGCTATACTCGGTACCGGAAGCCGGCTGATGCCGCTGGCAATCGCCAGGAGGAGCGTGTGTCCGAGGCTCGATGCCTGTTCTATATGCTCTCCGTTGTAATTGACGAGCCTGCCCGAGTCCACCAGAGAGCCGGCGCTCCAGAAAACAATATAGTCATCGTCTCTGCCTGCCGAGGGGAAGAATACGGTTCCGAGAAAAACAAACAGGAATAAGGACGCAGTTAACGGTTTATATTGTCGGATTGAATTTAACATTGTTTCTGGCGTCACTGAGAACCGGTTTGGCGGAGAGACGAACTGTAACATTAAGTAGCCTGTACAAGAGTGAAATCCGTGCTTGCAGTTGTATTTGTGCGACACCCAATTTACTATCCCGGATGCTCGAAACTGCCAAGGATAGAATAAAATTATCGGCCGGTTATGCCAGGCGAGATTTGATTTAACTCTACATATGCATGCAAAGGGACCATGTGTTTTCCGCGACCATGCGGTTATCCGGAGTTATTACAGTTCCTTGAAATATTGTTCTGGAGCACTCGATGGTTGTGCGAGAAACGCCTTCCAATAACCAAAAACTTCATTTTTATGCAGGAATGTTCTGTATTACTGCGGCCACCCTGACGCTGCAGATTATCCAGACACGCATTCTGTCTGTCGTCTTGTGGTATTACCTGGCGTTCTTCGTCATCAGCATGGCAATGTTCGGCCTGACGCTGGGCGCGGTTTATGTCTATCTGAAAGGAGATCGTTTTACTCCGCGAACACTGTCCGATGATCTTGCAAAACTGAGCGCCGCCTTTGCACTGTCGACTGCTGTGTCCCTGGCCGTGCAGATGACCCTGCCGCCGGTAACCGGAATATCGGTGACGGCTTTTGTCATCTGGATAGAACTGGCTGCCTGTTTATTTATCCCTTTCTTTTTTTCCGGTGCGGCGGTCAGCCTGGCCCTGACCCGCAGCCCGTTCCCGATCGGTATTGTTTATGGTGTAGATCTGGCCGGCGCGGCTTTTGGCTGCTTGTGCGTTCTGGCGCTTCTTGGCGTTGCCGATGGACCATCTGCCGTTTTATATGCTTCGAGTCTGGCAGCTCTCGGAGCCGTTTTTTTTTCATTGTCCCGGATAGGCGAGAATTCGAATCACTCGCGCCTGTTATCGATATTGATCGACAGAAAGTACTGGCTGGTTTCCGGCCTGTTATTGATTGCCGTCGTCAATAGCCTGGTCCTGGGTCCTGCCAGGCTCAAGCCGATTGTTGCCAAAGACAGAATCGAGCTTCCGAGCCAGCCCCTGTTGTTCGAGGACTGGAACAGTTTTTCACGCATTGGCGTGGAGCGGGGCAGGCCGACCGCTTTTCCGAAGTTATGGGGAGCTTCGCCCACATTCGGAGGGCTCGATCATAAAATCGGCGAACGGTATCTGCATATCGATGGTCTGGCCGGTACGCCGTCATATGAAGTAAAGGGAGACCTGGCACTTGCCGGCTTTCTCAAATACGACATAACCAATCTTGCCTATTATCTGCCGGGCATCAGGACTGCCGCTGTAATCGGCGTCGGTGCGGGAAGGGATGTCCTTGGCGCACGGGTTTTTGGTGTGCCGTCGGTAACAGGGATAGAAATCAACCCGATTTTCATAAACCTGCTGAGTCCTTCCAATCCCCTGTCAGGTTATTCGGGTATCGGGTCGCTGAAGGGAGTGTCTTTCGAAATCGATGAGGCACGCAGCTGGTTTGCCCGTACGGACAGGATGTTCGATGTTATTCAGATGAGCCTGATCGACACCTGGGCCGCTACCGGTGCCGGCGCATATACGCTATCGGAAAATGGTCTTTATACGGTAGAAGCCTGGCGCATTTTTCTGCGTCGTCTGAATCCTGACGGTGTTTTTACCGTCAGTCGCTGGTATGCGTCGAATGACGTTAACGAGACGGGCCGTATGGTCAGCCTTGCTGTCGCTACCTTAATGGCCATGAATGTGGAAGATCCGGGCAAGCATATATTTCTGACTGCTACCGGGCATGTCGCAAACCTTATTGTTTCGCGTTCACCCTTTTCCTCCGGGCAGCTGAAATATCTGGAACGGGCAGTAAAGGACCTGAAGTACGATATCCTCGTCACGCCGACCGGAGTATCCACGCATGAAGTGTTGGCCAGGATTATTAGCAGTAATTCTCTGGAGCAGCTTGAAAAATATACCTCGGATCTGGATCTGGATCTCACGCCTCCGACAGACAGGAGACCGTTCTTTTTCAATCAGCTTCCTTTGTCAAATATCGGAAAGGTGTTGAAGCTTTCTTTGGGCGCCCGGGCTTCAATTACGGCCGGGGTCGTAAACGGAAATTTGTATGCAGTACTGACGTTACTGATTCTCTTTGTTATCTCGCTGGTTTTTGTATTGTGCACGATTGTAGTCCCGCTTCGACCGGCTATCGCTGAAGCCGGCCGGAAGCTGGTCTGGTCGGGAACCGCCTATTTCGTCCTGATAGGCATAGGATTCATGATGATCGAAATCGGGCTTTTACAGAGATTAAGCGTTTTTCTCGGCCACCCGGTCTACTCCCTCAGTATTGTCCTGTTTTCAATGATCCTTTTTACCGGTATCGGGAGCATGATCTCCGAATATTTTACTTTGAAAAAACCTCTGTGGATCGTGGTCTGGTCAGTTACGACAGGTCTGTATCTGATGAGTCTGACATTCTGGCTTCCGGATACCTTGTTATCTTTCGACAGCGCCAGCCTGCTGGTCCGGGCCGCTATCTGCACGGCCCTGATCGCTCCAGCAGGGTTGCTGATGGGATATGGATTTCCGACAGGAATGCGTTTGGTGTCTGCTGCCAATGATCGCCAGAAACCCTGGTTCTGGGGTATTAACGGGGCCAGCGGAGTGCTGGCATCGGCCTTTGCCATAGCCTGCAGCATTGCTTACGGCATCGACACGACAATTATGCTTGGCGCGCTCTGCTATTTAATGCTGATACCCGCTGCGTTGATTCTGTTAACTGCGCCCCGATAAATCGAGCCGGGTGCGAATGACATGGATTTTGCCGTTATCGTCCCGCTTGCCAATGAGCAGGAAACTTTCGAGACATTTACAAACAGGCTGAAAAATATACTTGATTCACTTGCCGCCGGACATGTTTACATCGTAATTGACAGGGTGTCGAAAGATGACACTTTGAAGCTTTCCAGGGAGTTGTCTGACCGTGACAAGCGATTCTCGACTATCTGGGCCCCCGAAAACAGAAATGTGGTTGACGCTTACACCAGGGGCATGAGAGAAGCGTATGCCGGAGGTTACGAGGCTGTTATCGAGATGGACGGCGGTCTCTCGCATGACCCCGCTGAAATCCCCAAATTCCTGGAAGCGCTCGCGGAAGACAATCAATGTGTTTTTGGAAGCCGCTATATTCAGGGGGGGCGGAATATTTCGCCGCCGATGAAACGGGCCTTTTTATCCCAGGCCGGTACTTTTCTCTCCAATCTGCTTTTGGGAACGAAGCTGATGGATATGACCTCCGGTTTCGAGGCATTCGATCGCGATGTCGTAGAGAAAATAATTACCTTTCCGCTCAAGTCGAGGGCTCATTTCTATCAAACCGAGATTCGCTATCTTCTTCGTCATTCCAGGTATAAAGAAATCCCGATCGTATACAGGTCTCCTTCGGACAGTGCTTCCTGGAAAGCGGTCAGAAACTCGGTTTTCTGCCTTTGTTACTATACTTTTCTAAGGCTCGTCGGGTGTGCGCCCAGTCTGGTTGCATAATCCGGCTGATGCTCCGCTTTAATACGTAATGGTTGCTCATCAATAAGGGTTGAGGTGGCATTCAAAATGGGAAACAAGGCTGCTGTCGTCATCACGTCTATTGCATCGCCGACCAGGGCTGTCGAAGGCTATGCCGGATTAGATCAGGTAGAGACAATCGTCATTGGCGACACGAAAACACCCGATGACTGGCATCTGGATGGTGTTAGCTATTTGCCGGTCGAGGCGCAGTTACAAAAGTATGGCGCCTTCGGGTCGAGCCTGCCTGTTTGCCACTATTCCAGGAAGAATCTCGGGTATCTGGAGGCTATCCGCCTGGGCCATGAGATTATTATTGATACGGATGACGATAATATTCCTCTGGAAAACTGGTATATCCCGGAACGGGATGGCGTTTTCTCATGTTCTCCCGAAGATCGGGGCTTCATCAATGTTTATTCCCATTTCTCCGACCAGCATATCTGGCCTCGGGGCCTCCCGCTGGAATGCGTAAATTCGGAAAAGGCACAGGTACTCGAAACGGGCCTGAAAGAAAAAAATTCGTGCGTGCCGATATGGCAAGGCCTTGCCAACGGGGATCCTGATGTCGACGCCATTTACAGATTAATTATTGACAAACCGTGTACCTTCAAGGATCGGGGGGCGATCGTTCTGGGCAGGGGAACCATCTCACCGTACAATTCACAAAATACGGTATCTTTCAGGGAGGCATTTCCGCTTCTTTATTTGCCTTCCTTCGTCAGCTTCCGGTTTACCGACATACTCCGCGGGTTGATTGGCCAGGTGATCTTGTGGGATCACGGCTATCGACTGGGATTCTTCAGGGCAACAGTCTTTCAGGAAAGAAATGTCCATGACTACATGGATGATTTCAGAGACGAAATACCGGTTTACCTGAATGCCGGGAATGTAATCGATATTGCGCAGGAGGCGCTTGTCTCCGGTCAGCCCATGCAGCAGCAGTTACGCGATATATATCGGGCGCTGGTCGCTGAGCGGATTGTCGGAGCGGATGAAAATAAACTGGTGGACTTGTGGGTCAGTGAGCTGAACCGGCTCGGCATGTAACAGTCAGTGACTGTCGATATAGCGTTCGGAGAGTTCGTGGGCAAAGGCCATGATCGTTCCCTGGGGGCTCTCTCCCATATTGGAGGGCAGGATGCTGGCATCCATGATATATAAATTCCTGCAGTTGGCCAGTTTCCCCTTTTCGTCGATAAGGCTGTCACCGCATCTTGAGCCCATGGGAAGTGATGACATCGCGTGAACGGAGACCAGTTCAAAATCTTTTATACGGGCCGAAGCCAGCGCCTGTTCAGCCTGGGAGCAGGAAGTGACGAAAGGTGTTCCGGCCAGCGGTAAATAGATCTTTCTGGCCTTGGCGGCAAAGAGGACTTTGACTGTCTTCAGGCAGGAGTCTCTTATCAGCTGGTCGTCGGACTTTTCGAGCTTTGAACGGAGCAGGGGCTGCTGCCCAAAGGAACTGCTTATCCGGCCGATTCCCTTCGGGCGAATGATCGCGGTATAGGTTCCAAGATTCTCGTATCGACTCAATATCGACTCGATTTCACTGGCTGGTCGGGTGGCGAAAGAAAGAGCGACATAGGCGGGCTTGATATTGCTTGCCATTAACAGCATCCCGTCACGGGCAAACTCCTGCATCTGGGCGGTAAATATGGTGCCGTTCTCCGCATGGACCGGTTGATCGAATTCTGCGACAAATTTCAGATTAATATGAAACTTGAAATTGCCGCCCCGCGGAATCAGATTGCTCCGTCGCAGTAGATGAGGGGTCTGTATGGCGCCGGCGCCAAGAATCAGATGATCGCATTTAAATCGAACGATTCGTTTTCCGGTACTTCCGACCTGGACCACGACTCCCGTTATCTTGCTGCCCGAATGCTCGATTTTGAGTGCCCGGCATTCGGAATACAGCCTGGCTCCATGATCTGTCGCCCGCGGGAGATAGGTTAAAGCCATGCTCTGTTTTGCCCCGGTTGGACAGCCCGTAGGGCAGAGGTTGGAGTTTTTACAGTGACGAATTGCCCGGGGAACGAGAACGGATTTCCAGCCGAGTTCCCTTGCGCCTTCATGAAGTCTCAATGAGTCCAGATTTCCCGAATTTTGACTGACCGCAGCCCTGACCACGTGCAGATTCTCTTCAATTGAGATGAAATGTCTCTCCAGTCTCTCTGAGTCGAAACTCCGTAGCCCGTATTTTTCTCGCCATTCCTGCAGAATCCAGGGGGGCGTACGCCAAATCAGCCCACCATTGATAACGGTGGTTCCGCCAACGCATCGACCCTCGGCGAAGGCAATCGAGGGCAGGCCGAGCATCGGCGTGATTCCCCCGTTTCTGTAGAGCTCGGCGGTCTGTTTGCCGATGTCCGGTCCGAATGAGGCGGTGGGATGATGCCTGCCTTCCTCGATCATGACCACGTCATGTCCCTGTCTGGCGAGCTCCAGGCCGGAGACGCTCGCTCCGGCGCCGGATCCGATAATAAGATGATCGCATCTCTGTTCGCCGGTAATGTGTTCAGGGCCGTGGACTTGCAATATTCAGGTTCCTGGAAATAACGGGGTTGTCGAAGTAATGAAGGAGAGTGATCGAGCTTATCAACTTGTGGAACAGCCCCCAGAAAGGCAATTTTCCGGCATTGTCGATAAATTGCTGTCGTTTTTTCTGGCTCAGGGCATCCAGGCTTTTCCGGTAACGGATAACGCAGAAGATCGTCGTGACAGAAGCAATTGTTACCACAGGAAATCGATGGAACCAGGCAAGGTTGTCCAGCATCGAGAAAACCTGGCTGGAAACACGTTCCAGATCGAGGTCCGGTTCAGCCTGGAAAGAGAATTGAATCTGGCTCAGGATTATTCCGCGGACGCTCGATTTCCACATAACGGATTTATTTCCGGAATTTAAAGCGTGCGAACTTGAGCATCAGTTTCAGTCGCCCTAAAGCCAGTGTTTTATCAAGGGCCTGCAGAAAGATATCAATGTCTTCCGGCTCTGCGATCAGGGATGGGGAAATTATCAGGGGAACTTCCCTGTTCACGCCGTAAAATGTAAGTATCGAATATTCATTATAGAGCTCTGAGATTACAGCAGCTGTCAATAACTTGGCTATAAAACTTTCATCGCTGAAAAATTCATTCGGCACGAATGAAAGGGCTTTTTTCAGGCCGGGGATCAGGGCATCGTTCAAAAGAACACCGTTCAGGGCGCCACTGCCGCGAACTTCAGTGATGAAATCGGGATATTTTTCCTTTAGCTTCCGCAGGCCGCCGTTCAATTGCCTGAATATCCGCTTCGATCGGCCAACATAGTCGTCCTCGACCGTGATATTGATCGCTTCGATCGCAGTGATGGTTTCCTCGCCAAAACCATTGTAAGTGGTCGAGTGGATGATTGCATGATGGAGATTGCCGTAGGCCTTCATAAAGTACGGTTTCCGAGTCGTATACCCGGAAATCGAAGCCTTGCCGCCACCCATCGATTTCGCCATGGTGACGATATCCGGCACGACCTTATGCCCCATAAAATGAAAGAGCTCGCCTGTTTTCGCCCAGCAGGAATACACTTCATCGAAAATCAATACGATATTATTGTCCGTACAAATGGACCTCAGTTCTTTCAGAAAGTCGGTGGTGCAGCCTCGCAGAGTGGTGGCGTTAAAAGGTTCCAGGATGATGGCGTAGATATCGGATTCGCCGGAAGACAAGCGATACTCTGCAACCGCTTCTTTGACACTTTCAATTGAGCCATAAGTAAAGCTCCCGATTCCGGGAATCGTCGGAAAATCAAAGGTAAGTTCCGTCGAGCCGGTCAAGCCGGCAGAACCGAGCAACTTGCCGTGAAAGGAAATATCCGCATGCAGGATATGGTTTCGTCTGCCGCCATGATACTTGTATGCCAGTTTGACGGCTCCCTCGACTGCTTCGGCACCCGAGTTACAGAAATAGCTGATATCGAGATCTTCGGGAAGCAGCCGGGCAATGTTGTGACTGAGGGCCGCTATATAGGGAGACAGGAAATTCTTGTGAACCTCCATGCGTTGCTCGTCCTGGAATCTTTTCCTGGCTGCCAGTATCCGTGGATGATTGTGCCCGTGATTGAGCACGCCGACGCCGCCGGTGAGATCGAGAATCTCGCGGCCATCTGCTGTTCTTATGCGCAGACCTGATGCGGATACCGCTATTACTCTGCCGAACCCGAATGAGCCAATCAGGTCAACCTGCCCCGGATTCACGTAATCCCGGTACAGTTCCTGAACGGTATCGATATCGAGATTCAGGCAGTCTTCCCACCTGTATAACGGTCGACTGGTTAAATTCACTTAAGGGGTCCTTCCTTTGCGGTTTTAACAGAAAAATGAGAGGGGCCGAAGATGCATGGATCCTTCATTAGCGGTAATGAAACCAAAATTCAGACCGACGGCTTTAGGGCCGGCAGGCTCTTCGAATACCAGATTCTCCCCTGGTTAAGATGCAGTGGCTCGAATCCGCATCGCAGATAAAACCTTTGTATGCCTTCGACAGACGGAAAGGTTTTGAGTACGCATCTATTGAAGCCAAGCTGCTGGCCTTCCTGCAGGGCCTTATCCACAAGCCTCCCTCCGACGCCCGTACCCTGATGGCTGCTGTCGACCGAAAGATAGAGAAGCTCGAGATCGTCGTCGAAAGGCCTGAAGGCATCCGAACCGAACATGACTTTCAAAACATCTAAAAAGTAACCCGTCCGGCGAATATCACGCAGACAGGCAAGCAAAGAGTAAATCGACAGGCCCATGAAGTTATTCTTTATAAAATTCGAATAGTAGCCACTGGCCCTGGCCGCCAGCGAAAAACCTACTACTCGTCCGTCGTGTCTCGCCACATATCCAATATGGGGATCTGTAGCAAGGAAATGCGGCAGGAAGTATCCGCGCAGGAATCCGGAGCCCAGTAGCGAGCAGAAATCATCGGGTAGTTCATTTCTGAAGATCTCGGCAACTTCATCGATGTCTCCGTGATGGAAAACCTCAATATTATCCGGTACAGACTGCAACTTGATTCTCCGAATTGCCGGGCCAGTATTTCCATTTCCCGGGGAAAGGTCAAGATATCGGCATTAAGACGCAGTGCAGGAGACTTTTACTGTTAAATCAGGACTGAATGCGCCCAAGCCAATCTTCGTATACCGATTCCAGTGTTTGCTGCAAGGTGAATTTCTGGTGCCATCCGAGATTCTTTAATTTTGTGTTATCGCCGAGCAGCAGGGGCTCATCTGAAAGACGCGCCAGATCAGGATCGTTTGTCACTTTTACATCCTGCCCGGAAATCTCGATCAGCATGTCGAGGATTTCCGATATCCTGAATGCCGTGCCCGTACAGATATTGATCGGATCCCCGGGTCTCCCTTTTTCCATCATGAGCATCATTCCGTCCACCCCGTCACGAACGTCAATGAAATCTCTCGCCGAGTTCAGGTTTCCGACGTGGATAACAGGTTCAAGTTTTCCCCTGGCTACCAGTGCCAGTTGCCGGGCAAAGTTCTGGATTGCCGTTGCCGGAGGGTGGCCTGTTCCGACATGTATAAACAGCCGGGGAAGAAAGATTTTCTGTGAATAATTCGAGAAGTATTGATAGCCCAGATTTTCGGTTGCAACCTTCGATACGCCATAAGGAGTAACCGGTCTTAGCAGTCTTTCTTCGGACAGAGGGCAGTCAGAGGGGCTGATATCGCCATATTCGGCGCTGCTGCATGCAAGGATTACCTTTGCCTCCGGGGCTTCTCGCCGGCATGCTCGAAGAACATTGACAGTGCCCTGGTAATTGGCAAAGTGGGTGGTTTCCTCGGTCTCCCATGAGGTGCCGTTAAATGCCTGCGCCGCCATATGAATGACAAGATCGGGTCTTACTTTTCGGAACACATTTTCGAGTGCTTCCCTGTCCAGAATGTCATAGCGGAAAATATTCGGGTCCTGTTCGGCAGCCATTCGGCTGGAGGCGCTGTTTCGGGCAATGCCAAAGGTCGGCCAGTTTCTCTTTCTGGTTTCACGGGCAAAATGTGAGCCTATCATGCCCGTGATTCCTGTAATCAATGTCTTCAATATAGCTCTCGTTTATGTGTCAGAAGTTCTCGGGGCAGGCCGGAATATTAATGATTGACATGATATCCACAAGATTTGGCTGCGTCAGTGACTCAGCAATCAATTTTTGAGATTCAGGTATCATTCTCATGGCTGTATTCATGTTAAATGATCCGTGTAATTCGGGAAGTATTTTAAGGTGCGGGCGACCTGATGACAAAACAGGAACTAACGGAGATCAGGCTTTCAATAGTGATAACCGTATACTCTGAAACATTTTCAATCATAGAGACGGTTAACAGGGTTCGCGAGAAAGATCGACACTATATTCATGAAATTATTCTGGTCGTATCGCCTGAATCATCCGATGAATGCATGAAAATATGCAAGAGCCTCGAGAGAGAAAATTCGGATGTCGATCTCCATATACAGGAAAGGAATCCGGGTGTCGGATGGGCCATTCGCGAAGGAATGGATCTGGCCCGGGGAAATTATGTGGCACTGTTATCGGCGGACCTGGAGACCGAACCCGAAGCTGTTGACCGGATGATCGAAAAGATAGAGCAGACAGGTTGTGACCTGGTGATAGGTAACCGTTGGCTGAAAGGGGGTGGATTTACCAACTATGACCCCCTGAAATTTGTATTGAACTGGATTTTTCAGCAATTATTCAGGATCCTGTACCGGACACGGATAGGCGACCTGACATACGGGCTGAAAGTCATGCGAAAAGAAATGACAGATGCCATAGAATGGACCGGTACATTTCATGAAATCTTTATTGAAACGACCGTGAGGCCGATCAAAGCAGGATACCACGTGGAGCAGGTTCCCACTGTATGGGTCGGCCGAGTGGAAGGGGAGAGTAAAAATACTTTTCTCAGAAACTTTCGCTACGTGAAGCTTGCCCTTGCAGTCCTGTTTGGTCGTTGAGTAGGATTCGAATATTAATTTTTTTCCGCACAGCAGATGGCACCTCATGGCGCCGGTTACTGACTGAATATTTATCGAAATCGGGAAGAAGCCCTCCATGCAATCAGGCAGCGCAAAAGAAAAACTTGGTCAAATCATAAAAGCGACATTACTGGTACTAATATCCCTGGGCATCTGCTTGATGCTTGTCGAAGTTGCGCTCAGGTTTTATTTTGATCGTAACCTGAGTTTTGATATCGAAATGAGTCGCTATACGAATCTCGGCAAGGAGGCCTCTCCAAATCCGAAAATCGGTCATGTACACAAAAAGAATATATCCGAGAAATTGATGGGTGTTACTGTCGAAACGAATTCGGATGGCTTGCGGGATCGTGAGTATCCGGTTGAGAAGACAGGAAAATACAGGATTATTTTCCTGGGTGATTCGCTTACATTCGGCTGGGGTGCGGAGCGTGAAGATACCTTCGAGTATCTTCTGGAGGAGAGGCTGAGTCGCCTGCACAATGCAGAAATCCTTAATTTTGGTATCGGCAATTACAATACCGTGCAGGAAGTGAATCTCTTCAAGGAAAAAGGTCTCAAGTACCGACCCGATCAGGTAACCATGTTCTTTTTTATTAACGATGCAGAGTTGCTGAAACCTCCGTCCTCTCTGGAATTTCTTTCGCATTCAGAGTTGATTACCTTTTACTGGTCCAGGCTCAGGGGGCTGTTTGCCCGGAATGGTTCGGAGTCAGGATATCTCGATTATTATTCGAATTTGTATTCGGATAAATCACCGGGCTGGATCGAAGCAAAGGCAGCCATGCTGGAAATGAAGAAGCTGGCCGATGATAACCATTTCTATTTCCAGGTGGTCATGTTGCCGGAATTGCACGAGCTTGTGGATTATCCATTCAAGGATATCTACGCCCGGGTTGAAAGATTCCTCAAGGAAAATAATATTGATGTGCTGGACATCACACCGGCATTTAAAAACGAGAAGGAACCGATGAAACTATGGGTTGCCCGGGATGATGCTCACCCCAATGCCCGTGCCCACAGGATTATCGCGGATGCTTCTGTGGATTTTGTATCAAAAAGAATAGGAGAATAGGAAATGGGTTTTTTTATCAAATATAAATACTATTTCCTGATACCGGCCATTATTTTTATCCTGTTGACTCTGTCGCTGTTCTTTTTTGCGGGTTCGGACGAAGGCGACCCTTTCGTTTACCAGTTCTTTTAGGCTTGCGTGCCGGGACCGGGGCGATTCCGGAGGTGATATCCTGGCGCGATCCGTTAGTCCTTCGATTATCCGGCGCCAGGGGCAGCAATGGAAATGAAATCACGGCAGGACGGCAATAATACCATTCCGGTATTTCTGCTTCTGCTGCTCGTCTGTACGGCCTTTGCAATCCGCTTTAAGGGCATATGGTTTGGTTACCCGTTGCCGGTACATCCGGATGAGCCGGTACTGGTCGAAAATGCACTCCGCATGATCAATACGGGTGATCTCAATCCGCATTTCTTCAGGTACCCGACACTGAATATTTATATTCAGGCGCTCATCTATCAGGTCATTCAGTTTTCCGGATATATTTTTCTTGACAAGTCTCCGGTCGAGATCCCGATAATCTGGTATTACCTGGTTGGCAGAACGTTTAACGTCTTTATATCCGTTCTGACCATTGTTATCACCTATAGTATCGGAAGGCGCCTGTTTTCTCCGCTTGCCGGTCTGGTTGCGGCATTCTTTGTGTCGTTTTCTTACCTGCATATCGTCAATTCCTACCTGATTACGACCGATACTTCTGTCGCATTCTGGGCATCGCTTGCCGCATTAATGGCGGTAATGGTTTATACGAACGGGAAGAGCGCGAAGTACTATCTCCTGGCCGGAATTTTTGTCGGTCTGGCCGTCAACTCGAAGTACACGGCATTTGTTTCCATCGCACCGCTGTTAATTGTGCATTACATGCAAAGTCGTGAAAGCAGGAAATGGTTTGATAAGAACCTGATTTTGTGCCTCATTGCTGTCCCGGTTGCCTTTTTTATTACTACCCCCTACGTGATACTGGATTTCAACAGATTCATCGCGGATATCCTTTACGAGGCAAGACACTATGCCAAAGGGCATGCCGGAGCCGAGTCATTCACTTCAACGTCATACTATCTGTATGCGAGAAGCCTGATCAGGGACGGCTACGGGCCGATCCCCATGGTTTTTTCGGGTCTGGGGTTGCTATGGCTGTTGCGAAAAGCGCCCTGGAAAGCCGCTGTCATTGCCTCGATTCCGGTGCTTATTTATCTGTTCGTCGGAAGATACAAGGTTTTCTTTCCGAGAAATCTCGTTGTGGCTGTCCCGTTCCTTGCCTTGCTCGGTGGCGCATTTGTCTTTTTCATTCACCAGGCCGCCTTGAAAAAATTTCTTTTCCTCTCGAAGCCGGGCGGCAGGGTCGTTTCCTGCCTGATTTTGGCGGCGGTTCTTTCTGCCGGCGTCTGGCAGCAAACGGTTCATGCCGTCAGTCACATTCGGATGATTACGCTTCCGGATACCAGGTGGGTGAGCCTGAAATGGATAGAGAAAAACATCCCGGCCGGTTCGCGAATCGGCCGGGAGCATTACACCCCGCCTGTTGAAAGGTATACCGATAAATTCGATACTGTATATCTCGGATTTGTCGCCGTCGTCGAGAGTCCGCTTGCCCTGAGAAACCTGGACTATATGATTGTGAGTTCGGGAGACTACGGAAGATATTTATGGCAGCAGGATCGATATCCGGCAGAGTCAAAGGCCTATCTGAAGTTTTTCGCAACACACCATTTGATCAAGGAATTTATTCCCGACCAGGAGACACTGGGCGGTCCCAGGATAAGTATTTACAAGATGCGATAGTGATACCGTCCGTCCGGACTAACAGCCTGTTAGGGCACCAGGTTATTGTCGATCAGAGTCTCGTAAAGCGTTCGGGCGATGACTTCGTATCCGGCAGGCGTGGGATGGCGGTCGCGGGGCCAGTACAGGGGCGTCGTTGCTGTCACATTGGCTTTCAGCATGGCCGGAGTGACGTCGGCAAACGTGACCCGGTTTTTCCTGGCCCATGCGCGCAGACGTTCCGGAGGATAGTATTTGTCTTCGCCACGCTGAAAAAGGGTAAAATCCGGCACATACAGGATAACCATCCTGGCACCGATCGTTCGGGCTATTCCGGCCATCTTCGAAAATTCCGCCTCAATCTCCTCCCATTGCTGCTCGTATTGGCCATCCGGCTTGTAAATTTCATCCCAGTTGGCCGGCCGGTGGTTCATTCTCTTTCTGTAATAACTCAGAATCAGGCGCGCCAGGTGAGAGTGCGAGTACAAGAACGCGCCCAGGCGCCCCGTCCGGCCGGCTCCGGCGGAGTTCGCGCCGGTCGGCCGGTGAATCGTGATCGCATCGAGGCCCTGGAGCGTATCGATCACGTCGCTGCTTCCGAATTCAATCACGATCACATCCGGTTCATAACGGATTCCGTAGTGCTCCAGTAATATCCGCTCGGGCTCCGGGTAGTATCGCGGAATTCCGGCCTTTATTATCTCGACGGCGGGATGGTTGCCCGGCCGTTCATTGAGCATTCTTTCCACACGTCGCAGGTAAGTATCCTCGAATAAAGCGGCTCCGCCGTAGGCAATGCTGTCACCGAGACCGAGGATTCGGTATACACCTTCAGGCTTTTCGTAAGTCCGCTCGAAATCCCGGAAGCCGGCTGAATTTATCTCGACATGATAATCAAACTCGTCATATCTGGATCGGCCGGAGATTGTCGAATTCGGGCGCGGTTTAAAGGGCAGATAGGGATCGCTGACCATATTCCCGTATCTGTTCGCTAGCGGCGGAGCCAGTTTGAATACACGTACCGAGGCTTCGCTCAGTGCCAGCAATATTGCGGTGACCACCACAATATATGCGATGAAATATGAAATCTTCTTCAGAGCGACGGCCATGTGCGAAGAATAGGAAATTCCGTCGCGGGCGTCGAGCCGGATCGGTCCCGAATCTTCTTATACATAATTGCCATATCTGAAATGCCAGTGTCTCTCATCCGGCGCGGTACGTGCACACTCGTTCTCCCGACTGTATTTAACGGCCTCAATGGACAATAATCGATACACTTGAGAAGAATAGTTGCATGCCATGGACGAGCCTCACTATCGGCGCCTCCGGGTTAAAAGAGCAGGTCAGACTCAATGCCAAAGAATGAGGGAGAGCAGGAGCCCCTGAGCCAGCTGCAGGGGGTTCCGGGGAAGCATACATCCGCGCCGGACGGGGAGCCGCTTCCGCAAATCTCCATCGTTATTCCGGTCTATAACGAGGAAGCCATTCTCGGCCGGTCTGTTCACGATCTCGTCCATGGCTGTGATACCCATGGTATTTCTTACGAGCTGATACTGTGCGAGAACGGCAGCAAAGACCGGACTGTTGAGATTGCCGAGGCGCTTTGTCGGGAACTCCCGTCGGTTCGTCTGCTGCGTTATCCGGTGCCAAACTACGGCGGGGCACTCAATGCCGGCATTCAGAGCGCACGCGGCAAAAACATCATCTGTTTCGAGATTGATTTCTACGATATCCCGTTCGTCGAGATCGCCAATGTGATGCTCAAGAAATACGATGCAGTCATCGGTTCGAAGCGTTCGCCCGGCGCTCGTGACAGAAGACCCTGGATTCGTCGTGTAATCACCTGGGGATTTAACACGTTCCTGCGTATCTTCTACCGTTTCAAGGGTACTGACACGCACGGCATCAAGGCCTTCCGCGCCGCGCCGGCCCGGCCCATCGCCGCCGCCTGCCAGACCGGACGTGACATTTTCACCACCGAACTGGTTATCCGCATGGAGCGCGCCGATCTGCGTATGTGCGAAATTCCGCTCGAGATCGAGGAAATTCGCCCCGCGCCCATTAATATCATGAAGCGTGTGCCGGGCACTCTGAAAAATCTCTGGCGTCTCTGGAAGGCTACACGAAATACCGGAAGATCCGAATATGCTCTCGACCGAATTTACAGGCCAAGAGAATTCATGGATGAGCATTCCGATGAAAAGTCCGATACGATCGAGTGATTGAGCGGGGGGAAGACCGGGTGGACAAGACGGCCGCTGTGTTGCCCAATGCGCTGACGGTGGATGTCGAGGACTGGTACCACTCTGTTCTGGAAATCGAGCCCGCCGACTGGCCGGAATATCCCGATCGTGTGGAATCGGCGACCGAAGAGCTGCTCGCATGCCTGTCGGATTGCGGCGCACGGGCGACTTTTTTCGTTCTCGGTCATGTGGCCGAGATGCATCCTGATCTGGTGCCGAGAATCGCCGCCGCCGGCCACGAGATCGCCTGTCATGGTTATGCCCACCGGCTTGTATACACGCTTACGCCTGATGCGTTCCGTGCCGATCTTCGTCGTTCGCTCGAGATTCTTCATTCCCAGACAGATCGTGCGATTCGCGGCTATCGTGCCGCCTACTGGTCGATCACACGCCGTTGTTCCTGGGCGCTGGATATCGTGGCCGAGGAGGGCCTGACCTACGATTCAAGCATTTACCCGACTATCACGAGTCTGTACGGAATCCCGGATGCGCCGACTGAGCCTGTCCGCCTTTCTACGCCGGGCGGACACCGGTTGCTGGAATTTCCGCCTTCGGTACTTCGTTTCCCGGTCCGGAATATCCCGTTTGCCGGCGGCATTTACCTTCGGCTGCTTCCGTACACTTTTGTACGCCAGGCTTTGCGGTACCAAAACCGGAGAGGTCGGCCGGCGCTCGTGTATATTCATCCGCCGGAGTTCGACCCCGACAAGCCGAGGATACCCATGAATTTCGGGAATCGGGTGTTGCACTATGCACGTCTCGATGCATTCCGCCGGAAAGTACCGAAGCTGCTCGAAGATTTTACCTTTGCGCCGGTCGGCGAGATTCTGGATCGCCTGGTCGAAAGGGACCAGCTTCGGAGCTGGCGGCTGGAAGACATCCCGTCAGCAGGAGACTCTGCCGGTGAGAAATAATGCCGGGTATTGGGCGCATCTTTCCCTGGTTGTTGACCTGCTCCGGCCGGCTGGGTAGTTTGTTCCGATGATTCTTGCCTGGAACGGGACAACCTGATGGATGTGGTTATAGGCGCGGGCGTGACCGGGTTGAGTTACGCCAATTTCTGCTCCCGTGATTATCTCGTTATTGAAGCGGAGAATGAAATCGGCGGTTATTGCCGAACCATAAAGCAGGATGGCTTTACCTGGGACTATTCCGGTCATTTCTTCCATTTCAGGGATGCGGAAGTGAAGCGCTGGATCATGGGGCGGATGAAAGAGCAGTGCCTGGTCACGGTAGGGAGGCGATCACAGATTTACTACCGGGGCTGCTATATCGATTTTCCGTTTCAGAAAAATATTCATCAGCTGGATAAAGACGAGTTTATCGACTGTCTGTATGACCTGTATTTTTGCGACCGGGCAGACGGAAACACGTTCAAGCAGATGCTTGCAGGCCAGTTTGGCCGGTCGATTTGCGAGAAATTCCTGTTTCCCTATAACGAAAAATTATATGCCTGCGATCTTGATCGGCTGGACAGGAATGCGATGGGCCGGTTCTTTCCTCATGCCGATCTGGACGCGATTATCCGCAATATGAAGAAACCGGATAATAAATCCTATAACAGCACTTTTACTTATGCGGAAGATGGCGCACGAGCCTACGTCGACGCACTGGCACAGGGGGTGAGAAAAGAGAGCATATTAACGGGCGAGAGGGTTTGTGAAATCGATACCCGGAACAGGACGGTTACAACCGGGAACGGTACTTATAAATACGATCATTTAATCAGTACGATACCGCTCCCGCAGCTATTGAAACTGACCGGCAGGACAAAAAATATTCAGTTCTATTCTTATAACAAGGTTGTGGTCCTGAATCTGGGGTTCGACAGTCCGGCCAATAACGAGAATCACTGGATCTATTTTCCGGGCAAAGAGCTGTGCTTTTATCGCGTGGGCTTTTATTCGAATATTCTGCCGAATGACCGGATGAGTCTTTATGTAGAGATCGGCCTCGGTGCCGATGAACCCGGTCATACAAGTGAGTTTTATCTCGATCGGGTCATGACGGATCTCGGGAAGGTCGGGCTGGTTGTCTCCCAGCAACTGGTTTCATGGAGTTGCGTCGTGCTGGACCCTGCCTACGTGCATATCAACGAGGACTGCGAGCGCGATAAGGCCGTGCAGTTGACGGCGTTGAAATCGGACGGAATTCATTCAATCGGGCGCTATGGCGGCTGGCGGTACTGCTCGATTGAAGACAACATTATCGAAGCCAGGCAATTGGCTCGCGACCTGGGTTGAATGATCCGGGCCCGTTCTCCGTTGATCTCTGTGGTGCTGCCTGTCTTCAATGGCGCGCAGACTATCGCAGCTACCGTAAAAAGTGTTCTCGATCAGGAGTTTGAGGATTATGAACTGCTGATCATCAACGACGGTTCGACGGACGAGACCCTCGATGTTCTGGCCAGAATAGATGATCCGCGTATCACCATCCATTCATTCGAAAATCGCGGCCTGTCTGCAAGTCGCAACCGGGGAATCAGTCTGGCAGCCGGCGAATACATTGCATTCATCGATGCCGACGATCTCTGGACCCCGGATAAACTGCGCAAGCAATTACAGGCCCTGGTATCGGACCCGAGCGCCGGCATGGCTTACAGTCTGACCGACTGCATTGACGAGCATGACGCTTATCTGGGGCCGGGCAGTCATGTCATTCACTTTGGCCGGGCCTATGAGCAATTACTGACCCGAAACTTTATCGAGAGTGGTTCGAATGTGCTGGTCCGGCGCAGTGTCTTCGGCGAGGCCGGCCTGTTCGATGAGAGCCTGTCAGCAGCGGAGGACTGGGATGTTTTTTTACGGATCGCCTGCAAATACCCGGTGGTTTGCGTGCCGGAGGCACAGGTTTTATACCGCATTCACGGTTGTGCCATGTCGTCCAATATCGAACGCCAGGAGTTCGCCAGTTTCCGGGTCTTCGAAGAGGCGCTCCGGCGCCTGCCGGCGGGAAATGAACGCAACCGCACTGGCCGTGCCGGCCGGGCCAACCTGAATCGCTATTTTGCCCGGCGGGTCATTACCACGGCAGCGAGTCCGCGGGCCGCCGTGCTGGCATTCCGGTATATCTGGCGGTGGGCGGTCATGGCGCCGGACCGCCTCGGAATTTCGGGGAAAATAATTATTCAGCTCGTCAAGGCGGTCATTCTCGTGACCTTGCCGCATGCAGCCGCGCGACCGTTCCTGGCGAAAGTCGACGGTTTGTACCATCGCGTTTGCCAGTGGCGCTTGCCGGGGAGGGCGGCCTCCCTCGGGTCGAGAATCAGCCCGGTGTGGTGGGCAAATCTGGGGCCGCTTTCGCGAATCATCGGAAAGCGCATTCCGCCTGCCGGCAAGCCTTTGCTGATTATTTCCCTGCCCAGAAGCGGCTCCAGCTGGGTGGGGGAAACACTGGCCCAGGCGGATGTTGCAGCGTACCTGAGAGAGCCGGTCACCCAGACCCACCTGTCCATTCATCCGGGATTTTCCGTGTTCGAAGTGGACCCTGCGGCCGTGCCCCGGGAATACCGGAAATCCTCCGGGCTGGCTTTTGACGGCATTCCTCATTTTGGCCGCAAGGTCGTTTTGTACCGCCGACAGTGGCAACTTCGCCAGCGTGGTTGCAGGAAGGTGATGATCAAGGAAGTGAACCCGCTGGCCCTCAAATACTGGCAAACTGCGTTTGAAACCGATGTCATCGCTCTCGTGCGGCATCCGGCCGCTGTAGCATGCAGTCTGCAGGCCAAAAGATGGTCCCGGGACACATTTGGACGGTGGTTTGTGGTATCCCGTCAGGCAGAGTTGCACGCTACGATTCGGTGCACGCAGGGATCCATCTGGGCGGAGCTCGGTGCAAGCCAGGCGATGGTTCACCGGGAAATCCGCGAATGCATGAACATGCCGGGTCGCTTCAAGCTCATTCGGTATGAGGATATCTGCGCCGATCCGTTGCATTCCTTTCGTGACTTGTATGCATTCGCAGACCTCAAATGGGATGACCGAATTGAGTCCTTCGTGCGCCGGCAGACCACGGGCCATGAGGGAGAGAGTCGGGACGACTATGCGACCCGTCGGAACAGCGCTTCAATGCGAGATGCCTGGCGGTTGCGCCTGACGGATGCGCAGATCGAGGAGGTTCGTCTGGGCTACCTGGGAGCCGGCGGCTCACTGTATGGAGAAAGAGACTGGTAGCCCGGGACGAGTAAATCGGCTGTCGAAACCCGTGACGGCATGCAGATCCGCATCAGTGTTGGGAATCTGTCAGGGGAAGCGATTCTGTATGAATAATCCTTCGCATGCGAAAAATGGTTGCTCTTTGTTGCCCGTCGCCTTCCGTTTTTATCTCCGGGTTGTAAAATTCCCATACAATTTCTCCGGCCGGAGTAATTTCAAAAGCATGTCCATTGCGGCTGTCGGCAATCAGGATGTTTCCATTGGGCAGTTTCTGATTCGAGCCTCGAGTCTCCGAATAGAAGTCTTCGGGATGGGGGGCTTTATACTCCCATACGATCTCTTTCTTGACGGGGTCGAGTTCAATGATACGGGAGTATTTCCTCTTGTAGCCGTTGTCGAAAATGAGGATGTTTCCGTTTCCCAGCAGGACGGGGTCGTGGGGATGCTCCAGTTCCCTGGCTCCCCAGTTCCAGACAATTTTTTCGTTTTCTGCATCGATAACGGCAATGAGATTCTGATTTCTGATACAGATCAGAACATTCCCCGCTTTGAATACTCCATGAGTAACGTCGTCCGGAAGATCATGAACTATAACTACGGCGTTTGTATGGAAAAAGTCTTTTGGCCTGGTTATTTCCTCATAGAATTGTTCGAGCCTGTTCAGGCTGCGAATAAAAAAGGAATGATCGGCCCCGTCGTCCAGTGACCCGATAAGTTTTTTCAGATCCGTGTCCCTCGGGTAATCTGCTTCCGTATCTTCGTGGATGACCGGAATACCCGCATCCAGGAGCAGTTTTGCGACGGAGATTCTTTTCTCGAGTTTTCCTTTCCCGTCCAGTACCGTCAGGTAATCATTGGCAGTCAGGCGGACAAGGCTCAGAGTAGGGATATATTCAATTTTTCTTGTTAACGCATAGATATTTCCGTTTCCGGAGATGGAGAGATCGTGGTGAAATCCCAGGTTATCGCTGATCCAGACAATATTGGAGTTCCAGTCGAGCCGGATGAGTTTTTCATAGTTTACAAAGGCAATTAAATCTCCGTTATCCAGCAGCTCGATATTGCTCCACGTGTCATTCCCCTCTATTTTAGCTGCCCATGTATGCACGATATTGCCGTTCATATCCATGAGGTATGCTTCGGGGGTATCGCCCGACCGGTATAGATTAAGTCCCGGGAAGGACTTTTCCCGGTCAAATTTTATGACACCGGATTTTGAGGTATTTTCTGCCGGAACCCAGGAGAGGTAAGGTAACGCCTTGAGCCGTTCTGTTGCCGACGAGTCCTGATTTTCCTTGCGTCGTGCAGGATTTTCTTTCGACAGGAAAAAACCGATCGCAATTCCGGCCAGTATAAGATAGATCAACAGACGCTTGGTATTCGACCCTTTGTTAAGGCGCTTTTTATTGGCTTTATTGTGCCTGGTTCGGTTGCTTGTCATTCAGCCTCTGTTCCAATATGGGCCTTCATCGCGGAAGGCAACGAGGAGGACGGCCTCCCTTGATGCATGGAGGATAATTGAAATGCCGCGTTTATTCAGCTTCGATCCGATTTTCCGGCAGAACTTCGGTCGGGAGACGGCTGTGGCTGCATTCATCGGTCCGGTACGCGGTACCGGGCTATTATTGGGCTCTTTCGCGAGCATTGACTGACACTCGGGCAAAATCGATTCCGCTGAATGATACAGTACATAAAAGACAGGTTGCGCAGGATCAGATACGGTGAGCCGGTGACTGTCGTGTCCGGGTTACCGCGTTCCGGCACCTCCATGCTGATGAATATGCTGGCTGCAGGCGGCCTGCCGGTTTTATCCGACATGCAGCGCCGGGCCGACGATGACAATCCCTTGGGGTATTTCGAACATGAGCGTATCAGGAACCTCGAAAATGAGGCTGACAAGTCCTGGTTGCGGGAGTCGCGCGGCAGGGCGATAAAGGTGATTTCACACCTGTTAAAGGAACTTCCGGACGATAATTATTACCTTGTCATATTTGCGCGACGTGATCTGCGTGAGGTGATTGCTTCACAGAACATAATGCTGGAACGTCGCGGCGAGGAGAATCCGGTCGACGACGAGAAGGCGCTCGCGCATTATCGTAAACACTTGATAAATATCCGGGTACTGGCGCGGTGCAGCACGAACCTGCGGTTACTGGAGGTCAATTACGCGGAGACCGTGGAAAATCCGCGTAAGATAGCGTCACGGATCAGCCATTTTCTGAGCCGCCCGATGGATACCGACAAGATGGCAGGCGTCATTGACGGCAGCCTCTACCGAAACCGCGCTACTTAGCAGGCTGTTAAAAAAGTCCCAGGCGAGCGCAAGACCAGGCAAAAATTGGCGAACAAGCGCAGTGTACACGCCAGTACATGAGCATTGTGAACCAATTTTTAACGCCGGATTGTGCCGCATGAGGGTTTTTCAACCGCCTGTGAGTTCCGTGAGGCCGGTATTTAGCTATTGAGCCCGGAGCAAGTATTATTCAAGGGTATGGAATATATCGCGTCTGGAGCAGTTCCCTCCACGCGTATCGCCGGAATCAGTTAAGCACCGGTCAGGAGGAGTTCAGGTGTACGGTAGTCGGATTCGCATTGAGGTCGGTTTCTGCGCGGTAACGATGCTGTTGTTGCCGGTCATTGCCGATGCTTATGTGGGCCCCGGCGCCGGATTTGCGTTGCTCGGTTCATTCTCGGCAGTCCTCGTCGCATTTTTCGCCGGTGCATTTGCATTATTGCTCTGGCCGTTCCGCTATGTGATACGGGCGTTTCGCCGGCGCAAGGCACTGAAGAAGTCTCGGATCAATCGTATCGTGATCATTGGCCTGGATGGCCTGGACCCGGGGCTGGCCGAGCAATGGATCGCAGAGGGGCGTCTGCCCAATCTCAAGCGACTGGCCAGAGACGGCGGGTTCGAACGCCTGCGCACCACTTATCCTTCGATTTCCCCGGTGGCCTGGTCTTCATTCATGACCGGCGTGGATCCATCACGCCACAACATCTATGATTTTCTGGATCGCGACCTGAAAACCTACCGGCCAAAGCTGTCGAGTTCGGAGATCTCCGCGACAACCCGGACGATGCGGGTCGGCAACTGGATTATTCCTCTCGGCAAACCCCTGATTCGCGCCATGCGCAAGAGCCGGGCTTTCTGGAGCATTCTCGGCGAGCACGGCATCCCCTGTAATGTGTTGCGGGTACCGCTGACCTTTCCACCCGAGAAATTTGCCGGTGCAATGCTGTCGGCAATGTGCGTGCCGGACCTGCGCGGTACGCAGGGCTCTTTCTCGTATTTCACGACATCCGCCCAAGAGGTTGGCGCCACCGAAGCGGCGCCGGAATCAACCGGCGGTCTGCGTATCCTGGTCGAGCAGGAGGGCGATATCATCAGTGCATCGCTGCCCGGACCCGAGAATACGATGAGCAGTCACGGAGGGCCGATGGAAATTCCGTTTACCGTCAAAGTAGACAAGGCCAGAGGCGAGGCCATCCTGAAAATCGGCGGACGGCGCTATCCGCTCAGGGAACGCGAGTACTCTCCATGGATCAAACTGGTCTACAAACCTCTGCCGGGCATCAAGGTGCATGGCATCGCACGTTTTTATATCACCAAAATGTCGCCGAGCTTCGGCTTGTATGTCACGCCCATCAACATCGACCCGGGTGATCCGGCCTTGCCGATCTCGTGGCCGGCATTTTATTCGGTCTACCTGTCTAAACTGATCGGAGAGTTTGCGACCCTTGGATTGGCCGAGGATACCTGGGCGCTGAACGAGCGGGTCATCGACGAGGAGGCCTTCCTGCAACAGGCGAACGATCACCATGAAGAACGCGAAAAAATGTTTTTCAACGCACTCGAGAAGTCGAGAGAGGGTGTTGTCGCCTGTGTATTTGACGGTACGGACCGGGTACAGCACATGTTTTATCGCTATCTCGACAAGGATCATCCGGCCAATCGCGGGAAGGATGTCGAGATATTCAAACATGCAATTCGCGATATGTATGTCCGTTGCGACGACATGGTCGGACGGGCGATGGAGTATCTGGGTGAAGACGACTGCCTGATGGTGGTTTCGGACCATGGATTCTCGACGTTCCGTCGCGGCGTCAACCTGAATACCTGGCTGATGCAGCACGGCTATCTGTTCCTGAAAGAAGGGACCGATGGCACGGGCCAATGGCTGGCGGATATCGACTGGAGTCGCACGAAAGCGTATGCAATGGGCCTGAGCGGTCTGTATATCAACCGGAAGGGCCGTGAAGCGCACGGTATTGTCATGCCCGGGGAAGAAGCCGAAGCCCTGAAACAGGAAATTATTGCCGGCCTGTCGGGACTGCGTGACGAGGCCGCCGACACGGTCGCGATCAACGAGGTTTTCGACGCCAGGGACGTGCATTCCGCGGGGCCTTACCAGGAAGGCGGCCTTGATCTGATTGTCGGTTATAACCGGGGCTACCGTGCCTCCTGGCAAGGGGCGGTCGGGCAAGTCATGGCGCAGGTATTCTGGGATAACACAAAATCCTGGAGCGGCGATCACAGTGTCGATCCGCGCCTGGTGCCGGGCGTTATTTTCTCGACGCACCCGGTGACGTCCGAAGATCCCGGCATCATGGACCTGGCGCCGACGATTCTGACACTGTTTGGCGTCGACGTTCCCGGCCATATGACCGGGCGCGTGCTGGACGTGGCTCAACCGGTGTCACGGGAGGCAGCCGCATGATTCGACTGGTGCTGTGCTGCATGTGGGCCGCGATATTTGCGGCCCCGGCCGATGCCGCGCACCGAATGGTGGTGTTTGGCGTGGATGGAATGGATCCTGCGTTATTGCGGCAGTTTATTGCGGACGGCGACATGCCCAATATGGAGAAACTGGCGGGGACCGGCGGATTTATTCCACTGGCAACCAGCATCCCGCCGCAAAGTCCTGTTGCATGGTCGAATTTTATAACCGGCATGAATCCGGGCGGGCACGGCATTTTCGATTTCATTGCGCTGGATCGCAAGACGATGCTGCCTTATTTGTCCTCGGCGCGGGTCAAAAGCGCCGGTCGCAAGCCGTTGGCGATAGGCCGCTGGCGTATTCCCCTGGGTGCGGAGAAAACCGTACTGCTACGGGACGGACAGGCATTCTGGGAGGTGCTCGACGAGGCCGGTATTCCGGCGACCATCTTTCGTGTCCCCGTGAACTATCCCCCGATTCCGGCCGGGGAGAGCTCGCTGTCGGGCATGGGTACGCCTGACCTGCGCGGCACGTCAGGGACATTTACATTTATCACCACCGATGCTTCGCGGCAGTCTGAATCCGTATCGGGCGGCGAGATCGTCGTAGCGAAACGGACGGGTAATGTCATATCGGCCGAGCTGGGCGGGCCGTCGAATAAATTTCTGGAGGGTGCGCCGCGCAGCGTGGTGCCGTTCAGCGTGCATCCGGACCCCGTGCATCCGGTCGCCTTGATCGAAATCGGCACAGAACGCGTTTTGCTGAATGCCGGCGAGTGGAGTGACTGGATTCCGGTGCATTTTTCGATGGTGCCGGGACTGGTCGATGTTCCCGGCATGGTACGGGTGTTCCTGAAACAGGTTTCTCCGCAACTCGAATTGTATGTGAGCCCGGTCAATATCGATCCGCGGGACGCCGCCCAGCCGATCGCCAACCCGGCCAAATATGCGTTCGATCTTGCCGAAGCGGCAGGCCCGTTTTATACCCAGGAAATGCCGGAGGATACGAAGGCATTGTCGGCCCACGTCCTGACGACCGACGAATTTCTCGATCAGTCCGGCCTGGTCATGGATGAGCGACGTCGCCTGTTCCGCCATGAGTTGCAGCGCTTTCGGGAAAATCCCGGTGACCGCTTCCTGTTTTTTTATCTGAGCAGCGTCGATCAGCGTAATCACATGCTGGAGCGACAGGCGGATGTGGATCATCCCTTTCATGACGAGAACACACCGCCGAGGCTGGCCAATGCGATGCGCACGGTATACCGGGAAGTCGACGAGATGGTCGGCTGGGCGATGGAGATACTCGGTGAAGAAACGGCATTGATTGTCATGTCCGACCACGGTTTTGCGCCGTTTCGACGGCAGGCAAACCTGAACAGCTGGCTGGAACAAAACGGATACCTGGCGTTGAAAGATCCCGCGCAGCGCGACAGGTCCGAGTGGCTGACGGGCATCGACTGGACACGCACCCGGGCCTTTTCGATCGGTTTGAACTCACTGTACATCAATACGCGTGGTCGGGAGCGTGACGGCATCGTGGCGCCACAGGAGCGTGAGGCGCTGGCGCGGGAGATCGCAGCCAGGCTGCGGACCTGGAAAGATCCGAAAACGGGTGATTTCGTTGTCACCCAGCCGCTGGTTCGCGAGGATGCGTACTCCGGTTCGCACCTGGCCGATGCGCCGGATATTATTGTCGGATATGCACGAGGTTACCGCGCTTCGTGGGCGACCGGAACCGGCAAAGTGCCGGCCGTGCTGCTGGAGGACAATGACCGCGAGTGGAGCGGCGATCATTGTATCGACTCGCGAATCGTACCGGGCATATTGCTTTCAAATCAGCATCTGGTCGGCGACCGGGCCAGTCTGCGGGATTTGTCAGGAACCATACTGCGCTATTTCGGCATTGAGCCTCCGCCGGCAATGCGCAATCGCGAATTGCTTTAATGCTATAAGACAAGTCGGAGACAGCAATGCTCGGAAGCAAGAAAGTCAAAATCGATAAAGATCTGTGGGAGAAGATCAAGGTGCTCTCGGAAATAGCCGGTTACTCCTCGCCGGATGAATTTGTGATTCACGCACTGGAAAAAGAACTGGCGGAGTTCGAGGACACGGAGTCCGATGAGGAGATTCGCAAGAAACTGCAGGGTCTGGGTTACATCAGCTGAACCCGATGACGGTCTGGACCGCAATCAATACGGCCTACAACGCCGTTTTCGAAGCCTGGTTCGGCCTGCTTGCGCCGCTCGCGCCGTGGTTGCAGATTCTGCTTACCGCGTTGCCGGTCACCCTGCTGGCGTTGCTGGTATTTCGCTATGCCTCGAACCAGGACGGAATCCGGCTGGCCAAGGAACGCATCAAGGGTTACCTGCTGGAATTGTGGCTATACAAGGATGATCTGGGTGTGATGTTGCGGGCCCAGGGCCAGGTAATGCTGTATTCGCTGCGTTACCTGGGGCTGGCCCTGGTGCCGATGGCCGTGATGAGCGTGCCGCTGGCCCCGGTGATCGTACAGCTGGAATCGCAATTCGCATTCCGGAGTCTGCAACCCGGAGAGACCGCCATATTGACCGTGACGATGGACAGCGTCAAACCGGTCAGCCGGCTCGATGTCGTTTTGTCTCTGCCCGAAGGCGTGGAGCGGGATACACCGGCTCTGCGTCTCGATGAGGCCGGTCAATTGTTATGGCGGTTGCGCGTGGATTCTCCGGGGCGCCATGATCTTGCGATCACCGTTGACGGTCAACGGTTTACCCGGCGTTTGCTTGTCGGCGCCGGTGTCGGCGCCCTGTGGCCGCAGGCTTATAATGCCGCTGACTGGCGCGTACTCGGCAGCGCCGCCGAACCGCCTTTACCGGCCGGTTCCGTGGTTACCGGCACCCGGATCGATTATCCGCGCGCGCGCGGCGAATTTCTCGGGCTGTCCAGCGCCTCCTGGTTGTTGCTGCTGTTTACGCTGGTTTTGGGCCTTGTCCTGCGCGGCCTGTTCGACGTGACATTCTGAGTCGTCAGTCCGACCGGGATTCCGGGTAATTGTCGTTACGCGAAAACTCCTGTGCCTTCAGGCGAGCGAGTGTCATTTCCAGCAGCTGACGATTGAAATGGATCAGGTCTGCCAGCAGGCCAATCGTGAAGGTCATAAATCCCATCATCATCAGCGCGCTACCCACGATGAGCGATTGTATGTGGCCATCCCCCTCACCGGAGAAATAGAACCACAGAAACCGCAGGATGGGAAAAGCGCCGATCAGAAACAGCGTGCACCCGATCAGAAAAAAGACCTTGAGCGGCTGATACATGGCATACATGCGCACGATCGTCGTGACCTGTTCGCGAATGAACTGCGTCACGCTCCGGTACAGCCGTGATTTTCGCGTCACCGGGTTTGTCGCCACGGGAACCGATGCGATCGCCATGTGGCGTTTACCGGCCTGGATCACCATCTCGATCGTATAGCTGAACGGCGAGACGATATTGAGCTGAATGGCGGCCTCGCGGGAAATGGCGCGAAAGCCGCTGACCACGTCCGGAACTTCGGTGGTCGACAGCCTGCGCACGATCGAACTGCCCAGTCTTTGCAGCATCTTTTTCAGGGGAGAGAAATGCTCGATTCGGTCGGTCTGCCGGTCGCCGATCACGATCTCTGCCCTGCCTTCCAGGATGGGGCCGCAAAGTTGCGGAATGTCCCGACCGCAATACTGGTTGTCGCCGTCGGTATTGACGATGATGTCGGCGCCGAGCCGCAGGCATGCGTCGATGCCGGTTCTGAAAGTCCGGGCGAGGCCCTGGTTGCGTGTGTGGTGAATGACATGGTCGGCGCCGCACCGGCATGCGATCTCGGCGGTACGGTCCGTACTGCCATCGTCGATGATCAGGATTTCGACGCTGTCGATACCCTCAATATGCCTGGGGATATCTGCGATAACCGCCGGCAGCGTGGTTTCTTCATTGAAGCAGGGTATTTGGACGATCAGTTTCATGCAGCGTGGCCGCGATTGCGCGTCATAATATGATTGAAGGGCAACGATATACGCTGAACAGTTGGTTGGGCAAGGAAATTCCGGCCGGGTTGTGACCCGTGCACGGGGTTTTCCGGCTGTAGTCACCGGTCTGGCCGGCGGAAGAATGCCCGGTCGCGCACGCCACGTTGTATTCTATGGCACATGGTAATAAAGCACCCTGCCGGCGTGGCGACGCGCTGATGCCACGTCTTCGCGTTCTCATCGTCGCCTCCACGCTGCCGCGCTGGTCCGGGGATGCGATGCCGTCTTTCGTCCTCGATCAGGCTGTGGCATTCGCCCGGAACTACCCGGATACCGGGATAGAGATCCTGGCTCCGCACGATGCCGGGGCTGCGCGCGATGAAGTGATGCAGGGGATTCCCGTACACAGGTTCCGCTATTTCTGGCCCGCGTCGTTGCAACGTCTCGTGTATCCGGCGATATTGCCCAATATCCGCCGGCGCAGATGGCTCGCGTTGCAGGTGCCCGTGTTCATGGTTGCCGAATTCTTCGCGATCCTCATGCATGCCCGGCGTTTCCGCCCGACGGTGATCTACTCACACTGGTTCGCGCCCCAGGCGCTGGCCGGCAGCCTGGCCGCCCGGGTGCTTGGCATTCCGCATGTCTTTACGACACATTCATCCGATGTCGAGGTGCTGCAACGAATACCGTTACTGGGTCCGGCCCTCGTACGCCGGATCACCCGGTCCTGTCCGGCCTGCACGGCGGTCAGCGGACGTACGGCCGAACGCCTCAGGGCTTTTTTCAGTCCGGTTCAATGGCGCCCGATTGAAACGCGACTGCAGATCATCTCGATGGGCGTGGATGCGGCTGAACTCGCCCGCCTCGAGGTGGAAACCAGGGAATCGGCACGTCAGGCGCTCGGCTTCGGTGACCTCCCCGTGCTGCTTTTTCTGGGGCGGTTGACCGAGAAGAAGGGCTTGCCGGATCTGCTGCAGGCCGCAGCAGAATTGCGCCGTGGCAAGCATCGTTTTGCCCTGGTCATTGCCGGTGAAGGGGAATTGCGCGCCCTGCTCGAAAAGCAGGTGCACGAACTGGGTCTCGACGAACAGGTTCGATTGCCCGGCTTTGTAACCGGGGACGAAAAGCGGGCCTTTCTGAGCGCGGCGGATGTCGTCGTTGTACCGTCGATTGTTGCCGCCGGCGGGGATGTAGAGGGGCTGCCGGTATCGCTGCTGGAAGGCATGGCTGCCGGCAAGCTCTGCGTGGCGAGCGATGCGAGTGGCGCTGATGAGGTGATTGCAAATGGAGAGGATGGCTTCATTATTCCGGCGGGCGATGCGGGCGTATTGGCCGCGGCGCTCCGCAGGGCGCTGGAACTCGATACTGCGGCAGTTTCAGCCATGCGTGAACGCGCCATTGTGCGCGCGCGTGATTTCGACTGGGACCGGATTGCCGTGGCACATCATCGGCATCTCTTCGCCGGGCTGGCTCCGGGCCCCGGGTCCCGGTCCGCTCCAGGCGACAGGCCGGGTTCAGGGCGAGAGTCTTAGCAGTCGCCGCAGTCGCAGTCGCCAGGGGATGCGTTTGGCTTTCTGCATCGTATCCCAGTGACGCTCCAGCTCGATGGCTTTGACCGCGGCCATCGATTTCCCGTTCGTCTCAGCCGGGGATTCGTGTTCCTCTGCCGGCGGGCTGTCGCTGCGATGTCGCTCAAAGAAGTCATAGGGATCGTGCGTAATCCAGGCGCCTTCGCGCCGCAGAATCACCGATTGACGCGGCGGGCTGAAGGGGATATTCGAGTAGAACGAAATATTGGTTCGACCGTCGCGCTTCAGGCCGCTCTCGCAATAGCCGTTGGCGATCGATCGGTAGCGCGGAAAATAGGCGGTGACCTGTGACAGCCCGCAGGCGGCAAACAATTGACCCCATCCGGCCTTGGCGACGCACCAGTCCGTCGCGCTGATCAGTAGCGGTCGGCGGCGGGCGGGTTTGAGCAGCGGAGCGAGATCGTGGGCGTCCAGGGCAAACGGTGGATCGATGATGATCATTCCGAATTGCTCCAGATCCGGGACCGACCGGGTTACATCGGTCCTGGTATAGCGTTGCGAACCCTCGAATCGTTCGTCTGCATCGAATACCCAGACGTTGGGAAATTTCAGAAGCGACGGGGTGAAAACGGCGCCCACGCGTTCCGTGCGGGAAATCAGGTCGCCGAGCCATTCGAAAGTCTCGTCCTCGAACCAGTATTGTTCCCGACTCTGATTTTCTTCCATGTCAGATCCTGCTGCACTAAACAGCGTCGAAGTATAAATCAATCGCAGTCAATGATTTGCCGGCATTGGCGCAGTATGTAACGCAGGTACAGGGCGGTCATGATGCCGATACGCGCCCGGGTAATGATTCCTCGCTCGACCGGATGCCGGCGGTTCTCCAGGGTTTCGCGGATCAGGCCGTGCCAGCGTCCCGGCAAGCGGGCAAGTCCGTATTCCGCCGCGCCGGATTTCGACGTGATGTCACGCTCCCTGAGCGTGTAGTAGGTTCTGAGTGTGCCGAAAACGACCCAGTCCACGTCAAAGGCATGACCGAGTTTGAAAAATCTCTCTCTTGGCCGCGTCCACTGCGGCCAGTAGTCTTTGACCAGGTTCCGGCTGGTCGTGACGATATCGTCAGGCGAGGTCCGGATACCGAGCGTCGCCGGCCCCGGGCCGTACAATGCGATGCCGCGCGTCTTGACCATCCACCACAAATTGGCGGACCACTGCGGAGAATTGAAATCGAAAATGCCGCTGTCGACAAACACGCCTTCCTCGTGATACGGATCCTGGTGGTGGTACGGGTGGGGCGGCGCGGTCCCTTCATGTTGCCGGTCGCAATCGGTCTGCGGTACATAGCTGACTTCCAGTTTCCGGCGCGGCCAGGCAGTGCGCAAATCCGCATGAATCTGTCTGAGCCGCTCCAGGTCCTGCGTACCGCAGGTGCGGGTGGTGACCGTCAGAAGGTCGATATCGCTGGCCTGCTCGCAGAAAGCGTCATACGTGACCGAACCGTGCAGATACACGCCCGATATCAGGGCCGGTACTTCCGATTGCAGCCGATGCAGGTAGTCTTGCAGCAGTGGGCGTATGGATTCGGGAATGCGAGGGTCTGTGACGGTCACGGCCATTCAGGTTATCCGGAAGGCAAACATATTCACCGAAGCGATGCAATGGCGCAATAAAGTGCCTGATCTTCCGGATAATGATATTTTATCTTTGGCAAATACATGGGCGGACTGTACCAGCCTGCCGGCAGACTTGTAATTGCCGTTGCAGCTTCTTCGGTTGTCCGACGGAGTTCGGGCCATGAGGTGCGGAGCGCATATCGAATTGGACATGTTGGTTTTCATCGCGGTCAACCTGCTCATTTTCATGAGCTGGAAAATCTGTATTTCTGCTCTGCGGGGGAGCTCGCCGGGCGAGAGTATTGTTTATGCGGGATTCCTGACGGCGACCCAGATTGTATCAACGGAATTATTGCTCGGCATGGCCGGCACTCTTTCGCTGTCGTTGCTGCTGGCGCTCAATATCGGCTTGAGCGGCGGATTGCTGGCCTGGCTGCTTCTGGCCCGCCGGGCATCGGTGATTGCGCATTTTGACGGGGTCGGCAGGGTGTTTCCGTCCTCATATAAGAGTGTGCTGACGCCTGCCAACGTGACCCTGATGGTTTTGGGGATTTTCCTGACCTTCTGGTTTTGCACGGCTGCCTATTTCCTGCCTCCGCGGGGAATAGATGATCTCGTCAGTCATTTGCCGCCAATCTATCAATACGTTCAGGACCACAGGATTTCGCTGTTGCCGATCAAGCTGCGCGATTCATTTGCCATGCCGCAAAACGGCGAGTTGCTGTTCCTATGGCCGATGATTTTCTTTCATGCCGATACATTTATTGACCTCGTTCAGTACGTTGTCGCTATTTTCGGCATGTTTGTCGTTTTTGCACTGGCCAGGCGCTTTTCGGTACAGCGAAACGATGCTGTTTTTATCGGCCTTCTCTTTCTATATACGCCGCTGGTACTGGGCCAGGCCGGCAGTAACTACGTAGACCTGACCGTCGGCGTCTGTTACCTGGCGTTGCTCTATGCGGTCGTGAGGTTCTGGCAGACCGGGGCCATGTTCCATCTGATCATGGCGGGCCTGGCGACGGGATTCGGGCTGGGCATCAAATACAACATGGTCGTTGCGGTCATCGCCGTACAGCCGCTGATTATCGCTCGCCTGTGGCGCAACGCCGGCCCGGGTGGTGCGATCTGGCGCTATGGCTGCTATTTCGTATTTTCCCTGCCGCTCTGCATTTTCTGGTTCATCCGCAACTTCCTTGCAACCGGTTACCCGCTGTATCCGTACTGGCTCGATCTCCATGGCCTGCATGTCGTGAGCTGGTCCATGTTTGTCAACTTTCCCGGCAAGGTCATACCTGCAGTACGGGTTCACACGGCCCTGGAGGATTTGTTGCACGATCCCGTCGGGTTTTCCCTCAGTTACATGTTTCAGGACCCGGGTCTGGGCAGTTTTCACGGCGGATTTGGAGCCGTATTCTGGGGGCTGGGCTTCCCGGCCCTCATATTCTGCATTTATAAAGCGGCGCGGGCGGACGTGAGGCGGGACTTTTTTCCGCTCCTTTTCTGGGGACATGTTCCGCTGACTTTTTTCGTGTATTTCCTGCAGATTCACAGTCCGCGCCTGGATCTGAACCAGCGTCTGATTCTCGTTGTGATTGGATTCGGTCTGCTCGCGCTGGGAATTGCCTTGCAGAAACTGCGCGAGGCGTTTCCGAAAGCGGTGCCCGTCATTCGGTCGTTTTGTATCGCCGCTTCCATGCTGGCCGTGGTTCAGCTCGCCGGATATGTCTGGCCGTCTTTTCAGCTCAAGCAACCGGTAGCGGACTATATAAACGATACGCGCACTTCCGAATACAAGTATTTTGCACAATCGCCGTGGGAGCTGCCGCTGTTGCGCGCGGCCTGGGAACCGCTGGACTTCCTGACGCGACCGGGCAGCGGATGGTCTGTTTATACGGCAGCGCCCTGGAGCCTGTCCTGGACCGCGCCGGTCTTCGGCAGCCGTATACAGAATCGGGTCTGGAATTTCCAGCACGAGCCGGAGAATGATCCCGACGCCTTTATTTTTCACCGCATGAATGATCTCGACCTGTATTATGTCGGCAAAAGAATCACGCCCGTCAATGTGTGGTCGGATGGACGCTACGAGCTGGTCACGCAGACACAGGCTACGCAATTCTGGGTAAAAAGCAGTCTGCTGCGCGAGCCTGAAACCGGGCAGAGGCTGGTCACGTGGTATGCCAGAACATTCGGACCGGACATCGGTGCGCTCAGGCTCGTTGCTGATCGTCTGCCGGATTACGACGTCCTGCTGACGGCATCTCCATGGGGACATGGTTTGAAGTATCTGTTCCTGACCGGGACGATAAAGACGCCTGTCCATCTCGTGCCGCCCGGAAAGGTCGGGACCGAAGCGCGACAGCTCAAGACGGGAAAGATTATCACCCTCGAAAAACCGCTGGCCGGATATGAGTCAAAATTGCTGGTTCGGCTGAAAACGGCAAATGAGACCGTGGCCTTTTACGAGAACAGGGTTCGCCGGTGACTGCCCCGATCGCCCAGAATGCCGATACGCAGAGAGTGTCGCGGCTGATCGTTCCGTGGTTCGGCCTGGGCGCTTCGGCAGGCTTTCTGCTCTGGATCATCCTGAGCAGTCCGGGCGAATTACAGCAAGTGCCGGTCGGGCTTCGTCGTTATCTTTTCTTTTTATCGCTGGGGCTGGCGGCATCCGGAGTGGTCTGTGCCGTACTCTGGTTCCGCCGGGCCTGGCACGTCGCGGCGCGCCTGAACTATCTTTCCTGTATATTCTATTTCGGTTTTCTGAAGGTGCTGGGCTGGAAATTCATTCCCTGGGCCCTGGTCGCTGTGTCGGTTGCCGGGTTTTTCCGCCACGCGGATCCCTCGATCGAGAATCGGTGGTCCCTGCTGCTATTACACGCAATGGGGAGCCTGGCCGGTCTTTACATGGCGTTTCATCTGGGTGACTTTTTGCGCCCGTGGGGCGCGTTTGCGCAGGTTGCAGGGAGTTTGTGGCTGCTGATTGTCAATCTGCTTCCATTCTGATCGGGCACGGGGCTTAGCAGGGGGGTCATCATGCAGGGAAATAATCGGCTGTTTGCCATTCTCCGGTCATTGCGGCTGCACCAATGGTCGAAGAATCTGCTGCTGCTCGTTCCGGCCCTTGCGGCCCGGATCTGGATGCAGCCCGATGTCATCGTGGACCTGGTGTTTGCTTTCATCGCTTTTTCCCTGGCGGCGTCGGGCGGTTATATCGTCAACGACCTGATCGATCTCGAAGCGGATCGTCGTCATCCCGAAAAAAAGTCCCGTCCTTTTGCGTCGGGCCGGCTTCCGGTGACGCTGGGAGTCGTGATGGGTCCGGCGCTCCTGCTGGCCGGCATCGCGATGGCCGGTTTGGCCGTAAACGACCGGTTTGGCGCGGTTGTCGTGATGTATGCGCTGCTGTCGGCGGCCTATTCGCGCTGGATCAAGCGCCGCCTGTTGCTCGATGTCATGCTGCTGGCCGGTTTTTATGCGCTGCGACTGGTTGCCGGCGGTGCGGCTGTCAACGTGGAAGTCTCCTCGTGGCTGCTGGCATTTTCCATGTTCTTTTTTCTTTCCCTGGCTTTCGCCAAGCGCCTGATGGAGTTCGACTCGTCGGCAACGGAGCCTGCGGAATCGAATCCGGCGCGTCCGTATACGGCCGTGGATCGTGACGCCTTTCGCTCCATCGGCCCGACCTGCGGGCTGCTGTCGATCCTCGTGCTGGCCCTGTATATCAGTAGTGACACGGTGCGGGCGATTTACGGGCAGCCGCAGATGCTCTGGCTCGTGTGCCCCCTGCTACTGTACTGGGTATTGCGGGTCTGGTTCTTCGCGTTACGTGGCGATCTGCACCATGACCCGGTCATTTTTGCGCTACGCGACAGGGTGAGCTACATGGTGGCGGCCGCTATCCTGATCGTTTTATACCTGGCTTCGCGCTAGCGTTCCGTCGTGGCGGCCGGAATGCTCAGGTTCCTGCAGTCGGCCGATCGCCTGTTCGGCCCGTGGCTTTGTCGTCACTTGAAGCCGGCGGCAGCCAATGTAACGCCGGTCGACGATCCGGCAGGCGGTGAGCCGACAAGCCGACCCGTCATGCCGGATGAAGTTCGCCGAATCCTGGTGATCCGGCCCGGCGGTCTCGGCGATGCGGCCCTGACCTATCCGATGTTGCAGGCATTACGGCAAGGCTATCCTGACGCCCGCATCGACATTCTGGCCGAACGACGCAATGCGGGCATCTACCGGATCGCCGATATCGTCGCCGAGATTTACCGGTATGACTCGGGGGTGCTGGGCGTGCTGAGACGTTTGCGGGACAAGCGATACGATATCGTGATCGACACCGAGCAATTTCATCATTTCAGCACTGTCTTCGCCAATCTGCTCCGGCCGAAGTATCTGTGCGGTTTCGACACGCTCGGACGGAAGCGTTTTCAGACGCATTCCGTTCCCTATCGCGACGAGACTTATGAGGCCCGTTCTTTTATCGGGCTCGCCGAGGCCGTTTTGGGTTCGGAAATTGCTTTCGACCCGGATCGGCCTTTTATCGACGTCGATCCCGGGGCCCGGGCCTGGGCCGCCGAAACGATGGCGGCGGCACAGGGGCGCAAGGTTGCCGTCATCGCGCCGGTGGCGGGCGGGGCTTCCCGGCTGTGGCCGGCCGTGCGATATGCCGAAGTGGCCGCTTGGCTGATCGATCGGCAATATTATGTCGTGTTACTGGGAGGGCGCGATGGCATAGAGGCGGCACGGGAGATTGTCGATCGCAACCGTTCCGGGACCGTGCTGAATCTGGCGGGGAAAACCAGCCTGGTGCAGAGTGCGGCGGTGTTACAACGGGCCGGCCTGTCAGTCAGCGCCGATACCGGCGTTTTGCATCTGGCCTACGGAGTCGGTACGCCGACGGTATCGCTGTTCGGATCGGGGCTGCATCGCAAGTGGGGCCCGCCCGGTCGATACCACCGGATCGTTCGCAAAGGATTATCGTGCAGTCCCTGTATCCGGTTCGGCCGTTTGCCGCCGTGTCCGCACGATATCGCCTGCATGCGGGAGCTGAGTGCCCGTGATGTCATCGATGCGATCGGGGACTTGTCCGCCGGGTAAATTCCGCCCTGTTTATGTCAGAAATGGCCGATCGGCAAGACCCGCTTATATCCACGGGGCAAAATCTGCCCGCAAGGGGGGTGCTACTATTGGCGAACCATGATTTGCGGCGCAAGAGGCATTTTCAGGGATGAGTTCCGGTGAGCCCGAGACCAATAAGGTCTATGACGAACAGTACTTCAAGGAAACCTACGGCTTTGACGGGCTCAGGCGGTTCGATATTCACTGGTGGTCGATCCGCTGGTACGCCGGCATGGTCGAGCGCTGCCTGCGCGCGATGGGCGGGCGCCGCATTCTCGAGATCGGTTGCGGGCACGGTTTCATGCTGGCCCGCCTGGAACGGCAGTTTGAGACTTACGGCGTCGACATATCGTCGTATGCCATAGAGCAGGCGGCCCGGTTTGCGCCGAACTCGACCTGCCAGGTCGCAGACGTCGAAGCCGGTTTGCCGCCGCAATTCGAAACCGGCAGTTATGACCTGGTTGTCGCGAAATATGTTTTCGAGCACCTGAAAGATCCGCTCCGGGCCGTGCGAACCGCCGCGTCGATGCTCAAGCCCGGCGGCGAGCTGTTTTTCTCGGTCCCCAATACCGGATCGCTCGGTGCGCGCTGGAAAGGGGAGGCGTGGTATGCCCTGCAGGATCCGACGCACTGTTCCTTGCTGGCGCCGCAGGAGTGGCTGACGATCGCGCGCGAGGCCGGTTTGCAGGTGTACCGGGAGTCCGCCGACGGTTACTGGGATTTTCCCTATTTGCGCGGCCTGCCGGTATGGGTGCAGTTCCCGCTCTTCATCGGGCCGACTGCGCTTTCATGCCTGAGCGGACGGGCCATTCTTCCGCCGCGGTGGGGAGAAAACATACTGGTCTTTGCGCGCAAACCCCGCGTATCGGATGCCGTGCAATGAAGCGCTGGTACTGGCTGATTCCACTGTTGCTGGCCATTGGCGTATATGCGCCGGCTCCCTGGGGCGAGCTGGTCTGGGACGATCCGCTGGTGCTTCAAAAGCAGATGCTTGCGTTCAGGAGTATCGGGGATGCTTTCTTTCCACCGGCCGGGATTTTCCAGTGGTCCAACGATTATTACCGACCGGTTGTCATACTCAGTTACATGCTGGACATTGGCCTGTACGGCAATGCGAAAGTTGCGGGTCTGCACATCTCAAACGTTCTTTATCATGTGGTGACGACATTTTTTGTCTGGTCGCTGGCACGGCGTCTGTTTGCGCATCTGCCGAACGGTTCGTTCGGCGCCTTGATGGCCGCCGCCGTTTTCGCCGTACATCCGATCCATACGGAGTCGGTCAGCTGGATTACCGGGCGCAGCGACGTGCTGGCGACGCTGTTTTTCGTCCCCTGCGTGACGCTGTCGTTGCTTTGGCGTGATACCGGGGCCAGGTGGACGCTGGCGCTCGGGGCATTGCTTTATATGCTGGCGTTGCTGTCCAAGGAAGTGGCTGTGGCCGCGCTGGCCGTCGTGCCGGCGGCGATGCTGCTGGCGCCGGCCCGGGATGGTCAACGCCGGCATGCCGTCAGCACGGAGAACGCAAATGATTTGTCGGCGCGGCCACCCTTTGCGTTCCGGGAAAATATCGTCATGTGGGTGACGACGGCCGTCGTATTTCTCGGCGTCACCGGACTCTACCTGTTGTTACGTCATACCGACGGCATTGCTTATGGCGATTCATTGCATGCGCCGTGGCTGGAATATATTGCCCGGTTCGAGAAATCGGTTGCCTATTATCTCGTCAAGGTCGTCGTGCCCTGGCCGCAGTCCAATCACGTCGCTTGGGAATCGGCGCCCGGGTCGCTGGTCACCAACGCGGTGTTCCTGATCGCGATCGGTCTGGTGATATCGGGGTTTTCGTTCTGGCGGCGACATCGCGACGGTTTATTGCTGTTTGTGCTGGTATGGTTTGGCGCGACGCTCGCGCCGTCCATCGCGGTTGCCGTCCGCCATATCTCCGGGACGCCCCTGGCCGAACGTTATTTGTACCTGCCGTCTGTCGCCCTGGCTTTACTGTTGGGATTCGCCTGTTGCCAGCTTTATTTCATCAAATGGTCAAGGCTGGCCGCCTGGGTCGTGGCCGCGCTCATTGTGGCCTATTCCGTCGGCACCGTCCGGCGTGGAATTGTCTGGACCAGCAACCTGAGTTTGTGGACCGACACGACAGCCAAGGTGCCGGGCCATGGCCAGCCCTGGAGCCTGTTGGGCATCGCATATATGGAGGCGCACGACTATCCGCGGGCGCTGGACGCGTTTCGGCACGCAATCAAGGGGGAAAACAGCGCCGCCGGGCGTTCCTACGCGAAGCGCAATATGGCTGTCATCTATCACTATCAAAAGGATCTGCGTCGTGCCGAAGAGTTTTATTCCGCAGCACTGGACGAAACACCCGATAACCCCGAGGCGCTTTACGGCCTGGGCGTCATCTACATGACGCAGGCGCAAAAGATGGAAAAGGAGGGCGGCCGACGGGCCCTGATTGACAGCAAACTGGCCGGGGCGGTGATCGATTTCAAGTCGGCCCTGCGCCTGAATCCGTTCCACTCACCGGCCCGGTGGGGATTGGTGACGGTTCTGGCCCATCAGGGCGAGCGCTATGAAAGGGAGGGACTAACGGCGCAGGCCAGGGCTCATTACCGGTCTGCCCTGTCCGAAATCGAAAAATTGATGGCGCAGGATCCGGCATTTCAATCGCGTGATGATGTTCGCAGCAAACGCGCAGGACTTCGATCCGCCCTGCAACGCCTGGCCGGGTAGGGGCTGTTCACTTTATGGGGCGGTGGTCGAGGCCCGGGGCTGCTCTGCTTCGGTGCTGCTGTCTGTCGTATGCCTCGCCATGTAGCGCAGGAAAGCCAGTCCGAGCAAACCCAGCACAATCAGCACAATGGCTTCCACTGCCCGGTCGATCAGGGCTGCTGACATGCTGACGCGCATATCCACGTCCAGGCTGGCATTCAATCCGCCCAATTGCCCGCCGATCCCGATCAGCCATTCGCGCAACCCGATACCGTTGGCCGGTCCGGCCATGATCGAGACCATGTGGATGATGGCAGCCATCCATGCATCGGCCAGGTCTATGGGCCGATCCAGGATGCGAAAGACCAGCCACCATCGAATCGCCGTGACGTATAGCCCGAGTAATTGAGCGACGAAGCAGGGGACCAGGTAGGCGAAGACCCGGCCCGTGGATTCCCGCAGGTTCCGGGTGACCGGCATTTCAGACGGTATCAGGATGCGCATGATCGGCGCGGCAATACCGGCCAGGATAACGAGTCCGATCAGTGCCGTTACCCACCAGGTCATGTCAAAACTGCCGCGCCAGACGGTGATCAGGATCGTCAGCAGACAGGTTGCGCCGAAGACACCGGCGATGACCGCATGGGTCAGGGCCGCTGCCTTATAGCCGACGCCGTGGAAAATTTTCAGATAGGTAATGCGCCCGATCAGGCCTGCCTTGAAGGGCGTGTAATTTAACAGACCGCCGCCGGCAGCAAGCGCCTCCATGCTGGCCAGGCTCAGCGGGCGCCCGCTGACGAAGGGCCGGGTGATCAGCCAGAACAGGATCCCGGGGACGATCACCGCCGAAAAGATGACCGCGGCAAAGAGCCCGGCGGTCAGCCCGGGTTTTGCCCGCAGCAGAAACCACCAGTCCTCCATGCGCTGCCCCTGCATCGCATACCACAGAGAGGCGGCGAGTAAACCGATGGCAATCAAATAGCCGCCGATCTGCATGGTTCTACGCGTGAAACGGGGGCGTTTGTCAGTCAGCATCGATTTATCGAGTCCAGTGTGGCGAATGTACCGAAATGCTAACCCTGTAGCGATGCGGGCGAAAGGCCGGGGGTCACACACTCGACCACTGGAACGCGGTGCATCGCCGGCCCGGTTACGGGGCAGCGGTTCGGCATTTTCACTGTCATGCACGGATGCAGGGAGCGCCATCGAGTACAATAGGGCTGTCCGGGAAAAAAAGGTTCAGGGGAAATTGTCACAACTCATCGGTTATTCACCTGCTCTGCGCTGGATATCGATTTTCCTGCTGGCATTCGCCAGTCACATTGCCGATGCCGAAAAGCTGACGATCGGGCGGATGTTTTCCGCGCCGAACCTCTCCGGTACGAGCCTGCGTTCACCGCGAATCTCTCCGGACGGCCGGCTGGTCACCTACCTGCGTGGCAAGTCCACGGCCAAAGGTCAGCTCGACCTGTGGGCGTATGACATCGCGAGCGGCAGGCATCGCATGCTGGTGGATTCGACGAGCCTGGCGACGGCAAAACGGGAAATGTCCGCCCAGGAAGTACAGCGGCGCGAACGCCAGCGCAGTTCGGCATTCGGGGGAATTGTCCGGTATTACTTTGGCGCGGATTCGCGGCATTTGCTGGTACCGCTTGGCGGGGATCTGTACGTCTATGATTTGCGTGCCCGACCGGCCGATGCGGTACGCAGGATTACCAATACACCGGCTTACGAGACGGATGCGCGCTTTTCGCCGGGCGGACGTTATGTGAGTTTCATACGCGATAAAAACCTCGTGATCTACGATCTGCGGACCGGCGAAGAAACGGCGGTGACGACAGGCGGGCGCGGAACGGTGAGTTTCGGGATGGCCGAGTTTATCGCCCAGGAGGAAATGGGGCGCCGCACCGGATATTGGTGGTCGCCTGACGACCGGCGTATTGCATACACGCGGGTCGATGAATCCCCGGTCACCCGGGTCGAGCGTTTCGAGATTTCGGCAGATGCCGTGACGGTCGTAAAGCAGCGCTATCCGGCTGCAGGCACGCCGAATGCACGCGTGCAACTGTTCGCCGTCAAGTTGGGGAATTCTGAATCGACGGTCGAAATCGATCTGGGCAAGAACCCGGATTTTTATCTCGCGCGCGTGGACTGGTTTCCCGATGGCCGGACGCTTGCGGTCCAGAAACAGAGCCGGGACCAGAAAACCCTGACGCTGCTGGCGGCCGATGCCCGAAGCGGTTCGACGCATGTCCTGTTGCAGGAACATGCCGCAGCCTGGGTGGATCTGCACGACGAACTGACCTTCCTCGAGAAATCGCCGCAATTTATCTGGGCATCGAGCCGCAGCGGTTTTCGGCATTTATATCTGTACGATAATGACGGGCGTCTGGTGCGCCCGCTGACCGGCGGGGAGTGGAGTGTGATCGGCAACGGTTTCACGCCGGAGGTCAAGGGCGTGGATGAGCAGCGCCGATCGGTCTATTTCATGGCCAACGCCGATACGCCGCTGGAGCGGCATCTGTATTCGGTTTCACTGGACGGGTCCGGTCCGCGTCGGCTGACCGCTATCGGCGGATGGCATTCGGTCACGCTGTCGGCGGATACTCGGGTGTTCCTCGACCGGTTCTCGACCCCGGACCAGCCGCCGTCGGTCACGCTGCGCTCGATCTCGGGCGAGCCACTGAACGTGCTGGTCGCTAACGATCTGAATAAAGATCATCCCTATGCGCGGTATCTCGACGAACATCTGCCGACCGAGTTCGGCACTTTGAAAGCGAGTGACGGCCAGACCCTTTATTATCAGCTGATCAAACCGCGCGAGCGGATTCCCGGACGACAATATCCGGTTATCGTTGACGTGTACGGCGGGCCGGGGTCACAAAAAGTGCGTCGTGCCTGGGGCAGTTCGACACGCAGTAATACCGGTTTTTTCCGTCAGTTTCTTGCCCAGCACGGGTATGTTGTCTTTACCCTGGATAACCGGGGCACCGGCTTTCGCGGCGTCGAGTTCGAAACCGCCCTGTATCGAAAGATGGGTACGGTAGAGGTCGAAGACCAGGTTGCCGGGGGAAAGTTACTGCGTTCTCTGCCGTTTGTGGATCCTCGGCGTATCGGTATATTCGGCTGGAGTTACGGCGGCTTCATGGCCCTGATGTGCGAGATGCAGGCACCCGATGTGTTTGCCGCCGCGGTAGCCGGTGCGCCGGTCATCGACTGGCGGCTGTATGATACCCATTACACCGAACGTTACATGGACACGCCGCAGAATAATCCGGCCGGCTATGCCGCAAGCAACGTGCTGAATCATGCGAACGGACTGCGCGGCGAGTTGCTCGTCATGCACGGCATGGCCGACGACAACGTGCTGTTTACCAACAGCACCTCGCTGTTCAAACGTCTGCAGGATCTGGACAAACCGTTTCAGGTCATGGTCTATCCGGGCAGCAAGCACGGTGTGCTGCATTCTCCGAAAACGGGTCCGCATGCCTATGCAATGATCAAGCGTTTTTTCGACCAGGCCCTGGATAATCCGTAAGTATATTTGCTTTATACGGTCAGGCTATTCATTCACATTGAAACCGGCCCGGTAACGTTATTAAATACGGATCGGCAGCTTCAGGCTCATTCATATTTGTCAGCTTGCTGTGTCAGGATTTCTCGATACCGGAGGGCTTGATGGAAAAAACAGGGTTTCCGGATTCAATGGGAGGGCGGCCCGAAAGTCGGGCCGGCATTCAAAAGTTATTCGACCAGGGGCAGTATTCGGCTGCCGCAAAAGAGCTGGCCGCAGCGCTGCGCGAGAAACCGGATGATCCGGAACTGCTGTTAATCAGCGCCAAGCTGGATTATGTCAGCCGGCGGTTTGATGCGGCCCTGCACACATTGAACCGGGTAGCGAAGGCGCGGCCCGATTCCGTCGATGCGCACCATTTGCTGGGTGTTTTGCTCTCCCAGGCAGGGCAACATGCCGCGGCCGTGCAGGCGCTGGAACGGGCTTATCGGTTGTCTCCGGATGACCCCCAGATTTGCTCGAATCTGGGGGGGCTGATCGTGCGGCAGGACAATTTCAATGATGCCGAACCCCTGTTGGTGAAGGCGCGGAATCTCGATCCGGCCAGTGCGGATATTCGGAAAAATCTAGGTGTTCTCTGTCGGGAACAGCTCCGCCACGAGGAAGCAGTCCAGGAGTACCGTCAGGCAGTGGCATTGAGACCTGACCGAATGGATCTCAGGTTTGGTCTGGTAAAAGCCCTGGGTCTTTGTCCGCATACGGATCCGCACGAAGATTTTGAAGTATTTCGGGCTTCGAGCGAAATTATCGAGAAAAATGCCGTACGCCTTTTTGATACTTATGCAAAGGCAAGCAACTGCATTCGAATCGGTTACCTGGGTTCGACGTTGCGCAAGCACTCTGTGGCATATTTTCTGCTGCCAATACTTGAAAAGCATTCCGACCGGTTCGAGATCTTCTGCTATCACATCGGTGAACTGGAAGATTCGATGACGCAGCGTATCTCCGGGAAATCGGATCACTATCGGCATCTGTCCGGCCAAAGCGCGGAGTCGATTGCCCGGCAAATCCATCGGGACGGCATTGATATCCTCTTCGATCTTGAGGGCTACTCCGAACTGCTGTTAACCCTGAGAGTCCTTGCCCATTCTCCGGCGCCTGTGCAGGTTTCGTATCTCGGATTGCCGAATACGACCGGGCTCGCGAGAATCGGCTATCGCATTGTTGACTGTTTCACGGATCCGCCGGGAGGGATCGCAGACAGCCTCTATACGGAAAAACTGATTCGCATGTCGAAAAGCTTCGCCGTCTACTCGGCGCCGGTCGAAGCGCCCGATGTCAAGGCAACTCCGGCCCTTCGCAACGGCTTCATCACATTTGGCTCATTCAACATACCGAGCAAAATGCATCAGGATGTAATAAAAGCGTGGGCGCGTGTTCTGCAGGCGGTTCCCGGGTCCAGATTGTTGCTCAAGAGCTGGATGTTTGAAAAGAAATCGATGGTTGATAATATCGTTGCGGGTTTCGCAGCCCGGGGAGTGACGCCCGAGCGTCTGATACTGGTCGGTTTCGTCGAGAGTACTGTCGATCATCTGAATTATTATCATGAAGTGGACATTGCGCTTGATCCGTTCCCTTTTAATGGCATGACCACATCCTGCGAGGCGCTGTGGATGGGCGTGCCGATTGTGACTCTCGCCGGAGAAAAGCACCTGTCCAGGGTGGGAGTCAGTCATCTGACCAATATCGGATATCCCGGCTGGATTGCCGGCAATCATGATCAATACGTCGCGATTGCAGCAGAATTGGCCTCGGACCCGGACAGGCTGAACGCTATAAGGACAGGGCTTCGAAAAAAAATGTCCGATTCGCCGCTGATGGACAATGAATCGTTTACGGCAGAGCTCGAGCAGAAACTGATGGAAATCTGGCGCGAGAGGCAGGCATGCCCGCCTTCGTCGTGAGGCGGCGATTCCTCCAGGTCCGGCAAGCCGTAAAATTTTCCTGCCAGGTATTCTCCATACCCGGCGGGAATACCTGCGCGAAAGAGCCGGTCGATCGGGCAGTCCGGCTTCGGCGTGTAAGAGGGGACTATCGATGAGACAGAAAATTCTTGTACCGGTTGCTTTTCTGGCGTTGCTGGTGTGCGTGATGGAAGCTCCTGTCGCGGGCGCCTCGGATGAGGTGCGGTCGCCGGCGATTATAGAGCGCGAACTGTCGGCGCTCAGTCAGAAACTGGATCGACTGGGTAAAGATGCGATCTGGGAACGCCGCCATCTGATCAAGCGGATCGATGATTTGCGTATCGAGCAGGCCACTGCAGGCGTACTCGATTATGCCAAGCTGGCCTACCGGAGCAGTGACGGACTGTCGATCCCGGCCTATCTGTTCAGGCCGCTTGAGCCGGTGCCCGGGACGGTTCCGGCCGTTATCTATGTGCATGGCAGCCAGCACGGCCGATTTCGCTCTCGTTCGTTGAAGCATGTCCGGGCACTGGTGCAAAAAGGTTATATTGTCCTTGCGCCCGACTACCGGGGCAGTTCGGGGTATTCGCGGGAATATTATGAGGCCGCGGATTATGGCGGTCGGGAGATCGATGACATGCTTGCCGCCCGGGACTTTCTGGCCGGCATGCCGCAGGTCGATGCCCGGCGAATCGCAATCCTCGGCCTGAGTCATGGCGGTTATAACACGTTGATGGCGTTGATACGTGCACCGGAGAAATTTTCTGCCGGCGTGGATTTTTTCGGGCCGACGGATCTGGTCTGGAGATTGACGGCGCCACCCGGCGAGAACCCGAATACCGAACCGGGTGACCGGGAAACATTTGCGCGCATGGTCGGGAAAAGCATCGACGAAGCGCCGGAACTCTACCGTGCGCGCTCGCCGCGCTATCTCGCCGGAAAAATTCGTCAACCGTTGCTGATTCTGCACGGTGACGAGGATACGGTTGTTTTACTGCAGGAGTCGAAGTGGTTGGCCGCAGCCCTGAGGGAAGCAGGCAATCGAAATTTTGCCTTTCATGTCATCAGGGGGGCAAAGCACGGGTACCCGGTACCGGTATGGGAAGAAGGCTGGCGGCTGGCATTTGACTTTCTGGATCAGGTCTTTACGTCAGGGTTTATGCCGGGCGAGTCGGCCGAGTAGCACAATGCCCGGCACGGGCCAGGCATTTGAGTTTCCAGTGCTGTCTTTCGGGGCTTGTCAGGTACCGGGTGCGAGCGGCCGTTTCTGTCGGCGTGCAGCCACGGGCATTAAGACAAGCGACATCGAGGCGAGGCCCAGCAGCATCAGCAGCAGGGTGCCCGGCTCGGGCAATGACTTGGCGGTGCCGTAAAGATCCATGCCCCACCGTTCTTGTTGTGTGCAGCCAGCAGTATAACAGCCGCCGTCTTCCTCCAGGTAGGCGGTGGTATTCTGACCCCAGAGCAACAGATGATTCTCGTCAATCTGGTTGATCATGCCGTTGATTTCTTCGAAATAGAATGTCCCGGCCCCGGCCAGATCCAGGTACCATAACGGTTCCATGTTTGCGCTGTAATAGGCCCCTCCCAGGCTGCCGCCGGTAATCATCGTGCTGTTCAGCATGCCGGTAATATTGGAAAGAACCGTACCGTCCCAATCGCCGCCGAGCATCCCGGTGACCGAGATCTTTATGCCGTTAGGTCCGGGTGACATATACAGCGTGTCATTAAAACCGTCGTGGTTCAGGTCCAGATCGCTGGGCGCAGGATGGCCCCCCGCACTGTGCAGCCAGCTCGCCGAGTACCCGTCGGTCGAATACGGCCCGATCTGATATCCGAGTGAAACGGCCCAGAGCGATGTCGGCGCCAGGGTAAATAAGCCGATTAAGCCCGCGATGATTCCCTTCTTCATATTATTTTCCATAACCTGATACATATTGTTGTTACTGAGTAATGGATTAGGGTGCAATTTGCATGCCAAGTTCTTGCGCCCCTGGATTTCAAGGCCTCGGGATACTCGCCCGGCCGAACGTCTGGATGCCTGTCAATTATCTCGACACAACAGATATGCGCCGGAACGGTTTTATGTTTTGTGCGTGGAATGACAGTTGTGAACTGCATCACAGAAATTTTTCCGAACGGAATCTTATGTCATGAAAGAGCACGAAATCGGGCTGCATTGTTTCACGGCCGAAGTGTCAATATATCCGTCAAATGAAGTCCCGGTATCCCGGCGGAATTTCGGGGAAGATGTATCGAGATGTCGTTGCCGGAGCCGGCCGGTCATGCCGCGGCGATGATGCGGGTTAATGATGGAAAAGAGATGTCCACCGGCTTCGTGCAGGCTTCGGCGAAATTTCGCCTGAGCCCAGTTGCAGATATTTCAGGCCGATGTCTGTCCGGCTTTTCTCATCCGCTGCCCGGAAACAGGCAAAGGCCAGGTCGGGACTTTTGTACAGATAGCTCAGGATACCCATTTTCACCAGCTTGTTAGCCGGAAGATCCGACAGGCGCAGGATGTCCCTGATAAACATGGCGTCCGTCCAGATATGTTGCGATGCGCTGTTGCGATCGTTATTCATCACGATGGGCCGCAGGGCGCGGCCGCCCATCCCCAGAAATTTGTGGAACATGAAGCCCTTTTCCATCAGGAATTTGCAAACATCGCCAAACAGCGGCTGATCGATATAGTGAGGAATGAATTCGACCTCACTGACAATAACTGCAACATCGTTCAGGGTATTGACCCCCCCCTGGAATACCTCGAGCTCGGCGCCCTGGATATCGATCTTGATGAAGTCTACATCTTTGATGCCATGTTCCGAGTCAAAGTTGTCCAGGCTTTCGGTTTCAATAGAAACCACGTTCTCGAGATGGGCGGACTCCATATTGTAATAACGGTCCAGGAGTCTTTCGTTGGGCCTGTAAAGCGAACTGCACATCGGGTGCGTGGTTTGAAAAAAAGGCCGGGTTTCATGTGTGCGGCCAAGCGCAACCGGATAGAATTCTTGTCCGGACGGGGCTTTTTTATTCAGATCCCGGCATAATTCCGGATCGACTTCGAAAGCGATAATTCGCGATCCGGGGAAAATATCGATAAGCCGGTGAAACGGTTCCTCCTGTTCATCGAGAGGCAGCGCCCCGATCTCCAGAATCGTGAATGAGAGCTGCGGCAATGACTCACGAATCAGGTTAGCCAGAGCCTTGAGGAGCTCATCCTGTTTCGTTTCCTGTGCCATTGACGCCTGTTCCTTTCTGCCTCTCCCTGGCAAAAGCGAAAAAGGGCGACCCGGCAGTGGGGTATCAAGCCGCCTGAAAATGGTATCCGGCCTGAACCCTGCGCATTCCCTGTCGCCGTCCCGATATTGGCAGAATCGGACACTGCCGGGAAATAGTCAAGACCGTTGCCGGGCCTGTCACCGGATTATTCCAGTGTATTTTTATAGATAACCCCGTCTTTCATGATGAGCCGGATATTTTTTTCATAATCCTCCAGTAACCTGACATCCTCCAGCGGGTTGCCGTCGACAACCAGGAGATCGGCATATGCGCCTTCCTCGATCACGCCGAGCGGCCCTTCCTGATAGGGATTGCGCGGGCCGGTCAGCGCCAGTAACCGGGCATTGAAGCTGGTCGCCTGCTTGAGAATTTCGAGCGACGTGAACCACCGGAGCCGATAGCCGAATTCGAGTACGGCGCCCCGATAGGCGCGCAGGGAACCGAAAGCATCGGTGCCGAACGCCACGGGGATACCCAGCTTGCGGGCCGTCGACATCAGGTGATCCGTGCCTTCCATGACCTGACCCGCCTTTGCGGCTCTGCCGGACCGGGTCCCGGACCGGCCCGGCTTGATAAATTGTCGCACGAAACCGAATGACTGCGACGACAGGAAAGCGCCCTTGGCCTTGAGTAACTTCAGTGTCTTGTCGGACATCAGGTGGCCGTGCTCGATGACCTTGACGCCGGCCTCCAGGGCATCGCGTACTGCTTCGTCGGTATAGGCGTGCACGGCGACATACGTGTGCCATTGTTCGGCTGCCTCGACGGCGGCGCGCAACTCGGCGACGCTGTATTGATTCGTATCGATCGGATCGTATTGCGATGAAATGCCGCCGCCGGCCATGACTTTAATGGCCGTCGCACCGTGACGCAGTGATTCACGCACGGCACGGGTGACTTCGTCCGGTCCGTCGGCAATCAGGGCGTAACGTTGTTGGATGGCGTCCGCGTTGCCGCCGCCCATGTTCGGATGCGGGTCGTTCAGTTCGCGAAAATCACCGTGTCCGCTGGTCTGCGTGATATACATTGCAGAGGTATAAATGCGCGGGCCGGGTACCACGCCCTCATCGATGGCTTTGGCCAGTCCCTGCGACGGTCCGCCGATGTCGCGTACGGTCGTCCACCCATGCATGAGCGTAATCTGTGCCGCCTTCACCGACAGGGCGGCCACATAGCCCGGATCTTCCGTGTAGAGTTTTTCCGGTGACACCGGCAGCGCGAGATGGGTATGGGCATCGATGATGCCGGGCATCAGGATGCGGCCCTGGCCGTCGATAACGGTGGCGCTCGTTTCCGGCGGGGGCGTGTCGCCGATGGATTTAATCAGGTTGCCCTCGATCAGGACGTATCGGCCGGTCGTGGCATGATCGTCGGTTCCGTTCCAGACGCTGACATTGCGGATCAGGATGAGGGAGGGTGCTGCGGCATGATCGGCCGCAACTGCCGGGCTGCCCGGGATCCACAGTGATGCGAGCAGACAAAAGAAACCCGATCGGACAAATATGTTCATGCTGTAAGCTCCCCGTAGAAATTATTTTCCATTGACTCGAACGGGATTGTATTTGATTTTGGCGGGTGGAAAAGAACTGCGACACGCCCGTGGCCCCTCTCCCTGGTCTGACTTCATGGTTCCACCCCTGTGTCGACCCCAAACATCACCCCGAAAGACAAAATGAGTCACCACGCCCTTGCTCTCACTCAAATACCCGCCCAGGCCCACATTGGCAGATTTTGAACAATTCTCTCAGCCGGATTACCGGGCAGCGGGTTTCGACTGCGCCCGCATAAAATGGGATAGACTGATCCAATGGAAAATTTCAGCAACAAGACCGTCATTATTACCGGGGGCTCGGAAGGCGTCGGCGCCGCCACGGCCCGCAAGTTCGCCGATGCCGGGGCAAAATTATTGCTGGTTGCGCGCGGCAGGAATAATCTGGAGAAGATTGCAGCAGAACTGCGTCATCAGACACAGGTTCTTATTACGGCAATGGATGTCACCGATGAACGGGCCTGCGCCGCTCTTTTCGATCAGGCCGAATCGGAGTTCGGCGCGGTTCACGTACTGATCAACAATGCCGGGTACCACGAGCGCGGGTACGTGGAAACTGTCGCCACTGAAGACCTCGGTCGCATGATAGACGTGAATCTGAAAGCGCCGATCCTGCTTTGTCGTCTTGCCATTCCCCGTATGCGAACAGTCGAGGGGGGTGCGGCCATCGTCAATGTCGCGTCGCTCGCCGGCCGGGTGCCGGTCAGGGGTGCGGCGACATACTCGGCAAGCAAGTTCGGTCTGCGCGCATTCACCTTTGCCCTGGGCGAAGAACTGCGCGGCACGGGCATAAAGCTGGCTGTCGTTTCCCCTGGTCCGATCGACACCGGTTTTATCATGTCGAATATCGATTCGGTGGAAGATATCGTCTTTTCGCAGCCGATGAGCACATCGGAAGAAGTGGCGGACGAGATCCTGAAACTGTGTCTGAATGATCGCCGGGAACGTTCCATGCCGCCGGTCAGCGGTATGCTGGCCACCCTGTCATATCTGTTTCCGGCCCTCGGCAGAAAACTGCAACCCGTGCTGGATCGCCGGGGGCGCCGGGCCAAGCGTCGCTGGCGGGAAAAAATGGCGATGCACGCGGGTGACGAGACCGCAAAACGATAACGCGTTATTGAATCCCGGGCTGCCGGCCGGTTCACTCCCCGTCCGCCTGCATCACCGCAGATCAGGCCGTGCTGTAGCCGAATTTATCGATAAACGGTTGCACGATCTCGATATGGGGCTCCAGAAATGTTGCATAATTTTTCCAGCGAAAACGCGATGAACGATATATAGGCCGGGTGATCTGGTTTCTTGACGGCGTTGCCAGCAGTTTTTTCTTGTTGAGTTCGTGAAATCGCCTGTAGTTCTCGTCCGGCACGATATCCAGAAACGTGAAAACGCGGTTTGCCGTTGCATCGAAGTTCTCGACAAGATCTTCATATCGTACGGTCAGCAGGTTCAGTTCACAGGTGTTCTGAAAATGCTCGAATGTGTTCATTACGTCTCGATAGCGCCTGAAAGTCGTTTCCAGATTTGTAAAGTGAATCATTTCGTCATTCAGCTGGAATCCCTGCTGAAAACAACTCAGGCAGACGTCGAGAGGGTGTCGCAGGGAGAGAATAAACCGGGCATCGGGGAACAGTACCCGGATAAACGGTATGTGCAGGATATTGAGCGGGAGTTTGTCGATCAGCAACCCGAACGTGCTTCCCGGCTCGAGGTATTGTGCATTGTGCGAGAAGTAGACCTCCCTGAGCCGGTCTGCTTCGGACTTCGTCAATAGCGGCAGGTCTTCGGGATATTTGCGGCCCGCAGCCGTCATCGCGCCCTTGGCCGCCATCATGCCTGCGACTTCACTCAGGGTTGCGATCCGCTTCTGTGTGTCCAGAATCGTATCCAGAAGCGTGGTGCCGGAGCGCGGAAATCCCACCATGAATGTCGGTACATAGGGGGATGATTCCGGTACGTCATACTTCGGCAGGTTGGCGAGATCTGTTCCGGTGTATGCCGCGGTCATCCCCGGAGTGAGTGGCGCCGACCAGGACTGCCGGGCCGTCTCGTTCATCGCCACGAAGCATTCATGGGCTTCGGCATATCGCCCGAGTGCGTCGAGAGAACGTCCGCGCAGATAGAAGACAGACTGATTCAGGAGTGCATCCGGTTGCTGTGATACCGTCACTTCGCCCGCCAGGATTGCGAGCACCCGCTCGTACTTCCCCGCTCCATAGAATATCTGGGCCTGGATTTTTCTGAGCACCGGATCCGGTCGATGCCCGGAAAAAATATCGTCCATGAGCGCCTGGGCCTGTTCGTACCGGCTGTAATTGATCAGTATCTCCAGCAACCAGCGCGCGTCGGCCTCGTCCATGTTCCGGTAGCCTGCGAACGCTTCTTCCAGGTAATGCGCACCCTGCTGTTCCTGGTTGAAGTGGAAGCAGGAGCCGGCCAGCCACAGGAGGGCTTTGGTTCTGAGTGCCGGTACTTTCAGCAGGGATTTTGCATGCCGTGCAACGGCTTGATGGTTTTTCAGCCGGAAGTACAGGGCACAAAGATTCCGCCTGCTGATTACCGTGGCCGGATGCGAACCGAGTGCCACTGACCGTTCCAGGAAGCCAATTGCCCGTTCGATATCCGCCTGGGGCACCTCGCGTGCGGCGCACAGCAAATCGGCCGCCTTGTTCAGTATGCGGGCCTTGTCTTCGGGGGCGCTCGTCCTCGATTCGGCAATCTCCAGGGCCGCGACTGCCGGCATGATTTTATGCTGTGCCTCCAGCGCATGGCTGTAGAGGAGGAGGCCCTGCAGGCTTTGTGTGGCCGGTGCCGCATTAATTTTTTCCAGTATGGCTTCCGCCCGGCGATAATCTCCCTGCCGGATAGCGGCCTGTGCGGTTTCGACGGCTTTATCGGTTGACGACATTGTGAATGACGAATCCATGTGTTTCGCGTGAAGCAATCGATGCACGCCATGGCTAAACTGGCTTCCCTGTTCCGGGTAGACGTAGAATAGCGTCTGTGCGGTCAGTCGAACTGCGTCATACATTAACGAACGCGGGGATTGCAGAATGCCGAATCGGAAACCGAGTCGCAACATCATTTGTTCGTTTTGCATGCCGGCTTCGAGCTGATCGAAGAGGTGCCGTTCTCGAAAAAGGACTACATTTTAAAATTCCGAAAAAGGCAGTAAGCCGATTTGCCGGTGTTCGTCCGCAAGCGGTGGACAAACCGGGCCTGACCGATCGCGGTCAGCGGTAATCAGGCAGGTGCAGATGAGACCGCACCGTCGTTTTAGCCGGTCCGGGTGCCGGCAGCGGGCCGGCCGAGCCGGAGGAGGCCGGATTCGAGGTCGGCGAGCAGTTCGTCGGCGTCTTCGAGCCCGGCATACAGCCGCAGCATCGGCCCGTGTCCGGCAAAGACCCCGGTGGTCCGCTCGTGCTGCTGGTGGCCGCCGATCAGCAGCGATTCATAACCGCCCCAGCTGAAGCCCATGCCGAATAACTGCATGCCGTTCAGCATGGCAGACACGGACTGCTGATCGTATCCGGCACGCAGGACAATACCCATCAGGCTGCTGCCGCCGATGAAATCACGTTGCCAGAGATCGTGACCGGGCGCACCGGGCAGGGGCGGAAACAGTACTTCGGCAACTTCCGGGCGCCGGCGCAGCCACCCGGCAATTTTCAATGCGCTGGCAAATTGACGTTCCAGCCGAACCGACAGCGTCCGCAGGCCGCGCAGACCCAGGTAAATTTCTTCCGACCCCGCGTTGACGCCCTGTTGCACGGCGGTTCGCTTGATGGCGGGAAAGTCCGCCTCGCTGCACGCGACAATGCCGAGCATCGCGTCGGCATGACCGACAATATACTTGGTGGCAGCCTGCACGACGATATCGATGCCGTGGTCCAGCGGACGCAGGTTCAGCGGCGTTGCCCACGTGTTATCCAGTATCGTGACAATACGGTGACCCAGTTCCGCCGAGCGTTTTTTCACGGCCGCCACGATCGAGGCAAGGTCCTGAACCTCGAACGTCATCGAACTGGGTGACTCCAGATAGACGACGCGCGTATTCGGGCGGATCAGTGCCGCAATTTCGTCGCCGGTATCCGGTGAATACGTTTCGGTTTCGACGCCGAATTTACCCAGGTACGAACGGCAAAAGGAAATACAGGGGTCATAGGCGCCTGCGGTGACCAGGATATGATCGCCGGCCGAGACAAAGGCGCTGAGAGAAATATTGATTGCGGACATGCCGCAGGATACGGCGATGGCGCGCTCGGCGCCCTCCAGTTCCGCATAGGCGTCTTCGAGCGCCAGAGAGCCCGGCGTGCCCAGTCTGCCGTAACGGAATTCCCGGAAACTCGTGTCCCAGGCTTTCAAAATACCGGTGGTGTCGAACAACACCGTCGAGGCGCGAAACGGCGGCACGTTGACGGCGCCCTGCGATACGCGGGTATCGCGGCCGGCGTGTGTGAGAGTGGTGTCGACCTGTCGCTGTTTTTTCACTGTCTGGCGGCCTCGTTGTGTTCCCGTTATTGTACAAACCCGATGTGATCGTTAAAGGGTGGTTTGCAGCCACTCCAGGATCATTTGCATGACCCGGGGCCGGTCATCGAATATGCCGACGCCGTGCCGGCTGGAGTTCGTCACGATTTCCAGTCGGCGCGGTTCTGCAGTCCGGTCGAACAGTTCTTTGGCCCAGGCTGCACGCCGGCCGTTCTGATCGCCGTCCGCGGCAATATAAAAGACCGATCTCAGGGCCAGATCGGTTTTGCCCGCCAGGTTGTAGACGGCCGCGGTTTTTCCGGATATTGCTACCGCGGTTTTGACAGCCATTTCGGAACTGGCCATGGCGGCGAGATTGGCGCCGATCGAAGCGCCGACCACGGCAATCCGCTGCGCATCCACGCCGGGCAGCGCCGTTAAAAAATGCATTGCGGCCTGCAGGTCGAGCGGCGCCTGGGCCGGATCGTTAAAGAGCTTGCGCAGGCTGTCGACCGGGTCGGATTCGCCATGGCCGCGCACATCGTAGGCCAGCACGTAATAGCCCTGATCGAGCAGTTTCGGGACCAGGACGTCCCATTCACGGCGATTCGAACCGCCCTGGTGAATCAGGATGACCGCCGCCGCCGGGTTGCCTGTTTCATCCGGTGTGTTCAGCGTTGCCCGGATGTTGACATGGTCTGCCGTCGTCAGCGTAATGTCGCGCGTGCCGGCTGTTGCGAGCCCGCAGCAGCAAAAACAGGCGACCAGGAGCAGTATTTTTCGCATGATTGACGGGTCCTTGTTATTGCATGCCGCAGGAACGGGGGCAGGGCAGCTTTGACAGGCCATCCGTCCCGGTCAGGTTTCTAACAATAGCTTTAGCGCCTGGCCGTCGTCCATAGCGCAGCGAAGGCGGCGGCATAGATCAGCACAATCGAAGAGCCCAGTACCTCCGGCCAGTCCGCGACGGCCGTATTCAGCAATGCGGGCAGGATCGTCACCGGGACGTGCCAGGCGACAATCGCAGAACCCAGTGCGGTGGCGATCAGCAGGATGACATTTTTCAGCCACGCAGGCAGCGTTCTGGAGGCAGGTAACCGGGTCATGACCGCAGCCACGAACGCCTCATCCGCGATGACCGGCTCGGTCCGGCGCAGGCGTGCGGCGACTGTATCGGGGCCTGGTCTGTTTTTCTTTATGTCTGCCATGCCGCCAGGTATTCCTGCAGCTTTGTCCGGCCGCGCTGAATGTGGCTCTTCACGGTACCGAGCGGGCAGTCCATGATCCGTGCGATATCACGTTGCGTGAACTCGCGCTGCAAGTGCAGATGAAGCACCATGCGTTGCTCCGGACCGAAATTCATAAGCGCTTTGGCAAAATCCATATGCAAATTATCGCGTTCCTGCGTAGTGTAACCCGGTTCCGGCACCGCTTGTATGTTGCCGGGCCGTTCCGGTCCGGCTTTGCGGCAATCGTCGGCGAAGCAGCGCCAGGCAATTCGGTACAGCCAGGTAAAAAAGTGCGCATCGCTGTGAAACTGGCGCAGGTGACGGTAGGCCTTGATAAACGTTTCCTGCGCCAGGTCATCCGCCCGCGCCGCATCATACCCGGTGAGCTGGCGCAGCGAATAACGCAGTCGTGACTGATACCGCCGAACGAGTGCCGCGAAAGCCTGCCGGTCGTCATTCCTGAGTACCTGCCCGATCAGCGCCCGGTCGTCCAGCGGCATGTGCCATCATTCCTCCGGATCGGGTTCCGGCTTCTCGAGTTTCCATATCAGCAATTGTGCAATACCGATAAACAGCGGGATCAGGCCCAGGTACGCCGCTTCCGGGCTGCCGATCAGCCAGAAACACAGGAAAACACCCAGTCCCAGGCCGAGCATGATCATGCCCTTGTGCAGGTTACTCCGCGGCGTGGCGTCTCCGGCCAGGCCGCGCCAGACTTCCGGCGGGACGGGCTGGCCATTGGCCAGAAACCGTCCTGCCATGTCGCTGGCCAGGCGACGTTTTCGATGGCCGGCATATAAGAACGCCGCCACCAGCATGATCGGCGTGCCGAAGATCAGCACGATGGCCAGACCGCCGAGTATCAGTTCCCCTGCATCGGTATGCCGGTCGAGATCCAGGTCGATATGGCCGAAGGAGGAGCCATTTTTTCTAGCCTGTTCGGCGGCCTGCCTGTCCTTATCGTTCAGATCGGGGTTTTCATCCAGTGCCTCGGTGATCGCTTCGACGATCTGGGCCTGAATCTGCGTCTGCAGGCGCTTTCCCGGTTCCCGCAGGCTTGCATAGGGGCTGGCCGCACTGTCGACATCGGTCTCTCCGGCGGATGGTTGTTGTTCGGTGGCTTCGGCCCCGGGTGTCATGTCGGCCCGGGTATCGGCCCAGCCGGCGGCGGCAAAACCGACGATCAGTATCAAGGCAGGCAGGAAGCGGTTCATGGCGAATCTCCCGAGGTTGAGAGGGTGAGGTAAAATATGCGGTTCTACTTCCTTAGACGTGTCCGGGACGGGTTTTGGATGCAAGGTATCGTATTCTTCCTGTATCTTAGCCGACAAGCGGTGTTTTAACAGGTTGTTAATCTCAGTGAATCGGGTCCTTGCGGGCGCGGCTGATATGACGGGTGACCGGGGGGGAGGCATTGAAAAGACTGATTTTTATTTCCGTCCTGTTATGCGGGTTGTCGGGTACGGCACAGGCCACTGAAGAAAACCATCTGCAACCGTTACCGGCCGACCAGCAGAAACTGGCGCGGCAGATGACCGAATTCATGCAGCGCATGGACACGAAGTATTTCGGCCGGATCGAAGCGCTCAATGGCGGGCTCGAACCGGAGAGGCGGGTGACCGATACCCGATACTCCCGCTACGACATCGAGGTCACGCGCGGTCCGGTCATTGAGAAAGCCGGCCGCATGATCGCGGTGGGGAAACTGACCAACCCCGGTCGCAGTGATCATGTGATGAAGTGGAGCCGTTTTTATTCGCTCGATATTCATCCGCACACGCCGCTGGTCGGCATGTTGCATGCGGCGATAGTCATGCAGTTTTACGAGAACGGCGATTCGTTCGTCGGCGGCTGGCTGGGCATCATGCCCGGTACGCGGATCGAAGAAGACCTGGCGACATTGAAAGCCATCGTGGATGCACGATTTGCGAACAACGCGAAAGATCCGGGGCCGTGGCGCCGGGCCATCTGCGAGGGGACGGCAGGGACCGAGGCGAAGTTCCGGCGTCAGCCTGCCTGTGTCGGCGTCAGCCTGTATGCCCGGCCGGTATTTCCGGGCGATACCGGCAAGTCCTATGCATTTGCCGCCGGATTGTTCGATGCGTTTGTCGACGGTTACCTGGATATCGTTGCCCGGCGCGCCGGCCAGGCATTTTCCGCTGCGGATCTGCAGGCGCAGGACGCAATGCGCAAACGCTGGCTCGTCGACCAGCTTTTTTCCGATCCGTTTTCCAGCAAGATCGTACCGTTCGAAGTCTGGTCGTTTGCTAATATGCCGCCGGTAATCAAATTCTGAACCTCCGGTGGCTCGTCGCCCGGCGAGCCGCCGGCCATTCACAGGATGGAAAATAAATGATTCGGATCGAGCGCGAGGGAAAAACCGCTGTGGTCTGTTTTGACCGCGGCAAAAGACTGAATGCCTTTAACCAGGTGTTGATACAGAGCCTGACCGAAGTCGCGCACGAGTTTGAAACGGACCGGGTCGTACAATCCATCATACTGACGGGAACACGGCGGGCCTTTTCGTCGGGCATGGATCTCGAAGACGAGATGTGGAACATGCCCGAAGCCAGCGACCTGGAACGTCGCGAGACTTATTACAGCGGTGTCAGGTTATGCGCAGCCTGGGAGCGGCTGCCCCAGATCACCATCGCCGCCATCGAAGGCATGGCAGTGGGCGCAGGCGTGGCCCTCGCGCTGTCCTGTGACTGGCGGGTGGCGGCCAGGGACGCTTTTTTATATGTGCCGGAAGTGAAAGTGGGCATTAATCTCCAATGGGGCGCGCTGCCCCGGCTGATCACGCTGGTTGGACCGGCCAGGGCCAAGCGGATTTGCCTGTTGTGCGAGAAAATGCCCGCCGAACAGGCGCTTTCCTGGGGGCTGCTGGACGAGACCGCGACCGCGGACGGCGCGGTCGAGGCGGCGCGTGCGCTGGCCGCCGGAGTCAACCAGCAGCCGGATGTCACGGTGCGGATGGTCAAGGAAGCGATCAATGCAACCAGCAATGCGCTGCATTGGGCCACGTCTTACGCCGATGCCGATCAGAGTCAGCTGTCAGGTGCCTTTCAGGCAGCCCGCACCGCTCGTACGCGGTTTCTTGACGGGAAATAGACCGCGTTCCGGTCTTTGGCTAGAAACGGTACTCGGCACCGACGCCGATGGTCCAAAGGTCCGCGTTGGAAAGATCGTACCAGTCATATTCGACACGCAGGCCAAGGTGCTCGGCTGCTTCGAAGGATGTTCCGAATCCGAACGCCAGTCCGTCATCGCTGCTGGTGTCGGCCGTGACGCCGTCCACCTTCAGGTTGACGTCAAAGAAATTGTAATAGCCGCCCTTGACGAAGATATCCACGGTTTCGGCGGGAGAGGGCAGGTACGCGATACCGTGCAGCGTGAAGCCCTGGTATGACGTTTCCGTTTCACCGCCGGCCATGCTCGGATCGATATCGTCCTTGAAATCGGGGCTGACATAAAAGGCGCCTTCCGCTCCGATCCATGAGTTGAAACGGTACTGTGCATGAAACTTGAAGCCGGTATTCGCATCGGCGAGCTGGATGTCGTTACGGCCATAATCCGAATACGACAGGCTGCCGCCTATGCGCCACTGGGCGGCGTCATTTTCATCGGCATATGCCGTGCCACAGGCGACCAACAACAGCAATGCTGCTATCGCAGTTTCTTTCATAATTGAGCCTCCGTATTCGCTCATCCTTAAATTCAGAACCCCAAGCGTGTTTCCGGACGCTGCGTTGCGCCAGCGTCCGGCGCAGCAGCGGCCTTTTCAAAGTACACGACCCCTGAATTTATTAGGGAGAGCGCCTTTTTTCTGTTCCTCGCCCGCGATTCGGGCAGGCGTAAACACCTGACTAACCGAATGGGACCGGGCTTGCAGTATACTGTGACTGATTTCAGGGTCAACTTCATGCGCAGCGGCCGGAACAGAAGCGGATTCTTGCCCGGTATATTCGGGGGCGATTCGCCGGAAAGACTTGCCAGCGGGTGACTGTCACGGTAGGGTTGGCACCGAAAATAAACGGGTCGGTCGCGTCCGGAAATCGGGAGTGGCACGACGGTGGAGAATGCCGTCAGATGAATTAGGGGAATGGTCGGCGATTGGCGTTGGATGACGGTCAGGCTATCTTTTTCCTTCAAAATAACGAAATACCCGGCTATCAAACCTAGTCTGGAGGATGCTTTCATGCGGAAATTCGGCGCGTTCGTCGCAACGCTCTTGTTAATGTGTTTGGCGGGAACGGCCCAGGCGGTTCCGACGGCGACGAACATTTCGGGCAGCCTGAGCAAGGCCGAGGACACCTGTGTGTCGCCCATTGCATTGTTTACCGCGCAGATGTGTTCTTATAGCGGTGGTGAAGATGTGAACGCCCTGGTCGGCCAGGGCAATGTCCGCACCTGGATGGGTCCGCTGGACAGCGGCGGTTATTACCCCAAGGGTTTCCTGGTGGATCCCGGAACGACCGGTGGTTTCAGCGGCTCCACCCCGGGCGATGGCAAGATCGCCCTGCCGTTTACCGGCACGATCACGATCGAAAACAACAATACGCCGGCCGACGGCAGCGATGATTCGATCAGCGGCACGATTGCTTTCGGCCCCGGCGAGCGCGCCGCTTCGTCGAGCGACGGCAATGTCGTGGAGCGTTTCGACAGCGTGACCTATACCCTGCCGACGACCGTGGCCAGCAGCGCGACGAGCAACGCGCTGGGTGGTTTCGATTACGTGATCGGATCGGCCGGGTTCCCGATTCTGCATCACTCCGGTCCCGGAGGAGACGATTATCCGTCCGAAGTGGGCTCGACGGCGACCGGCGATACGCTGCCGCCGGACGTGAATGTCTGGGATCAGGCCAATGGCGGCAGCGTTAACGTGATGAATCCGGGTGGCGGACCCTACACGGTGGAGATTGTTTCCTATGCGCCGGCGAACGGCAATGTCGGGCCGAATGTCGGCATGGCCACGACGGCCGTGGTCATCGGCCTGACCTGCGAAGACGGCGATGCGGACGCCGATCCGAAAATTAATGCCGATGGTGAGCCGATCGACGACTGTAACCCGGACCCGGCTATCGGCGCCGGCTCTTCGTGGACCGTCTCGGGCCCGGAATGGGACAACCTGATTCTGAAGCTGTCGACGGATGCCAAGGGCCATGTCGTGTCGGCCGATGCGTTCTATGCGCTGGAGTACAAGATTGTCGCCCTGCCACTGGAAAACCAGGGCAAGCCCGGCAACTTTATCGGCGGCACGCTGAGTTTTGCCGGCCTGACCGAAGCGGTAGACGATACCGCCAAGACAACGCAGGACAGCCCCAAGACGATCGATATTCTTGCCAACGATGCCCTGTTTGCCGACCCGGTGACGATTACGTTGCCCGGTGGCGGCGCATCGGCCAACGGCGGTACCGTGGTCATCAACGGGACCAACCCCGGCGCCCAGGCGGCGATCGATGTGACTTATACGCCGCCGCCGGCCTTCGTCGGGTCGGATACGTTCACTTACAGAATCGATGACGGCACGACGTCACAGGTGGCGACGGTGTCGGTCCAGATTACCTCTTCGGGCAGCGGCGGGAATCAGATCCCCAATGCGCCGGATGCCAATCTCAACACGGGCGAGGATCAGCCGATCGATGTCGTGCTGCCGCTATTGCTCGGCATCAATCTGGGCGACGGCATACCCGCCATCACCATCAGCAGTCTCCCGGCGCACGGCAAGGCGCAGGTACAATTCAACACGACGACGATCACTTACACGCCGGCACCCTTTTTCTTCGGCTCCGATTCGTTCGGTTACACGATCGTGGACGAGGACGGCGAGAGCGATTCCGGCACCGTTACCCTGGTCGTGGGTCCGCAGTTGAAGCCGACGGCCATCGACGATCCGGACGTAACGGTCGACCAGGATTCCTCGGTCAATATTCCGGTGACGGACAACGATTTTCCCGGTAGCGGTCCGCTCGGGGACCATGTCGTCACGATTTCCTTCGAACCCGTCAGTGGTACGGCGGTGGTCGAAGCGGACAATACCGTGACGTATACGCCGAATCCCGGTGTGTCGGGCGTGCATATCTTCAGATATACGTTGACCGACGGAGACCAGGATGTCTCTGCGGAGGCGACGGTCACGATCACGGTCAAAAAGGCGCAGGGCACCACGGTTCAATTGCCCCATGACAGCAGTTCCGCGCTGGGACCCTGGAGCCTCATGTTCCTGGCGGGAATTGCCTGGTTGCGCCGGCAACGTTCCCGTTTTTTTTCTGGATAAGCCGATAAGCAGGCGGCAATCGATCTGCGGAGACACCACCGAATGAGCGTTATGAGAAAGTCCATGTTTTATGCCGGGATGGCCAGCATCGCGGCGGTCGCCATCACCTTGATGGCTGGTCCGGTTGCGGCCCAGGGGGCCGACCAGGAAGAGACCGGCGACAATGCCGTGCAGGTCGCCGATAATAATTCATCGGAGACCGGCGGCCGGCGCAGAGTCGAGGAAATCGTGGTCACGGCCCGGAAAAAGGCGGAAAACCTGCAGGATGTGCCGATGGCGATTTCGGCTTTCAGCGCCGATGGCATCGAACGCCGGGGTATCGATAACCTGTCGGACGTCGCGGCCTTTACACCCGGCCTGACTTTTTCCAACCTGTTCGGCGAGTTTCTCTCGGTGCCGGTGATCAGGGGCGTCGCGCCAACGGCCATTTTCGGGGAAAACAATGTCGCGGTGTTCATCGACGGCGTATTCGTGTCCGGCCGCGAGGGTATCAATGCGGCCCAGCTGGACCTGGAACGGATCGAAGTTCTGAAAGGACCGCAAAGTACCCGGTATGGACGCAATGCTTTCGCCGGTGCGATCAACTATGTGACCGCGCGGCCCGGAGACGAACTGAAGGGCGAGGTCAAGATCAACGTGGGCAATCGCGACAAGCGACAGGGCCGCGCCATGATCAGCGGTCCGCTGATCCCGGATATGTTGAGCGGGCGGATTGCCGTCGGGCTCGACGAGTGGTCGGGTTCCTACCGCAATGAACTGTCGAAACTCGATATCGGTGGCTATCAGTACAAGACCTTGCAAAGCAGTCTCTGGTTCACGCCGACCGATACGCTGGATGTGCAGTGGGCGGTCTACCTGTCCGACGATGAGATCGACGACAGTGCGCGCGTGACCATACCGGCGAATTGCGAAGACCGGCAGGAACTCGAATTGGGCAATGCGGCCAACGGGTTCCAGCCGATCGCCCCGTCGCCGGTCGCAGATCCGGCGAATCCTGGCGAGACGCGACAAAATCCCGATTATTCGGACGGCCCGCGCCCGCAGAACTTTTGCGGTACGGTACCGAAGTTGCGCGATAATGTTTTGGCCATTAACGATCAGGCCACCGGCGAACAGCGCGAACTGGTTCGTTCCAGTCTGCACATTAACTGGGACCTCGCCTGGGGAGACATTACGGCCCTGACCGGTTATTCCAAAACCCAGCAGTCGGCCCGCTCGGACTCGAACCAGTCTCCGCAGTGGAGCTATACGGCCCAGGACGGGAGCATCGTGCAGGGGCCGCCCGGGACGGTGCCGTTTTATTACACCGGTGGGAATGGCGTCGATATTTTTCCCGCCGAGTTGACCACGATCAGTACCGGCGATACCACGACCGAGGTGAGCCAGGAGCTCCGGTTCAACAGTCCGAAGGACAAGGCGTTCCGGTTCAGCGTCGGCACCTATTGGTACAATGTGCAGGCGGACGGCGGCTTTACCGATTTTACGGCCCGGCTGGCCGGCGGTAACGGCCAGCGCCTGCCGGCCGATTTTACCGGCCTGTTTCCGGCCCCCGGCGTGGTCGGTGACGCGATTTTCGGCCCGCGGTTCGCCAATTCACCGGACCATCCGGTGCCGGAGGGCGAAGTGAATGAATTGTTTATCGACAACACCGAATCCTGGTCCGGTTTCCTGGGGACCGAGTTCGATTTCACCGATCGCTGGTCGGCAGATGCGGGCGCCCGCTATTCGTATGACACGAAACGGAAGCGAGTCAAGGAACGCGATCTGAGTGGCAATACTACCGCTGTATCGATAGATGAAACCCGGCATTTCGATTACTGGACCTGGCGCGTCGGGACAAAGTTCCAGGTCACCGATACCAACATGATCTATGCGTCGATCGGCAATGGCAAGAAGAGCGGCGGCATGGATATTATCAATGGCGATTTGCTCGATCCCAATGGGGGGCCATCGACTCCGGTGAACAGGGTGACTGAATTCGGCATCGAGAAAATCCTCGCCTATGAACTGGGCAACAAGGGAGAATTCATGGAGGGTCGCGGGCAATACGATATCGCAGTATTTTACAACGACTGGACCAATATCCTGATGCCGCAGATCATAACCACCGATCCTGACACGGGCCGGGCCTTCGAACAGCCCGAGGGCGTCGATCTGACCGGCGGCGATGCCACCACGTATGGTGCGGAAGTGAATCTCAAGCTCATCCTGGCTGAAAACTGGGACATCGACCTGGGCGGGTCGTGGACCAAGGCGCAATATGAGAATGCAGATCTGAAAAGCCTCAGGCTGTTCCCGAGCTTGTGGAAGGATAGCAACGGTGACGGCATTGGCGATTCAGCCAGCATTAAAGGTAACGATTTGCTGCGGCAGTCCGAATGGCAGGGTAATGGAAGCCTGAATTACGAGCGTCCCGTCTTCGGCGACTGGAGTTTTTATTCGCGCACCGACGCGTTTTACACGGGCGAGCAATGGGTGGGTCCGGCCAATGAGGCGAAGGTGCCGGGCCGCTTTGTCATGAACCAGCGCCTGGGTTTTGAAACCGAAAAAATGAGGCTGGAGTTCTGGGTCGATAACCTGCTGGAGGATAAAAAGCCGGTCGCCGCATTCCGGGACGTGACTTTCAACAATACCCATCTGCAGTTACCGGCCTACGGCGGGTTCAGCGACATGTTCCCGTTCCGGATGACCGTCTCGAATCCGAAGTTGCGTACCTTCGGCGTCAGTGCCCTGATGAAATTCTGAAGAAAGGGGCGGCGAACCGGAATTTCCGGGTAAAAGGGGCATCCTTTTATTCCGTATGCGTGACTGAGGCGGCCAGTAATCCGCTCAGAACGATCGTTGCCATACGCATGGCGTTTTTTCTCCGGGCTGGATTTTATTCCGGGGCCAGCCCCAGGAGCGGCCCGAGATATTTCTCATGGCGCTTCCAGCGACCTATGGAGGCCGCATACAGGGGTTGTCGCACCTGCACGTTGCTGTTTGTCAGCACGGGACGCGCGTTACGGTAAAATTCCAAGCATCCATCATGCCATGGCAGACCACAGTGCTTCAGCAGATCTGCGGTCACTGCTTTTTGCCTGTCGATGAGGTCTTCATACCGCACGGTATGGATGGTTCCGGGCAGTACGTTCTTCCAGTGGCGGATCACCCGGCGGTAATCGCGGTATTTTCTTGCCAGGTGTTCCAGATCGTAGGCGAAGGGCAGGGAGCCGAGATGGAACAGGCGTTTATAACAGCTGTAGCAGGTATCGATCGGATCCCGCTGAACGTGGATGACGATGGCATTCGGAAAAATCAGATGGATAATGCCGATAAATAAATAATTATCCAGTAGTTTGTCGGTCAGGTACTCGTTTTGATTGAACTGGTTTACCTTGCGCATGTAATCCTCGGCAATATCCGCGAGCGCACCTGCCGGCTGCCCGTCTATCCAGTACGGGTAACCGCGTGTGAACGCCCTGGACTGCTGGAAGTCCCGGATGGCATGTCTCAGTGCGTAAGTTTCACCGGCAGCGGACACGGCGGGGTGGCTGGATAAAATCTGCTCGACCAGCGTCGAACCGCATCGCGGGAAGCCGACGATAAATATGATTCTGGCCGGATTGCCGGGCACCGCCTGCTGCCGGGCAAAGAACGCTTCCGAGAAATATTCCATGGTGCCGTTCGCCTCGCGTTCGGAATCAGCCGGATCGTACTTCAGCGATCTGCTTTTAAGCGTATTGCCTGCTTTCAGGTGGGCAAAATGGCCGGCCACATCGCCTTTCCTGTCAAGGGCATGCGCCAGCGCAAAATGAGCCTTGATCCGGCTCTCGACAGGCATCTGCCCGGATCGAATGCCGGATTCGACGGTTTTGATCAGCTCTTCGCTAAAGTGATCGCCCGGCAATTGCGTCAGGCCAAGCATGCTGTCGGCATTGCCGGGATGGAGTTGAATGGATTTCAGGAAATGGCCGCGGGCATCGTCGATCCGGCCTGCATTCACGAGAAGTTCGGCCTTGATGCCGTACAGTTGCGAATAGCGGGGCGCAAAATCCAGTGCCTGGTCAATCAGTTGCATGGCCTGTGCCGGATCGCCGGAATACATGCACAGTCGCGATTTAAGAACAAGGCAGGAGATATTTCCGGGGGAGATTGCAAGCGCACGTTCGATATATTCGAATGCGACTTCGATCTGTTGATGCAGATACGATGCTTCTGCGGCGGCTGACTGCAAGCCCGGGTCCTGCGGCAGCTGGTCGGCGAGCTGCCGTGCGATCGACGCGGCCTGCGAGAAGCTGGCCCTGTCGAGACATTCCATCATGATCTGTCGGGCTTCGGAAAAAGGCATTGTCCTCTCTCCATCCGGGTTGCCCAGGTCAACGGTGACGATCGTGTCTTGCTGTATCATGCGTTTGTATACTGCTGTCAGGCAGGTACCGGCCGATCCGTGTTCGCAGGATACATTACCCGAGCTATGGTCATTTTGCAGGGAGGCCGGTGTTGTATCATTCTGCTGCCACGGGCCGGTGTGCATGCATTACAGTCCGGACCCCGAGTTTCAGTTTCAGTCGCCGGAGCCTTTGTCATGCACATTGCCATTCCTTTCCCCACCGACACGATCAGGATGTCATACGGCAAGCCGGAATTTACCTGGGGACGTGATGTTGCCAACCACAGCTTTCTGCTCGGGTTGATCGAGTCCGGTGCAGGTTGCTGAGCCTGGACGCTCCGTCAGCCATTGGTCAACTCCAGCAACGGCCCGAGGTATTCTTTGCAGAGTTTCCATCGATCGACCGAGGTCTGGTATAGCGGTTGACGCACCTGAATGCTGCTGTTTGTCAATACGGTACGCGTATTCTTCTGGAAGTCGAGGCAGGCGTCATCCCATTCCAGCCCGCAATGTTCCAGCAAGTCTCTGGTCACATCTTCCTGTCTGTCGACGAGCTGTTCGTACTCAATCGTATGAATCTTCCCGGGGAGTACCTGGTCCCAGTGCCGGATCAATCGCCGGTATTGCCGGTACTTGTCCGCCAGGTTATGCAGGTTATAGCTATAGGGTACAGAGCTCAAATAGAATAAATTCTTGTAGCAGCTGTAACATACGCCGACCGGGTTACGCTGGACGTTGATGATTTTCGCATTGGGGAAAATCAGGTGGATCAGCCCGATATGGATGTAGTTATTCAGCAGCTTGTCAGTCAGACAGGTATTCCGGTTGAATTGTTCGACTCGGTGTAAATAATTCTCCGCAATTTCCAGCAGCGTGCTGTCCGGCTGATCACCGATCCAGTGGGGGTACCGGGCCGGAAAACCCTTTGACTGCTGCTGGTATCTGACGGCATGGTTCAGCGCAAAAATCTCGCCGGCGCTGTCGACTGACGGATGGCTGGACAGGATGTGCTCGACCAGTGTAGAGCCGCACCTCGGGAAGCCGACAATAAAAATTATCCTGGCCGGGTTGCCGCAGATATCGGCCCGCCGCGAGAAGAAATCTTCGGAAAAAAACCCGGTAATGTCTTCGGTTTCTTGTCTGGATGCATCCGCGTTGTATTGCAGTGACCTGTTTTTGATGCTGTTTCCAGCATTCAAATGTGCAAAATGCCTGTCCATTCTGTTCTTCTTGTCATAAGCATTCGCCAATGCAAAATGCGCACTGACCTGATCATCGGCAGGCAGTTGACGGGACTGAATGATGGATTCGACTTTGCCGATCATTTCCCCGGAGAAGTTATCTCCCGGCAATCGCGACAGGCTCAGCAGGCTGCCGATTTTTCCGGGGTCGAGTTCGATGGATTTCAGGAGTGCTTTCCGGGCACCGGCAAGGTCACCGGCCTCCGACAGGAGTTCACCCTGTTCGAATAAAAGCTGTGCATTATTCGGGGCAAGACGGATCGCGGCATTGATCATTTCTCTGGCATCCGCATGCCTGCCGGAGTAGAGGCAGATCCGGGCTTTGATGACAAAGCCGGCTATATTTCGCGGGTCGATTTCGAGTGTTCGGTTGATGTAGTGAAAAGCAGGTTCGATCTGTTGATGCAGATACAGGGATTCTGCAGCAACGAGATGCGGCCAGGGGTCCTGCGGGAGCTGGTCCGCGAGCTGCACGGAAATGGCGGCAGCCTGCGCGTAGTTTGTCGCCGTGATACAGCGGTGTATCAGTTTCTGTGCTTCGGAAAATGCGACCTGCCGTTTGCCGCCCTGGTCACCGGGGTTAATGGTGACGATCCTGTTCTGTGGCGTCCTCCGTATTTTGTTTGCCTGTTGCTCGTTCATTCTTTTGCATTTTCAACCGAAGATCGGAGCGGTGACTGCCCCGGCCGACGAGCGTCGCACAACCCGGACGAACAACGCAAGAAATTGCTGTCCGACACTGCATAATTGGTGTCTGACGCCAATTTCCTCTACATTTGGCGTCCGATACTTCATTCTCTCTGACAGCAGCATACAGATGAATTCAGCCGTTACGCTCTCCATGGTAGACGGGACGAAGGTCGTCGTCCCGGATTCGCTGGAGTTGATCACGCCTTACGTTTTGCGTGAGCAGCACGACTGGTTCGAGGATGAGATCAAGTTTCTGCGCCGGCTCATCCAGCCGGGTCAGAAAGTCATCGATATCGGCGCCAATTACGGCGTTTATACGGTATCGATTGCGCAGGCCGTCGGCCCGTCCGGTCATGTGTGGGCATTCGAGCCGGCATCGGCTACCGCTGGATTTCTGGGCGAAAGTCTCGCCGCCAACGGTTTCGGTAACGTCACGCTGGAACGGTGCGCGTTGTCGGGCGTCGCGGGCAGTGCCCGGCTGTCCGTGCACAGCCATGCGGAGTTGAATGCCTTGATACGTGATGCCGGGTCGACGGAACCGGCCGAAACAGTCCCTCTCGTCACGCTGGACGGCTATGCGGAAAAAGCCGGCTGGCCCGATATCGACTTCGTCAAGATGGATGCGGAAGGCGAAGAAGTGCATATCCTCCGGGGCGGTAACCGGTTCCTGACCGAGCGTTCGCCGCTGGTTCAGTACGAGATAACAGACGGCAAGCATGTGCACCTGGACCTGGTGCAGGCATTTGCCGACCTCGGTTACGACTCGTATCGCCTGGTGCCGGGTCTCGATGTCCTGATCCCGATTCGCAATGCCCGGCAGGCAGACCGGTACCTGTTGAATTTGTTTGCCTGCAAACCGGATCGGGCGGCGAAACTGGCGTCAGCCGGCTGGCTGGTCAACGAAGTCCCGGAGCCCGATCCTTCCGGAGCACTGCCCGTGGGTTTGTCGACCGATGTGTTCGACGAACATGCCTTCGACTGGCGCGTCGCGCTGGCCGGCCTGCCCTACGGAAAGAAACTTGCCGCTCAATGGGAACGCGCCGTAACCGGCGACGAGACCGATGCCGTCGAAGAGGCGCTGGCGCTGTATGCCCTGAGCCGGGATGTCTCGCGGCCCGCAGACGAACGATTCATTGCCCTTGAATGCAGTTTCCACCGGTTCGGACGCCTGGCCGAAGCATCCCCGACCCATCCGCGCCTGGCCAGCCTGGCGCGAACCGCGCGGGACTATGGCGCCCGTGCGGTTGCCATCGATGCCCTGGCAAAACTGTGCAACGGCATCATGCAGAATCGACGCGTAGATCTGGACGAACCGTTCCTGGCGCCGGCCGGGCGTTTCGATTCCATCGATCCCGGCGATGCGCTGGGCGACTGGGTGTTTACGGCGGCGGCAGAAACTCTGGAATGCCTGCAGTCCTTTTCTTCTTTTTATACCGGGATGGCCGGACAGCGTAATCTGGAAAATCTTTGCAACAGCGCTTTCGCGGGACCTGAAATGCACCGGCGGCTGGGTTTGCTTCGCCGGAGATTCGGCCTGCCCGGGTCATGAATGAATCCAGAATCTGGCATTCGATACGAGCCAGGCAAAGGAAGAGAAAGAAGACCCGGCGGTGCCGCAGATAATGTCACAGGCAGCGAGCGTATAGAGATCGACGATGGCCGCGCGCGCGCCGGCTACCGAGTTTTCGTATTTCACGGGGTTTTCGTACGTCGTGATGGCGGCACGTGACTGGGGCGGCAGCGAGGTCCGCATGAAGTCCTCGAGCCATGCCCGGGAATCGGTGGCCAGAAAAATTTGTGCACTTTGTCCCGGTGTGCAGGTCAGCTGGCGAATAATCTCTACGATTTTCGCATTCCGGTCCACGGCGCTGCATTGCTTGAGATCCGTGGCCCGGACATGAATGCCGACCAGCCTGGCGCCGCCCGGTGCCCCGCGCATGTGCGCGACGAGCTGATCCACGATTTCCCGCTCGGCCGGTCGCAGCCGGATGCGACGGGCGTAGGTTGACAGCGATGCCAGGTAGGCATCCTTGTGGTTGATTCCGAGCGGCCCCGGGTACCTGGCATATTGTTCCATGTTGTCGTCGGGCCCGCCGACCGGCATCGTCGACAGGTTGATCCACACGTCGGCGGCCGCCGCGACTTGCGGGTCGTCAACGTCGAGGATTCGGGGACCGGTGGCTTTGGCGGCCAGTTCCGGCGTGATCTCCAGCGGTTGCCCGGCCTGTTGCGCCAGCGTGAGTTCGTGTATGTCGCTGTAATCCAGACCCACGGCATCGTCGTCGAGTTTCGGCGGTGCAGTGAGTGACTCGCTGACTGCCAGGCCCTCGATATCCGGCAGGAAAAAATCCTCGAGAGAAGAAGCTTCTTCTCCTTGTATGGCAGGCCCGCACGCCCGGTGCGCTGCAACCACAATAGCCTGACCCGGCGGCCGCATTGATCCGCCAGTCGCAAGGCACAGGCAAGCACCCACAGGCGGTTGCAGAGACCGGAAGTCACGCTCGCAATGAGTTGTCCGGGATCGTTATCGTTAATCGTCATGGGTCGATCGTCATTGTGATGATCCCTGGAAGCGGGATGCCATGTCGCGGACAATGGCCGCGAGGGGGCCGGGACGCCGTTGCAGTGCCGCTTTCAACGGCTGGAGTTCACGTTCGTAGCGTTTCCAGCCTTGCAGGGAGTCGCGATAGATCGGCCGGCGGACTTGGAGCGCGCTGGCGGTTTTGACCGGGCGTCTGTTGTTATGGAACGCCAGGCAATTTTCTTCGAACGGTAATTCGCAGAACGCCAGCAGTTTGCGAACTTCGTTTTCGGGATCCGTCACGAGGGACTCGTAATGGAGATCATACAGGTGAATGTCCGGAATACGTTTCCAATGTGCCATCAGATCGCAGTACTGGCGATAGTACCGGCCCAGGTCCGCCAGGTTGCAGGTGAAAGTCAGCTGATTGGCGGTAAAGTGATTTTTAAAGCACGACAGGCCTGTATCCATCGGGTCGCGGCAACAATGAATTATTTTTGCATCGGGAAATAATACGCCGATCGCACCGGCGTGCAGAAAATTGCCCGGCAACTTGTCGGTCACGCAGGTTGCGTCGCCGGCACGGGACGAAATTGTCCCGAGATACCTCTCGCGAATGGCATTCCAGTCCGCTGTCCCCAGCTTTTTCAGATCCGCCGGAAATTTTTGTACGGCGCTGCGAATGGCCGTATCGAGCGCATCGAGTTCACCGGCGCCATACACGGCTGAATGGCTGGCGAGGATCTGTTCGGTCAGGCTCGTCCCGGACCGGGGCATCCCGACAATGAATATCAGCGCGGGTGTCGTGATCCGCGTTCTGTCCGCGCGAGCACAGGCGGCCGCAGAAAATACCCGTTTCATCGCGCGCATTTCGACAAGGGCAGGGCCGACTGAATAGTTTGTCAGCCGGCGCCGCAGATCGTTGCCTTGCTGCCAGTATTCGAATGCGCGGGGATATTGGCGCAGATCGTCAAATGCCTTTCCGAGCGCATATGCCAGGCCCATTCTTTCGGCGTCATCGATATCCGGGCTGTCGAATGCAGATTCCATCGAGCGAATGTCATCGTCATAATCCGTGAACCGGGTAATGGAAGCCAGCTGCCAGAATGCCTGGGCATAATGCGGCCGGCAGGCAACGGCTTTTTTCAGGTGGTCCCGGGCTTCGTCGATTCGCCCCTGTTCCGCATAGTGGGTGCCCAGATTCTTGTGCGCTTCGGCAAGGGACGGCTCCAGTTCCAGTGCGCTCAGAAAGTGCTGTTCGGCCTGGCGGCCCGCATCCAGCCTCGCTTTTACAATACCGAGGTAGTTGTGCGTTGCGGCTACGTTCGGGTGGTGCCTGATGGATTTTTCGAAATGACCGGCCGATTCCTCCAGTCGCTGCAATCGATACAGGCTGACAGCCAGGAAAAAACGGGCTTCCAGGTGTTGCGGCCAGGCTTTGACAGCAGTTTGCAGATACTCGATCGCGGCCTGATCGTTACCCGTATCGTGAAACACCCGGCCGAGGCCGAAACAGGCCGCCGGATGTGCCGGCGTCCTGTTCAGGATGTCGCGATAGATCCGTTCGGCATCCGGGATCCGGCCTGCCTGCAATTGTTCCCGGGCCAAACGAAGTTCCGATTCGAAAGGATCCTGCAAGATATTATGTTTCATATATCGGAAGAACGGGGTGGCGGCTTGTGCCCGGCGCAGCCACACACTACCAGAACAATCGATGCCGCAAAACTATTGTTCGGGGCAACGGAGAAGAGATGTTCTGCCGCGCAGGCATCGGGCGGTGGTTCGACTTCAATTTCTGTGTAACCATTCGGACATGCAGGAACAGCCGTCATTTTTTCCGGTTATTGCAATCGCGGGTCTGCCCAGGGTGGGCTCCATGTGGTCGTATAATGTGGCCAGGTCACTGGTGCGCGAAGCGGGTCTGAAACTGATTCCGGACCGGGTGCCCAAGTCCGATAAGGACGTGTTCGAGATCGCAGAATCCTATGTGCGAGCAAGGCCGGCCGGCGCCCGCTGCGTCGTCAAGCTGCATACGATGCTCACTGCCTCGCCGGATGTAATAGTGATCAGAAACAAGCGGGACATCCGCGATCGCCTGTATTCATACTTTCAGTTCATGAAAGTGAACTTTGACGAGGAATCGATCGGTAAAGCGGTTTCCAGGAGCCTGGAGATGGATGCGCATTACGATCGATGGCCCGCCGGGCGCATATTGAATATTCCTTACGAATCGATCGGAACGGACAGCAGTGCCCTGATATGCCGGATTGCCGAATTCGCGGGCCTTCCCGCCCCGGATGCACAAACGCTGGAGGACATCGATTTCCGGTTTTCCAGGCAGCAAGTCAGGAAGCAGATTGCCGAACTGGAAAATCGTGTGTTCGACGCAGCGGGCAGGGTCAGGCACCAGGCCGATCCGGAAACCGTCGTGGAAGTCTTCGGCCGGGCCCGGGCTTTCGATCCGGCCAGCGGATTTCAGTCCGGGCACGTTTCCGATTATCGCCCCGGCGACTGGCAACGCCTGTGGACGGACCGGCAGAGGCAGATGGTCGACGACGCCATTCGTGAAGCTCAAGGCCGGCGGGAAACCTGCGACGGATAAGCGGAAGTTGTCAGGCATTATTCCTGCACCAGGTCTGCCACATCTGCCGGTATGCATCTTCCAGCGATCGTGTGAATCGATCCGTGTCCATGAGAACGGACTGGCGCATTTGCCGGCGCAGCGTTTTGCGCAGACCAGCAAGCCGTGGCCGGTCGGCGGCGAGCGAACAGGCCAGTTCGACATACTCGTCCTCGCTGCCTGTCACCAGTTCGGGCAGGCCGGTATGTTGCAGGATGCTGGCGCCGAACCGGCTTGCGTGCCGGTCGCCGCGCAGGCTGACAACCGGCACGCCCATCCACAGCGCCTCGCAGGTCGTGGTCGTGCCGTTGTACGGAAAGGGATCGAGCCCGATGTCGATCCGGGCATAGGCCGCCAGGTGTCCGTTCCTGCCCGGAATCAGGCCGAGCAGATCCAGGCGTTGCGGCGCAATGCCCCGGTCACCGAATTGCCGGATGCATCGTTCCCGGATGTTCCCGTGCGCCAGGGCCTGTGATTTGAGCACCAGGCGCGAGTCGGGTATCGCGTGCAATATTGTCGACCACACGCGCACGACATCAGGCGTGATCTTGGCCAGGGTGTTGAAGCTTCCGAAGGTGATGTATCCCTGTTCCCGGTGGGGGCAGGCCGCGACCGGCGGGTCCGGTTCATCGCTCTGATAACAAAGAAAACCGTTCGGCAGGCTGATCAGTTTTTCACTATGCAGGCGGTCGGCCGCGCCCGGAGGGTCGGCGATGGCATCCGTCAGCCGGTAATCCATGCATGCCAGGCCGGTCGTATTCGGATATCCGAGCCAGTTCACCTGGACGGGCGCCGGCTTGCGGGCAAACACCAGGAGCCGGTTGTTGGCCGTGTGTCCGGCGAGGTCGACCAGGATATCAATCCGGTCGTTCCCGATCCGTTCGGCAACCGCCCGGTCATCCAGACCGACAATGGAGACCCAGTGATCCGCACGGGTGCGAAACTCGTCGGTGATCGGATCCTGCTTCATGACATTGGCGTAGCAGAACACTTCGACCCGGTTTCGGTCATGTGCGCCGATCAGCTTTCGGGTGAAGTGCGCCACGGAATGTGCCCTGAAATCGGGAGATACATAACCGATTTTCAGCTGCCGCTCCACCTCCGTGGAATTGCCATATGCCGGATGCTCTTTCGGCAGCCCTGCGGTCTGCCGGGCTGCGAATTGCAACGCGGCTTCGCAGAGCTCGGCCTGTGCAAGACCGGGCAGGTAATTGAGCGTCAGCAGCAGGTTCGAGTGCGCCCGGGCATGGTCCGGTTGCAGGGCCAGTGCGTTGCGGTAGCTGGTAATGGCGCCGTCCAGATCGTTTTGGTCCCTGAGCGCATTACCCAGATTATTATGAGGCGCGGCAGAATCCGGTTCGTTTGCTATCGCTTTGCGGTAGCTGGCAATGGCTTCGTCAAACCTGCTGAGTCGCACCAGCGCAAGGCCCAGATTGTTGTGAACGCCGGGATACCGCGGGTGCCTGGCGGCTATCGCCTGAAACAGCGTCACTGCCTCGGCGTCGTTTCCGCCCTGATGCAGCGTCACGGCGGTCTTGAATTGAATGGCCGGACTGGTGGCATGGGGAGCCGGTGCCGATCGATAGACGGCGAGGGCTGCGTCAAGTTTTCCCTGTCGCCGCAACAGGTCACCGAGGTTGATGCAGGCAGCGACATATTCGGGATGAGATGCGACGGCTTTTTCGTAACAGTCGACCGCCTCGCCCCACCGGCCCTGATCCCGAAAATTGTTGCCCAGGTTCGTCAACGCTGCTGCGTTGCCGGGGTCCAGCTCGAGCGCCCGTTCGAAACAGTCCGCGCCCGCCGACAGATTGCCCGTGCTGCTATGGACGATGCCCAGGGCGTTGTGAAACGTTGCCTGGTCCGCATCCAGTGCAATGGCCTGTAGCAGGTTCCCGATCGCCGCCCGGTGCCGCCCCAGGCGGAAGGCGATCACGCCGGCCTCGAAGTTGACCGGGGCATTGTCCGGTTCCAGGGC
>Ga0114931_10000013_pt1 | contig 183259 bp, 212 predicted proteins | sample 2SBtaG_FD_89579 | JGI IMG/M metagenome (GOLD analysis project Ga0114931, IMG submission 89579) | Deep subsurface microbial communities from Kolumbo volcano to uncover new lineages of life (NeLLi) - 2SBTROV14_V59a metaG | ecosystem: Environmental > Aquatic > Marine > Volcanic | place: Kolumbo...
AAAAGTTTTTATCGAAAGAAAAAGTTTTGACGAATACATTTTAACTGGGATTAAAATGGTGAAAAAATTCGAGGATATAAAACCATAAAAAATAATCCTCAAAATAAAAATAAGGAGATAAAAGTGTAATGACCTCTCCTAACGCCGGTATATGATTCAAGAAAAAGCACGTTAGGGCACCTTCAAAGGTTGCCCTTTTTCTTTCACCTGAATTTTGCCTCTTCTATGATAAAATAAGAAGGAAGTCAGCAAAACTTCTTATACATGCGAACGTTAGACCAAATCATGCTTGAAAATGCTCTATTGAAATGAGATCTTATTTCCCTTCCTGTGCTGCCAATGCATTATGAAAAAAATAGAACAAGATATCGCTGAGCGTATCTACAATTTTGAACATCCAAAAAGAATTGCTCTTTCCAGAAAATATCCAATTCTAAAAAAGCCAATTATTTTTTTGCGTCATAACCTAAGAGATATACAAAATTTTTTTGATTTTAGGCTCAAGTACGAAAGAAGAAATGATTTTTTTGATTATGTGGTCGCCAGACACCAATCAGTTTTGAGACGTAGACTTGGAGATAGTAATCCAAAGTTACAAGAACAAAAGATTATAAATTTAAAACAAGCAATCATACAACTAAATGGCATTGTGGTAAAGCCAAATCATATTTTTTCGCTTTGGCAGATTATTGGTAAGCCAAGATATAAAAATGGATATGTTGATGGAATGCTACTGTCAAACGGCAAAGTCATTGAAGGTATTGGTGGCGGACTATGTCAACTATCAAATTTCCTTTACTGGATTTTTTTGTATGCACCGATTGAAACAGTGGAGAGGTATCATCATTTAATGGATGTTTTTCCAGACTCAGGGAGAACTTTGCCGTTTGGTAGCGGAGCAACAATTTTATATAACTTTGTTGACCTTAAAGTAAAAAACACATCAGCCTATCCATTACAATTAAAAATCTGGCTTACTCATAATCATTTAAAAGGACAAATTCTATCTCCTCAACAGATTCCTGAAAAAATACATATTGTAGAAAAAAATCATTTTTTCATTAAAAGAGGTCGGAAATATTTTAGATATAACGAAATCTACAAAGAAACAAAAATTAAAGGTAAAGTGAAAAAAATTGAAAAAATCACCACAAATTTTGCACCGGTATTATATAAAGTTACAAAGGGATATCTGCAAAAAAATCATTTTAAGGTTTTGGATTTTACAAACAGGAAAATAAAAATTTCAAATAAGGAATAATTTTTAAAGTTTACATCGCCTCATGGTGTGTTGTAAAACTCCGCATAACGATCATTTATACCATATGCCGATCTGATGATGATGTCATTATCTTGCTAGGATTGCATAAATGTCGCATGCGCTGAAATAGGCTTCCCCTTTTTTATAAGGGGTAATATGGTGTTTTTCTGCTTTGCTCCAAAAACGGATCTTGCTTGAATTTGCATTATAATTGTTTTATCTGCAATATAGGGGGAGGGGTATGCTAGACTTTGCAAGTTCATGCATATTAAATACTTAGAAAGCATGAAAATTACAAATCACATTAAAGATCGTCGAAAAGAGAATATTGATCATCTCAATAGAATCCAGGGTCAAATAGAAACTCTGAAAAAATATATGTCTGAAGAGCGATGTTGCATCGATATCGCTCAACTTACAACATCCATAGCCAAATCTTTTGATACTTTGCGAACAAGAACGCTGGAGGGTTTTATCTGCAATCAATTATTGGAAGACAAAAAAATTCCTAAAAAGCAAATGGATGATTTAAAGCGCCTATTAAAGCTATATAAAAAATAATTCTATGATAAAACTTAAATCTGTCTCAAAAAAATATGGCGGTCAAACCGTGCTTGACGACATAAATTTTTCCATTGAAGAAGACGAATTTGTTAGTATTATTGGAAAATCCGGCGTAGGCAAAACCACGTTGCTTTCCATTTTAGCCGGCATGGTCAAGCCGGATAGCGGGAAAATTCTTTTTAATAATCAAGATATTACCGGCTATGACGAAGAGCAGTTTGCCAATTTTCGTCTCATGAACATAGGGATCGTGTTTCAGGATTTCAAACTTATCCCTTCTCTTTCCGTTTATGATAATGTCTTTCTCGCCCTTTATCCTCGCCGAGATTTAAGCAAACAAGAAAAGGACAAACGTATCAAAAATGTTGTTTCTCAAGTAGGAATGTCACATAAAATTCTTCAAAGGGTGAATAACTTGAGCGGAGGAGAAAAACAAAGAGTGGCAATTGCTCGTAGTTTGGTCAGCAATCCAAAATTGGTTTTGGCCGATGAGCCGACGGGGAATTTAGATACGAAAACTTCGACTAGCATAATAGAACTTTTTCAAAAGTTAAATAAAGAGCTGAAGACAACCTTTATCATTATCACACACGATAAAGACATTGCCGCTGAAACTCAGAAAAAGTATGAACTCACTGATAAAGGCCTTATAAATGATAATTAATTTTTTAAAAAACTATGGATAAAAAATTTTTACTCGCCATTATTCTTTTTGCGTTGCTAGCAGCCGGATTTTTTCATTGGCAAGCAAATAAGAGTCAGCCAACCATTGAAAATTCCGCCGTTCAAACAAACGATCAAACGGTTGCAATGCAAACAGCTAAAAATCAATCGGTTGAAGAAAATTTGATAGAAATTTTTTATCTCCCGCACCCGCCCGCTTTAGCAATAGTAGAGAAGATTGAACCGATTATCGCTGAATTTCCTAATTTCAAAGTCATTAAATACAATTTTGACGATCCCGCCAGTAAAAAGAAAGTGGCTGAGTACAATCTGGTTAATCATTATCCCGTGGCAATCTTTATCGGGGGAAAAAATTCTTTCATGGTTGACGGAAATGCCGTATCTTTGCTGAACTTTCCGCAAGGTGACGCCTTTATTCCTTCATACGAAGGCGTATGGACGTACGAAGATCTGAGAAAAATTCTTACTAGCCTGAAATAGTTATGCTCAGAAAAATAATTTTTAGAAATCTTATTTTTTATTGGAAGAAAGTCGTTTTGATAATCAGCTTAATGGCCTTGCTTTTTTTTATGGCTATCGCTTCAATGTTGTTTACCAATCGCATCCAGCAACTAGCGGATCGGCCACTTGAATCAATAGGAACGGAAATCATATTGCAAAAAGACTCGGCAAATAAAAATCCAGCCGACATTAGAACACAAGGAGTCATTTTCCCTTTTAATCTGCAAACATTTTCCAAGGAATCAGTTGAAGAAAATCTCCGATCTATACAGGAAGCAAAAGATTTTTCTACCGCTTTAATGCTTTGGCAATTCGATTTAAAAAATAATAAAACCATTGTCGGGCTAAATACGGGTGATCCTAAAATAGGCCTACGTAAAATTGAGGATTGGTTAATGCCTGGCAGTCGTTTTTTTTCAAACGATTCCGCTCAAGAAATTATTCTGGAGCGCCATTTCGCCAAATTATTCGGTTTTCAGCGAGGAGAGAAATATGCAATCAACGGACAAGATTACGATATTATAGGGATTGTAGATTTTACGGAAGAAAGCAATTTATCCAATGCTCAAATTTTTATGCCGTATAAAACGGCTTTGTCATTAGTATCGTCCAAAGAGCAAATTATTAACCAAGTTTATGTTTCACTAAAAAACGCTTCTTTGCTATCGGAAACTCAAAAAAGTATAAGTGAGAGATTACCGGATCTCACTATCATAACCAAGGATAGGCTGCTCAAAAATATATCGACATTTAATCGGCTGATATATCAATTTGGAAATTATTTTGTCGTTGGTATGTTTTTTATTGTCGTGGTCCTTTCGTTTTTTATATTTAAACTGTTTAGTCTGGAATTTCAAACTCAAACAGCGATTCTAAAAACAATTGGCTGGTCAAAACAAGAAATACGCCACTGGAAGCTTATTGAAATAACTTTTATTACAGGTTCTGCTTTTGTTATCAGCCTGTTCTTCTTGGAAATATTCAATATTACCATTTTGCCAAATATTCATTTTGATAGCTTATTAGACCAAAATTTTAAATTATGATTTTAACTTACTTTATCTCAGCTTGTCGCGCGAATAAAATAAAAATAGCCGTTCTTGTTATGAGTATTGGTCTTTATTTCGCATTGACCGTAAGTCTCTTGACTTTGGATAAAATTTTGCCTGAACTCGCCTCTCTGCCGTTTGAGAAAATCGGTGTGCAAACCATTGTTCAAAAAGTTGGAGTCATACCGGAGCAAATGACTGGCGTTATATTTCCGCATTCCAACGGTCCGATATATTCGGACGAAATTACGAAACTTAATAACCTTGACTTTGTGGAAAATTCCGATACTGGACTTTATTTTTGGTATTTCGGAGATGTATATAAAAATGCTTTCGGTGTGGATGAAAACGGCTCGGTGTTTGCAAGTTTGCTTAAGCAAAACATAGAAGAAGGAAGTTTTGCATTAGCAGATCATAACGTTTTGGTTACCAAGGATTTTGCTCAGAAAAATAATTTATCGTTGGGCGACGAGATTCATTTTGGGCAGGAGATATTTACCATATCTGCCATTCTTCACTCAAATGTAAGCGGGAATATTGTTCCGGCTGATGTTTACATGTCTTTACTCGACAGCCAAAGTTTAGCATCTGAATCTTCTGAAATGAAAAGAGCTTACAAATTTTTGAATAGTAATTTTGTAAATGTTGTCGCCCTAAATGCAAATCCAAATTGGCAAGGGGACAAAGAGAAGATAATTAAAGGGCTTGATAAGGGTTTTATCGTCTTTAGCCAAAAGACTTTTTCCAAAGAGGTTGCTGACCAACTCAAGATGATTTCTTCTTTGGGAAAAATCGTTTTTGCCGGCCTTGGATTAGTGATGCTTGTTATTTTTAGCTTGCTCGCGATGTATAATTTTAAAACCAGAGAAAAAGAAATTGCTGTTTTAAGAATGGTGGGCTGGGGGCTAAAAGATTTAAAAAAGCAATTTATGTTTGAGGGTATGCTTTTGCTTGCGGGAGCTTTAATTATCGGCAATATAATAAGTGTTGTTGTTCTGATGTTTTTAAAAACACAGCGCGTGACTATGGAATTGCCGTGGGAGCTTTCTGCGAGACCACATTTCATGCCGCAACAAAACGCGATTAACAGGGTTATTTCCACCAATTTACCTGTTCATTTTGATCCCGTTATATCAATTTCCGCAACGCTTATCTTTTTTCTTATCTTTGGAATTATTTATTATGTCTCCTTTCGAAGGATTAAAAATATTAAACCATCAAATTATCTAAAATAATAAGGAATTTTAGGCTTGGATATTCATCCCTGTAATTTTCCTCCGTCCTCCGTCCAAAACAGAAAAAGAAAGTTGAAATTTTTTTAAAACAAATTTTCTTATCAGAAAACAAAAAAGAGGATACGTTAGGTAATACGGTATATGCGGCGCATATCAGATGCTTGCCCAAATATGTTGCATAGACTTCGCGTATACTGGAACGCTGTGCCGGAATTCCGCTCTGCTACAGAAAACGATTTATTTATAAAATACAACCCTTTTGTGTATGATGCAGACAGATAGAACAAAGCACCTATGAATTTCATACAATCAATATTACCAGCCATAGAGCACTTCCACATGATAGGTTATTGGATTGCCTTTTTAGTGGCGCTTCTTGAAACGACCATTGGTGTAGGATTATTTATTCCTGGTTCAAGCATTATTCTGTTCATGGGTGCCTTAGCGGCAAAAGGCTATTTTGATTTGGGTGATTTAATTTGGTTTGCCGCAATCGGCGCAATTATCGGAGATAATATCAATTATTTTATCGGCAAAAAATACGGTTCCAAAATTTTTAAACATGGTGTTTGGTTTATCAAACCCGCCCACTTTAAAAAAGGAGAGGCATTTTTTGAAAAGCACGGTTCAAACAGTGTTTTTATCGGCAGATTTATACCGAGCATCAAAGAGATTATTCCCTTAATTGCAGGAACCTTTGGGATGAAAAGACTGCCATTCATACTTTGGAATATTCTCGGAGCTATTGGCTGGGCGTTGGTGTGGATTTTGCCAGGTTATTTCTTTGCCCAATCTCTGGATGTCGCGAAAATATGGCTCACACGCACAGGATTCTTTTTGACCATCCTTCTGATCGTCTTTGCCCTATTTTATGTGTTTAAAATTATTCTTTTCAAAAAGGGCAAAGCCTTTTTTTCTTTTTTATCTTCTCTTTGGCAATCCATGAAGCAAGCTATCGCTGAAAACCCGGAAGTTAAAAAATTTACAGAGCGACATAAAAAGTTTTTTGTATTTTTGCAAAAACGACTGGATAAAAATAATTTTTACGGATTGCCTCTCTCTCTTTTATTACTTGTCTTGGTTTATGTAGTGGGCTTATTTGGAGGAATTATTGAAGATGTCATAAATTCTGATATTATTGTTTCCGCCGATATTCGTGTTGCTAACTTGCTTGCCATTTTTAGAAGTGCCGAACTTACAACAGTTTTTTCTTGGATTACTTTACTTGGCAAATGGCAAACCATTCTAATTTTTACAATGGCTACGATTCTTATCTTGTGGCTTTGGAAAAAACGATCTTACATCATTCCGCTTTTGCTTAGCATCGCTGGTAGCGAAGTATTTACTTTCATCGGAAAAGTTGTTTTTCACCGACCCAGACCCAATGTTGCCATGTATGCGGAACATTCTTTTTCATTTCCCAGCGGGCATGCCACAATCGCTATCGCATTTTATGGTTTTCTAGCTTATTGCCTAATTAGAAACAGCAAACAATGGAAATATAAAATCAATATATTTTTTATCAGCTCGATCACAATCTTGCTCATTGGCTTTAGTAGGCTGTATTTGGGAGTACATTATGTGAGCGATGTCTGGGGAGGGTATTTAGCGGGGGCCATTTGGCTCATAGTAGCCATAAGCTTATCTGAATATTTACTTTCCAAAAAACAAAAGAAAGAAATAGTGTCTTCAAATCTCAAAAAACAACTAGCAACCGCAGGAATAATTAGTATATCAATCTTGTTGTATATTGTTTTCGCGTTCCATTATCAGACGCCTATTTCAACACAGATTCAAGAAGCAAACAAAATCGTCGTTAATGATACAATGATTATTTTTGGTTCAAATCAGTTGAAATACACAGAAACCTTATTGGGCAACAAGCAGGAACCACTTAGTTTTATTATTGTCGCTAAAAATGACCAACAACTGACGGACTTATTTAAAAATGCGGGTTGGACATTAGCTGACGATGTCAATGCTATGACTACATATAAAATAGCAAAAGCTGCTTTGTTAAAAGCATCCTATCCTCAAGCACCGATGACCCCTTATTTCTGGAATTTGAAAGTCCATAATTTCGGCTTTGAACAAGAAACGGCTGCAGATAATGTTCGCACAAGACATCATGCTCGTTTTTGGAAAACAAATTATGTGACAGAAAACGGAGAAAATATCTATGTTGGAACTGCCAGTTTCGATAGTGGTATTAAATGGGGTGTAACGCACAAGATAAATCCCGATGTAGATACAGAAAGAGAATTCTTATTTCATGATTTGCAAAATACAGGATGGCTATCGAAAACTGAAAAACAACCATTTGTTGATCCAAAGCTTGGTAGTAATTTTTCTGGTGACTTATTTTTTACCGACGGGAAGTTATATTTATTGTTCGTGCAAGAATAAAATAAGGGGGTTTGGGAATGGAGTTTACCTCTAAGCCCTCTTTGATTTTTCAAAACAAAAAATCAAATTTATAAGCATTGAGGAAAACCTATTATAATACGTAAGAACGAAACATATTTTTTGAACTGCGTCTAATGGCCTATGTTTATACAATATGCCGATCCGATGATGATGCCCTTATCTTGCTAGGATTGCATAAATGTCGCTTATTGTGTGAAATGGTTTGTGAAAAGGTTTAATAAAATTGTTAAAACGTATGCAAGAAAGAATAAATGAACCTGATAGATTTTTAATCTCTACAAGAGAAAACGGTGAGAAGCGAGAGCATGATATAGAGGTCTCCGAAAAAGAAAAAAGGACGTTCAAAATTTTGGATAAATTTGGGGAAATAGGAAGAAAATTATTATCACAATTTTATGATGACTATCTGCCAAATACACTCACAACCGACAGTCTTGATGGAAAGTTTGAGATAAACCCTAAATTAAATGAGCTTGAGAAGCTCACTCCAAAACAAAGAACATTTTTACTTTCGGTTATAGAACAGCTCAAGGAGGACCATATCGAGATGATGCGATCGCTGCGTGGTTTGAGTAAAGAAGATGTATTACAACAGTTACACGCTGACCTTTTTGTAGAGAGTGATAAGCATGGGTTTGATTCTAAGAAAGTGAGTGTTTCTGTGGTGCCGAGCGGAATTGGATTGCTTGTACATGATCGAGCCTATTTTAACCAAAAATTTCCAGATTCTGAATCAGTGCTGGGATTTTATAGGCGAGGCGAAGATTACGGTCACTCGGCGAATTTTCCTGGAAGGATTTTTGTTATTGACACGACAAATCCAGAAGCTATTGCAACTTTCCGTCATGAATATCTTCATTTATTGACTGACAATTATATCGAGCCCTATGAAATTTCTTTAAAATTACCTGATGAAGCCGTCCCAATACAAAAAGAAATTAATCAACTTCAAGAACGTATCACCGAACTGAACGAAGAAATGGACTATGTCGATTATGATGAAGTGCTGGCCATACAACAAGAAATAGGTAACATTCAAAAACAAATTGCTGAATTACAACGAAGGACAAGCGGTATTATCGACGAGTCAGAAAGGTATTTGACAGACGAAGCACAGCATTTATTTAACAATGTGAGAGATGAATTAAGTGCATGGGCTGTGAGCGGGAAATTCAATACAAGAGAAGATACGCTCGTCTCGAGAAATACAACATGGCTTCTAAGAGTCGGCCAAATTAAGCATGTAATTGATAGAAAAAAGTTTGTCGATCAATGGGAAAAATTAAAATTAGCTATTTCTTTTTGTGCAAAACAAAAACTAGCACCTGATGAAGTTCTTCCTATTTTTCTCACATCGCAAACGTTTGAACAGATGACAAAACGACTTTTGTTGTTCACGCAAGAACGGCAAGATGAGACTTCTTCGCAACAAGCAGCATAATTAAAAAATGTAGTTTTTCTTTTTCTGACAAATAATCAACTATGAAATTTAGCGATCCAAACCAATTTAAAAGGATGAGACAGCTTGAAGGGTTGAAAAACTCGGAGGATCTCTGGGATACGGCGACCTTTGATGATATTAAACAAACTATTGATCAACTTTCACCTAATACTAAAGAGCTAGTGTCCGAGGAAGAACTTAGTGCTGAGATGAAAAGATGTCTTAAAAAGACGCGCGCCTTTTGCAGCGAGCTATCTGATGATTTTAAGCAAACTTTTCTATCACGGTTGGATCAATATAGAAGAGAGCGCCGCCAAATAGCACCGAAGATCGTTGAATATTTATTAGAAAAAAATTTTGTTCTTCCCAATTTCACAATTGCTAGTCAAGAACAGGCGCAAGCATTGCTTGAAGAATATGGATATGTTGGGGAGATGAATGAGCAAAAGTTATTGCTTGTATTTAACTTACCGAAACCACTAGCACATTTTTGGTGGAAAGGAGGCGCTGATTCATGGGGCGACCTTGCAGAAGATATACATGATACAGCTATTGAATGGGGGCATTTTTACAGAGAACTTATGCCTGTTGTTTGGGAAACACAGGGTCGCCATGAGAATGAAAATGGTTTAGATTTTTACAGAGTCAATGGTACTGGTGAGCATGATCCTAAAAAGTATTATTATATTTGGGAAATATCTGAATGGGAAAACTAAAATTAATATCCGATAACAGCATGTAGGAGAGTACATCGCTTTGTAAAAAACTCCGCCTAAATTATTTCCTAACTTCGCATATACTCAAACAGTATGATGGAATTCCGCTTTGCGTTATCCATCGCCTAGCCTAGGAGCATGCGCCTCGCTCACTCCCTGCTTACATCTCAGTAAAAGAAAACAAAAACCTTCGCTTGCGCGGAGGTTTTTTGTGGTGGGCGTACCAAGACTCGAACTTGGGACCTTTACATTATCAGTGTAACGCTCTAACCAGCTGAGCTATACGCCCGTATCTTTTTTGACCCCGTTAGGTTAGCGGATTTTTTGATCTATTGCAAGCACTCTGCGGCTAGTAGCGAGCGAGCCTTTTTTAGGTGGTTTCCTGGCTATGATCGAAGGCTTTTTCGAGTGATTCAAGTGCTTCGTTCGTATATTGCAATTTCCATGCCGAGCCCGTTGGTAGGGAGATGGCACGCATCTCAGAATCGGGGAGCTCTTTCAATTGTAGTATGGTGCTCGCGAGCGGTTCACGATGACTCACAAGAATCGCACATTGGCCCTCTTCCAGGGAGTGAATCGTTTCTGTAATGACGGCAAGTACGCGCGTCGCCATTTCTTTATAGGTTTCGATGCCATAAAAATTTGGTTCAAAGGGTGTACGATTATAGCCGACAAATTCGCGAAAAGCTTCCAGGGGTTTTCCAATCCAGTCGTGTACTTGCCAATCGACGAGACGTTCATCAAATATCACCTCCTGTATGCCGAATGTCTGCGCGATCGTTTCCGCGGATTCCCTCGTGCGTAAATAGGGCGAAGCAATAATTTTTGATGGGTCACCGTTGGCTCGCTGAATATCTTCGGCGATCGCAAGCATTTCCTTTGCGCCACTCTTAGAGAGGGGAATATCGCTATTATAAAAAACCTGATCGGGGTTATCGATGTGACCATGTCGGACAAGATAAATCGTTTTTCTCATAGAGCGTAGTGTAGCTTGAGGAAGACTTTTGTCAAAGAAGGTGGGTTACTTGGAAGAGGGAATATAGCGGGAACGGTTTTTTAAAAGAAAAAACCCCGGCTTTCACCGGGATCTTTCTTTGGAGCAGGTAAGGGGAATCGAACCCCTCTCTCCACCTTGGCAAGGTGGCATAATAGCCACTATACGATACCTGCCTGTTTTGACGCCCTCATAATGAAGGCGCCCAAAACATTAACAAATTGAGATGTACGTGGCAAGTCTATTCCCAGTCGGGAATAACGGTTGGCCGAATGCGTAGAGCGAGCTCACGCAGCTCCTCTAAGAGATCGCGATGAAGGGCTTCAATTTCCTGTAAATCGTGGTACATCTCGGTAATTCGTTTTTCGGTATAGATCAAGCTCTCCATAGGCTATTCTTTTGCTTTTGCAATCAATTTTTGCACTTTCATTTCATATTGCCATTTACGCAAACGCTTTGCTCCTTCTGTGACGGCTATGGTGAGACCGGCAGCGCCAAAGGGAAGCCATCCTGGAAATCCTGGGGTCGTCTCTTCTTCTGCCGGAGCTAATGTAGCGTGACTCAGGATTTCTATTTCAGATGCATCGCGTGGGTAAAGTTTTAGGTCGGAGCCACTCATATCGAGAAGACCGGTTATACGCATTTCATCTTGTACATTGAGTCGTTCAGCACGGTAATTTGTCAGCTTAGAGAAGTTGACTTCGACGAGACCACCGCCTGTATCAATAAGAGCTTTCGTTTTTGAACTTTCGATGACGTGACCAGTGATTTGTACCACGCTCCAATCATCTTCTATGTCGAGATTAGTTAAATCCGTCTGGCGAACTTTTACGGTTGTATTTCCAGGAGCTTCGCTCCAGCGATCGTGCGTTCCCATACGGATATAGAAACCATTGTCATTATTCATAAGGGTACCGGTAATATGTACTTTTGTGCCAAAGGGCGGCGATGGTTGTTTATTGCTCGCTCGGACATAGAGACCGCGACCGTTTGGAGCAAGTAAAACAAATTGATGTTTTGCGAGCAGTCCAGGTGTTGATCCAACGACGCCCGAAAGTTCGATGAGGGTATTAGGAGGTATGGTCATAATTTGTTCAATCGATGTTTGAAGCGGGAGCGTTGTCTTTGAGGATGATTTTGTCGTGTGTTTTACCGTAGTGCTTTTCACGGATGCTTTAGCTACACTCATTTTTTGTATCGCTACAGAGCCGGGAGAAACATTCGTTGAGGCTTCTGATATGGGCGCGTCTGAAGGCGTGGTAAGTGTAGTGGTGATCATTGCCGGTGTTTTGCTTGAGGTATTGAGAATGGCGGCATCTCCCCTCACGCTCGAGGGGTCGACAGTATTCGCCGTTTTGGTTATTTGGATGTCAGCGGGAAGCGCTGCAGGATGTTTTTCAATGACTGTATTTGTGTCGAGCTTTGATGGGGAGGCGTCTCGCCACTCTCCTTGGCCATCCGGGAAGCGGCTCCAGGACATGCCTTTCACTGTTTTATCATAGATCACGCCATCCGCAAGTGAGTCATCGGGCCGCAGGAGAAGCACGGAATCCCCGCCATTATTTAATCTTGAAGAGGAGAGTTCAATCATGGCAAATGGTTCATGTAGTGCCATATCTTGTATGGTTGAGCTTGTAAATCGGAATATTGTTCCGTTTCCATCTTCAAGCCTCCAATCCATGAGTCTTGTAATATTGTCTTTTGTTACGCCATAGAGCTCCACCCATTCTGGCCCTTCGATAGGCGCCGGATGAATTTCATTGAGAGATATATTTGGTGGGGGCAATGGCGCAGGGTTAATGGCAAGGGTGGTTGTTGCAAATGTACGGAAGGTTGTGTCCGAGACAATGAGTTCAAAGGGATAATTTCCATCAGATACATAGGCATGTGTTGCATGTGATCCAGTTGCTGAAGTGCCGTCACCAAAATTCCATGTGAAGTACACAATGTCACCATTCGGATCGGAAGAAGAGCTGGCATCAAAAGAAATTTCTTCTCCTGCTATGAAGCTTCCGGTGATCTTGAGCACAGCATCAGGAAATTGAGGCGTTGGACTACTGACGGAAGCCTGAGCAATAACCGTCTCATTCGTGATCGTGCTTGTTGGCACTTCTTCATTGACGGTCACTTCTGGATCAGACGCTGGTAGGGGTACGCTGACGGTTGAGGTTGATACATCTGGGGTAGTTTCTATTGGGAGAACTTCCTTGGGTGGCGTGTAGCCACACCCGTCACAGATATTTGGCGTACCGAAGACTTCAATATCAGTATAGAAGTTTTGTGTATCGGTAGTGCTCGTCCAGCTTTCAGCAAGTGCGCCGTCTGCGATGGGCATGAGGCGGAGCATGGAAGCTTTTGGTGAGCTTGAACCAGCAAGTGGAGTATTTCCATCTCCGGCTTCATCGACGAGAGACCCGTCAGGAGCAACTAATGAAATGTGTAATGCAGCATTCGAAAGCGATAAGGCGGTCGTGACCATATTTGGCGTGACGCTATGTGCAGCATTTGCATGATCCTCAGCATAATTTGCTATGAGAAACGCCCGCTTAGGCTCAATGACGGCTGTTTCGTCGAAGAGGATCCCTTCATCCGGACCTGCACCGTCCAGCTGATAGCCGGCGAGTGAGAGCGGATCGTTGCTGATATTCCAGAGCTCAATCCATTCATCGGCATTTGAGAGTGGGGAGCCAGCCCAAGCGATTTCGCCGATGACAAGGGTCGGTGCCGTTTGTGCTTGAATTATATATGGCGGCCAGAGCTGCCAGAACATTGTGGCAACGATAAAACCGCCTAAAATGCGGTGAAGCATAAGGTAGTGGAGCTTCGGTCCACGGCAAGCATCCAACTAAATTTCGAATGGTCTTACAGCGTTCCCGAACCTTATTTACTCCGTTCCATAAAACTGAACCGACTGTCAATGGGTGAACAAAAATCTAAATAAGAAATTTGTTGACAATAGGGAGGGGTATGTTAATTTGAGGCGTCCCTTTACAGTAGCTTTTGGTGTTGACCGGCTTCGCTCAAGTTTTTGATATGGTATCAGGATTTGAGGAAACCATTACCTACAGGGAGGTCTACTATGGGGAATAAGTATCCTATTACGAACGAAGAGCTAGGATGTCTGGCTCGAGTACAGCACGACCTCTTCCGTATGGTGTGCGAAGGCGCGCTCGACGCGAAGCAGGCTCTGCTCGGGCTCCGGCACGTGATTAACGGTCGACTTGTCTGGGTTCCAGATATCTCGGCTGCAGAGCTCGTTGCTATGGTTCAGGAACATGTGGGACTCACTCATTGTGATCCGAACTATGCCAAATACAGCTTTTTGCAAGATGCACGAGGCAAGGGCTACGAGGTGTGTGTCTGGCGACCGCATATGGCTGTTGAGACCACCACGGTCCGTGAGCACTTCCGAACACGTGGTTTCGATGGAAATCCGGCAGCTTTTCTGACCTGGGTCATGCATAGCCCTCTTGGTCTCCATGCATCCATTCCTTCGGACGATGCTCAACTCTTTCGCTGTCCCAAGACGGGCACCTTGTTCGCTCCGGACTTTGGTCGGGAGGGGAGTGATCGCGGGCTTGGTTTGCACGAAGTGACGCACAACTGGGAGAGTGGCTGGGTATTTGTGGGCTTTCGGAGTGTCCAGATGCAGATATCGCCTTGAAGGAGACAAGATCCTTGCTCGGTTTGAACCTTTCTACAGATCTGACGGCCTATATCAATATACGATGTGGACCGTCATTTTTTTACTCATTTTTATTCTGTGGATAAGTACAGATATATGAATAAAAGTAAGCGAGTTGACGCATGTTCTATTTCTGTTCTATATTATACCTATATGGCACAACAGCGTCTTACTCCAAAACAAAAGGAGGTACTCGACTATATTGTTGAGTTCATCCAAGAGCGCGGCTATCCGCCTTCTTATCGAGAGATCGCGAGTGGGCTTGAGCTTGCTTCACCATCGACAGTTCACGCGCATGTACAGGCTCTGCGCACGCGTGGGTATCTCAAACAGTCACAGAATGCTGGGAGTACAAATCGTGAGCTTGAGCCGACGGATAAGGCAGTTAAGTGGGGGAAGAGCGTTATCCTTCCTTTAATCGGACTTATCGCCGCTGGAGAGCCTATTGAAGCGGTTGAAGAGGAAGAAACGATTGCTGTGCCGGTCGATCTTGCTCCTAACTCTTCAAATTCATATGTGCTTCGTGTGCGTGGCGTTTCTATGATTGATGAAGGCATCATGGATGGAGATTATGTTGTAATAGAGCGAAATCCTTCGCCAAAGAACGGCGACGTTGTTGTTGCGCTTTTGGAAAACACGTATGCGACGCTGAAAAAGTTTTATCGTGAAAAGAATCGTATTCGACTGCAGCCGGCAAACAAAAGTTTGAAACCTATTTACTGTTACGACCCATTAATTCAAGGCGTGGTACGTGCGGTGATACGATCTTTTGATTAATCCCGTTTCTTTCGTAAGGCACGAAGCATGACGTTATTCATGTCACTCTTTTTGATCTCTTATCTATGGTTTACACTCCTATAAAAGAAAATATCGATGTTCTTGTCGCCTTTCAGAAGAAAAAACCAAAGCCCATGATGTTTAGATGGGGCAAGCATTATTATCAGGTCGACAAGGTACATTTAGTACATACGGAACGAATAGGGCGTGAAAAAATTTATTATTTTTCTGTTTCAGATAAAGACCATGCGTTTCATCTAGCATTCAATTCTGAAACCCTTATTTGGCAACTTGAAGAAATGACGGCGTTAGTCGCCTAGGCTCCGCTTCGTTGATGAGATAGTCCTTATACGCCGTGATGAGCGACTGCGGCATGATATACTTTTGCTTATACGACTTATGAAGGAATCTCAGGGGGCATCTAAACAGCTGGGTTCGTCTATTAAACGATTCATTGTAATGGCTAGTCTTGTAGCAATGGTTTTCTTATTTAGTTTTTTGTTTATCAAAAATCATTTTTCTCTGGTCCAGCCTGTTATAAATGACCATGACGCGGTCGTGCATGTTGGTAGGCTTATGAAGCTCCCTGATGAGTCCGTACACGTTTCTCGTGTGGAAACACCCGAGCTTCTTCGTGCTGTATATCCGGACCTCTATCAGGATGTGCAATTAGGGGACTATATTCTGGAATATAAAACAATGCTTATTATTTATCGCCCAGGAGAAGATCGTATTATTCGATCTGTGAATAAATAGCTGTTTAAAGACTCGAGTTCTTCTGCAAAACATAAAACTCCCGACAGGGAACTGTCGGGAGCCTTCCTCCGTAAAGAAGACTATCTCTTCTTACGTTTTGCGGGTTTACGTTTTGCAGGCTTACGCTTCGCAGGTTTGCGTTTCGCTGGTTTGCGTTTTGCAGGCTTACGCTTCGCAGGTTTGCGTTTCGCTGGCTTACGTTTTGCCGGAGCTTTTCTCTTAGCTGCAGGTTTGCGTTTCGCTGGCTTACGTTTTGCCGGTTTGCGTTTTGCTGCAGACTTACGCTTTGCGGGCTTTTTCTTTGCTGTTGCCATAGTGTTTCCTCCTTTCTGTATGAGTATCCTATTAAGGACCTTAGTCATGAACGTTCATGAACGTAACGTTCTGCATAAAGTATACATGAAAAATACAAAAAAAGCGTCAAGTTTTTTCTGTGGAAAAATAAAACGCTTTTATTTTTTAAATTTAATATTTAATTATTTTCTTTTATTGTGGCTTTTTATATTTTTACCTAGATTAGACGTCGAGCTGTTTTTTTATTTCTTGCTCTGCCTGTAATGGGTTCGCGCGACCTTCCGTTGCTTTCATGACGCCTCCTACAAACCATTTAATGACACTCTCTTTTCCAGATCTTGCCTCCGCTGCCTGCTCAGCATTCTGTTCGATAACGCGCGCGACGATTGCGACGAGTTCATTTGTGTCATCCATTTGTCCAAGATTTTTCTCCTCAAGGATATGAGATGGATCTTTTCCGGTTTCATGCATAAATGTGAGTAATTTTTTTGCATTTGCGCTATTTATAACGCCTTTGTGTACAAGATGAATGAATTCGGCAAAGTTTTCTGGCGTGATATTTACCTCATGAATATCCTTATTTCCTTGCTTCAGGAGACCGGCAAGTTTATTGGTTAACCAGCTACCCACGAGCTTCCCAAATGTTGCGCCTTGATCTTTTAAGGTTGTGTCACCCGTTGACTGTATCCAGCTATCGAGCTCACTCATGATGTGTTCCGCATAATCTGTCCAGCCATTCGCAACAATGAATGACGCGTCTTCTTCCGTGAAGTGCCATTCTTTCGCAATGCGTTCGCGCGTTTCAGCAGGCATTTCTGGAAGATGTTTTTTTTCTTCCTCACGTATTTCTGACAAGACAAGTGGTGAAAGATCTGGTTCTCGAAAAAAACGATAGTCAGCGCTCGATTCTTTTGTACGCTGAGAAACACTCTCTTGTTTCGCTTCATCCCAGCCACGTGTTTCATGTATTGGGAGGACGTCGTCTGCAAACGCTTTGGTATGTCGCTGTATTTCGTACGCGAGTGCTCGTTCGACAGCACGAAATGAATTCAGATTTTTTACTTCTGTTTTTGGATTGAGGCCAGCCTGTAATGGTTTATTTCCTCGTCGACTTCGAGGAGGGAAATATTAGCATCGCATCGCATGTAGCCCTTTTCCATGTCTGCATCAGAAACGCTCCCGGCGCGAAGCATTGCCTGGAGTTCTTGTAGAAAAATTTTTGCTTCTTCAGGAGTACGAATATCGGGTTCGGTGACAATTTCCAGAAGGGGTTGACTTGCGCGGTTGAAGTCTACGAGCGTTTTGCCAGTTTGAGCATCATGAACATTTTTTGCTGCATCTTCTTCAAGATGAGCTCTGGTAATTCCAATACGAATATGGTCACGCGGTGGCGTGGCTTTTGGTACGTGAATCCAGACTTCACCGTGCTCAGAAATAGGTTTATCGAACTGAGAGATCTGATATCCCTTTGGCAAATCAGGGTAGAAGTAATTTTTTCTATCAAAAAAGGCTTGATTAGGAATACGACATCCAAGAATAAGCCCAGCGCGGACACCGAGACGGATAGCTTCCTGATTCACTGCGGGCAAGGCCCCCGGTTGACCGGTACAGATGGGACAAATGGCGGAATTTGTCGGCGTGTCATCTGAGGCGTTTTTGCAGCCGCAGAACATCTTGCTTTTGGTTTTTAAGCGAACATGAATTTCAAGTCCTATAATGGGAATCAATTTTGCCATAATATGAAGCACATAATCATGTGTGTGAAGCCTCTGCAAGAACTAGGCTTCCGTTTTCTTTAATGAACTATAGAGTTTGACTTGGTAAAGCACGGCCAAAGGAATGATAATAATTGAAACAATACTATCAATCGTTGCACTAATGCCCTGCTGGATAGGTGAAAGCGTCTGTGCCGCGAGAAAATTCACTGTTTGTGTGAAGCCACCAGCGAAGATGCTTATGACGGCAGTAAGGACGAATGAGCTGAGGAGAGTGATAACGATTACAGCGAGACTGGGCACAAAAATGCGCCAGAGCACTTTCCACCAGCGACCTTTCACGAGCTCAGCGGAGCGTGCCAAGGCTTGAGAACCTTTCTTTTTTTCATCGATAAGAAGAAAGATTGAGAAAGAAAATAGAATAGCGAGCCAGATACCTGGGAGTACCAAGAGAAAAAACCCACCAAGGGTCGCGAGAACCACAAGAAAATTAATCCAAAGATATGACCAGAAAAGATTTGCCCCGAGCTGCCATCGTGGAGCCGCCTTACTTTCCGCCCCACGTTCTCGTTGAAGAATATAGTCTATGAGCACGATGATGGTCTGCAGGATAATGAGATACGCAATAGCGGTGCCAATGATCAGAAGAACTTGCGCGACATTTGCCGCGAGTCGATCAGCAATCATGGCGAAGGCGAGCTCAATTAAACCAGCGAAAAGGAATCGGATGGAAATTTCAAGCAGTTTTTTCCAATCGCGCTTATATTCTTTCCACCCTTCACTCAGGATGTCAGAAATAGAGATGAGCTGAGTCGTCTTGTTCATATTAGTTTGAGTGGGTTTGATGCAGGGATTTATTTGTCTCAAGGAGAATGCTGATTTTTGCTATGACAGCGGCAAAGTAAGCAACTAATTGAATACTAAACATACCAATGATCGCTAAAATACCAATGAGTTCTCCAAGGCGATCCAGGAAGAGGGAGGGGCCCGCGCCACTCATATGTATAAGGGCTGTCATAATGCTAAGCCAAATGACCGCACATGTCATAAAGAGAACGGTGACACTAAATGCCACAAATCCTACCCCGATAAACCATAGGACATTGGGTAAGAAAATACGTACAGCCGTATTCCACCATCGACCTTGCACGAGTTTCCAGCTTTTTTTCATTGAGCCAATAATGGTGGTTTTTTCATGAAGATAGATTGGCAAGCTGAAAGCGAGCGCGATGCCAAGCCAAATGCCTGGGATGATAAATAACAGGAGGCCAGTAATGACAACAACGACATAGAGAAGGGCTATCGTGAAAGCGCTTATAAACTCTCGTGTGTTCAGCCAAGGGGACGCGTCTGTTTTAAAAACGTATTGAGTCAGATAGTTGAAGAGTACTAGGCTGAAATAGGCTGTAGCACCAATGATCACAAGAAGAATAACGAGCCTTATCATGCCATAGGCTCTTCGTTCCGCGAGAAGGATGAGTGGAATGCTTCCAAGGATCGGAATAGATATGGTTATGGTGAGAAACGTTAAGAGTGAGCGCCACTCAGAGGTTACAGTTTTCCAGCTTCTTTTTAAGATTTCCTCAATGGAAATAAGTTGTTTCATATAGACTATCCTAGCAAATCCGCCCCTATATTGCGAGTTTATTTTTTCTGCCAATGAGAGCTATATAAGATCAAGGATGTGTTTTTTTACTTGCTCAAAAGTTCTTTTGGGCGTCTTTGAAGCATCAATATTTACAATGGAAGTTCCACGTTTAAGGAAGGGTTCTTGAACTTCACTGAGCTTATATCGTTTGACGAGGGCTGATTGAAAGTCCTTTGCTTCGAGAAGACTATTGTCCCTTTTGTCTTTTCGTTCTGCCAGTCTCTGTTGGGCTATATTAACATCGAGCGTTAGGAGAAATAGGAGGTCGGGCGGGTAGGAGAGCTCGGTCTGATTTCCAGGAAGCGCTAAGATTTGCTCGATTGTGCATGCGGGGTCTTGCAGTGGTTGATACGCAAGCGTGGAAATAAGTCCACGATCTTGTATAACAAATCCATCTGGATTGGCTTTCAGGAATGGAATGATGATGCGTTTATATAAAATGTCTCTATCCAAAGCGAAGGCTTGTGTGGCCGAAAGCGCCGAATACCTTCGGCCTTGATAGAGTGGGAGAAGTTCTTCGCGGAGAGCTGACCCTATCCAGCTTGATGTTGGTTCAGCAGCGAGGAGGAGCTTTACGCCTTGAAGTTCCTGTATTTCCGGTAATCGAGCGTGCTTCTTTTGAAAATCAACGAGATCGAAACTTGGAGTGACACCCTGTGATTCCAGGAAGGTCGCGATGTCACGGATGATTGTTGATTTCCCCGCACCATCTATCGCGTCAATGACGATTATTTTTCCTCGCTGATTTTCGTTCATAGGTAACAAAGGAGAATCCCTCATGATCTTCCCGTTCAGTTTCTCGCCAGTTTTTTTTCTCAATGGGTGGGAAGAAGGCGTCACAAGAAGCGACTTCTTGTGCGACCTCGGTTATATACAGCGTATCCGCGCTATTCATACACTGTGTATATATTTCGCCTCCGCCAATACAGATTTTATCTTCTCCGCGATGAGCGAGTAGGGCATGGTTCAAATCATTAAATACTTCAACCGTATCTGGAACCGCGTAGTGCTCTTGCCTTGTAATCACAATATTCTTCCTGCCGGGAAGGGGTCGGAATTTCTTCGGGAGCGATTCCCAGGTTTTTCTTCCCATAATAAGCAATTTTCTCGCGGTGATTTCGCGGAAATGCTTCATGTCCTCAGGAATACGCCAAGGAAGCTTGCCATTGGTACCAATACAGTTGTTTTTTGATACGGCAGCGATAATAGAGAGTGGCATAGATTCAGTATATATTGCCTATTTCCATTCGGCCAATTAAGCTGGAAGTACTTTTTATGATGAAACCAATATCAGAACGTGTTCCTGATGCGCAATATCAGCGCCTCCTCCGTCATATTTTAGAAAAAGGCGTGCAGACACACAGTCAGCAAGGGGTAGATGCGTTAACGCTCATTGGTCCGAACCCATTACATTTCAGATTGGAGAACGGGTTTCCTATTATCACGGAACGGAATATGGCACCAAAAACATCGGAGAGACTTCCGGTGACTATTTGGCGTCAGGCGATTGGAGAAATGTGTGGCTTTGTGAATGGAGCGAGAACACAAACCGCGCTTGAGAGCTTCGGTTGTCATTGGTGGGACGCATGGGTGACGGAGGCAAAATGCACGAAGCGTGGATTGGAAACAGGGGATCTCGGTCCTGGATCCTATGGCGCTGCCTTTCATGATTTTCCTACTTCGGAAGGCCCAACCTATAATCAATTTCAAAATATTATTGAACAAATTCGTGAGCTTCCGCATTTACGCACGCATTTTATCTCTCCTTGGATTCCTCAGTACATCATACGTGGCGAAGGAAAACAGCAAAAAGTTGTTGTTGCACCGTGTCATGGCTGGATGCATTTTCGCGTGCTTGATAATAAGTTGACATTACATATGTTCCAGCGCTCAGCCGATGTGCCAGTTGGTGTACCAGCTAATATGACGCAATATGGAGCGCTACTCATGATGATGGCGCATGCGACGGGGACTGAGCCCTATGAATATGTTCATAGTTTTTCTGATGCACATATTTACGTTGATCAAGTGCCGGCGGTCGAAACCATGCTTTCACGTGAGGCAAAGCGTCTACCAACGGTCACCATGGATACGAGTGTGCAAGATTTTTTCGATTTTCGTCATGAACACTTTACGCTTGAGGATTATGAACCACATCCGGGCATTAAAGGTATTCCGGTGGCGATCTAGTTATGGCAGACAATCAGTTTATCAATATGTCGTCCGTGCGCACGGAAGCTCAGCGATCGGTCATGGAGGAAATTAAAAAACAGGGGCATTGTCCGTTTTGTATTGAAAATCTTGAAAAATATCACACAAATCCCATCTTAAAAGAAGGAACGTTCTGGCTACTTACAGAAAATCAGTGGCCTTATGCAAATGTGAAACAGCAGCTTCTTGCGATTTATAAAACGCATATAGAGCATATTTCGGAAATGGATCCAGAGGCGGGAACTGAGCTTATTGAGATGTTCGCTGAGGAAGCAAAAAAGCGAAATATTGAAGGCGGTGGTATTGCAATGCGTTTTGGTTCATCCGAGCACGGAAACTATGGTTCAAGTGTGTTGCATATCCACGCGCATTTAATCGAACCTAACCTTGAGGCCCTTGGAGAAAACGAAGCGTGGAAATTTAAATTCGGTCAGCCCAAAAACTATAAGAAAAAAGGAAAGTAGACCTTTGACAAAAGGTCTTTTTTTTGTTGATATGCCGCAGTCACTCATACAAGGCCAAAAAGGAGGTCGCCGGTGTCATCGAACATTCTTACTATCAATGATCTTACGGAGCATCAGAGGATGACGCTCGTGAGGGCTCGCAAGTATCCGCAATATCTGAACATGGTTCAAGCATATCTCGCAGGTGAGTGCCTCTTTTGTGATCCTCTTGGACCCAAGAACAAGGTCCTTCACGAAGTCGGTGGTTGGCGGATGTGGGAGAATCCATTTCCGGCGCCGCATACGACCCTTCACCTGGTACTCGCTTCCGTGCGTCACGTCGCCCCTAAAGATGAGATTATGCCGGATGATTTCGCTGCGATTGGCGCCTTGTTCGGGTGGGCGCGAGAGCGCTACTCGGATGTCATGCTTGGCGGTGGATTGCTTATGCGTTTTGGCTCCCCCGTGTTGACTGCTGGTACCATCCTTCATCTTCACGCAAATATCCTCGTTCCAGATCTTTCGGGCGAGGTACGCCCCGCACTCGCAGAAACGCGGGAGAATGGCTGGCGTCAAGCCCTGCGTATGCGTGTTTTTGAGAAGTTGCGACATGGTGCGAATCTCGAATCACTCTCTCGCGGTGAGCGAGAACTCGTTGAAGATACTTTTTGACTTTGTTCTTTCCCGCCCCCTCTTGCGACCTATTGCGTTTTTTGCGTAGTAGGTCGTTTGTTTATTTCACAAAAACAATTTGTACGCCTTGGCTTTTCAAAATACGTTCACCATCGAGTACCGCATATCCATGTCGATAAAAGAGACGTCTAATACCGGCATAGGCAAGTTGTTTTGCACATGGTGGGCAGGGAAATGTGTCACAATATACATCGGCCCCTTTAAGGGAGACACCTGTTTTTGCTGCTTGTGCCACCATGCTCGCTTCCGCATGTAGCGCGAGTGAGGATTCAAAATATTGTCCTGATGTAAAATTACTTCGTGGGTCACCTTCATCATTTGCTATTTGATCGGAAGGGACGTAGGTATTGTGTGCTTGAAATAGTCGCTTTCCATCTTTGATGGCTGCTGCACCAATGCGTCGCCACCAATCTTTTGCTTTTGCTCCCTCTTGTAGGGCAACCTCCATCATTTGCCGATCGAATGCTTCTTCGCTGATTTCAATATCCGGCGAAACTTGCTTTGGTTCAATGGACGTTTTTTTGTCCCAGCGAAGAAAAATACTATCTTTTTCAATCGATCGATCAGCGAAATATTTTTCTTGAAGCGCCTCTGAAATATCATCATCCGGCATAATAATTGAAGTATCTGAATGTTGCAGCTCTTCGATGTGTTCAAGATCTAATATCTCGATGCGATTAAATAGACCCCATGCTTCAAGGGATTTCTGTATGAGGGTGGGAGGAAGTCGGCGAATATCTTTTTTTAAATGCTCAAAGGCTTGCGTGATATCATCTCCAAAAAGGTAGAGGCTTTTGGCTTCGGGATGCTTCGTAAAAAATATTCTGTACCCTTCATGGAGCACAGGAATATACGCGATGATGCATGGTTCTTGTTTATGACTCATCTTGTGTCCCGAGGGTTTCTTGCAATACTTTAATTAGCTTTGGCGTGAGGGCCTCTTCCAGTTTTTTTGCTGTTTTTAATTGGAGTAATCGAATCTTTGCGCTCGTAGAGGTTGTTGCTTGTCGTTCCAGTACAAGGACTTTTCCGCAATACTGCTCCAATTCTTTTACTTGAGCTTCCGTATAGGTATCTTCAGTGGCAATTAAAACATCTGGCCGCACGGTTTTTATTAAATGCCATTTTGGGTCTTCATGATGCTTTAAAACAACAAAATCCACGGGACGTAAATGGAGAACCATTTCTAGGCGCTCATTCTCAGGAACGACTGGTCGATCTTCGCCTTTTCTTTCGCGGATCTTTTGGTCATTATCAATGCCAACAATTAAAACATCTCCTTCTTGTTTTGCAGCTTCCAAGTATCTTGCATGACCGATGTGCACGAGATCATAAGATCCTTGTGTTAATACAATTTTTGATCCAAGAGCACGTAAACTCTCGACAACGGTTTGTAATTCTTTATGGTCTGTAAATTTCTTTCCCGTTTGGTACATATGTCTGCGTTTATTTTTTTGTCAGACCCAGTTCCGCCATGAGAGCTGTGACAGCTTGCTCCAGCTCTTCCTTTGTTCCTTCATTTGCAATGGTCTTCCAGGCGCGTTTCATGACGCTTGGAATCGTGCGTTCCGTTTCCGCTTCTTCTTGTGCTTGGAATTGTTCCCAGGTCATTTCTGTTTCCCCTGTTTTTTCTCCACGGTTTTTCATTCGTTCAAACCTGACTTTGGCGGGTACTTCGATGGAGAGTAAACGAAAGTGGGGGAGAGGTTCTAGTGCTACAATATCTTCGGGACGACGAATACCGTCTACAACAATGATGTCTTCCGGGGATGTGAGGGATTTTTTTTCAACCGCGTACGAGAGGACGTCTTCACCAAAGGCTTCTCTGACTGCTTTTGATATAGCGATAAAATTGTCACGAGACTTTTCGACGCCTAGGGTTACGAGGAGGTCTCCCAGGATCCCACTGAAGCGAATATATCCAGCTCCATACTCTTCTCTTAAAAAATCAGCGACGGTACCTTTTCCCGATCCTGCTTGGCCCACGAGGCCGATAATGAATTTTGCCATAGTGCAAGTATTAAATCATCTCGAAGTCGAGGGGGCAATAAGCAATGGGTAAATAAAAAAAACACCCTCGTACGAGGGTGTTTTTTTATGAGACGCTTGTGAGGTCGACAGGAATGCCTGGACCCATGGTCGTAGCAAGTGTTAGTGACTTCAGATAGGTGCCTTTTGAGCTGGATGGCTTCGCTTTTTTCATGGCTTCAATGAGCACGTGAAGGTTCTCTAGAAGCTTTGCTTCATCGAGATCCACTTTGCCGAATACTTGATGCACATTTGCGGTCGCATCGTTTTTGAAAGCGACTTTACCGGCTTTGATCTCTTCAATAATTTTTGTGATATTCGGTCCAACGGTGTCCGTTTTTGGATTTGGCATGAGTCCTACTGGTCCGAGAATCTTCGCGATCTTTGCGAGCTTAGGCATCATGTCGGGGGTGGCGACGGCAACATCGAAAGCAATTTTTCCAGATTTTGCCAGGTCAGCGATATATTCTTCGTTTCCAATGATATCCGCTCCCGCGTCCTTTGCTTCTTTCTCCTTGTCAGGCGAAACGAAAGCAGCGATTTTTTTGTTGCTTCCGATAGAATGTGGAAAGAGCAACGTCGCGCGAATCAATTGATCTGACTTTGTTGGATTGATACCGAGGTTAAAATGTGCCTCGATACTTTCATTAAATTTTGTACTTCCCGTTTCTTTTGCAAGTTTTACCGCTTCTTCCAAAGGGTAGAGCTTCTTAGCTTCGAGCTTTTCTCGTAGAGCCTTATATCGATTTGATCTCATAGTATATTGGTGGTGCAAACGCCCGCATAAACAAGCTCCCACTTATGAATTTAGTGCTCGCACCCTATATCAAAGTATGATATTGGTCAACTTTTTTCTTCTAGATCGGGAGCTTATATAGACATCTGAAGTATATGGAAATATAAAAAAACAGCGCTTTATGCCCTGTTTTTTTATATTGATATTGAGTTTATTGTACTTCAATACCCATGTTTCGAGCTGTTCCCTCGATTTGCTTCATTGCGGACTCGATATTCGCCGTGTTCAAGTCAGGAAGTTTTTTCTCAGCAATTTCACGGATTTGCGCTTTGGTCACTTTACCAATTTTTTCCGTTAATGGTTTACCAGATCCTTTCTTTACATTTGCTGCTTTCATGAGGAGGGAAGAGGCTGGTGCCGTTTTTGTAATGAAGTCGTAACTGCGATCTTCATAAAGGGTGATAACAATAGGAACGACTTCCCCGGCGCGATCTTGGGTCGCTGCATTTGCCTTGGTACAGAACTCAGCAATATTCATCCCATGCTGTCCGAGAACAGGTCCGAGAGGAGGTGCGGGAGTCGCTTTTCCGCCAAGGATTTGTACTTTAATCAGTGTTTTAATCTTTTTTGCCATAATGTTTTATCGCTTGTGGCTTATTACCACTCACTTTTAGATGGAAGTGAAGCTCTTCCGTCGCGTAACAGTTGCCAGATTTATAGAGAAATACGTGCGAATTGTCAATCTTTAGGATTTCTTTACTTGAGTAAAGTCGAGTTCGAGCGGTGTTTCGCGTCCGAACATGGATACAAGGACTTTTACTTTGCCATGCGCTCCATCGACTTCGACGACTTTTCCTTCAAATCCTTTGAACGGACCGTCATTGATACGAACAGCCATGCCTTTTTGAAGATCGATTGTAACTTCCGGTTCTTCGGCGGTGCCAACACGTTTCATGATGGCATCTATTTCATCGGGGGAGAGAGGGCTTGGCGTTGTTCCTGTACCGATAAACCCTGTGACATTTGGAGTATTGCGAACTACGTACCAAGATTCGTCTGTTACCTCCATATCCACGAGGACATATCCCGGGTAGATTTTTTCTTCCACGACGCGGCGTTTACCATTTTTGATTTTAATTTTCTTTTCTTTTGGAACAAGGACATTAAAAATGCTGCTCTGCATATTCAATGCTTCGATGCGATCTTTTAAATTATTGGCGACGTTTTCTTCGTAGCCGGAGTACGTGTGGATGGCGTACCAGCGTCGGCCATATTCAGCTGTTTGTTTTGCCATAGTTATTGCGCGTTATTTGTACCAGTGTCAGTTGGAAGGGCATCGAGTGGGAGAGACTGCACATCCACGTTTGCTGGATTGCCATTTTCATCTACCGCTTGCACGCCACCAGCATTTGCATCAGGAGTAGCTGGAGTTACATCAGGCGTGACAGGCTGAGCATCTGTTGGGGCTGTTTGTGTTGTGATAGCCGGACGAACGTTTGTCACAAGAAAGTCGAGGCCAGTACGGAAAGAATAATCAAGCGTTGCGAAAAAAGCGGCTGTTGCAATACAGACGAGGGTGACGATGACGCTATAGCGAATCGTCTCTTCTCTTGATGGCCAGGCGACTTTTTGAAGCTCGGCTCTTGAGGCTCGAAGATAGGAGGTGAGAGATGTAAGCAGATTCATATTTTTGTTTTTTAAAAAGCCCTTTCGGGCTCGCTGGGTATACTTATAGCACGTTTTTTTTGATTTTGCAAGAGCATCACATTAACGTGATACAAAACAAAAACAGCCTTGTTTTCATATTATTTAGCCTATGGGGGCTTTTGCTTGGGGCTACACAAGAACTATTATATGGGCCGTTGGAACGTGGTACGCTTGATATATGAAGCTTCTTCATCCTTATCGCGCCATTGGCTTTGCCATACTCGATTATATCGTCTCTCTTTTATTTATGCTTTTGTTCGGTGGCTATGTCAGTGCTCGAGTTCCTCAGGATGCGTATCTATTAAATTATTTTTTTTACTGGGGGATGCTTGGTATTCTTGTAACAGCTCCGCTGTTTACCTTTTTGTATTTTCGTACAAAGATCGTGTCAATTAATGCGAAGGCAGGGTTTCTTTTTGGTGTAACGATATTCGTTGTAGCGCTTTTTTTAGATCTTCTTTTTAGCTCCTTTGTAATACTGCTCTCCGGAGAGAGGTTTAGTCATATATTTTTCTTATACAGGCAACCCCTTTTTTGGGTCTCAATACTTGAGACATTTGCTCTTGCAGCGCTGACTGCTGAATGGATACGAAAAAGGCGCTTGAAGGTCGCCCCCTTGACGAAATCCTCATAAATGCTTGTCTTTTTGAACCGGAAGAAGCATAATACGCTTACAACCCCAATATAATACTAATTTTTAAAGGGTATTTATTTATGGCTAAGATGACCAAATCGCAGCTCATGAACGCGCTCGCTGAGAAATGTGACTGTACAAAGAAGGACGCGCAGCAGTTCATGGAGATGCTCACCGAACTCGCATATAGCGAAGTTGAAAAGAATGGAGAATTTACTCTGCCCGGTCTTGGGAAGCTCGTGAAGAAAAACAGACAGGCACGCATGGGTCGAAACCCAGCTACTGGAGAAGCGATTCATATCCCAGCCAAAACGGTCGTGAAGTTCCGCGTCGCCAAAGCGGCAAAGGACGCCGTTCTATAAAGCAGGAGATTTTAAAACCCGCCTTTTGTTGAGGCGGGTTTTTTATTTGTGTGTTGTGTGAGCGCCGTACGCATGCTCTTTGACTGATTAGTTTGCTGTGTACAATAAAGGCTACAAGCAAGCCTCACAAGCCGTGCAATATGATTTGTGATAAAATCAGTTTATGCCTAAGAAAAAAAGCAAAGTGAATCAGCAGACCAAAACGAAAAAGAAGAAGCGCTTCGCTAAAACCTCGGTTCAACCTTCGTGGACCAGAGGGTCAGGTAAAGCGGTGAGCCAGCATAGAGCGTATCGTTGGCTGTGTGATCAGAATGATCGCTGTGTGCCGTATCTTGAAGATGACTTTACGGAAAATATTAATTGGCGGATTTTTCGTATCATGGCTGAGTTTGTGGAGGGATTTGAATTTTTGTCTCAGTTGGAACGAGAAGTAACTTTTTTTGGTAGCGCACGTCTTTCTTCGCAGAATAAATATTATAAACTGGCCCGCGAGCTCGCGGGGCTTTGTGCAAAAGAAAAATTTACCGTGATTACCGGAGGTGGAGGAGGGATTATGGAAGCGGCCAATCGTGGAGCATTTGATAAGGGAGGGGAGTCCATTGGCTTGAATATCAGTCTTCCCGAGGGACAGAGAAAAAATAAATATGTGAAGAAGGGTAAAGGCTTTCATTATTTCTTCACAAGAAAAGTGATGCTTTCTGCTTCAGCGCAGGCGTATGTGTTCTTTCCCGGAGGGTTTGGAACGCTTGATGAATTATTTGAGATGGTAACATTGATTCAGACAGGGAAGATGTCTTCTGATGTTCCAGTTATCCTCGTGGGCAAAGCATTTTGGGAGCCACTCCTTGAGTGGATTTGGTCTGAGTTAAGGGACCACTTAGAAACGATCGATAAGGGTGATGAGACTATTCTACAATTATGCGATTCTGCTCAAGAGGCTATGGCTATTATCAGAAAGACATCAGAACGTGTGCTATAAAAAAACATCCCCGAATCGGGGATGTTTTTTTAGGCATTTTCTTTCTTTGTCCGTGCCGCTGTCTTTGCGGCTTTCTTTTGTCTCTTTGTTTGTAGTTCGCCGGAATATTGTTTTGCAAGCTTTTTCAAGGTTCGCTTTGTTCTTGCGGCTACACGAAACTTCTGGTCGCCAATTTGAACCGTTTGGAGGTTTACTTTTTGTTTACGTTTCGTCGCTATATTCGAGTGACTTCTCGAATTAACGACTTGTGCGCTTTTTCCTGTGAGATCGCATGTTCGTGACATATCGGGGGAGATCGTACAGAACGCCTGTACTTCTGTCAATCATGTTCGGGCGGGTGCTGGTTGTGTATACTGAGGCGCATGAATCTACTCAGTCTTTTATTTCAACAACCTATATTATTTGTCGTGATTGTCGGAGCTCTGCTTTTTACGCTCTCGTTGCATGAATTTGCTCATGCGTATATTGGGCTTCTATTAGGAGATCCGACAGCAGAACGTATGGGGCGACTAACATTGAACCCATTAGCACATCTCGATCCGATTGGTTTTTTAATGATTTTACTTGTCGGCTTCGGCTATGCGAAACCCGTGCCTTTTAATCCAGTCCTGTTAAAATATCGAACCTGGGGACCGGCCTTTGTTGCTATGGCGGGACCTGTATCCAATTTACTCCTTGGGAGCGTATGTGCGGTTACGTATGGACTGCTTTATCCCAGCTTAGGCCCGGACAACCTTTTGATTATCGCTCTGTACTTCCTCGGGATCATTAATATGGCTCTCATGATTTTTAATTTGATTCCATTGCCACCACTTGATGGATCAAAAGTACTCTTTGCTATCTTGTCGGATTCGCGGTATCGCGCTTTTCGAGAAGCGTTAGAGGCAAAAGGTTCGTTCGTTTTGCTCGGGCTTATTTTTGTCGATATTTTCTTTAGAATAGGCATTTTTTCTTGGATTTTTGATATTTCAAGTTTCCTTTTCAATTTTTTGACGTTTCGTTAGATTTTTTTATATGCTCGCTTCTTGACGCATTTCCTTCACCCTGCTAGATTGGCCGCACATTTTTAGCCTTATTAATAGGTTTTTCCACATGCCAACAGTGAATCAGCTTATTCGTCATTCTCGAACGAAGACGAAAAAGAAAACGAAGAGTCCAGCAATGCAGTTCACCATGGACACATTGCATCGACGCAAGACCCTCATCAAAGGTGGGGCGCCGTTTAAGCGTGGTGTTTGCACCAAGGTGACAACCATGACGCCAAAGAAACCGAACTCAGCTATTCGTAAAATCGCTCGTGTTCGTCTTTCAAACGGATTAGAAGTGAGTGCCTACATCCCCGGTGAAGGCCATAAGCTTCAAGAGCACTCCATCGTATTGATTCGCGGGGGTCGTGTAAAAGATCTTCCAGGTGTGCGTTACCATATCGTTCGTGGTGTTTACGATGCACAGGGCGTGGAAGGAAGGAAGCGTAGCCGTTCCATGTATGGTACGCGTAAACCAAAACAGAGTTAATCTATGAGAGGGAAGAAAGCGCCGCGCCGCAAGATCGCGAATGATCCGAAATATAATTCTCCACTTGTTGGGAAATTTGTGAACTACGTCATGAAAGATGGTAAGAAACGTACCGCTGAGCGTGTCGTCTACGATGCCTTTGCTTTGATTGAAGAAAAAACAAAAAAGCCGGCTATTGAAACATTTGATGAAGCTATTAAGAACGTTTCCCCGATGCTCGAGGTGAAGTCCAAGCGCGTGGGGGGAGCGAACTACCAAGTTCCACTACAGGTTCGTGCTGAGCGTCGCGTTCAGCTCGCCTTTCGATGGCTTTTGATCGCTGCTCGTGCAAAATCTGGAAAGCCCATGGCAGAGCGTCTTGCTGATGAGCTACTGCTCGCGGCACAGAATGAAGGAGATGCTATGAAGAAGAGATCAGATGTTCAGCGCATGGCGGAAGCGAATCGTGCTTTTGCTCACTTCGCACGATAAGATCTATGTCGGCGGTTGATGTCATCATGCTTCAGCCGTTTTCTTGTATCCTACATGTCCACTATTCATCATTAAGCCTTCAATTTTTAACTTTACGCAATTAACGTATGGCCAGAGAGTACACGCTTGAGAAAACACGAAATTTCGGAATCATCGCGCATATCGATGCGGGAAAAACCACCGTATCCGAACGCGTGCTTTATTATACTGGGCGTAAACATAAGATTGGTGAAGTGCACGAAGGGGAGGCGACCATGGACTGGATGGAGCAAGAACGTGAGCGTGGTATCACTATTACCGCAGCCGCGACGACTTGTTTCTGGGATAAGCATCGTTTGAACTTGATCGACACGCCGGGACATATCGATTTCACTATTGAGGTACAGCGCTCGTTGCGCGTACTTGATGGAGCTGTGACGGTTTTTGATGGTGTTGCTGGTGTAGAACCTCAGTCTGAAACAGTTTGGCGTCAAGCAGATAAGCATGCTGTTCCACGTATTTGTTTTGTAAATAAGCTCGATCGCATGGGGGCAGATTTTTATAAAGATCTCGAATCTATCCATAATCGCCTCACGAAAGATGCATATCCTATCCAGTTGCCTATTGGCACGGAGGCGGATTTTAAAGGGATTGTAGACCTCATTAAGATGAAAGCGTATATATACGTTGATGAAATGGGAACGAAGTTTGATGAGGTGGAGATTCCTGCCGATCTTCTTGATAAAGCAAAGGAATATCGCAATAAGCTCATGGAGGCGGTTGCAGAAACAGAAGAGGCTTTGATGGAAAAATATTTAGGAGGAGAGTCATTGACGGACGAAGAACTTGTAAACGGTATCCGTCATGCAACCATCCACAATATGATGTTCCCAGTCATGTGTGGTTCCGCTTTGAAAAATAAAGGTGTTCAGATGTTGCTTGATGCTATTGTGGCGTACTTACCTTCACCGCTTGATGTTCCTCCTATGCAGGCACATGAGATTGATAATGAAGAAGCTCTTATTGAGGTACATTCTGATGACGCAGAACCATTTGCTGCTCTTGCCTTTAAGGTTGCAACGGATCCATTCGTAGGAAAGCTGATTTTTTTCCGTGTGTATTCTGGTGTATTAAATTCTGGTTCATACGTTTTAAATACACGAACAAATAAGCGTGAGCGTATCGGCCGTTTATTGCGCATGCACTCCAATGATCGAGAAGAAGTAGAAACGGTATATGCAGGAGATATTGCTGCTGCAGTTGGCTTAAAAGATACATTTACGGGAGATACGTTGACGGCGGAGGATCGCCCACTCATTCTTGAATCTATTACTATTCCAGAGCCTGTTATTTCGGTGGCTATTGAACCAAAGACGAAGGGAGATCAAGAACGTATGGGCATGGCCTTGCAAAAACTCGCGGAAGAAGATCCTTCATTCCGAGTACGAACCGACGAAGAGACCCTGCAAACAATTATTAGTGGTATGGGGGAACTTCATCTCGAAGTGCTCGTTGATCGCATGAAGCGCGAATTCAAAGTGGATGCAGATGTTGGTAAACCACAGGTTGCTTATCGTGAAGCGATTAAGAACGCGGTCACTGACGTGGAGGCAAAATATGTTCGTCAGTCAGGTGGTCGTGGTCAATATGGTCATGTTGTTATTGATATGGAACCTTTGGAGTCTGGTAAAGGGTATGAATTTGTGGACGCTGTAAAAGGTGGTGTTATTCCACGTGAATATATCCAACCATGTAATAAGGGTTTTCAAGAGGCGATGACTCGTGGTGTTCTCGCCGGGTATCCAATTATGGACGTGAAAGTGACCCTTAAAGATGGAAGTTATCATGAAGTTGACTCTTCAGAAGCTGCCTTTAAGATTGCGGCATCCATGGCTTTCAAAGAAGCGGTTAAAAGAGCTAATCCATACTTGCTCGAACCTGTTATGAGTGTGGAGGTCGTTATGCCGGAAGAATATATGGGGGATGTGATTGGAGACTTGAATGCTCGACGTGGTCAAATTCAAGAGATGACGGAGCGTATGGGCGCGCGTGTTGTTACGGCCATGGTTCCCCTTTCCTCTATGTTCGGCTACGCAACAGACCTGCGATCGAATACGCAGGGGAGAGCTAGTTATTCTATGGAATTCGACCATTATGGCGAAGTGCCGGCAAATGTTGCAGAAGAAATAAAAGAAGGAAAGAACAAATAAAACAAACACGCCCTTCGGGGCGTTTTTCTTTTTGACAGAGAGAATCAGACGTGATGAGATGCGTGCTATATGTCATGGCAACGCATCCTCGAATCTGCGAGAAGAAATGGTTTTCCTGTCATCGTGACGGATATCGCTGGGCGTGAGCCTATGGTGATTATGCCGTTTGATGCTTTTGAAGAAATGAATGAGGCGTATCAAGTTTCTTTGAAGGCGTGGGAAGATGAGGGGGAGAGCGTTGAGTACTCCGATTTGGAGCCAGATCCCGAAGCTGCTTTTGACGCCCCCCTACCAAGCTATTCGGAAGAAGGAGAGGTGACGGTAGAGAACCGAGAAGACTCTACTCAGTCTGTTGATGAGCCTTCACATGAAGGTCGCTCTCAGACGTCCGAAGACGTGTCGCATCTTTCCATGGAGGACCGGTTTTATCTGGAGCCCGTTGACGATGAGTCATGAATCAAAAAAAATGCCTAAAAAGGGGCGTTTTTTTCTTTTTCAGACAAGAAATGTCCAGCTCTTGCACGGATTAACTGATTCTGTTATTATCTGTGCACTCGCAGGAAAAGCGAACTATTATATATGACGTATCTAAAGGCAAAAAGCCAATGATACGCTCAGCTAATCTATTACCCAACTCTTAACCTAATATGGCGGACAAGTTTGAACGCAATAAGCCGCACGTCAACATCGGCACAATTGGCCACGTTGACCACGGCAAAACCACGCTCACAGCCGCAATTCTTGCCGTTCTCGGTAAGAAGGGCTTAGCAGCACAGACCAAGGGCGTCGATCAGCTCGACAAAGCTCCTGAGTCAAAAGCTCGTGGTATTACCATCGCGACAGCGCATACTGAATATGAGACAGATAAGCGTCATTACGCTCATGTCGACTGTCCAGGACACGCTGACTATATTAAGAATATGATCACCGGTGCCGCTCAAATGGACGGTGCTATTTTGGTGGTTGCCGCGACTGATGGGCCCATGCCTCAGACGCGCGAACATATCTTGCTTGCTCGTCAAACGGGTGTGCCAGCTATGGTGGTATTTTTGAACAAAGTTGATATGGTTGATGACCCTGAACTTATCGACCTTGTAGAACAGGAAGTTCGTGATCTTTTGAACAAATACGAGTTTGATGGCGACAATACGCCTGTGATTCGTGGAAGTGCTTTGAAGGCTCTTGAACACCCAGAAGATCCTGAAGCAGCAAAACCTATTGAAGATTTGCTCGCTGCATGTGACGAATGGATCCCTGACCCAGTTCGTGAAACAGATAAGCCATTCTTAATGCCTATTGAAGACGTCTTCTCTATTGAAGGTCGTGGTACCGTTGTTACGGGACGTATCGAACGTGGAGTAGTTAAGCTCAATGAGGAACTAGAGATGGTTGGTCTTGGAGACACACGAAAAGTGGTTGTGACTGGAATCGAAATGTTTAATAAACAGCTCGATGAAGGTATGGCTGGAGACAATGCAGGTCTTCTTCTTCGTGGGATCAAAAAAGAGGAAGTGCAACGCGGTATGGTTCTCGCGAAACCGGGAAGCATGGTGCCTCACACAAAATTCGAAGGTGAAGTTTACGTGCTTACAAAGGAAGAGGGCGGTCGCCATAAACCATTTGTCACCGGATATAAGCCACAGTTTTACATTCGTACAACCGATGTTACAGGTGATGTAAAACTTCCGGATGACGTTGCGATGGCGCAGCCTGGTGATACGGTTAATATGACCGTTACCTTGATCACCCCTGTCGCTGTTGAAGACAAAATGCGCTTCTCCATTCGCGAAGGTGGACGCACAGTTGGTGCAGGTGTTGTCACAAAAATTATTGAGTAATTATTTTGCGGGAGAAGTCACCCCTCCTGCCAAGGTTTTCTCTGAGAAGAGTAGGCTTTAGCAGGAGGGAGTGACTCCTTCCAAACAGATCCATGTCAGAAGCAAAAGTAAAAACAGCTTCACAAGCTGAGGCGGGCAGTGCCCATCGTGTTCGAATCAAGATTCGTGCGTATGATCATAAAATTATTGATCAAGCAACGCGTACTATTATTGAAACGGCCGAACGCACTGGCGCAAAAGTTATCGGTCCCGTACCGCTTCCTACTGAAAAGAAGAAGTGGACGGTTAATCGATCAACTTTTGTTCATAAGAACGCTCGAGAACAATTCGAGATGCGTGTTCATAAGCGCATTGTTGATATCCTCGATCCGGGCGCAAAGACTATCGATGCACTCACTTCTTTGAACTTGCCGGCAGGTGTGGATGTTGAAATCAAAATGTAATGGTTGTTCTACCATTCACGATTGATTCGACTTCGGTCTATATCATTCCTGCATTGAAGAACATCAAGACAATTTACAACTGAACGTGCTTCTCTAGGAGAAAGCTCCCCTTCAAGAAGGGGATAACCTCCCAGTTAGCCAAGACTTCGGTCGAGGCATTCCGTACTTATTACGGAAGCGAATCACGAATCGGCTTTCACTACTTGGTAAACCAGGAGAGTGAAGACGAGCTCGTGTGTTCGTCTTTGATCTTCTGGTTTTTCTGTTGGCGGAATTCACTGCCACAAGCGACCAATCCGAATATGAAATTCATCTTAGGTAAAAAACTCGAGATGTCGCAGATTTATAGCGACGACGGAAGGGTCATTCCCGTGACCTTGGTTCAGGCCGGCCCATGTATGGTGACCGACGTGAAAACCTCAGGTAAGGATGGGTATGATGCCGTACAAATTGGATTTGAATCCACAAAACATTTGAAGAAACCTGAAGCAGGTCATTTGAATGGGTTGGAGCCTCTTCGATACCTGAAGGAGTTCCGTATGGATACACCGACCGAACTTAAACGTGGAGATGCAGTTCAAGCATCCTTGTTTACTCCGGGCGATACCGTTCATGTGAGCGGTACTTCAAAAGGAAAGGGATTCCAAGGTGTTGTAAAACGCCATGGATTTAAAGGAGGTCCAGCATCTCATGGTCATAAAGATCAGGAGCGTATGCCAGGAAGTAGTGGTCCCGGAGGTATTCAGCGCGTACTCAAAGGTCGTCGTATGAGTGGTCACATGGGTGATGAGCGAGTCACGATCAAGAATTTACAGGTTGTAGAGGTGCGAGATGGAGACATCTTGGCGATCAAGGGAGCTGTTCCTGGAGCTCGTAACTCACTTCTAGAAATTGTTGGAGCATAATATGACAAAAGTATCTGTCTACAATATGGAGGGAAAATCTGTACGCGAGCAAGAGCTCGTGGCGGATCGTTATGCTATTAAAGTCAATCCGACTCTCGTGCATGAAGTTATGGTTTCTGCGCAAGCGAATGCTCGCAAGGCTGTTGCTCATACAAAGACACGTGGAGAAGTAAGTGGTGGTGGAAAAAAGCCATGGAAGCAAAAAGGCACAGGCCGCGCGCGTCATGGTTCTAATCGATCTCCCATTTGGATTGGTGGTGGTATTACCTTTGGTCCAAGAAGTGATCGCAACTTCTCAATGAAGGTCAACAAGAAGTTGAAGCGCAAAGCGCTCTTCATGGTCTTGTCTGACAAAGTATCTTCAGGTCATATGATGCTCGTTGAGGCTATTAAGGCCGAGAATCCCAAGACGAAGATCATGGCGGAACTTTTGAACAAGCTTCCGGTTGAACGAAGTGTTTTATTTGTTGCTGCGGGTCCAAACCCTGAGCTTATGCGCATGGTTCGCAACTTGCCTCATGTAAAACTTGTTACATTCAACTCGATTGGCATTCTAGACCTCCTTCGATATCGAACCGTGATTTTTGAAGAAGAGGCATTTACTGCTTTCGATAAGATATACGCATAATATGGCTATTCTCGATAGATTCCGAAAAAACAAGTCCGACGATGCTTCAAGCGAGGACAAGAAAGAGGAAAAGAAACCGGCGACAAAAGCGTCGGGTACTTCAGCAACGCCAAAAGCAAAATCAGCCAAAGCGCCAGCGAAAAAGCCAGCGAAAAAAGCCGTGAAGAAGGAAAAGGCTCAGGAAGAAGTTACGCCAGCTATTGGTCAATCTTCTATGGGAGAAGTGCTCTCGCGCCGTCTTCTTGTGAAGCCACATGTGAGTGAAAAGGCTGCTCGACTCGCTGATCAGGGTGTATACGTCTTTGATGTGAGTCTTAATGCAGAAAAGGTGGCTGTAAAAAAGGCGGTTGAAGCTATGTATAAAACAAAGGTTACAAAGGTGCGCATGATCCGAGGGATCGGTAAACCGGTTCGTCGAGGGCGACATCGGGGCGCACGTAATGCCTGGAAAAAAGCTTTAGTACAAGTAAAGAAAGGTCAAACTATTGATCTTTATGAAGGAGTCTAAACAATATGCCGATTAAGAAATACAAACCAACCACTCCAGGACGCCGCAAATCATCGGTGCAGGATTTTTCCGATATCACGAGAACGACACCGGAAAAATCTTTGATTAGCCCACGTAAAAAGACGGGCGGGCGAAGCAAAGGAACAATCGCGGTACGTCACAAAGGTGGTGGCACAAAACGGTATATTCGTAATATCGATTTTACACGAAGTCGTTATGATATCCCGGCCGTGATCAAGACGGTGGAATATGATCCAAATCGTGGAGCAAGGATTGCGTTGATCGCTTACAAGGATGGTGTAAAATCTTATATTCTTTTGCCGGATGGCCTCAAGGTGGGGGATGTGATTGTTTCTTCACAAAAAGAAGCTGAAATTATCCCAGGGAACCGTTTACCCTTCTCCAAGATTCCTGTTGGAACGTCTGTCCACGCCGTGGAACTTGTTCCAGGAAAAGGAGCTCAGATTGCTCGTGGTGCCGGAACCTCCATTGATTTCATGGCGCTTGAAGATGCTTGGGCTATGTTAAAACTTCCTTCAGGAGAAATTCGCCGCGTTCCTAAATCTTGTATGGCGACAATTGGGAGCGTTTCGAATCCTGACTGGCGATTAATTCGTTGGGGAAAAGCGGGTCGCATGCGACACCGTGGTATTCGACCAACCGTTCGCGGAAAGGTTATGAATCCAGTTGACCATCCGCATGGTGGTGGTGAAGCGAAGAACCCAATCGGTTTGAAGCACGCTAAAACTCCATGGGGTAAGCACGCGCATGGCGTGAAGACACGAAGAAAGAATAAGGCTAGCAGCAAGCATATTATTACCCGAAGGAAGAATAAGAAACGATAACCTATGTCACGAAGTCTAAAAAAAGGCCCATTTGTAGATGAAAAGCTGCTGAAAAAAGTTCTCGCAGCCGGCCCAGGAAATAAAACACCGATCAAGACCTGGTCGCGTGCTTCTACGATCACTCCCGAAATGGTTGGTGTGACATTTTCCGTCCATAATGGGAAGGATTTTATCCGTGTCATGGTGGTGGAAAATATGGTGGGACATAAACTTGGCGAGTTTTCACCAACACGTAAATTCGGACGTCATGGTGGTAAGCTCACGAAAGCTATTGAACAAGGTCAGAAATAAACGCATATGGAAGTACACGCAAAACTCCGATTCCTCAGAGTCTCACCTAGAAAGGTGCGTCTGGTTATTGATGCCATTCGCGGGCTTCAGGTAGATGAGGCGTTGGTCCGTTTAAGTTTCATTCCAAAAGCCGCTTCTGAGCCGGTGAAGAAACTTCTTGAGAGCGCGATCGCTAATGCTGAGCATAATTTTAAGCTCAAATCTACTGATTTATTTATTAAAACTATTACAGCTGACGGTGGTCCAATGATTAAACGTTGGAAACCTCGTGCCTTTGGTAGAGCGGCACCTATTCGCAAACGCACAAGTCATATCCAAATTGTCTTGGCACCCCTTTCGGAAAAGCCGGAAGACAAAAATACAAAACGCAAAGCAGCGAAAGCAGAATTGCGAGCAGCTCGTCGTGATAGTTGGCAGAAAAAGAAGGCGGCACGTCATGCCTTGAGAGCTGCGAAGCTTGCTCCGGAAACGCCAGTGAAGGCAGAATCTCAGGATGCTCCAGTAGCACCAGAGACGGAGAAGCAGCCTGCAGAAGAAGCCGCTCCAGCAGTGGCCTCAAAGGAAGAGGCGGTTGTAGCACATGAAGAGGCACCTAAAGAGGCGGAAGCTCCAACGAGTGACGCTGATGCAAAACAGAACTAAGATCTATGGGACATAAAGTACATCCAAAAGTTTTTCGTCTAGGAACGACCACCACGTGGCCATCACGTTGGTTTGCTCGTGATGCAGAATATCGAAAACATTTACGTGAAGACCTTGCTCTTCGTGAATTTTTCACAAAGGAGTTACGTCAGTCTGCAGTCAGTCATATCGATATCGAACGCTCTCGAGGAGCTTTGAATATCACGCTTTACTCAGCTAAGCCTGGTCTCGTCATCGGCCGCTCAGGAGCGGGCATTGAGGACTTGAAGGCGAAGACATTGAAAAAATTCTTCCCAGGACGCTCAAAAGAAGTACAACTTCATCTTTCTGTTCAGGAAGTAGGACGTCCTTCATTGGAAGCGACGCTTGTAGCACAATCCATTGTTGATGACCTTGAACGCCGTGTACGTTTTCGCCGTGCGCTCAAGCAGGCGATCCAGCGCGTTCGTAAGGCCGGTGCTCTTGGTGTAAAGATTTCTATTTCCGGTCGTTTGAACGGAGCAGAAATTGCACGCCGTGAATGGTTATCATGGGGAAAAATCCCATTAACAAATCTTCGTGCAGACATTGATTACGCACAAGATATGGCGCGCACCATCGCAGGAGCGATCGGTGTAAAAGTGTGGATTTATCGTGGAGATGTCTTTGAGCAAGATCGTTTGTCACAATATCAACCAACGACCCCTGCGCGACAACGTCGTGGGGGAGCTGGTCGACCCAGAGGTTTCACACGTGAGGCATCTGGCTCAAGAGATACATAAACCAATATGTTGATTCCAAAAAAAGTTAAACACCGCAAGTGGCAAAAGGGCCGCGGTCGTAATATCCGCACAGCTTCGACAAAAATCGAGTTGGCTTTTGGATCCTATGGATTGAAAGCAGTGACGCCGACCTATATCTCTAGTCGACAAATTGAAGCTGGGCGTCGTGTTCTTACACGATATATCCGCAGGCAGGGCAAGATGTGGATCCGTATTTTTCCAGACCGCCCTATCACAAAGAAAGGAAATGAAATTCCTATGGGATCTGGTAAAGGGGCGGTAGATCATTATGTCGCTGTTGTTCGACCAGGAACTATTATCTATGAAATGGATGGCGTTCCGGAAGAAGTCGCAAAAGAAGCTATGTTAAAAGCTGCTCACAAAATGAGTGCGATCTGTAAATTCGTAACAAAAGTCTAAGGCCTATGAATACGAATGAATTGAGACAGAAGTCTCCAGAGGAGCTGACGCGTATGATGGCGCAATTACACGAAAGTATTCGTGACATGCGTTTCAAAATTGCCACACGTCAGCACACAAAAGTTCGCAGTTTACGTGAAGCAAAGAAAAGGCTTGCGCGAATTCTCACAATTCTACGTGAGCGTCAACAACAAGACACTGGTAAAACATCAATATGACGAATAAGGAAAAAACAATAGTAAACAAACGCCGTTTACGTGGAGTGGTGACATCGGTCGCCATGGAAAAGTCCGCCGTAGTACGCGTTGATCACCGTATGCGACATCCCAAATATGGGAAGTACTATTCGGTTTCAAAGAAGTATTCCATCCACGATCCGGAAAATGTGACAAAGGTTGGCGATTTAGTTGAATTCGAAGAATGCCGTCCAATCTCTCGTCATAAACGATGGCGTTACGTTTCAACAATAACCGCCGCATAGCCATATGATTCAGCATCGATCAATGATTGCCGTCGCCGATAATTCTGGAGCAAAACTGCTTCAGGTGATTCGAGTGACCGGCGGATATAAAAAACGTTATGGCAGACTAGGAGATGTCGTGACTTGTGTGGTGAAGAAAGCGACCCCACGTGGATTAGTAAAGAAGTCCGATATTGTTCATGTGGTGCTTGTACGAACAAAAAAGGAAACGCGTCGTAAGGATGGATCTTATATCCGTTTTGACGAAAATGCTGGCGTGATTATCGATAAAGAGACAAAGGACCCGAAAGGGACACGTATCTTTGGGCCGGTGGCACGTGAGTTGCGTGACGGCGGATTTAATAAAATCGTCTCTCTTGCTCCTGAAGTTCTATAGCTTATGAAAAAATTACGAGTAAAAACTGGCGACGAGGTCATCGTGACTGCCGGAAAAGATAAAGGGAAAAAAGGAAAAATCGTTCAAACCTTTCCTAAGCTTAGACGTGTCGTCGTAGAAGGTGTGCATATGACAAAGCGGCATCTTCGTACGAATAAGCAGGGGTAGAAGGGGCAGATCGTGGAGTTTGCTATGCCAGTAGACGCTTCAAATGTGATGCCACTTGGAAGCGATGGAAAGCCGAAGCGTCACCGCCAAGCTGTAAAGGAAAGAAAAGCCTAATATGCAATTGAAAGAACAGTACAAAAAGGAAGTCGTGCCGGCATTGAAAGAAGCCTTTGGCATCAAAAATATTTTCGCCGTTCCAACGATCAAGAAAGTGACCGTTTCAGTTGGTATTTCTGCGAAACATAAAGATACCAAAATCATGGAAACGGCGGAGGAGACCTTACGTCGCATTACTGGACAAAAGCCAGTTCGCACCAAGGCGAAGCAGTCTATTGCTGGCTTTAAGATCCGTGAAGGAAATGAGGTGGGGCTCATGGTGACTTTGCGAGGTCCTCGTATGTGGGACTTCCTGACTAAGCTTACGCGCGTCACCTTCCCACGTATCCGTGACTTCCGTGGCATCTCTAGAAAGCAAGTAGATGCTCGTGGAAATATTTCAATCGGTTTTAAAGAAAATCTTGCATTCCCGGAAATCCGTCCAGACGAAGTAGATCGTCTTCACGGACTCCAAGTAACTGTTGTTACGGATGCTGGAAGCCGTGAAAAGGGCGTGAAGCTCTATGAAGGCTTAGGGTTTCCGTTCATGAACGAATAAAACATATGGCAACGAAAGCACAAATCGCAAAATCTCAAAGAACACCCAAGTTCAGTACACGCAAAGTTCGTCGATGCTGGCGCTGTGGTCGTAACCATGGTTTTATACGCGACTTCGAGCTATGTCGTATTTGCTTCCGAGAGTTAGCAAATCGTGGAGAGCTCCCAGGCGTCACCAAATCAAGTTGGTAAATAAGAGTATGTATACAGATTCAATAAGTGATTTTCTCACACGCATCCGAAATGCGCAGGCAGCCGAACATGACACGGTCATTGTTCCTAGTTCTCGCATGAAGCTCGCTCTCGCGCGCATCCTTGAACGTGAAGGTTTTGTTAGTGGCGTTCGCGAGGAAGCGGATGGACCAAAAAAGACGCTTTTTGTGACGTTGAAATATGATGGAAAAGTCCCATCTATTCGCTCACTTACGCGTGTATCGAAACCAGGACGACGTGTCTATCGAGGTTCTAAAGAGCTCCCGGTAGTCTTGTCTGATCAGGGAATCGCTATCATTTCAACGAGTGCCGGTGTGATGACGAATAAAGAGGCTCGCCGTCGAAAACTCGGGGGAGAAGTCTTGTGTGAAATCACATAAGCCATTAAGCTCATAAATTAATATCTATGTCCCGTATTGGAAAACAGCCGATTAATCTGCCCTCGGGCGTCGATCTTACCGTCGATGCTGGGAAGGTTGTCGTAAAAGGACCCTTGGGTACGCTCACCGTTCCCGTACCGCCTCATGCAAAGGTGGAGGTTAAGAGTGAGCCACATGAAGCCGTTGTGACGGTAGAGTTAGAGACTCAGCCGAAACAGCGTGCTATTTGGGGGCTTACTCGACAGCTCGTTGCCAATGCCGTATCTGGTGTGCAGAAGGCCTATGAAAAATCTCTTGAATTCGTTGGCGTGGGATTTCGCGTGGCCGTTGAAGGGAAGAATATCGTCATGGAAGTAGGTTTTTCACACAAAGTGAACTTTCCTATCCCAGCAGGGGTTGAAGCCAAGGTTGATAAACAGATTCTCACCCTTTCGAGTATTGATAAACAGCTTGTTGGTGAACTCGCCGCGCAGATCCGTCGCATTCGTCCACCGGAACCATATAAGGGGAAAGGGATTAAATATACGGATGAAGTTGTTCGCCGCAAGCCGGGTAAAGCTGCGAAAGCCGCATAAACTATATGACTAAGCTTAAAAAAACCTCAGCTACACTTCGAAGAATCGCACGTACACGTGCAAAGATTTCTGGTACGCCAGAGCGACCAAGACTCACCGTGAAAAGAACTTTGCGCCACGTGTACGTTCAGATTATTGATGATGTACATGGAAAAACGATTGCTGCGGCCCAAGACCTAGATCTTTCAGAAAAAGATCGTAAGTGAAAGACGAAGACGGATATTGCAAAAATGGTTGGCGCTCTCGCTGCTGATCGTGCAAAAGAGAAAGGGGTCACAACGATCGTTTTCGACCGAAGAGATAAGCAATATCACGGACGTGTACAGGCGACAGCTGATGGGGCTCGTGAGAAAGGATTAGTATTTTAAATATGCAAGAAGAGAACAAACAACAAACTCCAAATACGGAAGACACAAGCACTGAGAAGAAGGCTGATGTTCAGGCAAAACCGGAAGCGGCGACACCTAGTGCAACGTCTCAGGCGGCAAAGTCGGATACGGAAAAGTCGGCTAAATCATCCGGTGGAAACGCGAGTAGACCAAATGCCGGAAGAAGGGGCAATCAAGGGCAGTCTCGTGGAAGACGTGGTCCCAGTGGTCGCGGTCGCGGACGACGTGGCTCGAGATCAGGTGTTCCAGCTGAAGTGGACTACGAAGAAAAAAATATTGAGATTGCTCGTGTGACTCGTGTGACTAAGGGAGGTAAACGTATGCGTTTTCGTGCCTTGATGGTGATCGGAAATCGTAAAGGGCGTGTCGGATTTGGTTTAGCGAAGAGCGTGGATGTAGCGGGAGCGACCTCAAAGGCAACTGCACAGGCACGAAAAGCTCTTCTGAGCGTTCCTATTCAGAATGAGACGATTCCTCATGAAGTTCTTGCGAAATTTGCTGGGGCGAGAGTCCTTTTGAAGCCGGCGCCTGTTGGTACTGGTGTCAAAGCTGGTGGAGCTGTGCGTGCCGTTTTGGAGCTTGCAGGGATCCCCAATGTTGTTGCAAAAATTCTCGGCTCAAATAATAAGTCGAATAATGTGAAGGCAACTTTCGTGGCATTGAAACAATTACGTCAATCAAAAGAAGCTCTCAAGAGTAAAGCAGATAAAGAAAAGCAGGTAAGTAACGCGGCGGAAGCAAGCCTCAAATCATCTGTTCCAGCCAAAGCAACCAAATAAAGCCATATGAGTTTATCAATGAATACATTAGCTGCCGGAAAGGGCACGAAGAAGCCAAAAAGACGCCTAGGACGCGGACAGTCTTCTGGACGAGGAAAAACGGCTGGTCGTGGAACCAAGGGGCAGCGCGCTCGTTCTGGTGGAAAGAGTAAACTCGCGCTGAGGGGCATGAGACAGAATATACTCTCCTTTCCTAAATCTCGTGGATTTCAAAGTTTAGAGGGTTCTGCAGCTACGGTGCGCTTAGAAGCGTTGGATGTTTTTGGTGTGGGCAGTACAATCAATATGAAAAGCCTCCGTCAGAAAGGGCTTATCAAGCGCTCAGATCGCAAAGCGAAGATTGTCGGTACGTTCGAGTTAAAGAAGAAGTTGATCATTGACGGGATTCAGCTTAGTAAAACAGTTGAACAGATCATTTTGAAGGCAGGAGGTGAAATCAAGAAAGTGAAAAACAAGAAACCGTCTCGTGATAAGAAAGCAGCAGCAAGAAAAACAGCTAAACACTCATAGTTCGTAGTACATGTATGTGGGATAAACTTAAACAAGCTTGGAACATCAAAGAAGTTCGTGAAGGTGTCTTGTTCGTGATCGCGATGATGGCCCTCTTTCGTTTAGCGGCCGCTGTCCCACTTCCTGGCATAGACCTTGTCGCCTTGCAGAATTTTTTCGCTTCCAGTCAATTTCTTGGACTGCTTAATCTCTTTTCAGGTGGAACGCTTTCAAGCTTCAGCATTGTCGCTCTTGGTGTCGCACCATACATTACGTCATCTATTATTTTTCAATTGCTCGCGATGATTATTCCTCAGCTTGAGGAATTACAAAAAGAAGGGGAGCAAGGACAACAAAAAATTAACCAGTGGACACGTTTATTGACCGTGCCTTTGGCAATCATCCAATCCTTTGCTCTTATTGGGTTGCTTCAGCAGAGCCAGGTGCCTATTTTAACGAATACGGATCCACTTCATATTGCGACGGTGATTTTTGCTCTCACCGGTGGAACGATGTTTCTTACTTGGATTGGGGAGCTTATGTCAGAAAAGAAAGTTGGAAATGGTATTTCTTTATTGATCTTTGCCGGTATTGTGGCGCATATTCCAAGTTTGATTTCACAATTTGCTGCGACCTATGATCCGTCTCAGCTTTTCACTATTATCGCCTACTTATTTGCCATGGCGGTCATGATTGTTGGCATCGTGTTTGTGAATGAAGGACAGAGAAATATTCCTATTCAATACGCGAGACAAGCACGTGGTATGAGTTCCAGTGTTGGAGGTGTTGCTTCCTCCTTGCCATTACGCGTGAATATGGGTGGAGTGATTCCTATCATCTTTGCTATCTCTCTTCTGTTATTTCCATCGGTTATCGCACAATTTTTTAGTCAGGCACGTTCACCGTGGTTAGCGGATGCGGCTCGTTGGGTGCTGGTTGTCATGCAAGACCATTGGGTTTATGGCATTACCTATTTTCTTTTAGTCTTTGGGTTCACCTTTTTCTACACCGGCGTTATTTTTCATCCTGATCAGGTTGCGGAAAATATTCAGCGTCAAGGAGGATTCGTCCCAGGGATTCGTCCCGGACAGCCAACGGCAGATTATCTTCAGCTCGTTCTCAATCGCATTACTTTGGGAGGGGCATTGTTCTTAGGGGTTCTCGCTGTTGCTCCTCAGCTTGCACAGGGTTCGGCGCGAAATATCGCGTTGACTATTGGAGGGACATCTCTCTTGATTATTGTTTCGGTGGTCATTGAAGCGCTGAAACAAATCGAGTCGCAGATCACCATGCGAGAATACGACGCTTACTAGATACGAAAAGAGCCTCTTATGAGGCTCTTTTGATATATGAAAATGAAGCTTGATTCCATCTCATTTTTTCTTGTCGCGGAACTTTTACTCTTTTTCTTTCAGCGAGTGATTGTTCTGCGTCCCTTGCGCTTGCCTGAAAACGAGGTCATTACTTGGTTGCTCGCACTCAGTCTCTATGCGCTGATCCTACTCTTTCTTTTGTTTCGTAAGAAAATACGACAAAGAGTTTTATAGAATTATTGGCCTTGTTTTTCATTCTCCAAGGTCTCTGGATGATCGCGCGATGGGGATTGTCTTATGGCCTCTCATTCGGCATTCTCTTTATGCTTTTGATCATTCTCTTGTATGGTCATGAAAAGATAAAGTTTATATTATACGCTCTTGGTGGGTCTGTATTTGCGCTGGTCTTTGCCTTTATCCTTCCATCCATTTCTTTTTTTCTCCTCTTTGGTGGTCTTCTCATGTATGATACATTTGTCGTCCGCAACGGGGTGACAGTGCCGCTGAAGAGTCGATTTTTTCGTTTATTGACGGTAGGGGAACGGTCTACAGTATTACCGCTCTCGTATCATCTTTTCCCCCTCTTGCTGCTTGTACAGCTTTTGTATCTTCATCCGGCTTTTGGCATTGTGGTGGGTATACTCTTTCTTATCGGTCTTTCTCGTCCATTTACTAGCTTCAGACAGACGATACAGATATATGCTCTAACGCTCTTCCTGCCCTATAGTCTTGCTATTCTCTTTTACATGTATGCGTCGTAAACAATTTCAAGTAGTGCTTTTTGGCCCGCAAGGTTCAGGAAAAAGTACGCAAGGAAAGCTCTTGTCTGAGTTTTTTCAGGTACCGTATTATAGTTCTGGAGATATTTTTCGACGTGAGATTCAAGAAAATACTCGCCTTGGAAATATGGTAAGTGAGTATGTTGCGAGTGGAATGCTCGCTCCGGATGAACTGGTGGATGCTATTATGAAAAAATCTTTATCCGCCGATGATTTTTCTCGGGGGTTCATCCTTGATGGCTATCCCCGCAATGTTGAACAGGCGACCACATTGGATAAGTTACAAAAAATTCATTTAGCCATTCAATTAAAACTCACGGATGAGGAGGCGGTGAAGCGTCTTAGAGGGAGACTACAATGTGAAACCTGTCGTGAGCTCTTTCATGAAACGACCTTGCCAAAATCTGACAGAACACAGTGCACGGTATGCGGTGGAAAACTGAAAAAACGAGATGATGATAGAGAGATTGTTATTCGAAAACGCCTTGCCGCGTATCGATTTATGACGGAACCTATGGCGCGATATTATCGACAAAAGGGAAGTCTACTTGCTGTAAATGGCGGGCAAGATATTTCTGATTTATTTGAAGAATTAGTAAAAAAGACCACGCGCCTCGGTTTTCTGTCTAGGCGTTGATTTTTTTATTATTGTGCGTTACACATAGCTCATGAGTTTATATAAGACAGATAAAGAGATCGACGCATTGAAGCGTGGAGGGGCCATTCTCTCGGATATCCTTCGCGAACTTCGTTCGCGATGTGTAGCTGGGGCGAATACGGCAGAGCTTGATGCTTTCGCGAAACAAAAGATGAAAGAGGTGGGGGCGGTTCCATCATTTTTAGATTATAAAATCAATGCAGATGATCCGGGATTTCCCGGGGCTGTTTGTATTTCCTTAAATGAAGAAGTGGTTCATGGGCTGCCTGTCCCAGGGAGAATAGTAAAAGATGGTGACATTGTTGGGCTCGATATCGGTATGTGGTATGAGGGGCTTTGCACGGATATGGCGACGACCGTCATTGTTGGAGAAGTGTCAGAAGAAGTTCGTCTGCTTGTGTCGCGTACACGTGAATCTCTCGTGCGAGGCCTTTCCGTGATCCATGATGGCGGTAAAGTAGGGGATATCGGTGTGGCTATTGAAAAATACATTCAACCTTTTGGATATGGTATCGTGCGTGATCTTGTTGGGCATGGTGTTGGGCATGGAGTACATGAAGATCCTCAGGTGCCAAATCATCGGGATAAACATGCTTTAAGAATTCCTTTAAAAACACATATGGTGCTTGCGATTGAGCCCATGATTACGCTTGGGACGGATGCAGTAGCTTTACAGGAAGATCAGTGGACGATTTCTACAGCTGATAAAAGTTTGGCGGCGCATTTTGAAGTGACAATTGTTGTCACGGAGGAAGGCTACGAACTTATTACTCCTTGGCCGGACGCTTAGTCGCTCCCTTGAAATTTTCGCTTTTTGTGCTACGCTCACGTCACCTCAAAAGAGGAGATTGGAGCACCTTTCATGTTGAACCTGTACCCTTTGTACCCTGAGCAGTCCTTCCGGATTGCGACGCGACTTGGCAAACTTACGATTATTGGAAGACCGCTGACACGAAGTGGAAATGTCGTTTTTCTAACGAAACCCCGCAAGTTTGGCCGCGGAAAGGCTGGAGCGCGTTTTCCTGTTGGTACGCCTGTCGTGCGAAATCACGAGCTTGAACGTGCCACAAATGGCAAGCTGACGCATATGATCGTTCAGGACGGTCTCTACCGTCTTTATGCTCAGGCGACGCATATCGCTGCAGGCACTGAACGCGATCTTCATGACATGACCATCACGAAGCAAAATCTTGTAGATTGCGCAGATTTTTTGCGTTATAGCGGGCGTCTTTCGGTGGACTATCATGAGAAGATGTCCGAGTTTCTCCTTACTATTGGGGGGAACCTTGGCGCGCCGAAGCGAAATCCACACAAACTCATCTCGGCAGAGCGTGCCAAACAGGCGGCTAAGACACGATATCGTGATGGTCGCATCAAGCCCGGTCCCGGGTATTTTGTTGCGGGAGCGGCGGCGATTCATGCAGCGAAGCGAGTGCATGAACTGCATGAGATTTGCCCTGCTGTTACCTATACTATGGTTCGTGTGCATAGCCTGCTGGAGCGCGTGCATTCGATTCTGGATCAGATCTGGCGCTATTTCACTTCGCAGGATATCAACGGGTTGCCTGTGCCGATTCATACGGCGCTCGCCAAAGAAACGCGTGAGCGTTTCAAGGTTCGTGCTTCTTTACTCGATTTGGAGCAATTCGAAGCGTGGCTACAGTGGCTGTTTGTTCAGCCATTCACCGCGCTCGGACGACGCCTACAAAAAGCGCTCGCGAAATTGAGAAAGGCGATCGCGCACTATCATCTTGATCAAGTACAAGAGCATGTTGGAGTTATCCGTATACTTCTTCGGCGATTGCGCATGATTCGTTACATCGAACTCGTTCTTCTGCCGTTGATCGGCTCGGAGCATTCGTTATCAGATCAAGCAAAGCTTCTGACAAAACAGGCGAAGCTCATGAATCGACTTCGGAATATGAAGAATCGTGACTTGGATCGGCGTCTTCGCAAGGAGAGTCTCGACTATCTTGAACTCTTCCGGGAAGATTTTGAGAATGGCGAAATTCGCGATGCAAAATCACAATTGAAAGCACTGGGAACGCTTCTTGCTACGGCTTGAAGTCTCTCCATTTACTCATTAGCCGCTCCAACCTCGGAGCGGCTTTTGTAATAAAAAGCTCCGACCTAGGTCGGAGCGGGGAGAAGTGAAGATAATCATGGCGTGAATCGGTCATTCCATGATCATCTTGTAGAAGATGGCAATGATGAGCATCACCACGGTGAAGAGCGCGACGTAGTCGTTGAATTGGATGGCGTTATCTCTGTATTTGGCGTCCTCCAAATCAATTTCGTGGTTCGATGGTTCTTTGTCCAAGGCTTACCTCCTGAAGCGCATCTTTCATGAGATATTCTATATTGTCAACTTGACGAGCTGAGCCTAGGTTGAAAAGCTTAGGAAAGCTTCAAAGGAGAAGAAACATGCAGGAACTATTCTGGAATCTTTACGCTCGGTGGTATGACCGACTCACCATCCTTCGTGCTTATACTGAGCTTCAGGAGCGTGTAATCACCGAACTCGAGGTTGTGTCGCCGAATACGCAGATCCTTGATGCTGCGTGTGGGACGGGCAACCTCTTCATGAGGTTGGTAAAATGCTACCCCCTTGCTCGGGTCATTGGTATCGAGCGATCTGCTGTGATGGCACGTCAGGCACGCGGTAAGCTAGATGCCTATCGAGATCAGACCGGCGAAGGCTACTACTCGGAAATTTATGAGCTTGATCTGAACAAGCCACTGACTGACATAGGTGGGTGGGAGGAGAACACCTTCAATGCCATCGTTAGCGTGAATACACTCTATGCTCTCGAGAATCCGGAAGGGTTTTTGCGAGAGTGTCGGAGACTTCTCGCTCCTGGTGGTCGGATGGTGCTCGTGAATCCATGGGTTCCAAAGCCACAACTGGTTCTCGTTGATCACATCCAGCAGATGGCGCTTGGCGGTGATATCCGTATGCTTGCGGAATTTATCGTATCGGCCCCGGAAATCGTCGCGTTATACGTGTCGAATATGGTGATCGCCAAGCAGGCGAAAAATCAAGTCTACCACTTCTATGAGCCGACGCATCTGGTGAAGCTCATGGAGGACGTCGGTTTTGAGGTTCAGCAATTTGATGAGTCGGTGTATGCAGATACCTGTTGTCTGATTACCGCAAGGTGAATACGGCTCATGTCTAGGTCGCGATAATCTGAGACTGCTCTGAATTTCTTTCAGGGCAGTTTTTCTTATAGGTTAGCGACATGTTATAATATGCACACACCTTTTGACCTGACGAGGGTTTCATGACAGAAATCGAATCAAGAAAGAATGATCAGAAAAAGGTGCATTCCTCCGGGTATTTCCAGAGCATGCACCCCGGTAGTGAGACAATGGAGAAAACTGAGCTTCTCTATGACAACGGTACTGGATACACAATTCAGTACGTGAACTTGGAAGCTGAACTTCAGCAGATCTTCGCTCTGCGTTATGAAGAATACTGTATTAAACTGCGCTCGCTTGACCCGTCGGACTATCCGGATGGTGTCGAAGTTGATCCATTTGATGCAGTCGCGGCTCACTTTTCAGGAAAACTGAACGGTGAGATCGTCGGCGCTAGTCGACTAGTTTTTCCTGTTAGAGGACAATTTCTCATGGAAACCTCAGAGGAGGCTTTTGCGCTTCCAAGATGGGTCCCAAGGAGATCGACAGTTGAGTTTTCACGATTTGTAGCGCATCCGGTGCACACTCCATCCGGTTCAATTAGACAATCCTTGCTTTTTGTGGAAGCGTGTTGCCATTGGTCAATCCGCCATGGACTTACTCACTGGGTGTTCGCTTGTGAAAAGCGATTCTATGATTTTTTGTTTGGACTTGGTTGGCCATTTGTGCAGTTTGATGAAGCGAAGCTTTATCACGGCGCTCTGACCGTACCTTCGTCGCTAGATCTCTCTGTGCTTATGCACTGCTTCTAATAATACCCCCTTTGCATTTTGTGAGGGGGGTTTCGTTTTTGGGGTGAAATCGTTGTATACTTATATTGGAATGTCATATCTATTCTTACTGCTCCTTTGTACATTTGCAATTAACTTAAGTTTAGCTGTTTTTGTATTAGCAAGAAATTCAAAGAAGACAAGAAATATTGTTTTTGCTGTCTTTGCTATGGGCACGGCCGGATGGAATCTTACATTGTATTTGACTCTAGCTGGGTTTGAACCACAAATCGTTTGGGCAAGACTCCCTTTTTCCTTTGCCTCGATATTGGGAGCTGCTCTTCTCTGGTTCGTGCATGATTTCCCCAATCGAACAAAACATTTCCGTTTTTGGTCTAGGCTTGCGGTTGTATATGGGATTGTTTTTTTTGTCCTCCCGTTAACACCATGGATGCTAAGAACAGTTGATATTTCTCAGGGTTATGTTACAGGTGACCTCAATCCCTTTGTATATTCTTACTGGCTTGGCTCATTCATTTTTGTTTTGATTTACTCTTTATTTCGATCATGGATTGGCTTAAGAAAGGAGCTTGGACTTAAAAGGAACCAAGCATTTGCAGTAGTCATGGGGCTTACCATGTTTCTTTTGCCCGTTTTGTTTACTAATGTCGTTCTTCCTTTTCTTGGACATTTTGAATGGAATGCTCTTGGCCCTGTCTTTACCATTTTTTTTATTGCTTTTGTTGCTCACGCGATATTGAAATACCGATTCCTTGAGATTCGTTGGGTGGTGAAACGCACGTTAGATATTGTTTTCCTTTGGATGGTCGCCTTCGCGCTTATTTATGGGTTCAATATTGCTCTATTGCAATCGACTGAAATTACCTTGGTACAATTGCTCAGTTCATTGGCTATAGCCTTTGTGTATATCCCAGCCTCTCGAATTATCTTGTCTCTGTCTGCAAAGCTCGCGATGCGTGGGACCTATAACTTAACGCGAGCACAAGAACAGATTTCTCTCATTTCTCGCTCTGTGGATGACTTGGATAAGTTACAAAAAGAAGTGACGAGCTTGTTTAGAAAATTTTTGGGCTATCGTAAAGTTGCTATTGCTACATTTTCTCTTGGGAAAGATCAGGAGATTATCGCGTCCTATAAACGTGGGTATACAGCGCGGGACATTGAAGACGATCACGTGGCTATTTTACGTATGCTAGTTAAGTTGGGGCGTAATACTATGGAACGGGCGGAAATTGATTGGCTTCTCCGAAATGAACAAGCTCATAAAGATGTAGCGACCTATCGAAAGCTTTTTTCATTACTTGAAGCACATGATATCGACGTGGTGATTCCGTTTACCATAGGTAAAACACAAGTTGCCTTAGCCCTTGTCAGTGATAAGCGCGATGCAAAATTATTGACCAAACGTGATTTATTTCTCATTCGCTTAATTCAGGGGAGCTTGGCACCGGCACTAGCTAATGCAGCTAGGTATGAACGTATGCAATCTCTCTATAAGGAATTGCAAGAGGCAGATAGCGTGAAGGGTGAATTTATTGATGTGGTTTCACATCAATTCCGCACGCCGCTCACAGCTATTCTTTGGGATGCGGAATTGTCTTTGGATCAGAAGCCGAAACCGGTGGCTGTTCGGGACAGTTTACTGGACATTACCCAGCGCGCTAATTTTATTCGTACGGTTTTATTGCAAATGTTCGATCTGCTTGAGTTACAGAGTAACAAGATGCGGGTCGTGAGTCAGTCGGTGGCATTGCCAGATATCGTTCATGAAGTCCTGAATAAGGATGCACAGGTATGCAAGACAAGAGATATTTCTATGGTATTGAATTTACAGCCAGTGAGTGTCAAAGCGGATCCAAGACATCTTACGTCGGTTATCGAACGACTGATAGAAAATGCTTGCGTCTATTCACAGGTTGGCGGTGAAGTTATGATCGAGACTGGTTCGAACGAAAAAACAGGTGAGGCAATGCTTACGATTACCGATCACGGAATTGGGATGAGTCGCGCGACACTTAAGCAGGTCTTTAAGAAATTTTATCGCGGAACGGAAGCAAAGAAAGAAAAGCCAAACGGGACAGGTCTCTCCCTCTTTTTATCAAATGAAATTTTACGGTTGATGCAGGGACGGATCACGGTTGATTCTAAACTGGGTAAGGGGAGTGCGTTTACTATCCATCTTCCTAAGCTTTAATTTGTTGTCTGCTCATAGGTTGCAGGTTCATATACATTGCGTGCATTCCAAAGAATCCAACCACTCGCGCCGGCGTCACGCGCCGCTTTAATTTCTGCTTCAATACGCGCAGCGGTATAGATGGCGCCAATGTCAAAGTCTTGTAGCCATGGACGGAATTTTGGCCGGCTCATCGTTGGTTCAATAAAATGATCGGTTTGTAGGAGCTCCGCGCCTTTATCAAGAGAGCGTTTTACAATTTCATAAGGAGCGAGCGCTGGGTTCGCGAAGCCATTGAAGTTTGGTGGGTAATGTGATGGATAAACCATCGGAGAAATGAAATCAGCATTTGGATAGACGTCTTCAAGTCGCTGTCCAATATTAAAATCTGAGGTTGACCAAAAGGTCATACCGAAGACATCAAAAGAAATGGGAATGTTGTCTTTACGTAATGCGCTGAGGGCATCAAAAAAATGACGCATGACTTCATATTTCGGTTTGGCTCCGTCATATTGTGAGTATCTAATAGAGGAGAGGGCGCCATCAGAAGCAAAACGCACATAGTCGAACTGTATTTCATCAAAGCCCATAGCGTAGGCTTCACGCGCGAGGGCTTCCGCATATTCTGCGACAAGGGGAGAGGCTGGATCTATCCAACCAGCGCCTGTCTTGTCTCGCCAGACGCCCCCACCGGCACGAAGCATTGCGTGGTTAGGATGCACTTTTGTGAACTGGGTATCTCGCATAACGGCAATGCGTGCGATGCGATACATATGGGCATCACCTAACTGTTTCAAGAGCGCGGGAAAATCAGATATGTAGGCTGTTTTTGAGGCGTATTGAGTGAGTGAGGGGTCTTTTGGTTTATAGGCGAGTGCTCCATTGTCTAACTTTAAATCAATGACGGCGGTATTCAGCCCCATTTTTTTCATATAGTTCAGCAACACTTGGCCTTGCGCGCCACCGGCGGATGTTGCTGTCCAATAAATTCCACGTACTTCTTCTGGCGTCTCAATATGCTGCACGGTTTTTTTCTTGGGCGGCACAATTTCCTGAGACACCTCCACTGAGGGCTGTTGTTCCGGTAGAAGCACGGTCGGGAGTAGTTCTCGTGAGCTTTTATACCAACTTAAAACACCGATCAGAACCACGAGAGGGATGCCGATGCCGTAGACATATTTGTAATCCCTTTTAGGTTTTAATGGCGCTTCCATAGAAGGAGTATACGGAGATGTACGAGCCCTGTCACGGATGGCTATTTTCGGGCGCCCACTCAATCATGTCTTTGGCATGGGCTAGAAGATAAGCGTTTGTCTGACTAAAATGCTTACAGCCAAAGAAACCACTATGTGCTGAAAAGGGAGAGGGATGAGGTGCTTCAAGCACAAAATGTTTGTCTCGGTCTATATGTGCACCTTTCTTTTGAGCATAGGCACCCCAAAGTAAGAACACAAGATGTTCTTTTTTATCTGCGAGTTGATGGATCACAGCATCTGTGAATTCTCCCCAACCTTTCTGTTGATGTGAGCCTGCTTTATGTGCTTCTACGGTGAGCGTTGCATTTAATAGAAGAATACCTTGATGAGCCCAATGATCGAGGTTTCCGTGCATTGGAATAGGTGCGCCAATATCTGTATGAATCTCTTTATAGATATTCTGTAGCGATGGTGGTGTTCGTACACCGTGTTTTACGGAAAAACATAATCCGTGAGCCTGACCGGGGCCATGATAAGGGTCTTGCCCAAGAATCACGACCGTTACTTTGTCGAATGGCGTACGAGCAAAAGCTTCAAAAATCTCGCTCGGTGGAGGATATACGTTTGTTTGTTGGTATTGTTCGCGCACAAACTGCGTGAGGGCATGAAAATAGGGTTTTTCAAATTCAGGCGCGAGTATTTCCTTCCAGCTCGGTTCTATTTTTACGTCCATAGGCGATGCTTCGATGGTATTTGCTTTTGAAACAATATCAAAAACAATATGTTTTTAGCCTATAGGAGCCGGGAACGCCCCGCAAGTCAGGGGGTTATTGCAACTTGTATTCGCGTGAACAAATTAATTCTTTCTTTGTACTGACGGCTCCGGTTACTGCATTAATGACGCTACCAAGCTGACATTGCTCCACGAGATCAAAGTATTTTGCCACCTCATCATATTGATAAAATTTCCATGATGTTACATCAGCGTCAGTAGACATGGATTGAATATAGATCCAGCCACTGATATTGAGTAAATCATAATTGAGCTCTGCCGTTTCTATACCGGGAGATTGTGGTTCAAAAGATTGGTCATCCGATTGACTTACCTGCCATTTGTAAAACTGAGCGCTTTGTAAATCAGTAGCTGCTGAAATCCATAGATCGCCATCCATATAACATACGAGGTCAATACGACGATCTGTAAATGGGGCAGCCTTCATTTTAGCGAGCATCGCATCTGCATCGTCTGAGGCAATTTCTTGCATATGTGCAACGACAGCTTCCTTTTCGAGAATAGAGGGATCATTTTTTGCTAGGATATATTCATTTCGATTAAGTCCGGCGAGTTTGGCGATATTCGTACAATTTGTATTCTCGTCCGCCTTTGCTTCATCGAAGAGGAAGGTAATCGAGTCGTGGGGGAGCTTTATATGGCTTTCCGGTGCTTCGGGGATGCTTACCTGTCCATTGGTTTTTATGATGGGCGTTTGCGTGTTTGTATTTTGTTTTAACGTATTGGAAGCGGTATAGTCGCGTTGAATGCGTTCGTTAAACATGGTGGCGCGTTGATCCATCGCATACGTTTGCCAGAGCACCAAACCAAGCGTGCCAATCGCAAGGAGAGATAATGCAATGGTCAGTATGAGAATAGATTTTTGATGGAGAGGTTCACTCATATGCTCTCTATACTATCATGTACGAAGTTTGAGAAAAAATATGTATGATCCAAACTCAGGCACTTGGACTAAATAGGTAGAGATTGGAAATGGGGGAGATGGTTTTAGGAATTATGATTTAGCTCAAGCCTTCTTTGTGTGAATAAGCTTCTGTGATTTTTTTCCTAGATACATTAAGTAAACTAGCTGCATGGACACGCTTAGTTCTATTCTAGAAGATTTTTTTTAATGTGGCGTATTCCTAAGGGATTTTGAATAAATAACTCGCTTATATGTGCAGGATATAGCCTATTTGGGGTTGACAAAAGCTATATTTTATGTCATAGTTTCGTCGGCTTCTCTTGTTATGTCCTAATAAGAGTAAGTTAGATAATTCATTACTTGGTCTCTTATTATGGAAAACAAGTTATTTGTCGGTAACCTCCCATGGTCCGTTGACGATGCTGGCCTTCAAGGTCTCTTCGAGGAATATGGTGAGGTGACTTCTGCGCGTGTCATGACAGAACGTGACAGTGGCCGCAGCCGTGGATTCGGCTTTGTCGAATTCGCTGATGCAGCTTCAGCACAGAAGGCTATCGAAGCGATGGACGGAAAAGATCTTGAGGGCCGCGCCCTTACGGTCAACATCGCTCGACCGGCAAGACAGTAAGCGTTTCGCTTACACAAAAACCGCCTTCGGGCGGTTTTTTCTTTTTATCTAGAGAGAGCTTATTTCTTTGCAAGAATCACTGCAGTTCTTGACGGTCCAATGGGGACTTGTTCGCTAGAGCGATACTCTTACCGGTTTTATTCGCTAAGTTGTCCTTAAGAAGTGGAAGGCGGAGCTTGGAGGACACTGGGTCTTTTTTGTTTTTCTATAGGAATGTGTGCGAGATTTGTCTTTGTGATACTTAATCCTCACGAGCGCATCAAAAAAAGCGATCGTTCAGTGGTTTGGAGCGGGGAGCGTTTTAACTCGACCGGATCGATATACTAAGCTTCCCTGTGTTCTTCTACGTTTAGGAGGATGCTACTAGATATGTGGGATGGCATGGCAGCAGCGGAAAGCTGCAGTGGAGAAGACGGAAAAGCTGATGATGAATAAACGGCTCATTATCCAGCGATGCCTATTAGACTTTTACACGTTTAATACCGAAGACGAGAAATAAGCTGAGTACTGCGCCAAAAAAACACCAGACACTCGTAAAGGTTTGTAAAAAAATGATATAGCTCACGAGAGCCATAAAAAGAGCAAGCGCGCCAAAGAGTTTGAGAAATCTATGACTTGAGAGGAATAAGCTTCCACAGACGACAATGAGATACCAAACAAGGCCAGTGGCTCGTAGTGGAAGATAGAGTTGATAATCAACGCTTCGCTCCATGAGACTGACTGAAAGAGGTTGTGTCAGCAGGGCGGCTAATAGATAAGCTGTTATTATCGAACCGGCGATGATAAAGCCAAATAACAGCTTGCGACGTTTAGGACTCGGTTCAACTGATCGGGCCGCAAAAGGAATATAAATCGGCCAAAACAGGTAGGCAAAAAAAAGGAAGATATAGCCTAAGACAAGGCTTAATTGGCTTGGATGGGGAGAAAGCCACTGCAGACCTTCAGTAAATTGCTGGACAGAAAATAAAACAGGGATCAATGCAATAGCTCGAAACCTTTTTGTTTTTGAGATTGTTACAAGGCCAGCCCCTCCAAGCGCGCCACTTGCGACAAAACTTGCTCCTGCGGAAAAACACATATTGATTATAGTGTATCATGTATACAAATATTCGTATGGCTAAAAAAACAATTCTCCAAAAAGCAAGTTTTGTTCGCAATTTCATTTTTGGGGTTGAAGACAGTCTTGTCTCAACCGTAGGTATGTTATCCGGTATCGCGGTAGCGGATGTACCTCGTGCTACTATTTTTCTCTCAGGCATGGTTTTAATCGTTGTCGAGGCGCTTTCCATGGGTGTTGGGAGTCTCTTGTCCGAAACGGCCACCGAAGAATTCATTTATAAAAAAGAGCGTGTTCAACCCCGTTCTTATGTTGGCGGGGTGATTATGTTCCTTTCCTATTTTGTTGCCGGCTTCATTCCACTTACACCCTATTATTTCTTGGCTGTACAAACAGCCTTCCCTATATCCATTGCCGCTTCTCTTATTTCCTTATTCTTCCTTGGATTCCTTGGGGCAAAATACTTTGGCGCAAATATATGGCGTAGTGGTTTGCGGATGTTTATTTTTGGTGGATTAGCCATTAGCGCTGGTATGGCTATCGGCTCCTTACTCTCATAACTTTTATTTCTATGAGTAAACTTGTTCTCATTCGTCACGGGGAATCTCGATGGAATTTAAGTAATTGTTTTACTGGGTGGGCGGATATTCCTTTATCAGAAGCGGGAATAGAAGAAGCGAAGCTTTGTGCAAGCGAACTGAATGGGACGAAATTTCACGTGGCATTCACTTCTGAGCTTGAGCGAGCGCATGCGACGTTATTGATGATTTTAGCTCAACAACATCGCACGGGAGTGTTTCAGCATGAAACAGGAAAAAGAAAGATGTATTATCAATGGCAATGTAACTCAAATCATTGTTCAAAAGACGATATGCCTATTTTTACGAGCGAGCGCCTAAATGAGCGCTACTACGGTAAATTACAGGGCATGAATAAAGATGACGCGCGTAAAAAGTATGGAGATAAACGCGTCTATACATGGAGGCGAACTTTTAAGGGGAAGCCACCCGCTGGGGAGAGTCTTGAAGAGGTTTATAAGCGCATGATTCCTTATTTTAAAAAACGTTTACAAACGGCGGTCATGGACGGACAAAATGTTTTATTGGTAGGGCACGGAAATACGCTTCGAGTACTGATTAAATTTTTGAATGATATCGCGGATGAGGATATGCCTCTTTTGGATTTGCCTTTTGGAAAACCGATCACCTATTCTTACAAACGCAAATGCTGGTGCTGTGAAAATCCGGAGGCCTATTCTTTCAATCGACCTTTACGTTGAGTATTTAGGTGCGTATAATGGGAGTTGGTGATTTTTACTTAGCTTTTTTATTCATTTTATTTCTATTTATGAAACTCAATCCAAATACATTAGGCCTTTCCGCGGGACTCGTATCAGCCGTTGGTATGCTTCTCTTATCTATTTTGAATGGTCTTGGGTATTATCAGCAGGCAGCGGTACAAATGATGGGATGGCATATGTTTTATACGCCAACCGTATTGGGCACATTTTCTGGTATGATCGAGGCTGCGGTTATTACCTATCTGTTTGTCTCCGCGACTGCATGGATGTATAACTATCTTTTGGGAACGCATACAGCTTGATTCAAGCTATAAACAAGCTATAAATGTATATGAAAAAGGAATATACATTGCAGGTCATGGGGATACTGAGGCTCGCCATGGGCTGGATATTTCTCTGGGCTTTTCTTGATAAAACATTTGGATGGGGCTTCGCTACGACGCCTGGGCACGCGTGGCTTGCTGGCGGATCTCCAACGACAGGATTCTTATCGCATGCAACAACGGGGCCATTCGCGACCTTGTTTGCCTCAATGGCTGGACATCCATCCGTTGACTGGTTATTTATGATTGGTTTGCTCTGTCTTGGACTTGCTCTCATCTTTGGCGTCGGTGTACGCATTGCGATGTATTCAGGGGTGCTTTTACTTGCTCTTATGTATCTTGCGTTGCTCCCAACAGAAAATAATCCATTTGTAGATGAGCATGTCCTTGAAGCACTTATCTTGATTCTGATAGGGGTCACGCCAAATGCGGGTAGCTTTTTAGGGCTTGGGAAATGGTGGGGGAGCACTGAGCTAGTAAAAAAGTATCCCATCCTAAAATAATCAAATTTATCTTGACTATGTCTCATACATCAGAGGATCTTGTAAAATCAGCCATGGACGATGTGCCGGCCATTTCATGTGAGGAGTATAAAGTCATGAGGGAAAAGGGCGAGGATCATGTTTTTCTGGACGTTCGTGAACAAGATGAGTGGGACGCTGGACATGTAGAAGGTGCGCTCCATATTCCACGCGGTATGCTTGAATTTAAAATTGAAGAAGCGATTCCGGATAAACATAAACTTGTCATTCTTTGTTGTGCCAGAGGAAGTCGTGCCGCGCTTGCCGGAGAAACCATGAAAAAGATGGGGTATACCAATCTCAAAGTGCTAAAGGGTGGGTATACAGAATATTGTAACGAAGCATAAGAAAACAACCCCAATCGGGGTTGTTTTTCCATGCCTGTGAATCATTAGCTTTGCGCATGAGGAGCCGGCTGAGCTGGGCGCTGCTTGTCACCAAATCTTTTTTTAAGGAAGGGTCGGTGAGCTTTATGCATCGGTGGTCGAATGCCAATCTGATCCATAATAGCTTTTGCTCCGGCCTGATCTCCCGCTTGTCGAAGGGTGCGCGCTTCGATCATTTTTGCAAAAATCTCTGGTGTGATCTTGCTGGCAAATGGGGCATCGGCAGTCGCGGTAACAAACGCTTGATAGTCATTATTGTCTAGCGCTGTTTTTATCGCCTGCCGTTTTTCAGGCCTTGGTCTGCGCTGAAACGGTCGGAACTTTATGCCAGAGTCTCGGAGAAGTTGTCGGGCCTCATCTAGTTTGCCCGCTTCTCGAAGCGTCTTAGCTTGTTTCATAACTACCTGTCGCTCCTGTTTTACCTCAGGATTTTGGGTGCCAATACCATGAGCGGACGCGACCGACATGAGGCCAAGCGATGCCGCCACGGTAAGCGCCGCAAGCGAAGTAGTCGTGAGCAACGTTTTTGTTTGCATAGTTGTAAAGAATGAGCTTGAAGAATTAGTAGTCTTATGATGGTGCAAGCCGTACGTGCTTACATTAGCTAGTACGCACGCTCAGAAAAATTTCTTTCACTTTTCTTTTATAGGCTCTTGACTAACGCAAATTATTTGCACTAAGCTTAAAGAGCTATGAATTTCTATACATGGTTTTCACGTAAGAAACATGCCTTTTTAGCAGGAGCCTTTCTTATTTTTGTTGGTTTCGCGTTTTATGCATTGGCAAATCGCTCAACGCAGAAGTCCCATGAAGTTCATCTCGCAGAGGATGGTCGAGTTCAGGTCGTAGCAAGCTTTTATCCATTAGCCTATTTCGCGCGGGCGATCGGCGGTGAGTTTGTGTCGGTAACAAATATCACGCCCATGGGCATGGAGCCGCATGAATATGAGCCGACGCCACTCGAGCTCGTGAAGACGCACGATGCGGATTTATTTCTTTTTAATGGGAATGGCATCGATGTATGGGCTGATCGTATTTCCAATGATCTTCAAAATGAAGGCGTCGATATTGTACGTATGGTGGACCATGTTGACGTTATGGAAACAGATGGTGCTGATACAGGAGAGGGGGTGTATGATCCTCATATTTGGCTCGATCCCACCTATGCGGAAAAAGAAGTCCAAATTATTGCTGATCAGTTATCGCAGATTGATCCGGCACATACGGATCAGTACGCCATCAATCGCGATCGGTTTCTTGCATCACTTCAAGCGCTTGATAAAGAATATCAAACTGGTTTAGCGACTTGTGAGAATCGGACGATTGTCACGACGCATAATGCTTTTCGCTATTTGGCGCGACGCTATCATCTTGAGACGTTGTACGTACTCGGTCTCTCGCCGGAGGAAGAACCTTCTTCAAAGCGTATTGCGGAAATTGCTGATCTCGCAAAATCGCGTGGAATCAAGTATATTTTCTTTGAAAGTTTAGTGAGTCCTGCCTTTGCAGATACGATCGCCTCAGAAATTGGAGCAGATACGCTCGTGCTTAATCCGATTGAGGGATTAACCAAAGAGGAACAGGTCGCCGGAGAGGATTATCTCAGTCTCATGCGCAGTAATCTCGCGCATTTAAAAACAGCGCTTGTATGTCAAACCGCAAACCCATCATAAAGGTAGAAGATATTAGCTTTGGCTATGGGCATGCGCGCGTACTTGAGCATGTGAGTTTTTCGATTGAACGTGGCGATTATGTCGGTATTATCGGGCCAAATGGAAGTGGTAAAACAACCTTACTCAAACTACTTGTCGGACTGATGACGCCGGATGCCGGGAGTGTGCATATCGACGGCACGCCGATTGAAACCTATAAAAAAAGATATGAAATCGGCTATGTGCCTCAGCAGGTTGCTGGTGAACAGGCGGCTTTTCCTGTGACGGTGCAAGAAATAGTTGAAAGCGGAAGAACGCCCGCGCATGGATGGTTATCCCGTATGGGGGAGAAAGATGATCGTGCTGTGAAGGATGCGCTTCAAACGGCGGGGATTTCAGAGTTGAAAGATCGACTTATGAGTACGCTCTCGGGTGGACAGAGACAACGTGTCTATATTGCTCGTGCGCTCGCCGCCAAACCAAAAATGCTTATTCTTGATGAGCCATTCGTTGGTGTAGATATTGTCGCGCAAAAGGACTTCTATGCTTTTTTACGTCGACTGAATGTCGAGGAAAAACTCACGATTGTTTTTGTCTCGCATGATATCGACATGATTTCTGAAGAGGTGAAATCGGTTATTTGTTTGAATCGTGGTTTACTCTGTTACGGAAATCCGTCGCTTCTTCACGATCCTGGGTTGGTAAAAAAACTTTATGGAAGACATATGACGCATATCCATCGCCATTCATAATATGTTAGATATCTTTACCTACGATTTCATGATCCGCGCCTTTTTGGCCGGGATGGTTGTTTCTTTGATCGCGCCAACGATTGGTATGTTTCTTGTTGTACGAAGATATTCTTTGCTTGCAGATACTTTATCGCATGTGTCCCTGCTTGGCGTCGCCCTCGGCGCCTTATTTGGTTTTAACCCAATTCTTGGGGCGCTGGTAATTTCTGTTGTTGCCGCGCTCGGTATTGATCGTCTTCGCGCGAAGCAGCAGATGTTTGGAGAATCCGTTCTCGCGCTCTTTTTATCAGGAAGTCTTGCACTAGCGATTGTCTTGTTCAGCTTGTCGCATAATTTGAATGTGAATATTTTTTCCTTTTTATTTGGCAATATTGCAACGGTGACCACGACGGATCTTTGGTTAACCTTTGGTATGGGTATTGTGGTCGTTGTGCTTGTTTTGTTACTCTACAAAAAATTGTTCTTAGTCGCGCATGATGAAGAACTGGCGCTTGCTGGTGGAATGCCTGTTGCCAGACTAAATGCTGTCATGATGGTGCTCTCTGGCGTGACGGTCGCGCTTAGTATTCGTGTCGTGGGAGTTTTATTAGTTGGCGCCCTCATGGTTGTTCCCGTTCTTACGGCGATGCAACTTGGCAAGAGCTTTAAAAAAACCTCTCTATATGCGGTCGCTATTTCTTTTGCGGCTGTCGTCTCTGGGCTCTTTACGTCCTATTATCTGGATATTCCGAGTGGAGCGACCATTGTGTTGATTGCTCTCTCCTTTTTCATTGCGAGCCTCATCTTAGGTGGAAAAGAAACAGCGTAACTACGATATGAACAAGAATGAGATGGTTTTATTATTGCGACGAGAAGGGTTTCGCGCGACCGGTGCCAGAGTGGAGGTCTTGGTTTTTTTGGATAAACAGAAAAAACCGGTAGGTATTCAGTCTATTGCAAACGCCTTTCCGCAAGTGAATATGACCACCTTATATCGTATGATGACGAATTTTGCGGAGAAGGGGCTAGTAACAGCCTATGAACTTGGGCACGGACATGTGGATTATGAGCTCGCGAGTCGACCGCATCACCATCATCTTGTCTGTGAATCTTGTGGAGATATTGAAGATGTCTTTCCTTGCGCGGATGATTGCGCGTTTATCGATTCGGTGAAGAAAACCAGTAAGAAGTTTCAACGGGTGACGAAACAAATGACGACTTTTTACGGAACGTGCACTGTTTGCTCAAGACGTTGATTTTTTAGCCATTTTCTACTACTCTAACGAGGCTTCCATAGGGAGTTAGTTCAGTGGTAGAACGCAGGTCTCCAAAACCTGATACAAGGGTTCGATCCCCTTACTCCCTGCCAGCAAAAAACTCTGTTCATGCAGAGTTTTTTTGAATATAGAAACACCCCGTCGAGCAGCGGAGGCTTAGCGGGGTCTTGCTGGCCAGGCTATCCGCGTCGCTAAAATAGCGTCTTGTTATTTCTCGCGTGCTATCCTTTTCTCATATGAACCATGAAACAAAAACAGCAATATTTGCCGGGGGATGCTTCTGGGGAATGGAAGAGCTTTTTCGTAAACAGCCTGGTGTGATTGATACCGAAGCCGGCTATGCAGGCGGAGCAAATGAAGATCCGACATATCAAAATCATCCGGGACATGCGGAAGCGCTCAAGATTATATATGATCCAACCGTCACCAATTATAAAAATCTCCTAGACTTTTTCTTTCGCATTCATGATCCAACGACCATGAATCGACAAGGGAATGATATTGGGCGTTCTTATCGTTCTGCTATTTTTTACGCTAATAAGGAAGAAAGAAAAGAGGCTGAGGATTTTATCGATAGGGTAAATACATCCGGTCGTTGGAAAGACCCGGTCGTGACAAGTCTCGAGCCTCTCAAGAATTACACCCCGGCTGAAACCGAGCATCAGGATTATCTCCAGAAACATCCGGGCGGATATACCTGTCATTTTATTCGTGGAGAGAGTTATCTTGCGGGGAAGAGCTAGACATGTATGAATGAAGCGAGGAGTTCGCTCGCATCGCTTGGATAAAAAGCGTCGATTATTGATCGACGCTTTGTTATTTGTTCTCAGCTTTTTAGATCTTTGCTTGGAGTTTTCCCAAGTCCAGCGTTTCCGTGATACCGATTTGTGACACGAATTCCTCGGAGTGACTGACGAGGATCAAGCCACCCTTGAAGGCGTTCAGGGCTTTTGCGATCACGGGTAAATGACGAAAGTTAATATGGTTGGTTGGTTCATCTAAAATAAGAAGTCCCGGTTCCTGGAGGACGAATCGAGCAAAACAGAGCAAGCCTTTTTGTCCCTCGGAAAGGCTCCCGACTTTATTCTTGATGATTTTGCTTGTAAGGAGAAATGCTGCACCAACGGCACGAAGCTTTTCTTCATCCACACCATCCATAACTTCTGCGAGGGAATCATAGACGGTCATATCGAAATCGAGTCCGGAAAAATCCTGCCGGTAATACCCCACTACAACATCTTTTCCAATAACAGCCCCATCATCTTTCTGATTTGCGAGCGTTCGAAGAAACGTACTTTTCCCAATTCCGTTAGGTCCCGTTACAAGTAAGCGATCTCGTTTCTTTACTTTAATATTCACGGGTATGCGATGCGGTTCACGGTTATGAATCACATTTACGGATGTAAGTACGGTGAGGGCTTCGATGACGTCTTGATTGGGAATGATAAAATCACGGATGGTGCGGTCTTCTCGGCGAACATCCACCATTTCACCTTCCGCCTCTTCAACCTGTTCACGGAGTTTGCTTGCAAGCTTACGCATTTTTCCTCCTTTGTTTGCGAAGAAATTAATCTTGTCTTTACGATCTTGGATTTCCTTAAGAAGACGCGCATTTTTCATACGTTCTCGTTCAATCCGCGCAGAGATCTCTTCTAATACGTCGAAGTAGTTTCCAACATATTGTTCCATTTTTTTTGTGAAGGTATCGAGATACAAGACCCCTTCAGTAAAGAGATTTAAGAAGTCCGCATCGTGAGAAATTACAAGAACGGTTTTTGGATACATGATGAGAAAGGCGGTGAGATGCTCAATTCCTTCTTGATCCAGATTATTCGTCGGCTCATCGAGTAATAAAATATCCGGTTCTTGGATCAGGGCATAGGCGAGGAGAAGGCGTGCTTGTTGCCCACCCGAAAAATCTTGAATATGTTTTTCAAGAGGCGCGTCGAGATGCACGGTTTCAAGCGCATTTTTTATTTGTCCATCAAGATTGTATGGCGCTTCTGTAAACGCGCGAGCAAAGAAGTCACGGACAGTGTCTTGCATCTGTTCGCGGGGGATCACTTGTCGTGCCGTCGCGATCGTAAGTTTGTCATTTATGTGAATGCTGCCTTTTTGCGGTTTCAATTCACCCATCATTAATTTAAAGATCGTACTTTTTCCAGCACCGTTTTGGCCCATGAGGGTGATCTTGGCATTTTCACGAATAGAGAAATCTACTTCTTTAAGAAGAGGTTTATCTTCGTCGTATCCGAAGGTGACGCCACTGAATCGTAGAATGACATTGTTTTGTTCCATAGAAGAGACCTCAGTTAACCAAAAAATGGCTTATGTTACAAGGGGTTAGGGGATGATTTACCTCTATAGGTTGGGAAACGGTGGGGCGGGTGTTTTTATGCTAAGCTATGCTTCATACATTATGAGTAAGCAGAAAGATGCACAGGACATGGAAGGGATTAAGATTACAAAGGAATTTGAGAAGGCGTTTCATGCGTTTGAAGATACCGATGAACCCATTTTTCTTACGGGGCGTGCGGGAACGGGAAAATCGACCCTGTTAAAATATTTTCGAACACAAACCAAGAAAAAACATGTGGTGCTCGCGCCGACTGGGATCGCAGCACTCAATGTCAGGGGGCAGACCATTCATTCTTTTTTTGGCTTCCATCCGAAGATTCAAAAGCAACGCGTTCATCGGGCGCAACCAGATAAATTGGACTTTTTTAAAGGTCTTGAGACGATTATCATTGATGAGATTTCTATGGTACGCGCGGACCTTTTAGATTGTGTTGATCGGGCGTTACGCCTCAATCGTGGAAAAATGCGTGAGCCGTTTGGTGGCGTGCAAATGATTTTTATTGGTGATCTTTTTCAACTTCCACCTGTGGTAACGAAAGAGGAGCAATATATATTCGAAAGTGAATACCTGTCGCCCTATTTTTTTTCTGCGGCATGCATGCGAGAAATGTCGACGAAGATCATTGAATTAGAAACGATTCATCGACAAAAAGAGAAGAGTTTTATTCGTTTATTGAACAAGGTGCGCTTAGGGAAAATCGTGGAACAAGATATCGAGACATGGAATAAGCGTCATGATGAGTTTTATGATCCGATGGAGGATAGCGATTATGTTGTGCATCTCACGACTACAAATAAGATGGCGCAGCTCAGGAATGACTTTGAGTTAAAACGACTATCGGGAAAGGCAGTGACTTTGAAGGCGAGATCCATGGGGGAATTGGGAACGCGCAAGATGCCATCAGAGGCTTCTATTAAAGTGAAGGTCGGCGCACGGATTATGTTTACCACCAATGATCAAGCGAAGCGTTGGGTGAATGGGAGCCTGGGAACAATCGATCGGATTAAGCAGGTAGGGTTGAATAAGTTTCCGACCCTGTCTGTCACTCTTGAAGATGGGCAACAGGTGGAAGTCGAGCAATATACATGGGAGATCTTTGAGTATGCTTATGATGGGGAGGGGTATGAAGAGAATGTGATTGGTTCTTATACGCAATATCCGATCACCCTTGCTTGGGCAGTGACCATTCATAAGGCTCAGGGAAAAACCTTTGATAAAGTCTTAATTGATGTTGGTTGGGGGGCGTTTGCGCATGGGCAGATGTATGTTGCGTTGAGTCGCTGTACCACCATGAAGGGGATTACGTTACTGAAACCTCTTCGTGAAAAAGATATTATTGTAGACCAAGCCGTTTTGGATTTTGTTGAAGGTTAAACAAAAATGACCCCGTTGTATGGGGCCATTTTTTATTACCTTGACGTTCCTTTTGTGCGTGTTCTACGCGTATTTACTCTTGCGGGTCTCGCACTTGGCTTGCGTCTTGATGCTGGTGCTTTTGCTGTTGCGGTGCTTGGTGAAGCGCGGAATTGATCGGGAAGATTTTGAATGGGGGCACCTTTGCCTCTGGCGGCATAATTTGTATCCGGACGTCTGCTTCTATATCCGCCACTTCTGCTTCGCTGACCAGAGCTTCTTGGAGTAGGGCTTTTTCCTGCATTGTTAGATGCGTAGCTATTGGTGCTATTTCCGTATGATTTTGTTTTCCCACCACCACTGCGTCGGTGAGCTGGTTTGGATTTTCCGTAAGCACTGGAAGCTCGACGGTAGCCACTTGAACGTGAAGCAGTGTAACCTCGAGCACCTTCGGCTTTTGTATAAGAGGCTTCTAATCGCTCCATATCTGGGAGCTTCATGGTAGGAATATTCATGCGAATCATGCGCTCGATTTTGATAAGCTCACGCTTTTGTTCAGGGGCGACAAAGGTGACGGCTTTTCCGGATTTACCGGCACGCCCGGTTCTTCCAATGCGATGCACATAATCGTCGAGTTGATCCGGCACATCATAGTTCACGACGAGAGCAATATTATCGACATCAATACCACGTGAAGCGATATCGGTTGCGACGAGTACACGATACTTACCGGACTTGAAACCGTTCAAAGCTTCACGGCGTTGGCTTAAACTTTTATTTGAATGAATTTCCGCTGCCTTATGCTTTAATTGGTTTAGTTTTTTAGCAATTTTCCTCGCTCCATGTTTTGTTCTTGAAAAAACGAGCACCGGTCCTTCCGTTTCTTTGAGTAGGTGATTCAAAAGAGAGAGCTTATCGTGACGCCCAACAATATAGGCTTCTTGGTCCACGTTTTGCGCGGTACTTCCAGCGGGAGCAATTTCCACGCGTACCGGTGTGTTCATATACTTCTTCGCGATCTTTGTTATTTTATCCGGCATGGTCGCAGAGAAAAGCATGGTTTGTCGGTTTTTTGGTACCGTTTCCAATACTTTTTGGATTTGCGGTTCAAATCCCATATCAAGCATGCGATCCGCTTCATCAAGTACGAGATAAGTGACCTTTGAAAGGTTTGCGGTCTTTTGCTGAATATGGTCGATCAATCTACCCGGAGTCGCGATAATGACATTTGGTTTTCGTCGTAGCTTAATTTTTTGCGGATTGATGGAAGCACCACCGATGAGCACGGCAGTTTTTATACCGAAATATCGTCCGATTTTTCGGACTTCTTCTTCTACTTGTAGAGCAAGTTCGCGGGTTGGAAGGATGATTAATCCAACCTCTTCACCGCTTGCGAGTTTTTGAATCATGGGGATGGAAAAAGCGAGGGTTTTTCCTGTTCCGGTTCTTGCAATCCCGATAACGTCCTCGCCTTTGAGGCCGGCGGGAATGGCTTTATATTGAATAGGCGTCGGCTCTTCAAAACCGAGCTTATGCAGTTGTTTAAGTAAATTGTCACTTAACGCGAGTTCCTCAAACGCGTGTTTCGTATTTTTTGTTGACATATGAGTGGTAACCCGAGGCCTACAGGGTACATTCACATGTATTCACAGAGGATCGAGTCTTGCCTTAAAAGGCTTATTTAGGGGCTAAGACTCTCATAATTTGCACGTTTTGTCAATAGGGAAGGGGTGAATACGCGCAAACCTTATCCCTGTTCCTCTTTGTGGCATGACACGGTATACTAGGTTCAGCTCATTACACCCCTTATATGGCGAACAAAACGAATATCCCATTGGAATACTATCAACTGGCCTTTGATCAAGCGCCAGTCCATTTCATTTTTACGGACCCTGACGGAAAGATTCTTTCCGCGAATCCAGAAGTAAAAAAGGTAACCGGATATTCTTTAAAAGAGGTGATTGGGAGCACGCCAAGACTTTGGGGTGGGCAGATGTCGAAAGCGTTTTATCAAAAACTTTGGCGAACAATCAAAACTGAAAAAAAGCCATTCCATGGTTTCATTACCAATAAAAGGAAGAATGACCAGCTTTACCAGGCGGAGGTGTGGATTTCACCGGTATTGAATCAGAAAAAGAACTTCTCGGATATATTGGAATAGAGCGAGATGTTACAGAGCGACTTGAACTGGTTTCCGCGCTGGAAGCCTCTCAGGAACGATTCGAGGAAATCGCCGATAATATCGATGAGGTGTTTTTTCTCATGGACCTCAAGGAGCAAAAACTGGAATATGTGAGTCCCGCGTATGAAACCGTTTGGGGACTGAAAATGAAGAATTTGACGAAAAAACCAAAGGCCTGGTTGAATGTCGTGCTAAAAAAAGATTTGCCGGTGATGGATAAGCTGATGCTAGAGGCAACAAAAAAACGATCTTCTGAAGGGGAGATTCGTCTAAAACACTCGAATGGGAAGCGTGTTTGGATACAGATGCGTATTTGGCCGATACTGAATGATCGGGGCAGAGTGGTACGAGCGGCGGGGTTAGCTAAAGATATCACCGCGCGTAAAGAGGCTGAGCAAGAATATCGAGATGTCGTTGATGGTTCGCCCGTTGGTATCTACGTGGTACAAGACGGTAAAATTGTTTTTGCGAATCAAGCCGCGGCCGATATGTTTGAGTATTCCGGCATTGATGAAGTACGTGGACAGCCTATTACGATTGTTGCCACGCAAAAGGGCATTGAAAAAATTATGTCCATGGGCTTCGTCGATCGTATGTCAGGCAAGAATCTTGAGCCGGTGCAGTATGTGTTTGAAGCAAAAAAGAAAGATGGGAGCCCGTTTCTTGTGGAGGTCCACTCACATCCAACTATATTTCAAAGTAGGCACGCTTTAATCGGTACCATGATGGACGTGACGGAAAGAGAAGAGCATAAACAACGTGAACTGGAATTGAATGATTTGAAGGATAAGTTTATTCGCATTGCTTCACATCAATTTCGTACACCACTAAATTCCATTCGTTGGAATTTAGAAAATCTTCTCGAGGAAGATCTTGGGCCATTAAATGAGGCACAAAAGCAATTTGTGCGACTCACGAATGAGAAGACAACGGAAATTATTCAACGCATTGGAGACTTGGTTATCGCTCTAGATATCAAGGAGGGGCAGATGCATCTCAATAAAGAACGGGTTTCTCTTGAGGGTCTCTTAAAGAGTGAGCTTCAGCGCCATCAGAAGCTGTGTACGGTAAAAAACTTGACCTGTGTCTTGCGGCCACCGAAGAGTCCTGTGGACCGTATATCTGGTGATTCTGAAAAACTTCGTATCGTGATTGATCATTTACTACAAAATGCTATTGAATATTCTCATTCTGGCGGAAAGGTTTCAGCTACGATTACGGCGAAGCCTGAAGCCATTCGTCTTTCGATTCGTGATCAAGGTATTGGCATCCCCAAGGCCGAGCAAAAATTTATTTTTCAAGAATTTTTCAGAGCTTCAAATGCCTCTCTTGCACTCACAGATGCTTCCGGGCTTGGACTCTTTATTTCACAGAACATTATCAAAGCACATAACGGGAAAATGGGGTTTACATCTCAGGAAGGAAAGGGGAGTACGTTCTGGTTCGAATTGCCGAAGTAATTTTTCCTTACGGTGTTTCCCATGTAGAATACATTGTAAATGTTTTTGAAACGACGAGGCATACGGATACAGAAACAGCATGGCGGCTTTACTATGATCGAGCTCTTGCTTGTGATCGCTATTGTTGCCATTCTTGCCGCCATAGTGATTGTTGCGTTAAATCCATTCCGACAACTAGCCCAATCCAGGAATGCGAGTAGAAGTTCAGATGTGAATACGATATTAAATGCGGTCAATCAATACGCACTTGATCATGGCAGTGCACCTACGGGGGTTAGTCATTTATTGCAAATGATCGGAACCGCGACTTCCGGTTGTGCGATTTCTTGCGGAGTCACCATCGCTTCTTCAGCAGAGCCTCTTTCTTCTTTAGCGCGCTTCAGTGAGGGGTTACGTTTTACGAATGTCGTTCACGCTTCTCAGCCGCAATATGCGATAGATGAGCAGACGGAGATTCTTTCCGCTTGGGTGAGTCCAAAAAAAGTGCATCCTGGTGATAGCATGCGTATTCATTTTGAGATTAAAGATCAGCGAGGTATTGCTTCTGCGGAGGCGGATCTTGCGGGTATTGAAACGGTTCCCCTTACCCTTATGAGCGGAGATGCCTTTCATGGGATTTGGGAAGGTGTTTGGAAGGTGCATGATACGAAGGAAGAATCATACGTTGCGACTATACGCGCGACCACGCAACAACATGCCATACTGACTCATACGATTCCTTTCTCTGATCCACCTCCGTCTGGGTGGATTTCACCGGATAGTTTTACCGATCCGGGTTCGCAGTGGACGAACGAGCCAAATGCTTATGATGGAAATCTCACAAGCTATGCGTCGAATAATTATGGGGGGACGGGATATGGTCAATTTATTATCTATAATCTAGCAACAAGTACCTATTCGGATCGCGTGCGTATCAATACGGATTATCTTAATGCACAAATTGCGAATGTTGATGTTGACGTACATGTGGACGGAGCATGGGTTGATGCGTTTACAGGCGGGGATGAAACCACATGGAATTTGAACTGGGTGGAAGTTCCCTTTACGGCGGGAAATGTCGATATGGCACGCTTTAGATATAACTATGCATCGGGTGGGTATTATTACTGGCAGTATTAGTTTCAATTTTATGGGACAACGAGCACCATTTCGCTCCCAACGTGTTCAACGGAGAATGCGTCTTTTATTCAAGACGTTGCGGCAACCCTCAGTGGGACGGTTGTGGATGACGGAGGAGAACCAGATCAATATCGTTTTGAATATGGATTGACGACCGGCTACGGAAGTAGCACAGCGTGGACATCGAGCGCTTCCTCGGGGGATACATTTACAAGTTTTATTTCTAGTCTTGCCCCGAACACCGCCTATCATTTTCGTGCGCAGGTAAAAAATTCTGCGGGAACCACTAGCTGTAACGATAAAACCTTTACGACAGACCCACCTCTGGTTGGCTGGATTTCCCCCGCGAGTTGGTCAGATACTAGTGGAAACTGGTTGAATGGTTCACTCGCGACCGACGGAAACACGGCAACCTATGCGCGTAACTATCATAATATCGGTGCGACACAATGGAGCGATTTTATTCAGTTTCCGTTTAGTGCGACGCAGACGAATAAGGTGAGGTTTTTTGCTCGTGGGTTAGCTGAGGTGGATCAGGTAGATGTGGATGTATTTCGTGATAGCGCCTGGGTAGATGTCTATCAAGGGGGATTTGCAAATGTAAGTTGGGTGGAATTAGGTTTTACGGCCGGTATGGTCTCGGAAGCGCGTATTCGATTTCATGCAACGAATGCTAATAATGGTTTTTATTGGCAGCTAAATGACTTTCAATTTCAAAAATCCAGTGAATCAACGTCCGATGCTTGTGTAGATTTAGGGATACTCGCGCCGGTCTATGTAGCGAGTATTCCGGAAGATCCGCAAATTGGTACTTCCGAACGAACGTACTATTCCATTAAGGAAAGTGTGTATGGTCGTATCACGGTGTACGCCTGTCATCCGGAGCTCAGCGAAGTGATTAAGGTGAGTCGGTAAAAACACTAGATGTGAATCCAATAGTTTTTTAGCTATTTTTCGGGAAAATACAGCTAAGTTTAAAGCTCGGGATAGAGTGGATGCTGTTTTGCTAATACTTCAATTTCTTTCTTAATACCGTCTAACATTTCGTGATTATCCGTGCGTAATGTTTTTACAATGAGTCGCGAAAGTTCGCGGGTTGCATCTTCCCTGAAGCCGCGCGTGGTGATGGCGGGTGTGCCGAGACGAAGCCCCGACGGATCCATGGGTTTACGTGTATCAAAGGGAATCATGTTTTTATTCACGGACACCCCTACATGTTCCAGTCGCTTTTCTGCGTCTTTGCCACCAATATTCCACGGAGTGACATCGAGGAGGAGTAAATGATTATCTGTCCCACCACTCACAAGTCTCCCACCTTCTTCTGTAAGCACTTCTGTCATGGTCTGCGCGTTCGCTAATACTTGTTTTTGGTAATCGATAAAATCATCTTGCAAAGCTTCTTGGAAGGCAACAGCTTTTGCCGCAATAATGTGTTCCAGTGGACCACCTTGCGAGCCGGGGAAAACAGCGCTGTCGATTTTTTGGGCGAGATTTTTCTTTCCATCAGGATCGAGCCGGTCATTAACTTTAGAAAAAATCACAGCGCCACGAGGGCCTCGTAATGTTTTATGCGTGGTGGAAGTAATGACATCTGCATAGGGAAATGGATTGGGATAAAGCTTGGTCGCGATGAGACCGGCGACATGCGCCATATCAACCATCAAACAGGCACCGACCTCTTCGGCGATATCGGCGAATGTTTTGAAGTCTAGTTTTCTTGGGTAGGCACTGAACCCCGCGATAATCATGCGCGGCTTATGTTCTTTTGCGAGTAATCGCACTTCATCCATGTCCACGAGTTCGGTTTCTTGGGAGACGCCGTACGGAATCACATTGAACCATTTTCCGCTAAAGTTCACCGGGGAACCGTGCGTAAGGTGTCCGCCATGAGAAAGATCCATGGCAAGAATCGTGTCACCCGGTTTGCATAGCGCGAGATAGGCGGCAAAGTTTGCTTGCGCTCCCGCATGGGGCTGTACATTTGCATGTTCCGCGCCAAAGAGAAGTTGCGCTCTTTCAATAGCGATACGTTCTATTTTATCGATGATCTCGTTTCCGCCGTAATACCGTTTTCCTGGATACCCTTCCGAATATTTATTTGTCAGCGGAGTGCCCATGGCTTCCAGCACTGCTTCTGAGACATCGTTTTCTGAAGCGATGAGCTCCAAGCTATTTTTTTGTCGATCAATCTCTTCGCGAATAAGATCGTGAATGACGTGATCCGTTTTCCCAAGATGTTTCATGGAGCAAGAATATAGAAGCAGACTCCAAGAAGCAAGCAGGCTCAATGCTTTGTTTTCTCTAGACGGCGCGCGGATTCCGTCGTAAGTTATTACATATGTTTCCAGAACGCCTTAAATCCGTGCATTTTATCGGCATCGGAGGAATTAATATGTCAGGCGTTGCCAAACTGCTTAAGCGAGCGGGTGTTTCCGTGACCGGATCCGATGTTGCTTCGAGTGAAATAACGGATGAACTTGGGAAGCTTGGCGTTGAAGTGTTTATCGGACAACACAATAAGAAGAACGTTTCTGCTGATGTGGATTTGGTGATTTATTCTTCTGCGGTGCCGGAGCTCAATCCGGAACGCGCGGAAGCTCGGAAGCTTAATATCCCTCAGCTTACGAATTTTGAATTTCTTGGTGTTTGGACAAAAGGGAAGCGTGTAATTCTTGTTACGGGTACACATGGCAAAAGTACGACGACCGCCATGCTAGGACTTATGCTTGAAGCCGGCGATCGTGACCCGACGGTGATCGTTGGGAGTAAAGTGCCATCTTTCCCGGATCAAAATGTGCGTTTTGGAAAAAGCGACATTTATGTGATTGAAGGAGATGAATACGCAAAACATTTTCTTGCGTTTGAGCCATATGCCATCGTGTTGAATAATATTGAATTGGATCACGTGGATATTTTTAAGGATTTGTCTGCAATAATGGAAGCATTTCGTGAGCTCCTTTCTAAAATTCAGCCGGGAGGCATCTTGCTCGCAAATGCAGATGATAAAAATGTTCAGACCTTAATCGGTCAGGAACGTGCTCATCTTGAAGCGAAACGGATTACGATTAAGACATTTGGATTTGGTTCCCACGCGACGCAACAAATTTTAGATTATTCTGTGCGTCCAGGCGAGCAGACCTTTGCTTTAAAAAATATCCATGGATTAGCGACACGCTTTCATCTTCATGTTCCCGGAAAAATGAATGTTATGAATGTTTCTGGCGCGCTTTCTCTTGCTTTCCACGCGGGCATCTCTTCTGAGGTTTTACAAAATGCTGTTGAATCATTCGAGGGTATTTGGCGACGGTTTCAGAAGATCGCGGAAAAAGATGGGGTGATCGTGATTTCAGATTATGGGCATCATCCAACGGCTGTCCGAGAAACGCTTGAAGCAACAAAACGATTTTATCCAGGAAGGAGAATTGTTTTATGTTTTCAACCACATCATCGTAATCGCACGAAGCATTTGTTTAAGCAATTTGTTACGTGTTTTGATCAGGCGGATGTTGTCTTACTGACGGAAATTTACGATGTTGCCGGGAGAAATGATAAGGCGGATGAGGGGATTTCTTCTCGTGATCTTCAAGAGGCGGTAATTCGGCACGACGCGGAGCGAATGATTCACCGACAAGTTGATTATGCGGATAGTCCGGCAAGCGCTCTCGAAATATTAAAACGCTGGAAGCAAGATCGAGATATTATTTTGGTGATGGGCGCTGGAGATATTTATACGATCGCGGATAAGATTCTTTAATCTTTTGCCCTATTCGTCTCATTTCAATACGATTATGACTACACTGAATACAGAACAAATAGAAGCGATAAAACAGGCTCTTCCAACCGTGACGGAAGCTGAGCCAATGTCGACGCATACCAGTTTTCGCGTGGGCGGTCCGGCGAGATTATATTTTATTGCGCAGTCTTCAGAAGAAATTTTGGCAGCAGTACAAGTGGCAAAGGCAACGCATATTCCATGGTTTGTGTATGGCGGAGGTTCGAATTTACTTGTGTCGGATGATGGCTATGAAGGATTATTAATTCAAGCGGCAAATCGCAAAGTGACCATTGAAGGAACCGTGGTGCGGGCGGAGGCTGGAGCGATTACTGCGATGGTTGCCAGAACGAGTGTTGACGGGGGACTTACTGGATTTGAGTGGGCGATCGGTATTCCGGGAACGATTGGGGGAGCTATTTATGGCAATGCTGGATGTTATGGCGGAGAAATGAAAGACGTGGTGACGCACGTGGATGCGTATAATCTGGCGAAGAATGAACGTGTCGAGCTTTCGAATGAAGCTTGCGCCTTTGGGTATCGTGAAAGTGTATTTAAACATGAACCACATGTCATTCTTGGTTGTGAAATGCAGCTCGCGCCCAGCGCTGATATTGAGGCGAGTAAACAAGAGATGGCGCGTATGCTCGATAAACGAAAAGAAAGTCAGCCACTCGCGAAATCAAGCTGTGGATGTGTGTTTAAGAATGTCGATTTTCAAGATGAGAGTGAGCTTGAGATTTTGAAACGCCACGTGGAAGTCCCGGCGGGAATGCTCGCACAGAAACGCCTTTCTGCTGGATGGTTAATTGATCAAGTAGGTATGCGGGGAAAACGCATTGGAAATATAGAAGTAAGTGAAAAGCATGGAAATTTTTTTGAAAATCATGGGCAAGCGAGAGCGGAGGACATTATTGCATTAATGTCACTTGTGAAGATGAAGGTTCGTGACGAGCTTGGTATCGAACTGCAAGAAGAAGTGCAATTATTGGGATTTGAATAATGCTTCAAATAAACCCCATTCAGTAGCTCTCATACGAGACTTCTAAGATCATTGACAAAATGGTCTTTTGTGGCTACGTTCGGTTGTTCGGTTTTGGACTTTTACAAAGGAGAAAGCGGTGAAAAAAACGCAACAAGGTGTGGAACGGGGTTTGGAGGAGTTCGTTATTCTTTACCCTAAACGACCGAGTTCCGCTGCTCGTGTGATGCGAGTACTGCGCCGTCACTACGCGCACTTAGTAAAACGCGGGTTATGGACCATGGTTAGTCTCGTTTTGCTCTTCACGGCTCTCGCCGTGGCGGTATATGGCGGATATACCGAAATTCAGAACGACCTCGTCTTCGAAGCTCAACTGCGGGCTGAAGAAGGGCATATGGCGGCGCTTCAGGAGCAATTCGCTCGACATGCGGAAGAGGACTTCGTGCCTTTACAGGTCACCCTTGATTCTCTTCGCATAGAGCTCGCCTCGCTTCGCCCATATGCAGATGAACATGATGGCGGCCCCCAAGGGCCCGCTCATGCACAGGAGAGGATTCAGGCGCTTCATAGGAGTCTCGCAGCTCTTAAAGAGAGATTTGATTTTCTTCTCGAAAAGAAGCGGACACATACCAGGGCACTGCAAGAGCAATTCGATGCGCTCGAGGAGCGATTCGATGTTTTGAGTGAAGACTATACCTATGAGCATTTGCTCGGGGATTACTATGAACAGCAGCTCGGCCTTACCGCGGCAACAAGTGATCCACTTACTGTGGATTGGCTCGGTGAAGTGTGCCGGCTGTCTCACGTTTCAAACCATCTATGTCCTTAAACCATGCTTTTATTCAACGATCTGGAACCCGATTCGCTTCTCGCGGAACGGGTTCTTTTTCTTTCCTTGAGTACCGCGTGCGCATGGACTATGCTGGAAGTGTATGACAATTAATATCATCCATCAGGGTATCACCCTCACGCCAGCTATTCATCAGTATACGGAAGAAAAAATGCGAGATCTGCTGAAGTATTTCGATAGTATTACTCATATTGACGTCGAGGTTGGGATTTCCAATCACAGCCAACAAAAAGGAAAGATTTATAACTGTAAGGCCGTGGTACAGATTGGTGGCGAGGTTTTAACCATGGAAAAAGAGGCAGAAGATCTCTATAAAGCTATTGATAAAGTAAAAGACCATCTACGTGTTGAATTGACCAAATTAAAGGGAAAATTACAGGATAGGGACCTCGGTAAACGCGCATAATGTTTTGGGTGGACGGAATCAGAGAAACCCGCTAATATCGGGGCAAATATGAAATTGCTTACGAAAGTTTTTGGCGACCCAAATACGCGTGAAGTGAAACGCATGCAGCCTCTTATTGATGCAACGAATGGATTTGAAGAGGCGGTCAAACTCCTCGATAATGAGGCATTAAAAAAGAAAACCGAAGAGTTTCGCATTAGACTCAAGAATGGTGAGTCTTTGGACGATATTCTGCCAGAAGCGTTTGCGGTTGTGCGTGAGCTCTCTTGGCGGGTTTTGAATCAACGACAATATGATGTGCAGATCATTGGTGGGATTGTTCTTCATCGTGGACAAATCGCTGAAATGAGAACGGGTGAAGGTAAAACGTTGACGGCTACCGCGCCGGTGTATCTGAATGCGTTAACGGGAAAAGGCGTGCATGTTATTACCGTGAATGATTATCTCGCACGACGTGATGCGATTTGGATGGGGCAGGTGTATTACGCCCTTGGTCTTTCGGTGGCTGTGATTCAGCATGGCGCTAGCTTTATGTATGATCCGCAGTTTGAAGCAGAGGTTCAGCATGACGAAGAACGGGATGAAATGGGATCATTTCGTATCGATATGGATTACTTGCGACCCATCGAACGGCGTGAGGCCTATGCTGCTGATATTACGTACGGCACAAATAATGAATTTGGTTTCGATTATTTGCGCGACAATATGGCGACATCTCTTGCGCAAAAAGTGCAGCGCAATTTACATTATTGCGTCATCGATGAAGTCGACTCCATTTTAATTGATGAAGCGAGAACGCCGTTGATTATTAGTGCTCCGGCGGAAGAAGCGGCGGAACTCTATTATCGTTTTGCAGAACTTGTCGGTCGATTGAAGCGTGATGAGGATTATGAGGTAGATGAAAAAATGCGTAGCGCGACATTAACCGAGTCGGGGATTAAGCGCATGGAAGAATGGCTTGGTGTCGAGAACATGTATGAGCAGGACAGTATGGCGACCGTTCATCATGTGGAACAGGCTTTGAAAGCCAATGCGTTGTTTCAGCGAGATAAAGATTATGTCGTGAAAGAGAATGAAGTCATTATTGTTGATCAGTTTACCGGACGCATGATGCAGGGGCGTCGATATTCCGAAGGACTTCATCAAGCGATCGAGGCGAAAGAGCGCGTGCCAATTCAACGTGAGTCAGTGACACTTGCAACGATCACCTTTCAGAACTTATTTCGTTTATACGAAAAACTTTCCGGTATGACCGGTACGGCGGCTACAGAAGCGGAAGAATTTGCTAAGATTTATGAGTTAGAAGTGGTTTCGATTCCAACGAATAAACCAAATCAACGCACCGATCTTTCGGATCGTATTTATAAAACGGAACTGGGAAAATTTCAGGCGGTGATTAAAGAGGTGAGAATGCGTCATGAAAAAGGCCAGCCGGTGCTTTTAGGAACGGCGAGTATTGAGAAAAATGAGATTTTGAGTGAGCTATTGAAACAGGCTGGATTGCCGTTCAATATGTTGAATGCGAAGAATCACGAAAATGAAGCTGAGTTTATCGCTCAGGCCGGTTCAAAGGGGGCGATTACCGTAGCGACGAATATGGCTGGTCGTGGTGTGGATATTATCTTGGGTGGAAATCCGCCGAATATTGAGATGAGTGAGGAAATTAAAGCGCAAGGTGGTTTGTACGTGCTTGGTACAGAACGCCACGAGTCACGTCGTATCGATAATCAGCTTCGAGGTCGTGCTGGTCGTCAGGGAGATCCGGGGACCACGCAGTTTTTCATCTCAACCGACGATGAACTCGCACGTGTCTTTGGCGGTGATCGCATGAAAAAAATGATGGAAAGGTTAAACGTTCCTGATGACATGCCAATTGAAAATAAAACGATTAGCAAACTCCTTGAGGGGGCGCAGAAACGTGTTGAAGGTCATAATTTTGATATTCGCAAACACTTGCTTGAATATGATGATGTCTTGAATAAGCAAAGAATGGCCGTGTATAGCCGTCGTGCTGAGATTTTGAAGTTGGCTGAAGCGCGTACGGAGAACGGGGAGCGTCCTTTGAAGGCGAAGGTCATGGAGTCAGTCGAAGGGGAAATTGAACAAATCGTCGCCTTTCATACCGCCGTGGAAGAACCGGCAGATTGGGATATGGAGGCGATTGAAAAAGGCATGAAGACTATTTTGCCTAGCTCCATGGATGTCTCTGGGAAATTCAAAACAACGACTGAAGCTCTTTCCGGAAAACAAGATTTAGCGGTGCGCCGCACCGGGCTTATTACTGAAATGATGAAGCTTGTAGAGGAAGCGTATGCTGATCTCGAGAGCAAGCTAGATACCGTCGAACTTGAAGAGATTGAGAAGGTGATCAATCTTCGGACCATGGACGATTTGTGGATTTCTCATTTGCAGTCTATCGATTATTTGCGACACGGGGTCGGTATGCAGGGGTATGGTCAGCGCGATCCGTTGGTGGAATATAAAAAAGAAGCTCATCGCATGTTCCATGCAATGATGGCGACATTGCAGCAGCGCGTAGCAACTATGATTTTTAAAGTGCAGGTCACACGACGAGCAGCACAACAACAAGTGGCTCAGCCAAGTAATCAAGCTCGACCTATGCAATTTCAGGGGGCGGCAAAAACCTCCGAAGAAAACACAAGTGCGCCGGCGGTTTTTGGTGGACCAGGAAAATCACAGGATAAAGTTGGGAGAAATGATTTATGTCCTTGTGGAAGTGGTAAAAAATATAAAAAGTGCCATGGAGCCAATGAATGACATAGAGACGACAACAGATTGTCGCAGTGAAGAGGGTATTACTGTTGGGCTCATCGATGGCATGATGGCGATTGCTCGTGTATTGGTAAAACGGAATCTAAGCGGTAAAGCGACGCGTGAGGCGCTGAGAGATTTTGGAGAGGACGAGGATATTCATACGCTAATGCGTCGAGTAGGCGAGATTACTGATTAATCATTTCGATCGCTTCAGCGAGAGCAGTAATCGCGGTTTTGAGTCCGCCAGCATCGAAGGAGTTTATGATTTCAAAGTCTGCTTCAATGGGTTGTTCTGCGCGTTTGGTATCAGCGGCGAGACGCGTTGTATCATCTAGAACATAGGCCCCTTCGGGAATAACTTTTATGGTAATGACATTGAATCCTGCTTCTGTGAAATGACGCACGCCGTCTTCTACGAGCGCTCCGATCGCGGCTTTTTGATTTAGACTCTCCAGGAGAGCTTCTGTATCATTTGCATAAAGATTCCCGGCGTATTCGGAGACCTGAATCAGCTTTCCTTCATGCTCCAGTTCACGTAATTTTTCTTTGGTCACGATATTGTAAAAGAGCTTGTCTTGCTCCTCGCGTGCAGGTCTTGTGGTGAGTGATTTTAATGGGGTTAACGTATTTGGGAAGCGGTTCAACATAGCCATAATGAGCGTTGTTTTGCCGGAACCTGATGGCCCCACAAGTCCTATAATTGGTTTCATATAAGTTCCATCATCTCGCACTTAAAGACTGAGGGCAAATCTCCATGTTACAGCGAAGCAGCTTCATGTTAGAATGGACAACATATGAACATTTTTTTACGTATCCTGATCGGCGTCGTTTTAACCGCAGCAGGAGTTGCTATGGTTATTAAGACGGGGACCTTTAGAGATTTTTTTGGCGAAGTGCCATTCGCGGAAAAATATCTTGGAGGAGGTGGCACGAATCTTTTTTATAAATTTCTCGGAATTGCTATTATTCTCATCGGCTTTCTTGTTGCGACGAATCTTTGGTCGGCATTCTTACAGGCGACGCTTGGTTCATTGTTTCCTGCTGCCTCTCCTGCGCCGAATCGTGCTATTCAATAGCGCTTCCTCCTATGCATCACAGCGGTAATGAGCTCATTAATCCTTTTAAAGCGCTTGAACTCGCCGGACTCAAGCCGGGAGATTTTGTTGCTGATTTAGGCTGTGGGGCACTTGGTCATTTTGTTTTTCCTGCGGCACAAATCGTTGGAGGCGATGGTCGTGTGTACGCTGTGGATTTGGATAAAGCTGTACTGAAAGCCGTTGAAAGAAAAGCGAGTTTTGAACAGTTCTGGAATATTGTGCCCGTGTGGTCCGACATAGAGGTGATGCATGCGGCGCGCATCCATGATGAATCATTAGATCTAACCATTGTCGCGAATAATTTATATCTCGCACAAAATAGAGCTGGCCTCGTCTCAGAGGCCTTTCGCCTCACGAAACCCGGCGGGCGTATTCTCGTGATTGAATGGCGGGCTTGCGACACGGTTCTAGGTCCCGCACCAGAGCAGCGACTGGAAGCAGATCGTGCAAAAGAAATTTTTTATCATCCTGATCTCGCGCTCATTCAAGAATTTGAGCCAGGGGATTGCCATTATGGGCTTCTCTATGAACGGCATTTACGTTCTGTTCCTGATGTGTTACATCTCAACCAAATTCACATGGAAGATGTATAAACTATGAACTACCTTTTACCGCTCCTCAAATTCAGTTACTGGTTTAATTTCACGGCAATACCTTTTTTGCCGCTTGTTGATAAAGTTCTCCTTGTTTTTCTTTATGGGGTCCTTATCGCGGGCATCGGATGCTGGGTGTATGCCAAATTTGGCAAGAAATTAGAAAAAGATAGAAAGAAATTACTTCGACGTTATGCAAATTTGCTGACCACGGCGGGCTTCATTGGATTGTTACTGTATGCGTTTACCTGGCAACGTATTCCCTTTTTAAGCATGCGCTTCCTTTTTGTTCTATGGGTGCTTCTATTTGGGTATTGGCTGTGGACGATTGTGCGTTTTCAGTGGAAAGAATTGCCGTTGAAACGACAATTACGGAAAGAGCAAGCGGAGCGGAATAAATGGCTTCCAAAGAAAAAATAAAAAAAGGCGCAAGCCTTTTTTTGGTGAGTGCACCGATCTTCTTTGGGGATTGACGATCGTGCTGATTTGTGGAACGGGGTGGAAGGATGAGTTTAGCGAAGAAGCGAAAAGGGGAGTTGGGTGAGCGTATCGCAGAGGCTTTTTTACAGTCACATGGTTTTCATTTAGTTAAAAAAAATTGGCGTTGTAAGTATGGAGAAATTGATCTCATTGTTCGACGCGGGCGTGAATATCGTTTTATTGAGGTGAAATATCGTACGAGCGTAGAGTTTGGATTTCCTGAAGAGGCGGTTACGGAGATAAAGCTTAAACATATTAAGCATGCCATAGAAATCTATCTTTTGGAGCATATGGAGCACATAAAACGGTATCAAATTGATGTCATTTCTATTCTAAGATTTGGCGAAGATAAGCCAAAAATATACTGGATTGAAAGCGTTTAAGCCCCTTAGACTCGTTAGGGGGTAGGGATTGACAAACCCCCCATTTTCTGCTATCCTCGCTCGTTCGCTCAGAATATATATGAAAATTGTCATGATTGGCCAAAAAGGCCTCCCCGCACGTTCGGGAGGCATTGAACGACATGTCGAGATCTTGGCGCCTGGATTGGTGTCACGAGGGCATGAGGTTATTGTATATGGCCGAAAACGTTATGTCGGTAACCGAGTACTCGCGCTTCCCGGCGTTATTCAAGAATTTAGTTGGGGTATTCCCACAAAACATCTGGACGCGATAACACATAGTTTTACCGCCCTTGTTCATGCACGTCAGCATAAACCTGATATCGTCCATATTCATGGAACGGGTGCGGCGCTTTTGACGCCTTTAGCACGCATGATTCATCCGCGCGCTAAGGTGATTGTAACGATTCACTGTTTAGATCGTGTGCTTTCAAAATGGAATCGTTTTGCGCGTTTCATGTTTCAATTGGGAGAAAAATGCGCTTGTTATTTTGCCCACAAAACGATCGCCGTCTCAGAGACACTGACACGTTATTGTTTGATGCAATATCATCGACAGACGTCTTTTATTGCTCACGCCTTTCCCGCGATGGAACAACCCGATAAAACAGCTCTTGAAGCTTTTGGATTACAAGAAAATGGGTACTTCTTGTTCGTTGCACGACTTATTCCGGATAAGCAAGCGCACACTTTGGTGGATGCGTATACGCTCGCAAGAAAGGAGCGCCCTGATTTATTTAAACATAAACCACTCGTTATTGTAGGAAGTGGATCATCCACGGATAAATATGTTGATTGGATGTATCGAAAAGTTGCCGGGTTATCCGGCGTCTTAATGGTGGGCGCACAATATGGGGAAACGCTACGAGCTCTGCAGGCTCATGCTTTCGCTCATGTCTTTCCGACGGCTAGTGAAGGTTTATCTCTCGCTGTCCTTGAGGCTGGTGCTTTTGCTCGACCGGTGATCGCGACAAGTATTGAAGCGAATGTTGAGGCCACTGGAGGGCATATGATTCCATGTGTCCCTGGAGATGTGACTTCGTTGGCTCAAGCTATGATCACGGCGGCCGATATGGATACGCAAGCATTGAGTAATCTTGGTCAGGCATGCGCCGGGCATATCGCTCACGCGTATGACGAGGATCAGCGCATTGATGACTTGATTCGGCTGTACAGTGAAGCTGTATATCGAAAAAGTGAGCTCGTGACTGAGCTTGTACCAAACGCTTCATAATTAAAACATCCCATAAAGGGATGTTTTAATTTGGTTCGCGTGGTGAATATTTTACGTTTTTTATTTTCCAACGATCAACCCATTGTCCTATACCTTTGTGGTCACGCTTGTTTTGAAAACCGCTATTTTGTTGAGACCAGCTCACCAGGGAAGCGAATGAAATTTTGTATCTATTTCGCACAATGATATATCGGATTTCATTTGATTTAAGGCTCTACGAATACTTTTTTCACTGACACCAAATAAGCGAGAAGCTTCACTAATACTTACTCGCACGGTTTGTTCTTTCATATGGCTAAATTAGCAACATTCATTAGTTTTGTCCAGATTAGTTTGGACAAATAGGGGCACTATGTTTTTCCTGTAAAAGCTTATGGTTCTTTTTGAGTTTTTATCTCCTAGGTTATTTAGTATTGAGCTTGCGATCTGCTTGGTTATGCGTTATCTTTCATAAACTTCAATTCCCTTTTTGGGAGACGTGTGGAAAGGTCCGTTGTGCACCGGCAGGATACGCATCGCGGATAAACACAATGAAAGAAATATTCGATCAATTTTTAATATTTCGAGCGCGAAGCAAAGGTGATAGTGAGGCCTTTGGTCGTCTTTATGACCGATATATCAAGGAGATATATCGCTTTATTTATTTTAAGGTTGGATCCAAAGAAACGGCGCAAGACTTAAGTTCTGAAGCCTTTTTAAGACTATGGAAGCAGGTCGGCTCCGATACAGCTATTAAGAACCCACGCGGGTATTTATTTAAAATAGCTCGGCATTTGATTGCGGATCATTACCGAAAGGAGGATGGCCGCCTTATTGAGTCTATTGATCCACTTGTAACGTTTTCGGACGAATCAACGTCTCATACTAGTGAAGGCGTAGTATCTGATACTGGCTTGGGTCAAAGACGGATCGAGGCAGATACCGACGTCGCGCTCGTATTAAAACGTATTTCTGGCCTTAAAGAGGACTTTCGTGATGTGCTCGTGCTCAGACTCGTTCATGGACTGACATTTAGAGATATCTCGGTTGTCTTGGATAAAAAACCTGGAAATGCACGAGTCATCTTTCATAGAGCGATGAAAGCTCTACAAGCGATTGATAACAAGCATGAGTCATAAAGAACTTCAAGCACTACAAAACGCTTTGAAGACAATGAAAGAATCCGTGGAACCCGATCTTGACTGGATGAAGTCTGACCGGGCTGCTTTGCTTTCTCATATAGATAAAACGCTCCCAGCTTCACCGGAAGGATTTTTTGCTGTGACAAAAGCTATTCTGGGCAGACTTTTTCCGAGAGAGATGGTGCAATTGGTGCGTGGACCGGTCGTTGCCGCTCTCTCTATTATTGTATTTGTCGCGGGCGGATCCATCGTGAGTGTTTCTGCGGCGGATAGATCATTGCCTGGTGACTTCTTGTATCCGGTAAAAATTGTCGCTGAGCAAACACGTCTCGTTTTAACTGCAAATAAATCTGATCGATTGAAATTAAAAACAGAATTCGTTGAAAGACGTGTGCAGGAAATTAAGACGGTTGCTACATCGAATGTTGTTGATAAACAAGAACGTGTGAAGGTCGCCGCTGAAGGATTGAAACGAGACCTGGATACTGTAAATCATCAATTGGAAGAAGTGCGAGATGCAGCATCGGAAGATAGTATCGGAGCGGCGAAGCTTTTAGATCAAAAAAGTTCGGAAATAGCTAAAGAATTAAAACAAGTAAAGGAAGGGCTTTCAGATGAGACGCAGCAATCAGTTTCTGAAGCTGAAACAGCCGCTGTTAGTACTTCGGTAAAAGCGGTGGGCGTCTTGATTCAATCAAAGAAAGATTCCGGAGCGGATGCTGATATGACGGATGACGAACTTGTACAATCACTCTCAGATAAAATGGATGATATTGGTGCGGGCATTGCACAAACGGCAGAAAAAATGCATCTTCCCGCGATATCGGAAGAGACGGATCAATCGGATGTCACCGAAGTGCCGGCATCGGCTTCGACGAGCACATCGGGTGAGGCTGCGGCACCAGAGACAAAAACATCTATCGTTACGGCTACGGAGAGCTTGAACGAAGCGAAGAAGCTACTAGAAAATAATGAGCTGGATGAAATTCCTGAAAAATTGCTCTTAGCGGTGAAGGCGGCAAGAGAAGCGGAACAAGAAGCAATACAGCAGAGCGCAGATGCAGATGCGGCGAATACATCATCAGAAGAGCTTCAGCAATCAACAAGTACCGAGAGTATTCCAATAGAAACAGATAATTCAGAACCTCAATCAACTTCAACCCCGGAAACACCACCGGACACACAGACATAAGCGCGTTCTTTCTTCTCCCACGAACAGGGCGACTGTGGAAACACGGCCATCCTGACGAGCGGGAGAAGTCCTGGACTTTTCTTGACCCACTTTCAGTGGGGCGCTCGCGCTCGGAGCCTTAAGGCATAAAGGTCGACTTCAGCAATTGCTGATGACTTAAGGCGCTAACTCAAGACTGCAAATTATATAATCACGTTTTTCGGGATTCTTACGGATCTCGTTAAGCGACACAACCCGAAAGGGAAATCTATGGGTAAATTTCTAAAAAAACTTTTTTCTAGCTTTGTTGCTTTAGCGACAATCGGCTGGTCCGTTGGTATCGGGTCACTTGCTCTTCCGAGCATGGCTCATGCTGTCGGCAAAGGCATGCTTGTTAAAGCTTCCGGTCCTGCTGTCTATTACAAGTTAGCAGACAACGGGCAACGCTATGTGTTCCCGAATGAAAACACTTACTTTAGTTGGTATCGTGATTTCAGCGGCGTAGTAACCATCTCTGACGCTGAACTTGCTGCAATCCCAATTGGAGGCAATGTCACCATTCGCCCGGGCACAAAACTTGTAAAAATCACGACAGATCCAAAAGTATACGCTGTCTCACTAGGCGGTATGCTTCACTGGGTTGAGTCAGAAGCGATCGCCAATCAGCTTTATGGAGCCTCATGGGCATCAAAGGTTGTTGACGTTCCAGACTCATTCTTCGTGAACTACACAATCGGTACTTCCGTTTCAACAGCCGTTCATCCAAATGGCTCATTGATCAAATACGCTGGCAGCCCTGACATCTTTGTTGTCTGGGATGGCATGAAGCGCAAGGTCGCGAGCGAAGCAGCGATGGCTGCTAATGGATTCAATAGTGCTGATGTAAATGAAGTCACTATGACCTATCCTGACGGTGCAGACGTCACAGGACGAGAAGACATGCTAGCTGATGTCATCTATCTTGCCGGCGCCGGTATCTCTGGATCATTGAATGTCACTCTTGCCTCTGACACACCAGCGGGCATGACTGTGCCAAAGAATTCAGCGAGCGTCCGACTTGGAAAATGGAACTTCACTGCAGGTGCTGCAGGTGCAACGATCACAAGTCTTACCCTTCACCGCGTTGGTGTTGGTGCGACTTCAGATTTTTCAAACGTTTACCTCTACCAGGCAGACGGCACACGTATCACAACCGGTCGAACGATTAACTCATCCACCAACAACGTTCAGTTCAATAACTTGAACCAAGCGGTTGCTCCTGGCGAGACTCTTGCCCTCGAAGTATGGGGTGATTTCTCAAGCCCAAGCACAACAGGTGGTGAGCACGCTTTCGAGATTATGGATGCGGCTTCAACAGTTGTTTCCGAAAGTGGAATTTCCGTCACAGGAAACTTCCCAGTTCGTGCAAATACCTTTGTTGTCGGAACCAGTCTCGCGGGACGTTTGGATGTTCAGAAGGGGGTAGCTCCAACGAACCCAAGTATCGGTGCATCAGGTGTAGAAATCTCAAACTTCAAGCTCATAGCTAACACTAATGACATTGAAGTTCGACGAATTACACTTCTGCAAGCCGGTTCAATCACAAACACCGACCTCTCAAACCTTAAGCTCATGCAGGGAACGACGCAGGTTGCTGCTGCCGCTTCATTGCAGGGTGACAAGATTGTCTTGAACTTCACGCCTCCATTTGTTTTGACGGATGGTTCATCACGAACCTTTAGTCTTACAGCAGATGTTGCTGGTCGATCAGGACGAACGATTAAGACCTATGTCGAATACACGACCGATGTTTACGCTGTTGATCTTACGTTCAACTCCGGAGCTTCTGTTTGTATCGCTGACACGGCCATTGATGGCTGTACAGCTACGGCACAAGGTTCTTTTGACGGTGATGACCAGGGCACGACGGCGACAACTGATGACAATGCCATCATCCTGACAACTGAGGGTGGTGAGCTCACAACGACATTCAATGGCCCTGCCGCCTCGAATATCGCCAAGGGCAAGCAAGATGTCACACTTTATCGCTTCGCGCTGACAAGTGCTGACTCACAACTTGAAGTCCGCAAACTCTACTTCACGCTCGCAGGTTCAGCCGGAACAGACCTCGTTAAGGGTTCAGCCGGAACGGAATATTTCCGTGACTTGAAGATTGTGAATGAGGATACGGGGGCAACGGTTATGGGCCCTATCTCAATGCCTGCGACAGTCGCCAATGGCGCGATCACAACAGGTGTTATGACGTTCTCGGATCCATTCTACTTGACTCCTGGAACAACCATGAATCTTAAATTCACCGCTGACCTCTCGAATAGTGTGGAGGATGTCGTGAATGAATTCTACAGTGATGGAAATAATCAATATCGTGTCGTCATGGCGAATGCCAGCGGAGCTCTCTTTGGCTCATCTGATGTCCGTCTCGTCTCAACAGGCGAATTCATGGCTTCAACGGATATTGTTCCAAACTCAACGATCAACGGAAACTATCACACCGTCAAAGCTGCAAGCTTGGACGTCGCTCTCGCCTCATCTCCTTCAGCCGGCTCAGCCGTGAAGAAGCAGGCGGATATCGACTCTGTCGGTTTGTCGCTTACGTCAGGAGACCAGAGTGATATTACGGTCACCTCGATTAAATTGACTGGTATTGGTAGCAATGACAATTCTTTCTGGAGTGCAACCACGACCCGCGATGTTGTCACATCTTGTGGCATCTGGGATGGTCCAACTCAGATAGGAACCAGCGAAACACCGGACTCAACGACAGGTGAGATGAACATCACCAATACAAATCTCTTGGTTCCAGCAGGTGGTTCAAAGAACTTGACCGTGAAATGTACGGCTGATTCAACTGTGGTTGGAACAGAAGACTACTACGCGATCGGTATTGCCGCTCCTGCAGATGTGACGGCCAATGACAGTGATTCAAATACTGTTACCCCTTCCATCTCAGCTGGACTCGTTGCGAACTCAACTTCAGCCAATACCGTGAAACAAACGGTAAAGAATGGTGGAGTCTTGACGGTTGCAACAGATAACTTGCGCCAATCAACGATTCTCGTTGCTGGTGGAGATGTCTGGCACAACTTGTCTCAGTTCAAAGCAACAGCACAATTCGAGCCAATGACGCTTACACGTGTTCGTGTAACATCAACTGGTGACGCCGCTAACTACACAGCGATCGGTATTGCTAAAGATGGAGCGCTCTTAGGTTCAAACACCCTTTCTGCCGGTGTTGCACAGGCGAAGGATGTTGATCTTACAACCCCAATTAGCATCCCTATGGATAGCTCAGTGACCTTCCAGGTATGGGCGAAGCTTGCTTCAACGCAAAGCTCATCATCTGTAAGTGGTGCAACCTCGGGTGTTGCTCGATCAGGAAACACCTTTAGTGCTGGCATTGGTGCCAACACGCAAAGTGGTAACTGGGACGCCAACTACGCCTCGAAGTTCAATATTCGTGCCGTTGGTGAAGCTTCCGGTGATCTCGTATACACTGCGGGAACAGCGACCGTTGGAAATACTTTCGTTCTTCGAAAGACCAAGCCAACGCTTACGAAGCAATCTCTCTCATCTACTACGCTTGCAAATGGTACCGATACTGACCTTTACAAGGTGAATGTCAGTGCTGATAGCGCGGGTTCATTGTCGGTGAAGAAATTTACCTTCAATGTCTCACGAAGCACGACGACGGCTTCAAGTCTCGCCCTTACAAACTTCCGTTTGAGAAAGGGTTCATCCGATCTCGCCTTGGCTGATGTTGTCATCACCGACGAGAATGGAACTGATCTTGAGGCAGGTACATTGGATGGTTCTACCTCAGCGACGAAGGTCATCGTGACCCTTACCAATGAGGAGTCCATTGCCGGATCAGGAGCAACCTATACCCTCCACGCTACTGTGTCGGGTTCAGTTGCCGGAGACGGTGTCTCAACGAGTTTCTACGTTGACCCATCTGCGAATGTGACAACAGGTTACTTGGCGACTACGTCAATCAGTGGCCTTGTTGGACCAAACCTTGATACTGCCGCCGCTCCAGACAATGCATCCGACCTCGTTGGTGGATTCATCTGGGCTGACGGTTCCGAAGTTCCTCACAGCTCAACAATTGGCACAGCCAGTTCGAGAGACTGGACGAACGGCACGTATGTCGAAGATCTAACACAGGTGGAAACCTTGTCTCGTTAATCTTCCGATCCTCGTGTTTTGAGAGCTGTATAAGCTTTCAAATAAACCAAGCCCCGCAAGGGGCTTGGTTTATTTTTGGTCTGTCAGACGTTTTTGGGAACGTGTAGCGCACCTTTGGAACTTTATGCTAGGCTTTGTCTACTATGACTCGTACACAAGCAACCAAACTGTTCAAATCCATTAGTCTCGTGGGAATTTATGGTGGACTCTTGATGCCACTCGTATTTATTCCACAGGTGATTTTCCCCTTTGTTTTTTCAAAAATTATCGCTTTTCAGATTCTCGTTGGGCTTACCTTTCCAGCCTATATTGCGCTTGCATGGATGGAAAAGGAGTACCGACCCAAGAAACATATTGTGTATCTGGGTATCCTCGCGTATTTCGCGGCCATAGCTTTATCGGTCGTTTTCGCTATTGATCCATATCGGGCGTGGTGGGGGAATCAGGAACGCATGAATGGCTTATTTAGCCTCTTACACTTTCTTGCCTGGCTCACCGTGGCGGTCGGTGTATTGAAGGAATGGAAGGATTGGAAGCGATTATTGAATTATGAAATCGTGCTGTCCGGCATTATGGCTCTTGTTGCAATCATACAGAAGTTCCATCCGACTTTGCTTATGTTTTCAGCTGGACGACGCGTAGGTGGGCTACTCGACAATCCAATTTATATGGCGGCCTATCAGATTTTTAATTTGTTCTTTTTAGCCTTACTTGCTTGGAAGGTGAAAAATCGTCGTTGGTGGTGGCTCTATGGAGGAGTGGCTCTATTGGATATTTTTGCGTTTGTGTTTACCGAATCGCGTGGTGGGCTTTTAGGGCTCGCTCTTGGAATCGTGGCCTTCACCTTCTTCATGGGACTATTCCATAAAAGTAAAAAAGTAAAAGTAGGAATACTGTCGGGGCTCGCCGTGCTTGTGGTCGCCTATAGTTTAGTTTTTGCCTTTCGCAATACTGAGCTCATAGCGCACTCTCCATTAAGACGGTTTACGGATTTTAGCGATACCGTTGATACACGTCTCATTGCTTGGAATATCGCTTGGGAAGGATTCTTGGAAAAGCCAATAACTGGTTGGGGCTTTGACAACTTCCACATTCTCTTCAATCAAAAATATAATCCTCAGTCGTTGAGGTTTGGCCAATACGAAACGTGGTTTGATCGAGCACATAATACAGTATTGGATGTTTTATCGATGACGGGGAGCGTCGGGTTCCTTGCCTACGCCTTTATGTTCATCTCGATTTTCTATTCGGTGATTCGAGCATACAAAAAAGAATGGATTGATTTGCCGATTGCGGCGATTCTCTTTTCGCTTCCGATCGCGTACTTCTTTCAGAACTTGCTCGTGTTTGATCATCCGGCAGGATTCTCTATGAGTTTTCTGCTCTATGCTCTGGTCATTTCTGCAACGAGCGCAGGCTTCATGGGAGGGCAAGACAAGGAAGATCACAAAGAAGAAAAAACAATAGCGCATTCAGCTCCTTGGCTCGTCTTCGGTATTTTACAGGCCATTGCCTTGCTCATCGTATGGAGGGCGTCTGTGATACCATTCGAAGTCTCTAAGATGTCTATTGATGCAAATAATCTTATTACAAAGGATTTTGATGCTGCTTTGGACTTAGCAAAACAAGCGAGTTTGCAATGGACACCGTATAGTGACGAGCAGTCCTTTATCATGTCGAGAAATCTTGTGACGCTTGCTTCACAAAGGGGATTTTCTAACCTCGATCGATGGAGAGAAGCATATGATTTTACCAAAGAGCTTGACGCACATGACATGGCGCTTCATCCAAATAATACGAATACGCTCTTTGTTTACGCGAGACTCCTTCATGCCTTCGGGAGCTTGGTTCCTGAAGATATCCCACAGGCGGAGCAATTGTATCTGGACGCCATCGCGACAAGTCCTAAACGTCAACAGCTTCAGTATGCACTTGCACGTTTATATTTAGAGACGGGAAAACAAGATGCAGCCATAGATATCCTAAAAACAGTGAAAGATTATGACTATGAGCTTGGAGAGGGGCATTGGCGATATGGAGTGGCTTTATTTTACGACAAAAGTTCTTTGCAAGATGGGGCGAACGAAATTGCCTTGTCACAGAGCGTCTCGTATCCATTTCACCTCACCAGCGGTCGAGAATTTATTCCTTTAGTGGATGCGTATCTTGTTTCTTCAAATCAAGCCGCACTTGATGAGCTGCTTACACAGTTGGATGCAGTATCACTGGATGCAGAAGGTGTCTACGCACAAATTGCCGCGAAGCTCACGATTATGGGGATGGATAGTGAGAAACAGACGGTTATAGATTTTGCGCAGCAATCATATCCTGATATTGTGAGTAGTACGGAAGCCATCGTTAAGAGTTACGAAGCTCAACGCGGAGCAACAACCTCAGCTCAGTAAGGCTTGCAGATTAGCTTCAAGATTTTTTTGAAGAGGGAAGTCTCGTTCCACTTTTTCCGCAGCGAGCTTCCCCTTTTGATTTTCCGGAAGAGAACGTGCGGCAGCGATCATCTGCTCTGCAAGTTGGCTTGTGTCTTGGTCAGAGGAAAGCCACCCACAACGACCGTCTTCAAGCATATATGCGGCGGCGCCAACCTTGGTAGCAACACAAGGAAGCCCCGCGGCCATTGCTTCAAGAAGCGCGAAGGACATGCCTTCTTTGGAAGAGGGGAGGACGAAGACATCGAAAGCCTCCAGAAGGGATGAGGCGTGTTCCATGGCCCCGGGGAGCCATACGTTTTTTTCAATATGTAATACTTTGATTTTTTGTTCAATCGCTTCTCGTTCTCGTCCATCACCGATAATCACAAATCTCGCCTCCGGGAGTTGGCGCACAACGTGAGCGCAGGCCTCCATATAAGTGGGAAGATTTTTTGGTGGAAAGAAATTTGCAATCGTTCCAAATACAAGTTCTTTTGGCGAGAGAGATAAGGTTTGACGAGCAACTTCACGAGGCAATAGTTCCTTTCGAAAATCTTGGATATCGATGCCATTTGGAATACCGAGTAGTTGTTTTCTAGGTTGAATCCCCACACGTTTTGCCATGGCGGCATCTCCTGGGTATACGCAAATAATGGTGTCTTTCCATTTCGCTGTCCAAATTTCCAGAGATTTGTATACCCATACTTTCCAAGCGGGTAATTTTTCCAAAAATACCCATCCGCCGATGCGATAAACAACCTTTTTTATCTGTGCTCGTTTCGCCGCGTAGGAACCTAAAATGCCCATTTTGGTGCTATTCAAATGTACGGCATTCGGTTTGATCTCTTGAAAAAGCGTGTAAAGTTCTCGTGACGCTTTCCAGTCGAGCCATGGATGAATTTCTCTTTGAAGCGTAAAAATCTGTTTATAAGGGATATGTTTCTGTTCGCATTGGATGTTTAGCCATGCACCTCGTCCAGAAACAATCATCACTTCATGCCCCTTATTTTGCAAGAAAATAGCTAGTTTTAGCAAAAAACTCTGCGCGCCCCCTTGTTCGGCGAGCGTGATACAGAGCAAAATCTTTCCCTTGTGCATATCCATGGTCCTAGGATAGGCTAAATTGAGCGCTGAGCAAAGGAATATATGTGTGGAATAGCAGGAATGATTGAACAGAATAATAAACCCGTTGATGCGGGTTTGCTTCAGATTATGGCCTCGTCGCTTGCGTCACGTGGACCTGATGATCAAGGGGTCTGGCAAAAGGGTTCGGTTGGATTAGTGCATCGTCGGTTATCAATCATTGATCTAAGTCCACTTGGAAAGCAGCCTATGATTAGCGCGGATGGACGCTATGTGATTACGTTCAATGGAGAAATTTATAATTATCTTGAACTTCGTCGTGGGCTAAAAAAAGATGGCGTCATCTTCCGCTCGCAGAGTGATACGGAAGTGTTATTGCATCTTTATGCGAAGCGAGGGCGGGAAATGTTGCATGAACTTCGGGGCATGTTCGCCTTTGCTATATGGGATCAAGAGAAACGAGAATTATTTTTTGCGCGAGATCGCCTTGGTCAGAAGCCATTTTTTTATAGAACGGATGAAGGTGGTTTTCGATTCGCTTCAGACATACGAGCGCTTAAAGAGAAGGGTGATACCGTGGATTGGGAGGCGGTGCGCCTATTTCTCGGTTTGCAATATGTTCCTGCACCCCGAACCGGCTATGCTAAAATACGCTGTTTGCCCAAGGGCTCATATGGTGTGTATTCGGAAAAGGGCATTGAGCTCAATGCCTATTCGGTATTTAATAGATCAAATACATCTACAGCTACATTTGAAGAGGCTGCGAGCGAAGTCAAAAAGCGCTTGGAACAATCGGTGCAGTATCGATTAATTGCAGATGTTCCTGTCGGGCTATTTCTTTCTGGGGGTATGGACTCGGCGGCAATTGCTTTCTTAGCTGCGTCACACACCAATAAACCGTTGCATACCTTCACTGTGGGGTTCTCTGCTTCTGATTTCGATGAACGAGTACCCGCTGAGGCGATCGCAAAGAAGATCCGTACGGTTCATCATGCTTTTGAAGCGAGTCCCGAACGCATGCTCGAGGTCGCGGATCAAGTTATTGCAACCTATGCGGCGCCTTATGCGGACAGCTCAGCTTTACCTACCTATCTTCTTGCTGGTGAAACGGCTGGTACAGTAAAAACGGTGATGACGGGTGACGGTGGAGATGAATTATTCGGTGGCTATCGACGATATAGGTATTTCCAATATGGAGGAAAGCTTAAACAGCTGAAGATGCTTTTGCCGGCGGCTGCTTTCGCTCGTGCAGCGTCCTCGGTGAAACATGATCCTCGATATGAGCGTTTCGCTGAGATGCTTGATGGGCTCAGGCATTCTTACGGTCTTGGATATGCAAAACTATTTACTGGCGCATACTTTCATGAGGCCGCGCTCAGGACCCTTTTGCAACCTGACTTTTTTACTTCTACGAAAGCTGTGAGCGCAGATCGCTTTATCACAGAGCAATATCAGGAATCATTAGGGCTTGAGGGCGCTTTGGATTTTGATCTGCATTCGTATCTCCCTGATGATTTGAACGTGAAAATGGATCGCGCGACCATGGCGCATGGGCTGGAGGCGAGAGCTCCTTTTCAAGATCATGAGCTCGTTGAGTATGTTTCATCGCTTTCCTCTGCCTTTTTGATGAATCCCAAACTCCAAAAACCGCTGCTTCGCGAGGCTCTACGGAATGTCGTTCCCGATGAAGTATTTGAAAGACCTAAAAAAGGATTTCAGGTGCCTCTTGCGGCATGGTTTCGTGGGCCACTTAAACAAGCCTTTGAAGAACGCTGTTTAGCCTCCGACACGAAACTCACTCGTGTGATGAGTCGTGAACGAGTGCGGGACTATCTAGAAAGAAATAGCCGAGGGGAAGACCATGGAAATAGACTCTGGATGCTATACTCCTTATCAACTTGGTTAACCCAATTATGAGTCAAACGCACCCTTATCCAGTTGTGATTTTTACCACCGCTTATTTTCCCATGGTCGGCGGAGCGGAGGTCGCTATTAAGGAAATAACAGACCGTCTGCTAGATACTCCGTTTGATTTATTTTGCGCAAAATTGCGTTCAGACACATTGCGGGAAGAGCGTATTGGAAATGTACTTGTACACAGGATCGGCTTCGGGATTCCGCTTGATAAATATCTGTTTCCGCTTTTCGCTCCGATTATTGCCCTTTTTTCCGCAAAAGGTAAGCCTAGGGTCATTTGGTCGGTGATGGCGAGTTATGGTGGTTTTGCCGGATTATTTTTCTCTTGGATGAAACCTAAGTGGAGATTTCTCTTGACGCTTCAAGAGGGTGATCCACTGGAGCGTTATGAACAGCGTGCAGGAATATTTAATAGTCTTCGCAGAAAGATTTTTACTCGAGCACATACCATTCATGCGATTAGCAAGTTTCTTGCTACGTGGGCGAAAGACATGGGTGCTCACATTGATCCGATTATTATCCCGAATGGCGTTGATATTAAATTATTTGCTATACCATGTGACAACGAGAAACGAGACGCTACCCGTCGCACTTTCGGATTTGATTCACAGAATATTGTCTTGGTTACTGCCTCAAGGCTTTCGCATAAGAACGCGATAGATGATGTGATCCGAGCTCTTGCTATTTTGCCTGAAGCGTATACGTTGCTTATTCTTGGTTCGGGCGAGGACGAAGGTGTGTTAAAAACGCTCGTCGATACATTAAAATTGCAGAGCAGGGTTGTGTTTAAAGGAAATGTCTCTCATGCGGAACTTCCAACCCTTTTGCAGTCGGCGGATGTCTTTATCCGGCCTTCACGTTCCGAAGGGTTGGGGAATGCCTTTCTTGAAGCGATGGCAGCCGGCTTGCCTGTTATTGGAACGCCGGTTGGCGGCATTCCAGACTTTCTTTTAGATGGGGAAACGGGTATTTTTTGCCAGCCGAATGATCCGAGCTCTATTGTGAATGCGGTGCATCGATTACAGGACGCGGCTCTTAGAGAAACGATCGTCTCGCAATCATATAAGCTTGTTGTGGGGAAATATGATTGGGAGTCAGTCGCAAGAAAAATGGAGGCGCTTTTACAAGAAGTATGATTTATTCTCCAGGAAATGCAGCGAAACAATGGATCTTTGAAGAGCTTGATGCTCATTTCAAGCATCAAGGTGGAATGATTTTTGATTTGTGTTGTGGCACGGGTCAGCTTTGGAAATCCTTTCTTGAGACGCATCCAGGTGTGAGATATCAAGGGATTGATTTTGATAACGCGGCTATCCAGAAAGCTCAGCATCATTTTCAGCCAGTTGGTGATCGTGTCACTTTTTTAGCTGGAGATGCTCAGGCGAAGCATTCGATACAGGCGGATATTGCAACAGCTTTTAGCGCTATTGAGCATGTATTAGATCGAAAAGCCTTTTTACAAACTGTGTTTGATTCGCTTGTTCCCGGAGGGAAGGCTTACTTAAACTATGACGCAGGACACTTTCGTTCACATGATATAAAAGAGCGCGTCATGGTGCCTGTCAGTCAACTATTGGCGTACTTTGGATATGAACAATCCTATATGAAGAAGGTTGATGATCGTCTTTTTAGACAGCAGGCACAAGCTATCGGTTTTCAGATCATAGAGACACGCAAGCATAATATGAGCGGCTTGAAGAGATTTATGCGAGGAAAGAATCTGGAAGCAGTACAAGCTTGGTATACCTTTGAAGAGCGTATGGGTAAGTTATATTCTCCCGAGGATTTGGATGTCGCCTTTCTGTCTACGACCCTTGTATTAAGAAAACCATGAAGATTATTATCGCAACTGGTATCTATCCGCCGGAGATTGGGGGACCAGCAACCCTCACATGGGCGCTACAAAAGACATGGCGTCATCTTGGGTATGACGTGCATGTAGTCGCCTATGGAGAATCATCAGAAGAGAAGGGTGTCACGCGGGTTTCGAGAAAATACCCTATGCTATTAAGGTATATTCTTTTTACGTATAAGGTTTGGCGGGCGTGTCGTTCGGGGCAGGTATTATTTATTCAAGGAGCCGTATCAGAGGGGTTGCCGGCGACGATCGCGGGGAAGTTACGCCACATTCCTATGGTTATGCGCATTCCTGGCGATTATGCTTGGGAAATATTTCGACAGGATGCTTCCGTAACAGAACTTCTTGATGATTTTGTACAGCATACTCATGCTGGGAAAATCGGGTTCCTTGAACGGATTGAGCGATGGACGGCTGCGCAGGTTCAGAGTCTCGTTACTCCGAGTAGATATTTAAAATCCATCGTGAAAGCGTGGGCTATTCCAGCAGAAAAAATTCATGTTATTTTAAATACGTTTACCCCATTTAATGGGGGGGCAATACCTCTACGTGGAGAGTACGAACTTGAGGGTAAAAAAATTTTTCTCACAGTTGTGCGTGCTGTGCCGTGGAAACATACCGATTTTTTATTACAGGTCTTTCAGGGACTACCCAAGGAATATATTTTGGTTATTGCCGGAGATGGTCCTTGTTTAGCCGAGTGGCAAAAACTTGCTCAAGATCTCGCTATAAAAGAACGTATTATTTTTCTTGGTCGCATTGATCGTGAGCAACTTGCTCGTTGGTATCAAACGGCTGACGCATTTCTTTTACCGAGTGCTTATGAAGGATACCCCTTTGTCGTTGCGGAAGCTGTGTCATTCGGCTTACCCTGTCTTGTGAGTGATATGGCAGGAAATCCAGAGACAAAAGAACAGTATCCTCAGCACGTGACCGTGCTCCCATTCAAAGATATCTCAGCATGGCAACATGAGCTGGTAAAAGAGCGTCCACGCTTATCGAAGATTCAAAATAAAAGCTTTGATGCGTATGCGAAAGAATTATTAGCTATTCTCAAACTGTATGAAAATACTCCTGCTAAGTAGAGATGCATCGGGCCTTGATCCGGCTTCGGCTACGTCCACGCGCTGGAAGTTATTGCGTGATCAAGGTGTTCATTTAGCTATTGTAGTTATGCAGAGGAGCTCGGGACGTTGGGAAGATAAAGGGCTTTTTGTGATCGGTGGAGGTGGCGGATTTTTTTCAAGGATGTGGCGAGCCTATGTTTTAGCGAAGGCGTCTGTGAGAGAAGCGGATCTTATATCGGCACAAGATCCATTTGAATTGGGATTTTTAGCTTTTTGTCTTGCTAAGAAATATAAGAAAAAACTTGAGATACAAGATCATGGTGGGTTTTTTGATGGGGAGAAAAATGATGAACCTTTATGGTTTTTACGAAAGTACTTGGCGCGGTTTCTCGTGAAGCGTGCGAATATTGTGAGAACGGTGAGTCCCAAAAGTTATGCGGTGCTGCAAGAGCAAGGAGTACATGTGTATCATCAGCCGATTGCCGTGCAAGATCGATTTTTGTCAGCCACCTACCAGCCAGCACAGAATCATATAGTGGCCGTCTCTCGTCTCATACCAGTGAAACGCATCGCCTTTCTTTTACAGATGTTCCGTATAGCGAAACAGAGTTGCCACGAGCTTCGTCTGACGATTGTTGGTGATGGACCTGAGAAGGCGTCATTGATTTCACTTACTCAGAGCCTGGGAATCCATGATGCCGTGGCATTTGTAGGGCAAACGGACCCACTCCCTTATCTTGAACAAGCTTCTCTTTTTGTGATGACGAGTTTACATGAGGGGTGGGGGGTCGCGGCGGTGGAAGCGGCGAGCGTTGGTGTGCCTGTGCTTATGACCGATACTGGTTGCGCACATTGGCTCGAAGAGCGAGGGCTAGCGCGTCTTTGTGTTTGTGAAGATCCGGAAGTGGCAGCAAAGGAGCTCTTGGCCACACTCAAAGGAAGTCCTGCGATGAGACTTCACGAACCAGGCATGAGTACGCGCTCGCTCGCTCGGGCGCAAATTCAGGCATGGTCCCAAACTTGTACTATCTCACGCACATGTTAGATTGATTTAGATTATGAAAGAATTCTTGATTGTTGCCGGGGCGAGACCAAATTTCATGAAGATCGCTCCCCTTATCGCTTCACTAAAGAAACGGGGAGTGCATTATTTTTTAGTGCACACAGGGCAGCATTATGACCCTGCCTTGTCTGATGTTTTTTTTAAGGAGTTGAGCATCCCTGCTCCTGATGCGCATCTTGGCGTAGGTTCGGCTCCACGTATTGAGCAGACGCAGAAGATTGTTCAAGCGCTTCTTCCAATATTACAAACGAGAAACATTGAAGCTATTCTGACGGTTGGCGACGTTATGTCTACGGCAGCTGCTGCGATGGCGGGAGTGACCGCAGGGGTCCCTATCGTTCATATTGAAGCAGGACTGCGAAGCTATAACTGGCAGATGCCGGAAGAACTTAATCGCATGATTGCCGATCATTATTCCGAGCTGCTATTTACGCCAGATGAGGCGGCGGCGCGTCTCCTGTATAAGGAGGGAATTAATCGAGAGCATGTGTTTGTCGTGGGCAATATCATGATTGATTCGCTCATGGCGAACCTAGATCGTCTAGAGAACTCGAGTATTCTTTCGCGCTTAGATCTTCAGCCGAAGACCTATGGCCTTTTGACACTGCATCGCGGTGAGAATGTTGATGACAAAGAAACATTTTCTCATATTTGGTCTATTCTCGAGGAGGTTGCGAAGCGGCATCCGCTCGTCTTTCCTATGCACCCAAGAACTCGGGCTCGTGTAAAAGCATTTGGGTTCCAGGAGATTCCCAATATGATTATTATCGAGCCAACAGGATATATCGACTTGCTCCAATTGATGAAACACGCGAGTTTTGCTCTGACAGATTCAGGCGGTATTCAGGAAGAGACAACGGTTCTTTCTATTCCATGTCTTACTTTGCGTACGGAAACTGAGCGACCAGTGACCGAGGACATTGGAACAAATCTTGTTGTGGGGCATGATAAAGCAAAAACGATTTCATCCGTGGAATGTATTCTGCGAGGTGATTGGAAACAAGGAAACGTTCCAGAGCTTTGGGATGGAAAAACGGCGGAGCGTATTGCGGATATTCTCATAAACCACGAATTTTAATATGGCGCTTCGATTACTATTTATTACGCCAACCATCGACGAGCAGGATGACGACCTTGCTTTTACAAGTTTATGGGCACGCACTTTTTCCGAGGCTGGTTATGATGTAACGGTTATTTGTGGACGAAAAGGGGAGACGTCTCTTCCATTTCCCGTGTATGGCCTTGGGCATGATAATCAAGGTGGAAGTAAATTAAAGCCTATCTTCCGCCTCCTGCGTTTAATTACCACATTAAAATATGATCGTGTATTCGTTCACATGAATACTGGATATCTGGCTGTCGGCGCGTGGTATTGGTGGTTGCGACGTACGCCAGTTTATCTGTGGTGGACACATTACACGATGCCACGAACCTTTCGCATGAGTCAGTTTGTTTTAAAACGTCTGTTCGCTGCGACAAAAGAATCATTGCCTCAGTTTGATGGCGATCCACGAAAAATTGTTACAGGACATGGTATCGATACGACGTTCTGGAATGTGCCTGCCGTTTCTGACGAAAAGCGCGAACCAAAAGAGCATTTGCTTGCAGTGCATCGCATTTCAAGGTCAAAACGTCTTGAACTTACCATTCGTTCGCTTGCCCTTCTTCCGTCCGAGTACACGCTTACACACTATGGTCGCCCACTTGATCCGGTTGATGATCTTGCTTATGAAAAAGAAATGCACGCGCTCGTAAAAGAGCTTGGCCTTGAATCGCGTGTTCGTTTTATGGGGTCCGTACCCATGCCACGGCTACGTGAAATTTATCCGCGCTATCAAGCCTTTATTAATATTGTGCCAAAGACGATTGATAAATCTGTGCTGGAGGCAATGTATTGTGGACTCACGCCAGTATTAACAAGCGGGCAGGCCGAAGCTATTGGAGGGCTTTCTTATCCAAAAAACGATTCACCTGAGGCCATTGCAGAGTATATTCGAACGATGCACATAATGAGTCGTGATGAACTTCGGGATATCGTAGATAAGCGGCACAGTCTTAAACGGCTTATCGGCGTTTTGTCTGAGTACATTGAGCCTGGTGTGTAGTTGATTTGTTATGTGCGGAATAAATGGTTTTACCTTTCGTGATCCTGAGATGCTACGTAAGATGCATCGGATTACAGCACCTCGCGGACCTGATGATGAGGGGTTTTTTGAATCGGATGCATGCAGTTTTGCACATAATCGGCTATCCATTTTGGATTTGACAGAAAAAGGCAGGCAGCCCATGACCTCAGCAGATGGGAGGTTTACCTTGGTGTACAACGGGGAAATATACAATTATCTCGCTATTCGTTCAGAACTTGAGCAGAAGGGATATCGTTTTTCTAGTCAGACGGATAGCGAAGTGTTATTGGTTGCCTGGCAGGCATGGGGTGAAGCAGCTCTTTCAAAATTCAACGGAATGTTTGCCTTTGCTGTGTGGGACCGAGATACTCGAGAGATCGTGCTCGTAAGAGACGGTGCTGGAATTAAGCCATTGTATTATCACACCTCCCATGGAAAGCTCATTTTTTCTTCTAATTTGAGAGCGATTCTTGCAACGGGTGTCTCAAAGGAAATCGACCCCACGTCTCTTAATTTGTTTTTCCGCTTTCTTTATGTTCCTAGTCCACGAACATTAGTGGCAAGCATCCAGAAGCTACAGCCTGGAAGCTTGCTTCGTTTTTGTGATGGACGGATAGCAGTCAAGAAGTGGCATATTATCAAAGAAGGTCCTTATTTCACAAATAAACTTGAGACCATCAAGACATTGAAATACGCTGCTGAAACGTCGGTTGCTCGACGTCTTATCTCAGAACGGCCACTTGGTATATTCCTTTCAGGTGGTATCGATTCAACTGCTATTCTTGGCATGGCAAGCGCTGCTTCCGCGAAGCCACTTCAAACATTCTCCGTTGGTTACGAAAAAACTGAGCAAAGTGAAAAATATAATGCTGATTTTCATATAGCGCGTCGGACAGCTGAGTACTTCGGTACGGATCATCACGAGATTCTTGTCTCGGGTAAAATGGTCGCTGATGCTTTTCCTAATGTGATTTCAGCTATGGATGAACCGATATCAAATCACAATCAGCCATCAATATTTTTTTTAGCTAAAGAAGCGCGGAAGGATATTGTTGTTGCTCTTGGTGGAGACGGTGCCGATGAACTATTTGGAGGGTATGGCCGCTACTGGATGTCGGATCAGCTGAATCATTTACAAAAACTTCCTGCCTGGATGCGATCAGAGACTTTTTTAACCTTGCTCGGCAAGTCTGAGCTCTCTAATAAGTTGAAAACAAAACAGGGTATAGATCGGTTTCTTGCATTCATGGGGCATAAACCAAATGAAGTTTTATCAATATTGAACCCATCTTTTTTTAATGAAGCTACAGGAAGGGAGATATTTTCAGAGTACTTTCATCCTTTATGGGGAGATTTTACCAATCAATTCATGGCAGTAGATCTGGAAACTTGGCTGCCAGATGAATCTTTATTGAAGTCAGATAAGCTTACAATGGCATTTGGCTTAGAACAGAGAGTCCCATTTTTAGATCCAGAACTATTGCATCTAGCTTATCGTATTCCATCGAAATGGAAGCTTGATCACAGATATTTAGGAAAAAAGCTCTTTAGAGAGGCTGTGAACGACTATCTTCCTGACTTTGTTAAGGATAGGCGTAAGGCTGGCTTTTTTTCACCGGCGGCAAAATGGTTGCGATCTGACCTTCTCCCTATAGCGCGAGATATTTTTTCTGATAATTATGTTGATGACCCGTATATTGATACTGAGAACATGAGAGGGCTTTTGGAGGATCATGTAATGAAACGAGGTTATCATCTCAATATTATATGGGCGGCCATGACATATCGTGTTTGGAAAAAAACAGTGCTTGATGCGTAGCCTTTCCTTTTTTCTGGCTATTGCGTAGACTGAACCACGATATGAAGAATGAGTCATTGAAACAAGAAGTGCGAAATTGGTGGCATGAACACCCTTTTGCCTATCGAATCAAAAATGAAGAGGTTGGTAGTTGGAGCTTCTTTCGTAATATTGACAGAAAGGTAATGAAATGGATGTCCCCATGGGCACACACTAAATATCCTCTCCTTTCAAATCTTGTGCCTTATGGGGATCTGCGAGGTAAGAAAATATTGGACATTGCTTGTGGAACTGGTTGGACCACTGAGCAGTTTGTGCGAGCTGGGGCCGACGTAACTGCCATCGATCTCACGCCTAAAGCGGTTGAGATCACTAAGAAGCGACTTGCTCTCTATGGGTTGGAAGCGAATGTTTTAGAGGCGGATGCTGAGCGACTTCCATTTGAAGATAATTGTTTTGATTACGTATTGGCGTGGGGCTGTCTTATGCATACTCCCGATACGAGTAAAGCTATTGAAGAAATTCATCGCATATTGAAGCCCGGTGGCATGGGGGGAGCGATGATGTATAACAAAAGTTCGATCCATTGGTGGTGGGGTATTTGGTTTGGTAAGGGCATTTTACGGGGGAAACGGTTCAAGATGAGCTTACAAGAATTAACAAACCGTTATACTGATGGTGTGGATGTTGGAGGTAATATGCTTACGAAGTTTTGGACGCCAAGTCAATTTATGGAGCTTTGGTCGATCTTCTTAAAGAGGAAGGTCACAATTTATGATAGGCCCGAGCTTATAGATGGACTTCCTGCACGCTTTCTTCCGCTTGGGCGCTTCTTACCATATGTATTGAAAAAGTGGCTTGCCTATCGTTTTGGCCTTACAGCTTGGATTGAGTTTCAGAAATGAAAACTCGTGTAGAAATTAAGGGGGCTATTTCAGAGGCGTTTAACGCGCTTGGTGATATTGCGAAACGTGAGCGTGTTGAGACCTATCGTCTTATGCGGACGGTGGAGTATACGGAACGTACGTGCGGAGGCGTGAGCGGGAAGCGAGTTTTAGAGTTGGGAAGCTCCTTGGGGGTAAATTTGATTAGCATGAAACACCTTGGAGCAAAACGAGCTGTTGGTTTGGATTACTTTGTATTCCCAGAGGCCGGCTCTAATGATTTTTATATTGCTCCGGACGTATTTCAGTCTTTGCAGACCATTTGGGCCAAAGAAAGGGTTGAAGTTATTCGACATCATTTAGGAAGGCCTCTACCATTTGAAGATCAAAGTTTTGATCTGGTTATCTGTAATGCCGTTATCGAGCACTTACATGGTATTCATCGACTTCTGTTCCATGAAGTGCAGAGAGTTCTCGCTCCTGCCGGTCATTTTGTATTTACAACTCCAAATCTCGCTTCGCTATTGAAACGAGCCAGATTTTTGTTGGGGCGTTCGCCTAATTGGGATATAGAAGACTATCTCGTCCAAGGTGAGAATTTTACTGGGCACATACGAGAATTCACGGTTGCCGAGTGCTGCCACATGCTTATGAAGGCAGGATTTACAGATATACAGGTAAAGGCCGCTCCGGGATATTTTAAATGGCGTTGGCTCAGTATGCCAAAAAAATGGCATAAATTTCTTTTTCAACTTGTCGCGCGACCATTTCGAACGCTCGGTGATCTTGTGTATGCATCAGGAAAAAAGCCATAGTTATGCAGCAATCTCGTATTCCGGCTACTGTCACTATTTTGACCTATAATTCCGTCTTACATATACGGCGCTGTTTGGAATCGCTTCGGGCATTTGAGGAGATTCTTATTCTAGATGGCGGAAGTACAGATGGGACGGTTGACATTGCTCGTGAATTTGGAGCTCGCATTCTCCCGCAGGCAGATACATCTGGACCAATTAATGATTTTACAACTGTCAGGATTCGTTCTTTTGATGCGGCAACTTATGATTGGATTTTTTGGATTGACTCTGATGAGTGGGTTGATAATGAGCTAACCAACTCTGTACGAGATATTGTCTCTGCAAATGCTGAGAATATCGTATATCGTTTTCACAAAATTCCTGTGGTTGATGGGCGCAGTATAGAACACGCTTATTTTTTACCGGATCTCAGTCTTCGACTTATCAAGCGCGGTACAGCTGACTGGGCAAAGATGAAAAAAGTTCATGAACATTTGATTGCACGAGAAGGGGTGAAGACAGTGGATATGCATGGAGCTATTTTTTCGCGATGGGGAGCGTTTCAAGAATGTCAGAAGAAGGACAAATATTATCTTCATCTTGCATTCAGCAAACCCGTGAAACAACGCCCAACCCTCAGAAGATCTGTTAGAAGCATTACGAAGAATTTAGGATATGCCCTCGCTATTTTTTGCATCGCTATCTATTTATCAGTAAGGTATCGTTACACAGGGACGGTACTGCCGTTTCGTTATCATATGCGTTTTGTGCTTTACCATCTCAGAATTATGCGAGAGCGCATGAGACAGTATCTTCTAGGTACAAATTATGTTCCCCCTAAAAGCTAAATATAAATATTTGTCCGGTAAAGTGTTAAGTAGCCGTGTATATCCGGAATTTTTTACACTATATCCGCATGAACGTGTGTTGAATGCGGGATTCGGGCATGGCCCACAAGTTTTGGTGTACAAAGATACCTTTCAAGAGATGCTTGGTGTAGATATTCAAGCCGATAGACTCAATAAGGCAGGAGAGATGCTTCATGAGCATGATATACAAAATGTTGAGTTAGCCGTCGGTAGCGTTGAAGCATTGTCTGCGGTGAACGAATCTTTTGATGCGGCGCTTGCTATCGATATCGCTGAGCATGTAGAACGACCGGAGATATTTTTTTCAGAACTGTATCGCGTCTTAAAACCGGGCGGGCGGCTACTCATCACCTTTCCTGCAATGCATGACAGATTTGAGGATTTTATGCATATGCTCGGCAGATTCCTTAAGCCATGGAAGAAGCGATTGCCACATATTCATAATCGTGCTTGGCACCCGGATGCGCACGCTCATGAATATTCTTTTGCTATATGGCAAAGAATGGTTGAGCGCGCTGGCTTTACTTTTATAAAGAGTCGAGCAACGACAATGTTTCCACCACTGCATCTATATGGGGTTCCTCGTTTTTGGTTTTCCGTGGAATGGTTACATAAATTGGATAAAAAAGTTGCAAGCTCTCGTATGCAGTATTTGGGGCAGACGATTATGGCAGAATTCAAAAAATAATTTATTTTCTTAGTAAATTGCGGTTCTTACCGGCATGCGCTAGACTCTTACAATGGAATCGCTTCAGTGGGAAGAACTGATATTTCAGGCAGTCTATAATAGTACGAATGGTTTTTTTGTCGAAAATCACCAAAAAAGACGAAAGTTGCCATGTGATCTATGAAAATCTACTTCATCATGAATGTGCGTTTTCCTACAGAAAAGGCACATGGTTGGCAAATCGCTAAAATGTGTGAGGCCTTTCTTCTTTTGGGGCATGAGGTTGTTCTTGTGGTTCCTGATCGGAAGAATGTCATCACAAAATCTGCTAAAGAGTATTATCATCTCACAATTGATATTCCAATCGTTAGGCTTCCTGTGATAGACATGCTTTCATCGCGTTGGGGTAGAAGCCGTTTGAGTTTTGTGATTATGGAATGGACTTTTATTCGCGCCCTACGTCTTTGGCTTAAGCGACGATCATCTGAGTCCGCTGTGTTATTTACACGAGATCAATTTTTTGCAGAACGCTTCGCAAAAACCTCTTGGCACATAGCCCTTGAGGTGCACGATATCTCACAGGGTTTTTTTAAAAAACATCCACGTCTTGCGAAGAACGTAGATTTGTTTGTTATGACCAATAGTTGGAAGAAGCATGAAGCGGTGCGCGTTTGGGGAGAGACGGTTAAAGAAAAAATAATTGCTTTGCCTAATGCGATTGATATTAAGGCATACCAGGACATGGATTCAGTATCGGAGGCTCGTCAAAAACTGGGCTGGGATCAAGAACGGTATTACGCTGTCTACACGGGTCATTTTTACAATTGGAAGGGAGCTTATGTTTTAGCGGATGCCTCTCAGCAATTGGATGACAGATATTGCATTGTTCTGCTTGGGGGCATCAAAGAAGATTTTGCTAAGATGAAGGCTTATGTTGCAACGCATGCGCTAAAACATATCTTATTAATCCCATATGTGCCACAAGATCAAGTACGAACCTATCTTGCTGCCGCCAACTGTCTTGTTCTTCCTAACTCCGGGAAGTCTTGGCATTCACGTTTCACTACTTCACCAATTAAGCTTTGGGAATATTTGGCGGCAAAACGACCAGTGGTTGCAAGTGATTTACCAGCTATTCGAGAGTTGGTTACTGAGCGGGAGGTGTATTTTGTGCCACCCGATAATACAAAAGCGCTAGCGAAAGCTATCCAGTTGCTAGCGCAAGGTGATTCAAAGAGGGTTAATGCAGGTTTTGTTTTAGCGGCAGCCAATGATTGGGAGACGCGCGCAAAGAGATTAATAGAGGCGTTTCAGATGATATGAAGGGTATTTTTACGAGCATCGTACGTAGTAGTTTTATTATCATGGGATCCAGGATGATTTTAAAAGTGTTCTCATTAGGCTCTTTTTATTTCATTGTTAATGGTTTAAGTCTTCATGATTATGGTTTAGTGACCCTTGCTCTTTCCGTTTCTGGTCCCGTTCTTGTTCTTTCAGGGCTCGGCTTAGATGACATGGTGGTTGCGCAAGGGGCTCGAGCACGAGGAGAGAAACATTGGGAGAAGTTTGCATCTATCTATGGCGGATTCGCTCTTACCAAGGTTTTATCTACTGGTCTTATTGTTGCATTGCTATTCTGGTTTAGAGAACTTCTAGGGGGCCAATATCGTGAGCTGCTCGATATGTTCTTCTCTCCACTAGTTGTATGGATTGCGGTAGCGAGCATCAGGACATTGCTTGATTCCACCTTGCAAATGGAGGAGCGGTTTGGCTTATTTGCAAAAGCGAATGTTTTAGAAAATAGTTTTCGATTTATTATTATATTGGGTCTATTCTTTGCGCATGGGATGAGTATCTCAGCGATTTTATGGGCATACGTCATCGCGAAAGCTGTCGGAGGGCTGTTTATTTCACCAGCACTTTTGCGGGTCATCTTCATTTCGGATACTTTTACCAATATGTTAAAGGCTTATGGGCACTTCATTCGTATTCAGGGGCGGTGGGAAATGTTACGAACGTTGGTAGGTAATTTATTCTCGGGGATGAACCAATGGATTGTAGGCCTCCTTCTCGGGCTTGAGGCGGTTGCCCTCCTGTCATTTGCATCAACGATGAATTCCTTTTTAGCTTCCTTGTTACCATTTCGTCAGATACTGTTTCCGATTATGGCAAGACTTTCGCATACAGCTGAAACCAGTTCGTTTGTAGCGCGGCGCATGTCTAAGTATTCTGTTTGGTTGAATTCTGGAATGATCATTACCGCTGGTCTCTTTGCTCCTTTTGTTGTTGCATGGCTAGCTCCCCAGTATAGTCCTGCGATCCCTGTCTTCTGGTTGCTTTCTTTCAGTCAGATTCTTAATGCGATTTCGACTAGTCACGGTACACTTTTCTTTGCTTTAAGTGAACAGAAATATTTATTCAAGATTTCCTTCACGCGAACCCTTTCCGCTTTCTCAATTTTACCTTTGTTCACTTGGTTGATGGGTATTTATGGAACAATATTGGAAAGTCACTTTTCTACTATTTTTGTTATTATATTAAGAGAAAGACACCTGCGCATCAAACACAAGCTCATAACATTTGTATTCAAAGATCTATTTGTGTTTGATGATTTTGATCGCGCGGCACTCAAGCGAGTACAGATGGCTATTTTTCGTCGCTTAAAACGTGCTTTATGAAAACCATTCTTATTACTATTTCGCGAGGATTTCTTGCGAGAAATATTTTACAAACAGATATTTTTTCAATACTTAAGCGAAGCGGACATAGACTTGTTATTGCCACACCTGCTTGGCAGGATCGAGAGTTTATCAAGGAGTTTCAGGGGGCTCAGGTTGAGTTTGTACCCATGGAAACCCCCGAGTGGAATTGGCTCGATAAAATATTTATGGGGTTGAATCATAATCTTGTATGGAACCGCACTGTTTTATTTACAGTAAAATATGGTATTTATGATCCTGATAAGGTTTCACCATTTCGGCTTTGGATACAGTTATTATTCTGGCGACCTCTGTCACATCTTGTTTTCTTGCGCAAGCTCTCGCGGTATTTCGATAAAAAACTATGTCCTCCATCGGATTTTGTGCGCCAGCAAATAAAAACATATAATCCCGATCTTCTTTTTTCGACCAACCCAATGGAACATTGGGATAGTTACTATATTAAGGCCACCGAAGAAGCGGGCATACCGACCGTGGGCCTGGTGAAAAGTTGGGACAATATGTCCAAGACAAGTTTTAGAATTTTGACGGATGAAGTGATTGTATGGGGCCCTTATATGGAAGAAGAGGCTAAACGTTACCAACTATATCCAGCTGAACGTATTCATGTACTGGGCGTACCACAATTTGATATTTATACGGAACGTTATATACGGGCGCCACGAGAAAAAACGTTAGCTGACGCGGGTCTGGATCCAGAAAGAAAGACTATTTTATTTGGTTCAGAAGGTAAGGTGACACCAGATGATCCCGAAATCGTAGGTGGTATTATGCAAATGATTGATCAACAGGACCTTATTGAGCCCTGTCAGGTATGGGTGCGCCCACATTTTGGATATAAAAAAGACGAGGATAAGTTCTTGGCCTATTTTGATCGCGCTCATGCGTATGTAGATCGTAAGAATGTACCGCGGATGGCATTTTACGATCAGTGGGATTATTCAAGAGAACACTATTTTCGATTAGCAGATACATTGCAGGTTGTTGATATTTTAGTAACAACGGCTTCTACGTTAGCAATTGACGCTGCTGCCTGTAGTATTCCTACGGTCTTAATTGCTTTTGATGGATCGCGAAAGCTTCCACATAGGCATTCGGTTGCTCGTTGGTATGAAACTGAGTACTATAGCAACGTTATTGAAACGGGAGCGGCGGTGAAAGTGTATAATTTTTCTGAATTACAGGCGGCATTGAATGCGCTACTTGCCGATACGACTATTAGATCTAAACAACGCAGAGACTTGGTCACGCACTTTGCTGGAGCAGTCGATGGGCACTCTTCCGAAAGAATCGCGAGCTTTTTGCTTACGATGCTAGAAACCGATGAATCAACACCTCATGTATGACAAATAATCAAACGCAACGGCAGGAACAGAGAACATCTGAACTTTATGGTTCATTATTTACAGCATACGATAAAAAGCGCTTTGAAGATTCGGTGCAATTGTTCGCGATGCGACACAAAAAGTGGGGGATTCCTCTAGACTGGTTTCAGGGAAAACGTGCTTTGGATGGGGGGTGCGGCGGCGGAAGATTCGTCGTCGCTCTGGCTCAGTTGGGTGTCGCGAATGTTGAGGGTATTGATATTAGCGAGGAGGCGATTCGGGCAGCGAAAGAGCGCATTTATGAGCGCGGCCTGGAGGCGATGGCACATGTGCAGGTTGCATCAGTACTTGATATTCCATTTCCCGACCAGTCGTTTGACTATGTGATTTCTTCTGGTGTTGTTCATCATACGCCGAATCCAAAAAAGGGATTTGATGAACTCGTGCGTACATTAAAGCCGGGTGGCAAATTCTTTTTTTCAGTGTATGGAAAAGGGGGTCTTGTTTGGATGATGAATGATATCGGGAGACTTGTCGCAAAAGTGATCCCGTTCAAAGTAATGGAGGGTTTATGGAAAGCGGTTGGGATTCCGCCCAATAAACGCTACAACTATCTCGATAATATGTATGTCCCTTATTGCTATCGCTATACCGAAAGGGAGATTCGTCAGTGGTTTGAAGGTGCTGGCTTTGAAAATATTCGTCGTGTGAAGTTTGAACGATATGATTACACAACGCTAAAGTCACGTATCTTGCATGGTGAGGGCTGGCTACAATTTTATGCAGATAAACAATAACTCGCTGAACGTATGGGCTTAAGATTAAAAGGCACAACGTTTGCTGAGAGAGAAAAAATGCACAGAGCGCAACCTTCTTGGTGCCTTAGGGAAGGATTGGTTAAATTATGGATGAGCGGGAAGCCTAAGAAGTCTAGAATTTTAGATGTAGGAGCGGGCAGTGGCGAAACAGAGCGGCAACTTACTGAGCTTGGATTCAGAAATATCAGGGTTATCGATTTGGAAAACTATCTGGATAAGAAGTACATCGGTTTTATGCCCGAGTTTTTTCAGCTTGACGTCTCCAAAGAAGCTATTCCTTTTGATGATGAGAGCTTCGATGTGGTTTTTCTTTTACAAATGCTAGAGCACCTTGAGAATCCATGGCATTGCATACGAGAGGTATCTCGAGTTACAAAAAAAGGAGCTGATGTATTCCTCGCCATCCCATTTTCCACGAGTTTGATTAATCGCATCATTTACTTGTTTACTGGCAACGTTGAGTCGTATAGCCAAGCAAATAATCATTTGGCACTGTTTTCAGATGCTTTACTCAAGAAAATGTTTGATGACCGGTTCGTGGAAGTTGAACGTTATACTTCAGAAGGATTTATTCGTCTTCCATTTGGTAAAAAAATAAGATTTAGGAGAGGAGCGCTGCAAAAGCTATTTGCCCGTAAAATTGCATTTCACTTGCAAAAATGCTGATATAGTAACCTGTAACTATGAAAGAAACACCTATTTTACATATTCCTATTCGTGATGATTGGAAATTTGAACCAACTCAGATCGAAGATTCGACAAGGCGAATTTACGATAATTTGTTCAGTGCTTATGATGAGCGTCGCTTTGAGGAATCCGTTGAACTTTTCCCCATGCGTCAGAAAAAATGGGGGACGCCTGAAGGTTGGTTCCGAGGTAAAGTTTGTGCGGATATTGGCTGTGGTCAGGGGCGCTTTGTTACTGCTATGGGACGCATGGGGGCTGAGAAGGCGATTGGTTGTGACATTAATGAAAAAGGTCTAGCGGCTGGACGAAATCGTCGTTGGTTTAAGGAGCTTGATAATGCAGAGCTCTTGAATGCGTCTGCTGGAAACCTTCCTTTTTTGGATGCTTACTTTGACTATGTCATCTGTTCCGGTGTGCTTTTACTTATGTCAGAACCTTATAAGGGTTTTGAAGAGTTGGTGCGCGTCACGAAACCCGGCGGCAGGATGTTCTTGTCTATGTATGGAAAAGGCGGTTTAAAGTGGATGACAAATGATTTCTTCCGATTTTTTCTTATGAAAGTTGTCCCGTTCAAAGTGACGGAAAAAGTATTTAAAGTCGTGGGCGTACCGCCAAATAAACGTTATAATATTTTAGACAATCTTTATACGCCATATACAAATCGCTATACGGAAAAAGAGATTCGTCAGTGGTTTGAAGATGCTGGCTTTGAAAATATTCGTCGTGTGAAGTTTGAGCGCTATGATTATGAGACATTCTTGTCTCGTCTTATTCATGGAGAGGGTTGGATCCAAATTATTGCGGACAAAAAAGTATAATATAAGACTTATGCAGTCCATTGAATTAGTAGGTGCGCCGCACGAGTTGACGGTTGGGGATAGTCATCCGGCGTTTATTATTGCTGAAGTTGGGAAGAATTTTATTCAGAGTGAGGAAGAGCGGCCGGTCGAAGAATATTTACAAAATGCCATAGCGCTTGCGCGAGCGGCAAAAGAAGCGGGAGCACATGCAGTAAAATATCAGACGCATACCCTGGAAGATGAGCAGGCGAATATCGATGTCACATCGCCACACTTTAAAGGGTCGGATCGGTATGAATGGGTAAAGCGCAATGAACGATCTACTCCAATGGATATATTCTGGCAGCCTTTGAAGCGAGCTTGTGATGAAATGGGTATTGTATTTTTTTCGACGCCAATGAGTCGTGCTTCTGCACAAAAACTCGATGAGTTACATGTTCCATTTTGGAAAGTTGGATCGGGTGATATTCTGGACTTTGTACTCTTGGATTATCTTCGTAATAGCGAAAAACCTATTATCATGAGCACTGGCATGAGCACGTTAGAAGAGGTTGACAAGGCGGTTGCTTTTATCAAAGAAAAAACAGATAAGCTCATCTTACTTCACTGTGTTTCCAGGTATCCATGTCCGCCAGAAGATCTTCATCTGGAAGCAATTTCTTTTTTACGAAAACGGTATGGACTTCTTGCGGGCTTTTCCGATCATTCAATCGGTACTGAGTCCGCTGTCGCCGCCGTTGCTCTTGGTGCAGATGTCATAGAAAAACATTTTACTTTTGATAGAAATTTCTGGGGATCGGATCACAAGGTCTCACTTTTGCCGGAAGAGCTTCATCAGCTTATTGATGAATCACGTCGCATCCATGAAGATCTGTCTTACCAGCAAAGTATTTTGGAGAGTGATATTATTCGATTGGGCATTGGGACAGAGCAAAAATTCTTGCAGGATGATGAGTCCGTTTTTCGCCCACTTTTTAGAAAAACGCTTTGCGCAAGCCAAAATCTTCCATTGGGGATAGTGCTTCTTCCGGAGCATCTGTATGCTATGCGTCCACAGGCTTATTTGCGAGGGCTTCCATCGGAAGAATATTCTTGGGTACTTGGGAAACGTCTAAAAAAGGATGTGAAACGATTTGAGCCTATTTCAGCAGATTACCTTGAAGAATAAACGAAAAAATAAAGAAAACCCATGCTTATCCGCTTGACTTGCGGGTAGAGGCGACGTACTGTGCTTGGGTACTTATTTACTTTTAACTGTGAATTTACCTAGGAAAATCTGCGTTGTTATCATTAATCGCGCTAATTATGCGAGGATTAAGACAGCGCTTCGAGAAATTAATAAACATCCAGACCTAGAGCTTCAAATTGTAGCTGGGTCAGCTTTACTTATCGAGCGTCATGGAATGGCTGTTGATGTTATTAAGCGTGAAGGATTCAAGGTTGATGCAGAGGTGCATATGTCAGTTGAAGGAGAGACGCCTTTAACGATGGCGAAGTCTGTGGGGCTCGGGATTATTGAGTTAACAAATGTATTCAATGCTTTGAAGCCGGATATTGTGCTGACTGTTGCGGATCGTTTTGAGACAATGGCAACGGCAGTTGCAGCGTCTTATATGAATATCCCTCTTGCGCATACACAGGGGGGAGAGGTTACGGGTTCAATCGATGAATCTGTTCGGCATGCTATTACCAAGCTTGCGCACATTCATTTTCCGGCAACTAGTCAAAGTGCGGAGCGGCTTATAAAAATGGGCGAACAGCCTGAAACGATTTTGATGACTGGCTGTCCTGCGATAGATATCGTTGCTGAACTGGACGCTACTTTTACCCAGGAAGAAAAAGAGCGGATTAACTATCTCGGTGTTGGGGCGAAGATAGATTTAGACCAGCCATATCTCCTTATGAGTCAGCATCCAGTTACAACAGACTATCTCAATGGTTACGATCAGATCATGGAAACGCTTGAAGCGGTGCGTGCCATAGGAATACAAACGATTGCTTTGTGGCCGAATATAGATGCAGGCTCAGATGCTATTTCAAAGGGGATGCGTATTTTTCGTGAACGTGATCCAAATAGCAATGTCCGATTTATTAAAAATCTTAATCCTGATATGTACGCTAAGGTGCTCGCAAATGCCGTTTGTACTGTCGGGAACTCATCTTCCTTTATTCGTGAAGGGAGTTATCTCGGTACGCCCGGTGTGGTTGTTGGGAATAGACAACAGGGGAGAGAGCATGGCGCGAATGTCATGGTAGAGGTTCCGTATGATAGAGCAGAGATTCAGAAAAGTATCATGCAACAGATTGCTCATGGGAAATATGAAAGTGATCCTATTTTTGGTAGCGGTACAGCGGGAGAACAGATTGCAAAGGCACTCTCAAAAGTTGAAGTGACGTTGCAAAAACGTTTAGCGTATTAAGGAGTTTATGTCGCGCGTTGTCATTCTTGAATCTGAGCACTACAGCCCATCGGCCATTGAACTTTATACACGTTTAGGCACAGTCGCTTTCGGAGAGGAAGTGAAGAAGAATAGTGAAGAGGTTTTAAAAGAGGCTGAGGTTCTTGTGATACGATTGGGAACGGTTTCAAAGACGTTACTTGATCAGGCGCCTCACTTGAAGGTTATTGCCTCTCCAACAACAGGACTGAATCATATCAATTTGGAGGAAGTCCAAAAGCGTGGAATTACGATAGTGAGTTTAAAGGGGCGCCGGGATCTTACGGAAAAGATATATGCTACTTCCGAACATACGATTGCACTGCTCCTTGGCCTTATCCGCAGAATCCCAGCTTTTCAGACACAGGTACTTCAATATGGCTGGGACCGTCAACAGTTTATTGGATCAGAAATTGCAGGAAAAACAGTTGGTATTATCGGATGTGGACGTCTCGGTATTCGTGTTGCGGAAATAGTTCGGGTGATGGGGGCACATGTGATTGGCTCAGATCCTTATCAAACTCAAGAGAGCGTTCCGGACTTTATAGAGAGGGTAAATGAAGAGGCCTTGCTCGCTCAATCGGATATTATTTCGCTTCATGCAGATTTTCGCCAAGAGAATATCCATCTCTTGAGTCAGGAACAATTTATGAAGATGAAAGAAGGAGCTTTTTTTATTAATACATCACGTGGACAACTCGTAGATGAAAGAGCCTTATTGGAAGCGCTTCGAAGTGAACATCTTGCCGGAGCGGCTTTAGACGTTATGGACCATGAGTCGCCTGATGGGAATCACCTGCAGGACAATCCTTTAATAGAATATGCAGCTACGCACGACAATCTTATTATTACGCCACATATTGGAGGTGCGACAAAAGAATCTATGGCTTTAACCGAAGAGTCCATCGCTTTAGAAGTTTTAAAGATTTTTAAAGATAAAAAATAATCCATGAGAGTACTCGGAGTCATTACGGCGCGTGGGGGATCCAAAGGAATACCGCGTAAAAATATTCTGCCATTACATGGCAAGCCTTTAATCGCATGGACTATTGAGGCAGTAAAAGAGAGCCGTCTTCTAACTGATTGTGTTGTTTCCACAGATGATCAGGAAATTGCTGAAATTGCAAAACGTTTTGGTGCTTCGGTGCCTTTTTTACGTCCAGCAACCTTATCGACTGATGAGGCAAAAAGTCTGTCTGTGATTCAACATGCAATTACTTGGATGGAGGAGCATAAAGGGGAAAGTTACGATGCGGTTATGATCCTTCAGCCTACAAGTCCATTCCGCACCTCGACTGATATTGATGCTTCTATCACAAAAATGATTGAAACGGACGCAGATTCGGTGATGAGTATGGTGAAGCTTATAGATGTTTCTTTACCAAAGCTTAAACGAATTGAAGGAGATCGTATTTTTCCATTTACCAAGGAAGGGGAGGGGAGTGAAAGTTCAGCGAGACATGATCTTCCGGATGTCTATAAACGTAATTGCGCCGTGTATCTCACCAAGGTTTCATTCCTTATGAAAGGGGATTTATTCGGGGAGGATTCTCGAGCGTATATTATGCCGGAGGAACGTTCGGTTGATATTAATACAAAACTTGATTTTTCTTTTGCTGAGTTTTTAGTCAAACAATCCGTTAAGTAATTATGTGTGGTATTGCAGGTATCATTGGTCAAAGCCCCCGTGAAGAGCGTGTGCGTTTAATGATCTCCGCTATTGCACATCGGGGGCCAGATGGAGAAGGAATCGCGCAACTTCCTTTTGCGATTTTTGGCCATAGAAGACTTTCTATTATTGATCTAACTAAGGCGGGGCATCAGCCAATGATGTCGGCAGATGGTAGATATAGTATTACGTTTAATGGTGAACTATATAACTATCGAGAACTTAGAGAAGAGTTGAAAGACTATCCGTTCGCTTCTCATACGGACACGGAAGTGGTTCTTGCCGCCTGGGTAAAGTGGGGTGAAGCCGCTCTTGATCGTTTTTTAGGCATGTTCGCCTTTGCGATTGCGGATTTAAAAGAAGAAACGGTTACTCTTGTTCGTGATCGTCTCGGAATCAAGCCCTTATTTTATGCCGAGCAAAATGGGGCGCTCTATTTTGGGAGTGAGATAAAGGCTTTACTTGCGGGAGGTATTCTTGCAAAACCGGATGAATCTGTCATCGCTGACTATTTATTGTATGGCTACTACGAACATAGGGCCGAAACCTTTTTTAAGGGCGTGAGCTCTTTACGTGGTGGTCAGCTTTTAAGGTGGAAAAACGGGCGTGCCACCATTCGCCCTTGGTGGCGCTTAGAAGAGCATGTTGAGCCCATACTTGGTTTGAATGATGAAGAATATATTGCGGCCTTCCATGGGCTACTGGATAGCAGTTTACGTATGCATTTACGGAGCGATGTACCGGTGGGGCTTAACCTCTCAAGCGGTGTTGATTCGGTAAGTTTATTCGCTGAATTGAAGCGCGTCACAAATCCACAGAATATGCATGTATTCTCTATGGGTTTCGCAGATCCTGCGCACGATGAAACGAGAGACATTAAAGCGATCGTACAGTCAGAGGGCGTGCCGTTTCATCGAGTTGAGATTGGCCCGCAAGATTATCTTGATTATATGGACGAAGCGATTGGATCTCTTGACCAGCCTTTTGGTGGGCTTTCTACTATCGCCTATCTTAAAATGATGCAGACGCCAGCTCAGTTAGGGGTGAAGGTTCTTCTTGAAGGACAGGGAGTTGATGAAATTCTAGGAGGATATAAATATTTTTATCCGGCGTATCTTTTAGATGCTTATCAGGCGGGTGACTGGAACCTTCTCACTAGAGCTGTCAGGCGAGCTGCGCAAAGCCGTCATCCATTAAAACTTGCTCGTGCCGCTTATCAGCTTTCAAAACGCGCGAGAGCAACTTCGGTTGGGACATTTCAAGATGGAACCAGTTTTTTACACCAGGAATGTCTAAGAAAAGATTGGATAAAACAGGTGCATCGAGAACCGCCTAGATTTGCACAGCCATTCGATAGTCATTTATCTAACAATCTGTATCGGGATGTTACCTTTACAAAGCTGCCACGCGTTCTACGGTTTAATGACCACGTCTCCATGGCTCATGGATTAGAACTGCGCGTCCCTTATCTCGATCATCGTATTGTTGAGTATGCTTTCTGTCTTCCAAATCGTTGGAAAATTCATGACGGAACAACGAAGGTTCTATTGCGAAGAACCATGAAGGATGTCGTGCCCGATAGATTGCGCTTGAAACAGAAGCGTCCACAATCATCTCCACAAACTCTCTGGTATAAGGACATGTTGAGAGAGAGCGTATTGCGGGAGATGCGCTCTGATCAATTTCACCATCTGTCTTTTATTGACGCAAAAGCCACGGAATCTGCTTTTCAAAAATTTGTGAAAAACCCTCGGGATGCGAATTCATTTTTTTTCTGGCAGCTCATTAATTTAAGTCGATGGTACGAGAAATACGCTTCGTAAATAGTACAAATATTGGGGGTATTTTTTGAAAAAGACTGCATATATACGGTTGACGAATAGGTACTTTTATTGTATTTTGTGCGGGTATTCTTAGGTGTTTTTATTTTTAGTTGCACGCTATCTATGTTGGCATTTCTCAAAAGCGTGGCTCGTCAGAGTCCGTTTATTCTCGGGACTCATAAGAAAATCAAAAAAATTCTCATTTATCCACTGACCTTTACGAGCTTGGATATTTTGCAGCTTGAAAAAGTTCCTTTTCGTGATTTTTTTAATCCAAAAAAATTACGTCTCCTTAAGACGGTGAGGCCGTATACGAAAAATGGATATGGACGTCTTACAAATGTGTATGATCTAGCACATGAGATCGAGAGACGAAAAGTGGAGGGTGCTTTTGTAGAATGTGGTGTATGGAAAGGTGGCTTATGTGCCGTTATGGCGGCGGTAGCTCATGAGTTCGGTGATCGACGCACAACATGGTATCTGGATTCTTTTGAGGGAATGCCAAAGGTGGCTTCTCCGCATGACGGTGAAGGTACGGAAGAAATCGCTGGAGATGTTCTCAAGGCGGACGTGAAAGATGTTGAAGAAGTTGTTTTTCAAAAACTTAGATTGCCGCGTGAGTGTAATAAGATTATAAAGGGCTGGTTTGAAGAAACGCTGCCTCGTGTGAAATCAGATATTGGACAGATCGCTATTTTGCGGCTTGATGCAGATTGGTACGAGGGTACTAAGCTTATTCTTGATGAATTATATGATCAGGTCATTCCAGGCGGATATCTTATTTTTGATGATTATGGACGCTGGGTAGGGAGTCGCAAAGCGGCGGATGAATTCTTAGCTTCGAGGAATATTTCACCTGAACTACAGTTTATTGGGAGCATTGATGGTCCAAAGGGAGAAATTCGCATGGCTCCAATGTATTTTCAGAAGCCAGAATCTCGTTAATCCTACTATCTCATGAAGCTTAAGAAGCGATACATCTGGAATCATCCCACGAAACTGATCCTTTACCCGCTCTTTCGCCGGTTTGCTGTTTATACAAAACTTTCGTTTGACGCATTAGCCCAGGCTTGGGATATCGTAGATCGAATTGATCAGGAGGAAATCCCAGGAGCTATTGTTGAGCTTGGTTGTTGGAATGGTGGCTGTGGTGCTTTAATGTCTTATCGTACAAAACAGAACGGATCGAATCGGTCTGTCTGGTTATTTGATTCTTTTGAAGGCTTACCTGAGCTCACGGAGGAAGATATGGAATGGGCTGCGCTTATTCAACAGCCAGTCAGTAAAAGCAGTCATTCAACCCTTCGTCCAACGGGCTATTTTAAAGCGTCACAAGAGAAAGTACATGAGATACTAGATCGTATGCATGTCGCTGAAGCTGTTTATATTGAGAAAGGGTGGTTTCAAAATACTTTGCCTGCTGTAAAAGATAAGATAGGACCAATCGCTTTCATGCGCCTTGATGGAGATATTTATGAATCCACAAAAGTACCGCTTGAAATCCTTTTCGATCAGATTTCGAAGGGTGGGTATATTGTGATTGATGATTTTCATCTGAGAGGTTGTCGTCAGGCTATCTATGAATTTTTTGCAGAGCATAATGTTTGGCCGCTTCTCATCAACGCCCCTCGTGATGGGCGAGCCTATTTCCGAAAGTCCTAATATATGAATGATTTATATAAGCTAAGTATTCGAGAGTTACGTCAACGTGGGCAAGCGAGCGCACCAGAAGCTGGACGTGATCCATATGTCGGGCTTACGATTCGTTTTTTTTCTATTTTTATTACAAAAATTCTACTTCGTACAAAAGTCACACCAAATATTATTACTACCGTTAGCGTTCTAATATTCCTTTCCGGCGTGACCCTTTTTGCGTGGAATAGGCCACTCTTGGCATTGTTGGGTGGCTTTCTCGTCTACTTGTCGGTTGTTTTCGATGGTTGCGATGGGGAAATTTCTAGGATTAGAGGGCCTAAAAGTAAGAATGGTGGGATTTATGTTGAGCCTATTAGCCATGACATTCAGTACGCACTAATGTTCTTTCCTATTACGATGGGTGCTTTTATTGGGGGAGGTGGTTTAATAGTTATTGTGGCGGGCGCTATAACGATTACTGTAAAGCTCCTAACGAGGCTGAGCTCTGCTAGATTTGCACAGGTGCTGTTTTGGAAAAAAATGGAAGATAATCATTTTGTATTTCAAGAGGAGTCCTATCGAGTCCCTTTTAATCCGAATGTTCCCTTTTACTTTAAAATATATCGTTGGCTGAATAGGAATATCTTCAGTTCTGTTGGGCTCGTAGTTCCACTGACCTTGTTTGGATATATTCAAAGACTAGATCTATTTATTTACAGTTTTTGCGTCTTTTACACTTTTGCCTTTATTGCGAATTTTCTTAAGCAAGCCCATCACATTTCGATGGTTACGAAAGAGATTATAAAAAAGGAACTGCAGTGATATGAATCCTCAAAAAACAACAGGCGTGATCTTGGCAGCTGGCCTAGGATCGAGACTCCTTGCTCATACCGCCACTATACCGAAGGCAATGCAGGATTTGCATGGAGAGACAATCATCCGACGGGCAATTGCTTGGATGAGATATTTAGGCATTGTACGTATTGTCGTTGTGACGGGATACTTGCATGATAAACTGGAGCAACATATTGCGGGCTTTGATTCTAACGTGATTACGGTTGTAAATAATGAATATGCGAATACGCAGAGGATGGTAAGTCTTCTCAGGGCGGAAGAATATATTCAAGGGGCGCTACTCGTGCAAGATGGTGACTATTTTTATCATCGCGATATCGCAGATGAAGTTTTACGTACAAACTATGACTTGGTTACGGTGCATGCAACATCGAAACAATCCACCTATTGCGTGCAGGATGTCATCGCTAAAACGGATGCGTCATTAAACTTATTAGATTTACATAAAACTGTCGGAACGGCGCATTTACAGGCGCAGGAGTACTATTTTAATAGTATGCTGTTTTGCCCCGTAGATCAGGTGCAGGCATTCTTGACAGTCGGGAAAGAGATTGTTAATGAACTTGGGTATGGAAAAGTGCATATTGAAGACGCTGTGCTTGCCTATGCAAAACAAAGAGATCCTGTAAACGTACATGTATTTGATGAGCCCAAGTGGGTAGAGATCGATACGCCAGAGGAGTTGGAGGCTGCTAGGCGCTTTATCTTGGATTACCCCTCCAGTGTTATATAGTTAGTGTAATGAAGTATTCATCTATAGGCGTAGATTTTGATGGCGTACTCGCTGATACAACTGCTCTTAAACAAGAGCAGGCTTTACAATTATTTGGCGTGAAGCTCTTAGCTCATGAATGTAAAGAACAGATTGTTGTGAAAAAAAATCTCATGAGCAGAGAACAGTATCGGGCGGTCATGGAACGGGTCTGTGCGCATCCTGAAATTGGCCTACGCATGCAGATGATTGAGGGTGGGGTAGAGTATCTACGAAAATTAATTCAAACAACTGAGACAATACGTGTGATCACGGCAAGATCTGGACAGGAACTAGAAGTCGCGCGTATCTGGTGTATGAATAATGGGCTTAATTTAGACTTTGTTTCCGTAGGCTACGGTGGAAGCAAGGTTACTGCCGCTGATGGACTCGATGTTTATATTGATGATGATGTAAGTAAACTTCTTCCGCTTGTGGGCCTCGTGCCGCGCCTTTACTTATTCCATCAGTCGTATAATGCAGATATCGATCTCCCCCTCGAGATTAAGCGTGTATTTTCATGGGGTGCTATTGAGCAGGATCTTCAGGCTACTGTATAGAGTTATGAAGAATTTTATTACAGACGGTTTCTCTTTAACGAGTCTTGCTTTTAATCCTAAAGAGTTTGAGCCGCTTGTAGATGAATACAAAATGGTCGGGGGAATTAATTCGGAGATAAGATATTTGGAGTTACCAGATGGCGCGGTGCATGTTCAAGCGAGGTATGGTGCAAAAAAAGGTGGTTTTTCATATGATGAAGCCGTGCTCATGGCTGGGCAGCTGAAAACCTATCAGGAGTTATTGGAAACTAACAGTGTCTCGCTCCCGTCTATTGAGAACATTAGTGTTGAACATGATTTATTCTCTGATCGAGCTATTGTTATTAAGACGTCAGCATGGACAGGTTATGATTTAGCCTCTTTACTTAAGCGAGAAGTTGTGGCACGCGATGACACGCTTGTACGAAAAATGGTTCATGAGATGTGTCAGTTACTTGTTCCACTCTGCAAGAATCGATATAGTGGATGGGAGGTTGAAGTTGGTGTTGATGCAAGGAGTAGTAACTTTACTTTGGATAAAGATGGAAAGATCTGGTTCATCGATCTTTTTCCCCCACGATATCGAGTGAAAGGCGTTCCAATGGTTGAGTGGCCAGCGCCCAAAACCGAGAGTGGTAGACAGCTTGGTTTATTTAAGCATTTTGATGTTCGAGGTATTGCGCTTTGCGCTATAGCGCAGCTGTCTCGTGTAAAGCCCAAACTACGAACCCTTTTTGAAGAGGAGGTGGCGCGTACGCTCTCTAAAGCTATGTCGGCTACTGAACGGAGTCAGTTTCTAGCTGCTTTTGCTAATCTTCCTTGGAAACAGGTTAGAGCGCAGCTTCTCAAACGAGAGCCATTTCATCAGGAGGCGTTTCTCTCCCTCCTGCATATGCGAGTTTTTGACTTAGATTATGGCGTGTATCTATATCGGGAGATTGCCTTGGAATTTGCTATGCTCGGCTTTATTTCGGAAGAGGAACTAGAGGCCTTTTTTGCTATGTCACATTTTGAAGATTTATTATCCGATACACAGATACACAAAATAGAGAGCTCTCTTTTAGATATGCTACATCGCGTCAATGCAGCCTATGAACATTCCAAGTGATTACGAACAAATTAATTGCCCTGTTTGTTACAAAAACGACGCAACACTTCTTGATGAGCGCACTATTGATAAGCGTCTTATTCGTACTATTATGTGTAATCATTGTTCGCACGCCTATCTGAACCCTCGGGCGCGCGCTCCGGTTTATGATGAATACTATACATCCGGTTTTAGTCAAGAATTTAATGCTATTAGCAATACCGCTTCTTCCGTCGATCTTGCAGCTGGGAATGATGCGAAAACAAGAAGAATTTTAGATTTTTTAAAACCACACCTTAACCCCAATAGTAGGGTTCTTGAAATAGGGTGTGGGTATGGAAATATTATCGCCACGTTACGAGATAGTCTTGGTGCATCCGTTACAGGGATTGAACCGGACCCGCTAGCAAGACGTGTTGCCTTCGAAGCGCATGGACTTGAGTTGCAAGATACTTCTTTTGACGCTTTCTTTGCTGAGACTCAAGAGAAATATGACATGATTATCATGCATCATGTTTTGGAACACATGCTCTATCCAAATGATGTCGTTGAGCGTCTTTATAAATTATTAAAAGATGACGGAGTTTTATATCTCGGCGTGCCTAATATTGCGGCCATGACTTTTCCAAAACAGTTATTCTTTCGTTTTCCACACGTGTCCTACTTCACGCCTTTTAGTTTGTTTATTTTATTGTGTCAGAATGGCCTTCATGTGGTACAGTATGATTCTTTTCAGAAAGCACTTGCCATTATCGCTATTCCACACCGGAACGTAGCTTCTGTTGATTGGGCATCTGTTATTCGTAACAGTTTTCCCATAAGCAAAATGAAGAGAGTTATTTTTCAGCGGCACTGGTATCACACAGTGAGATTAGCTATAAAACATCACATTCGTCCAATGCTCCCGAGAGCCCTTAAGGATTTTGTGAAGAAGTATATATTATATAAAATATGAGGACTTTCCTTTTTGTTATTAGTAGAGGGCTTGTCTCTAGAAACCTTCTTCGAACACATGTTTTAGATACAATCCTCGCCGCGCCTGATGCGCGTATCATTTTGCTATTTCCAAGACGTCAGGTCGACATGCCCAAATATTTGTTAGAGGAATTTTCTCATCCCCGTATTTTTCTTGAAGAAGTTACGGAATTTTCCTATTCCCCTTTAGTACATCGCCTATGGATGCCATTTGTAAATAATCTAGTTTACAGCAAAACAACAGATCTTCTCGCAAGAGATGGTAGTGCAAAAGTTAAGCCAGTGCCTTCGTGGTGGTATCCCTTTCATAAATGGATCTTTTCTTCGCTGACAAAAATACACATATTAAAATCATTTTTTCGTCTTGTGGAAAGGGTAGCTTTTGTTGAGGAGCGTTATGATGAGCTTTTTAAGAAATACCAACCGGAAGCGGTGCTTGTGGGCTCGTTATTATCTAAGATTGACATTGGCATATTGAAAGCAGCGCAACGTCATCATGTAACTACATTTGGAATGCAGAAGGGCTGGGACAATTTAGAACGTGTGCTTATCCGTACGGTGCCGGATCAGCTGCTCTTACAGAACTCCATTATGATTCGTGCAGCTGAGCGAGTTCAGTGTATACCGGCAGAACGATTACACATGGTTGGTTTCCCTCAGTTTGATGCATATGTTGACTATGTACCAGCGCGGACCAAGCAGGATTTTTTAAGAGAAAAAAATCTTCATCAGGACACGAGGATATTTTTCTTTGGATCAGAAGGCGCCTGGTCACCGAATGATATTGAGCTTGTACGCTCTTTCCTAAAACTTCGTGCAGAGCTACCATTTCCATCAGTCTTTATTATTCGTCCACATTTTACGGATATAAAAAATAAAAGGTTTGAACTGTTTAGAAATGTTGAGGGTATTATTCTGGATGCCGATTACAGATGGGATCGATACTTTGCTGATCTCTGGGATCCATCACAAGAGGACATGAGGCATTTTACAGAAGAGCTGTATTTTTCGGATGCTGTTTTATGTATTGCATCTACCTTGTCATTAGATGCTGCTTGTTTAGATAGGCCTATTATTAATATCGGTTTCAGCGCTTATATTAATGAGGCTGGGCGTGATTTATCAGTGAATCTGTATTCCATGGAGCATTATCGTCCGGTAGTGGAATCGGGAGGAGTTGAGCTTGTAAAAACGGAGGATGAGCTTAAAGAGGCGCTCATACGAAGTATTACTGATCCTACATATAGGTCGGGAGGACGAGCCAAGCTCAGGAAAACGATGTGTGGTTTGCTGGACGGAAAAGCCGGTGAGAGAATAGCTCATTACTTGCTATTTCCAAAAAGTGATTCTTGATTTAAAATCGTATTTCAGTTGAATATCTATATATGTCACACGTTATCGCCATCATGGGTACGGGGATGGTCGGCGGAGCTCTCCACCGATATTTCTTGACCAAACAAATTGAACCGGGTTTGTACGATCCACCAAAAGGGTTAGATGATGTTTCGGTTCTGGAAAAGGCAGATGTTATTTTTATCGCCGTTCCAACGCCGTATTATCTGGATGGTTCCGGTTTTGATGATTCATACCTTCATACGGCCGTGCAAACGATTCCGGTGAAGGGTAAAACCATCGTTCTTAAATCTACCATTTTACCTGGGACGACGGATGCCTTTCAGGAACAATATCCAGAACATCGCTTTTTATTTAACCCCGAGTTTCTTACAGAAACTCGTGCCGATCAGGATATGCAGTTTCCTGAGCGGCAAATTGTTGGTTATACGGAAGCGAGCCGCCAAGATGCTGAGCTCATTATGGATATGCTACCAAATGCGCCGTTTCAAAAAATAGTCCCAGCAAAAGAAGCGGAATTCATCAAATATTTTGGAAATGCCTTCTATGCGCTTAAAGTGGCGTATGCAAATCAAATGTTTGATCTTGCAAATAAGATGGGTCTCGATTATGAGCTTGTTGCTGAGTGTGCCAAGCCAGAACCTATGATTGGAGAAACGCATCTTGATATTTTCCATAAAGGCTATCGTGGATATGGTGGAAAATGTTTACCGAAAGACACGAGAGCGATTATCCAGTTAGCTAAACGAAACGATGTAGAACTAAGTCTCCTTGAAAAAGCGGAAGACTATAATAATGAACTTTGTAAGGGGCAAGGATTGAATATTGAATGGTATGAAGGGTCTCCAAAGAAGGAGGGTTGACGCAATCGGTCAGGAGGCTCAATATAAAAGCCTATGGCATTGTATCTCGTTACCGGCGGAGCCGGATTTATTGGCTCAAATCTTACAGAAAAATTGATTGCGGCCGGTCACAAGGTTCGCATTATCGACAATCTTTCAACGGGAAAGCGTTCGAACATCCATCCGGACGCTGAGTTTATCTTAGCTGATTTTACAAAACTGGAAGAAATTAAAAAACATTTTGAAGGGGTTGATGGCGTATTCCACGTCGGTGCTTTGCCACGTATTCCTTTTTCAATTGAGCATCCGATTGAAGCGGCCGAAGCAAATGTTAATGGGACGTTGAATGTATTTGTTGCCGCGAAAGATGCCGGAGTGAAACGCGTTGTGTACAGCGCATCATCTTCCGCCTACGGAAATCAAACCGAGCTTCCTTTACATACGGACATGCCGCCGAATCCGATGAATCCGTATGCCTTGCATAAATATATCGGTGAAAAATTTGCTGAACAGTTCCACAGATTTTACGGCATGGAAACCGTTTCGCTGCGCTATTTTAATGTCTATGGCCCACGGATGGCGGATGAAGGCGCCTATGTCACGGTCATCTCACATTTTGTACGAAGACGAAAAGCTGGCGAGCCCCTCGAAGTCCATGGTGATGGAGAACAGACACGTGACTTTACACATGTACAAGATGTTGTGCGAGCCAATATGCTTGCAATGGAATCAGATCGTGTCGGAAAGGGCGAGGTGTTAAATGTCGGCGCGGGCGGACGTTATTCTATGAATTTTATCGCAGATATGGTTGGTGGAGAGCGCGTATATGTGGATGGAAGAGTCGGTGAAGCGCGTGATACACAAGCTGATATAACAAAAACAAAAGAGCTTATTGATTGGGAGCCTGAGATTCGTTTTGATGCTGGGTTAAGAGCATACTTGGACTCGATTGGGCTTTAGTCGTTTTACAATAATGTATTCAAAAACGGATGGTCTCATCCGTTTTTGAATTGTATCTACGTGCCCTGTCTTCGGAGAACAATGCCAATGGTTCGAAGGAGGATAACAATATCTAGGATGGGTGATCGGTGTTTAATATAAAATAAATCGTATTGTAGTTTTTTGAGATTATCCTCCAAGCTGGAAGTGGGGATCAAGAACTTTGTTTGTGCCCAGCCGGTTAATCCGGGTTTTGTTATATGTCGAAGGGAGTAGTAGGGCATGCGTTCAACGAGAGGCGTGACGAATTCCGGTCGTTCAGGGCGTGGCCCGATGAAGGAGAGCTCGCCTAGGAGGACGTTCCAAAGTTGAGGTAATTCATCGATACGTAACTGACGCAAAATACGTCCAAGCTTGGTGAGGCGTGGATCGGTTTCCGCGTCTGTTGTAAATTGCGCTCCATCTTTTTCAGCGTTCATGAGCATGGTGCGAAATTTCCAAATACGAAATAGTTTTCCTCCTTTTCCGACACGAATCTGTGAATAGAGAATCGGTCCTGGCATACTGAGCTTCATTGCGATTGCGACAAAAGGGAAAATCGCTAGGGTAAAAAGTCCAAATGGAATAGTAAGGGTGAGATCCATGAGTCGTTTACCGGTTTCGTACCACGTTTTTTCGGATTCACGAATATGACTCAAGAACCAAGTTTCTGAGACGTGGCTTAGAGGAATGCGTCCGGTGGCCGCCTCTTCTAATTCCGCTCGATCTAAAATTGTGATCGGGAGAAAGAGGGAATCGTAGAGAGCTGATTTTATATCTTCAAAAGATTCTGGCCGAATACCCAAGACGATTACATTTACCTTTCCTCCATGTAAAATTTCATGTAAATGCTTTAGTCCCTCTACCCATTCGAAACTTTCATCATGGAATGCTTCTCCCGAGGTAATAAAAGCATATTTTAACTCATGTCCGAGGGTTGAAGCGGAGAGGAGTTTTTTCATTTTACGCACATCTTCCGCTTCACCGATATAGAGGACAGCTCCGATACTAAATCTTGTGAGTATCCATTTTGAGAACGCGACGCGCCAGAGATAGCCAAGTAAAAGAACAATAGAGAATTGTAAAACTAAAATGGTTCGAGGACCAACGCCAAAACTTGGGATAAGATAAAAGAAGGCAAACGCGACACCAAGGTTTGCGATCATTCCCTCAACAAAGGTTCGAAGGAGACGCATAGAGTCTCGATGAACTTCCAGATCATATAAGCCAGTGATAAAAAAGACGACAAGCCAAATCAAGGAGACAAGAAAAAACGGAAACGCTACTCTCTGCCATTCTAGTATATTGAATCCACCAAATCGCGCGATAATCGTGATAGGGAGAGCGACTTGAAACACGATCAGATCGCCAAGCATGAGGAGGGTTCTTTTTGTGTATTGTGATTGTGAAATCATATTTACAGACTTTTTCCTGCGCCTACTGTAGACTGTAGCCTATTAGCTTGTCTATGCCAAAGCAAAATAAAGGCCATATTTCATTAAAAAACAGCTTTATTGCGATGATAGCGCTTTTTTCTTTTATGTTAGCTCCTTCGGTACACGCAGAGCGTGCGTATTATCCAAATGACCCTTATTTTAAGGATCAATGGTATTTAAGGCAGATCCATGCCCCAGAAGCTTGGGCGGTCACTCGAGGAAGCAGCGATGTACTTGTGGCGGTCATTGATGGAGGGATTGATATTACGCATCCTGATTTGAAAGAAAATATTTGGGTGAACCCAGGTGAAACGCCAAACGACGGTATAGATAATGATCAGAATGGCTATATCGACGATGTGCGGGGTTGGAATTTTGTGACACAAAGTAGCGATGTACGACCTATGTCGACCACAAATCAAATGGATACACCGTGGGCGCATGGAACCATAAACGCGTCTTTGATCGCGGGGCGGGGAGATAATAGGCTTGGGATCGCCGGTGTGGCGTGGCGAGTGAAAATTCTACCGGTTGTTGTACTTGATGCGGATGGATACGGGAATACGGGTAATATTGCAAAAGCGATTGATTATGCCGTGACCATGGGTGCAGATATTATTAATATTAGCGTATTTGGTTTTGAGCCAGATGGGCGTATTAATGAGGCAATAAAACACGCAAATGAAAAAGGCGTATTACTTGTCGCTGCCGTGGGGAATGATTATTCAGAACAAAGTGGACTCAATCTTGATTGGACGCCGACCGTTCCAGCCTGTTCAGAAACAACACGTGATGGGGTGCTTGGCGTGACGGCGAGTGATGTTCTTGATCAACATGCTGCGCATGCAAATACAGGTACAAAATGTGTTGATCTCATAGCTCCGGGATACGATCTTGCCGCCGCGCATCCGCAAAAACCTATTCCCTTTCCTGAAGATAAAGAAGAAGCGGGGATTCATGATATTGTTTTTCATATCTCCGGTACGAGTGTTGCTGCGCCTCTTGTGAGTGGAGCGGCGGCTCTTGTTAAGTCCCTGCGACCTGGTTGGGACAATAAGCAGATTTTCACGCAACTCCTTGCCACAAGTGATGCGATTGGAGGAACGACGCAATTGGATGATCCGGCCCCGCTTGGCTATGGGAGATTGAATATTGGTCGAGCTATTGCAGAACTACCTCCGGAAGAAAAGCCTACGCCTGCTCCTACGAGACCGATGTCTGTCTTGGAACGGATGGCGCGGAAAAGCTTCCTACCTTTTGCCATACTCTCTAAATTATTTTTCAGATGATACAGCGCGTTCTACAACATCCACTTGTTAAAGGGGAGGGCAAGAAACTGGTGAGATTTGTTCTTGTGGGTGGTACCTCATTTTTGATTTATTTTTTTGGCTATCTCTTTTTGAGTCGTACGATATTTCCTGGGGTGAATCCAACCTTGCTTAATCTGGCGGCGATTGGCTTTTCCGTCACGTTCAATTTTTTAGCTCATCGAAAATGGACCTATGAAGTCAAAGAAAAAAGCGCGCATCAGGTCATGAGATATTTGCTCGTGGTTTTTATGGCAAGTGCGATTCAGGGTGGTGTTTTTTATATAGGTTTTGAATGGCTACATATACACGATCTTCTTGTGAGTATTGCGGCTGCCGGCACCAGTGCGGTCTTTTCTTTTCTTGCGCATCGATGGTTCACATTTCATACGAAGTCACCGTCTATTCTGCCCGCCGAGCAATAGAAGCCTCAACCGTGTTATAATCTTTCTATGGCACGCGAACGTCCAATCTTTGAAAAGAAAAATATCCTCGTTACCGGTGGCGCCGGATTTATTGGTTCACATTTATGTGATGCGCTGATTGGTGATGCTCATGTAATTTGTTTGGATAATTTTTCCACAAGCCATGTTGGGAATATTGAGCATCTGTTGCAGAATCCGAACTTTGAATTTATCAATCAGGATGTTACGCAGCCATTCGATCTAGAGTCTTATCCTGAACTGGAGCGTTTTCATATTCAGTTTCAAGGGATTCAAGAGATCTATCATCTTGCTTGTCCTATTTCCAAACGTTATTTTGAGAATTTTAAAATTGCCACCATTCTTACCAATTCTATCGGTATGAAGAATGTGCTGGATGTCGCTGTGAAGTATAAATCTAAAATTCTCTACGCTTCATCCTCCGCGCTCTACGGCCCAAGAAAGGGAGATGTTAAAAGTGTATCCGAGTCTGCGGAAAGTCGAATAGATCATCTTACGGATTACGGAGCTTATGATGAAGGGAAGCGTTTTTCAGAATCCATTCTTTATACCTATGGGAATGTCTATGGGCTTGATGTGAAAATCACAAGGTTGTTTCGTACTTATGGTCCACGCGCGAAAATATTTGATGGAAATTTATTGCCCGACATGATTAACCACGCGCTTGAAAATAAAGATATTATTCTTCCAAGCTCAGAAGATATTCATATGGGACTCTGCTACGTGAGCGATATTATTGATGGGATGATTCGACATATGAACTCTCCGGTTGACGTGACATTGCTGAACATCGGTTCAGATCAGGAGCATTTTCTTTCTGGCATCGCCGGATCCATCGTGCAGTTATGTGGCTCTAGCTCAAAGGTAAAATTTGATACGACAGCTGGAGCAAGCAAAGAGGCACCGCTCCCGGACATTACAAAAGCGAAGCAACTTCTAGGCTGGATTCCCCTTGTTCGCTTGGAGGATGGTTTAAGAAAAATGATTGATTATGCTCGCTCCAGGCGGCATCAACAGTCCACGTTTTAATTCTTAACAAATGACTTATGGCTGATAAATTCATTTTTGATAAGAAGAATGTTCTTGTAACGGGTGGTGCCGGGTTCATCGGCTCACACCTCTGTGATGAGCTCCTGAAAACTTCACGAGTCATTTGTTTGGATAATTTTATTACCAGTGAGGAAGGGAATATTGATGCTCTGCTTAAGAATCCTGATTTTGAATTCATCCGCCATGATTTGAGCGCCCCATTCGATCCGGAAGCCTTTCCGGAACTCGCGCGGTTTAAAATTAAATTTCAAGGGATTCAAGAGATGTATCATCTCGCTTGTCCAACAAGTCCGAAGAAATTCGAGCAATATAAAATGCAGACGCTTTTTGCCAATTCGCTCGTCATGAAAAATGTACTGGATCTTGCAGAGCGTTATACCGCTAAAATGGTTCATGCTTCTACATCAGTTGTTTATGGACCAAGACAGGAAGATGGGCATAAATTTCTTGAGAGTGAAGCTGGTAGCGACGTGGACGCGTTAAGTCCTCGCGCTTGTTACGATGAAGGAAAACGCTTTGCGGAGACGTGTTGCGCCACCTATCGGCAGTCTCATGGGGTGGATGTGAGAATCGCGAGAATTTTTCGAACCTATGGCCCGCGCATGCCTCTTTTTGACGGACATATGCTTCCGGATTTTATTACGAATGCCTTGGACGGAAAGGATTTAGAGATTTACGGGGATGAGACGTTTAAAACCGCTTTAGTGTATGTGACGGATATTGTGGACGGCTTAGTAAAACTCATGGCGCTTCAGAAAGATATCGGCCCAATCAATTTTGGGAGTGATGTAGATATCCCGCTCGTTGATGTCGCACAGCGCATTCTTGAGATGACCGGTTCACAGTCAAAAATCGTTTTTAAAGGCTCGCTCATGTTCATGACGCAGCTTGGATTACCGGATCTTACTAAGGCCAAAGAAAAATTGGGTTGGATACCACTCGTGACGCTTGATGAAGGGCTCAAAAAATCTATTGATTATACTATTTCGCATAAGTCACTTCTCAGCTTCGGCCAGATGGGGTGAGCTTGAAAGTCGTGAAGCTGAAAGGTAAGCTTCATTGCATGAAAACAGTGGCGGTTATTCCTGCCTATAATGAAGGATCTCGCATTCGCAAGGTCCTTTTGGAGATTGCTCCATTTGTGGATGATATTATTATTGTGGATGATGGATCGCAGGATGAGACGCTGGATTTGGTGAAAGAACTGCCAAATATCCTTGTATTGCGGCATGCTGTAAATAGAGGTCAGGGAGCCGCTTTGCGGACTGGCACGGAAGCTGCTGTGGCTTCTGGAGCAGATATTATCGTGCACATTGATGCCGATGGTCAGCATAATCCAGAAGATATTCCTAAACTCATGCAGGTTCTAGAAGAGCAAGGAGCTGATATTGTGTTTGGATCGAGATTTTTAGGAGTGAGCTCCGTTGGTATGCCATGGACAAGAAAGATGCTACTTAACGGGGCAAAACAATTTAATGCATTTGCCCTTGGGATTCCAAGACGTCTTACTGATCCACAAAGCGGTTTTCGTGTCATGAAGCGCGCCGCCGCGAAACAAATTGATTTTACTCAAGATCGTATGGCACACTGTTCGGAGATATTACAATTGGTCACTCGATCCAATTTACGTTGGGCGGAGGCGCCTGTTGAGATTCGCTACACCATGGATACATTGGCAAAAGGACAAAAACCCGCAGATGCGCTCAAAATCGTCTGGGAATTAATTATCGGCGCTTTCCATTCATAATATGTATATTATTCAATTTGTATTCTTAGCCATTCTAGCGCTTGTCCTGAGACTCACATGGAAGCGTGTGCGTGAGAAAGTCATTCGAAGACGTGAAGCATGGCTATGGACCGTCCTTTGGCTTGGCGCAGCGACGGTCATCTTGTGGCCAGATCTCACCACACAACTTGCGGAAATGGTTGGGATTGGGCGAGGAGTGGATTTGGCGGTCTACGGTTCCATCGTGCTTTTATTGATTCTTGTTTTTAGATTGCATATTGCTCTCGATAAACTAGAAAGAACGATGACAAAATTAGTGCGCAAAGAAGCGCTTCGAGATTTACCCGCACCGAGAACCGAGACGCGACATGTAGAGCCTTCTCAAGATAGCCCTCACGTATGAGTATGAAAGTTGTTCATTTATCCTGTGTTGCACCACCAGAAATCGGTGGCATCGGTAGAGTAGCTGCAAAAGAAGTTTCCTTACTTCGTGCACGTGGCATTCAAGCGGAGCTCATCGCTCCGGATGCGCCGAATCAAACAATCGCTGATACAACTATTACGAAACGGCTGAGGCCAGTCTTGCGATTTGGGAATGCGAGTATTCTGCCAGGTATTACACAGTATTTACAAAAAGCGGACATCATTCATTTGCATTATCCTTTTTATGGTACAGCTGAAATGGTGCTTATGACATCAAAACGGCTTCCTCCTATTGTGGTGACATATCATATGGACGCTTTAGCGCCAGGACTTAAGGGGGCTGCTTTTGCTTTGCATCGCACGCTGATTCAACCGATGCTTTTATCGCGCGCGCGAGCCGTCCTTTTTTCTTCGTTTGATTATGCGAAAAAGAGTGGCGCAAAAAGATTTTTTCAGACACATATGACGCGCGTCAAAGAAATACCTTTTGGTGTCGATACAGAACTATTCTCTCCTGGTGGCGGGAATCGAGCACGCTATATGATTCCGGAAGAGGCAACCATTTATTTATTTGTTGGTGGGCTGGATCGCGCACATGCATTTAAAGGGATCACGTATCTTTTGGATGCCTTTGCACACCTCCCGGATACGACGCACTTGCTTATTGTTGGGGACGGGGATTTGAAGGAGAAATATGAGGCGTATGCGAGCCGTCTCAATATAAGGGCGCGTACGCATTTTCTTGGGAAACTGGACAAGAAAAGCCTTATAGAGGCTTATCGAACCACGGACATTTTCATGTTTCCATCCACGAGTCGTGCCGAGGCCTTTGGTCTGGCGGCGCTTGAAGCTGAAGCCTGTGGAAAGCCGGTCATCGCTTCTGATTTGCCGGGCCTACGCACGGTTGTCTTACATGGCCAGACAGGATTTCTTGTGCAACCGAAAAGCTCCGAAGCATTACAGCCGGTAATGTTAAGACTTCATGAAGATGCAACGTTGCGTCATAAACTTGGAGCGCACGCACGAACGCATGCGGAAACCTTTTCTTGGGATGCGCATATTGATTCATTGATTGATGTCTATGAAGATTGCTGTTCTCACTAATGACTATCCGCCGGATATGCAAGGCGGAGCAGGAGCTATCGCATTAAAGCAGGTTGAAGGTTTGCGCGATAAAGGTCATGAGGTACACGTTTGGTATGAGCGCGCAGCATGGTTACGGCAACCCATGTTTTTGAGATTGATACATCATGTGCTGGATGTTTTTCCACGGCCAGCCATTGTGAAAGAGGTTGTGGCATTTAAACCGGATCTTTTATTGACGCATAATCTTACTGGTCTTGGTTTCGGCACGCCTCAAACTATTCAGAAAGAAATAGCTTGTGCTTGGTTTCATGTATTGCATGATGTGCAGCTTTTTGAGCCTTCCGGCTCCTTGAGAGAAGCAACGGAAATGAGTGTATGGCAGAAGGGTTGGTCCATGTGGCGAGAACGTTTTTTTGGACAGCCTTCGATGATTCTTTCACCAACGCAATGGTTAGCTGAAGCGCATCAGCGACGGGGATGGTTCAAGGATGTACTCATTAAGATTCTGCCCAACCCGGGTCCAGTACAGGAATTTGCTTTGCGTCATCCACATGAGCCTATGCGCTTATTGTTTCTTGGAGGAAGGAGTCGAGCAAAAGGCTATCAACTAGTTGAGCGTCTCGCGCAGCATCTTGGATATCAATATGAGGTGCATATCGCGGGAGATAATTTGTCCGGAGCGAAGGCTGGAACGGTGTTCTATCACGGTCGTTTACAGCCACAGGAGGTGCATGAGCTGATGCAGAATATGGATATACTTCTCGTTCCATCGCAAGTTGTGGAAAATCAACCTACCGTGATTTTGGAGGCGGCCTCCGTAGGCTTGCCGGTTATCGCAGCAGATATAGGTGGGATAAAGGAGACGCTTGGACGGGCGGGTATTTTATGTCCATTAAATGACCTCGATGCATGGGTCCGGGCAATAGAGCGTTATTTGGACAGTTATTTTTATCAAAATCAAGCGACGATGATGTTTGAATTGGCGACGCGATATAATCCCAAAAGACATATCGATCGTTTAAATTATTTCTGTGAGGAAAAGCGAAAAACGAGTACTTGACCGTTACCGAATGAGGTTGTTTGCTCGGCAGCTGAAGATAGATAAGCGGCGACACGGTCTGCATCCCACCAATATTGATTGAGGACGACATAGATTTTGTTGGAGTTTCCAAGGTTTCCCGCCTCTAAAATAGCGTCAATGGAAGGATGGCTTGCGACTGCTTCAAGATAGAGTTCATATAGGGTTCCGCCGGTTGGGATGGGGTAGTAAAAAATATCTTCACCCGTTTTTTCATTATGTGTATAGCGAGCAAACCCATAGGTTTCTACGGCGGCGGCGCTTACGCTTTGGTTGGCGAGCACCGTATATGGGGTGCCTGCGGCATCTTGTTCAATGAAGCGTACCGCGTCGAAATCATATCTTCCTACGCTCCAACCTCGACTTGCTGCAGCGGCATCGTGTCTCGGGAGAGCAGTATAGACATAGCCTGCTTGCCACGCGGCAAAGCCGAGTAAAAAAAGAGCGATAGCGATGGAACCACGTTTAATGATGCGTTCTGAAAGCTGGCCAAACCCAATGAGCGCTGGGAAAAAGAGGAGAAGATAGCTTATGAGGGTAAGTCGATCAGAGTAATTTCCACGTTCATAATTGATAAGGAATGTAAACTCACCCACTGTGCTTAGAGCCATCCCCGCGAGCCAGGTTCCAGCGGCGATCAAGAGGAGAGGAATAAAACGATTTTTGCTTTCGGATGATTTCACTGCATAGAGACTAAGCCCCCATAAGGCAAACGGAAAAAAGAAAGCGACTTCGCTGGCCCAATCCGCCCAAAGCGCGACATGATTTTTTGGAATGAGGTCTAGTGGATTTTGAAAGGAGGAGACTATTTGCCAGAGATGGGAAAAATCCCAAATAATTTGTCCGGACTGACGTGAAAAAATAAAAAAGGCGCAGGGCACTGAGATGATGGTTGCAAGGATGAAGAGATAAAGGATAGGGGATTTGAGCGGGGATCTCTCAAGCGAGGCTTGTCTGTTTGCCCACAATATAGCTCCTACTGCGCCGATAAATGGGAGTCCAGCCAATGGATGAATGGCTAAGCTCCAAAGAGCTAGTAGAATGGGGAGAATAGGGTGTATTCGCCGTTCGTGTGTACCGAAAGCAAGAATGAGGGCTCCTAGCCCAGTGAGATAAGCAAAGGCCTGAGGGGTGGTGGCAACAAAAGGTGAGAGCAATAAGATGCTTGGCAAAGCACTCATGCTAAAAGCATTTCTGCGCGTAGGTTTTAGAACGAGAAAGAGCGCGACGGTAATGCATGAAATGCCAAGGGGTACAAGAAATTTATCCAATTGCATCAAATCAATATTGAGCAAACGACTTATCCATGTATTGAAGGCATATTGGCCTATGTAGTACAGGGGTTTTGGATGAAGGATGCCTGTTTCCAAAAGAACACGCTGACTTGCGCGATGAAGAAATCCATCAAACCCATAGCCGAGTTTATATAAAAAAGGAGCGATTAATGTGACGCTAAGGACTGAAAGCGTTGTACTGATCCCAGTGAAAAAAATTGAAGAGGTTTTCTTAGCTACGAGCCATGCGATAACTGAGAGAGCGGCGAAGGCAATGAAGCTACCGTCGGGAAGAAATGGCCACGGAGTACGAATACTTTCTAACGTTCCATGACTGATCACCGCTTTCATAATAAAACCGAAAGCAATAAGCGCCGGAAGGAGAAGTCCGATGAACCACATGACAGATTTTTTATCTGGCATGGTCACCTTTATATCTGTTGCAAGTTCTTTTCTTGCAAAGAGCCAAAAGAGTGAAAGGAGACTGAGACTAAGAGCAAGGCTGATCAGGTCGGTGAATGCTCTCAACGGCAGGTCGAGATAGTAGAAGCTGGTTTGAATGATGACGGTGAGTGAAATGATAGCAATGGCGCCAGCAAGCCATTGTTTTATGGGATGTGCTTCATCGATGAGCGCTCCACCAACCTTTTGGGCAAAAAATAAAATCAAAAAAACGGATACCAGTCTCGCAAGGAGACTCTCCGGTAAGAAGATTCCAAAACCAATTAAGATCGCCGGCGCGATAATCAGGGGAATCAACTCACGTCGATCGACGGCAATCATGTCAATTAAAGAGATTTTTTATTCCTGACCAAAATCCTTTGTCCTTTTTTGCCGCTGCTTGTTTTGCTGCCGCTTCGGCTTTCCACTCTGCTATCTGCTCGGGGGTTGGAGCCTGTAGATCCAATCGCACGGGATGCCGTGGAGTCGTTGGAGCTTTGTGTATTTCTTCGCGTACTTCATTGGCTTTTTCGTGGTTCATTTGCCGTTCCGCTTCTGCGAGCTTCGAAGGTCGTTGTTGCTCATGAGCTTTTTGCGCCGTGCGCAGTTGTTCTATGACGGGAGCGAATTCTTTTTGCTCTTCAGGTGAGAGCTTTGCGAACTCCTCATTCCAATTAAATATCTGCGCATGAGCCTTATTTCCTGGCTTTTTCTCAGGATCTTGCCCATGGGGATTTCCTACTAATGTTTCATGTCTCATATATTCGGATAGTACCTGTATTGGAAACAATTGGCTATTCTAGGCAATTTTCGTTATCCTATAGAGCGATACTGTATGTTGATGACAAATAAGAATATCAAGCTTTTTCCCCATGATAAGTTGATGGGGAGCTTGTTCGTGCGATTTGTGCCCAAATGGATTCATCCGAACCATGTGACTATTTTACGGCTCTTCATGATTCCGGTGGTCATTTACTGTATTTTGGGGAAATATTGGAACTGGGCCTTAGTCCTCTTCTTGTTCGCTGCATTTACAGATGCCTTAGATGGATCGCTTGCGAGATTAAGAAAACAAATTACCATGTGGGGGACAATGGGTGATCCAATCGCGGATAAGCTTTTTGTTGGTTCAGTTATGGTTGTATTCGTTGCGCAAGAAATCAATCCGCTTTTCGCCATGTTTATTATTCTGCTTGAGCTCATGATTTTTGGTGGCGCCTATTACCGAAAGAAGAAGGGGATATACTCCAGTGCAAATGGTGCGGGGAAAATCAAAATGCTACTTCAAGTGATCGGAGTCTCTATTCTCTTTCTAGCAAGAATTTTTGGGATTCCGTTAGCAGTACCGTTTGCGATCGGAACCTTTGCGCTTGCTATTGTCTTCGCGATGATTTCTCTTGTAACGTATAGTCTCTGATGATTGGATTTTTACGTAAAATTATTCCTGCATCCTGGCTTTCTTTTTACCACTTCACATTAGCAAAAGTGGCTGCTTTTGCTTATGGCAATCCTTCCAAGGATCTTATTGTGATAGGCGTGACCGGCACAAATGGAAAAACAACGACAAGTTATTACTTAGCAAAGGCACTTGAAGCGGAAGGAGCAAAAGCGGGTCTTACGACCACGGCTATTTTGAAAATAGGCGATAAGGAATGGTTGAATAAAACAAAGATGACCATGCCGGGGCGATTTTGGCTTCAGCGGATGCTTCGAGATATGGTGAAGGCGGGCTGCACTTATGCCGTCATTGAAACTTCTTCACAAGGATTGATTCAACATCGTCATATTGGGATTCAGTATGATGGAGCTATTTTTACTAATCTCACGCCCGAACATATTGAAGCGCATGGTGGATTTGAAGCGTATAAAAAAGCCAAAAGAATTTTATTTGAGCATATTGCTGCGGGAAAACCAAAGCATTTCAAAGGAAAGCGTATTAAGCCGTTTTTTGTTTTGAATGCGGATGATCAATTTGCTACGTATTATGCAAGAGCGGTTGCTGCAGACGATGTTCTTTGGTTTGGTCTTTCTTCAAAAAAAGGCATGCAGGCAACCGATATTAAACTAAGTGATCAAGGCAGTGCTTTTGTGGTCGATTAGGAGAACGTCGAGCTACATCAACCGGGCGAATTTATGGTTTATAATGCTCTTGCGGCTCTTCAAACAGCGAAACATCTCGGCATTTCCGTGCATGAAGCAGCGGCGGCATTGGCGGATATTCAGGTTGTACCTGGTCGCATGGAGCGAGTTGAAGCCGGGCAAGCTTGGACCGTGATTGTGGATTACGCGCCGGAACCTGAGTCTTTTCGGCAACTCTATGAGGCGCTTGCCTTTATCCCAAGGAAGAAAACAATTCATGTTCTCGGGTCTTGTGGAGGTGGTCGAGATCTATCTAGACGAGAAGTCTTGGGACAATTAGCAGCGGAACGAGCGGATATCGTTATTGTGACAAATGAAGATCCGTATGATGATGACCCGCAAGAGATTATTGACCAAGTTGCGGCAGGCGCTCGTGCAAAAGGCAAGGTAGATGGACAGAATCTTTTTACGATTCTTGATCGCAAGGAGGCGATTTACAAAGCAATGTCTTTGGCGACGTCAGGTGATCTTGTTGTGATGACGGGTAAAGGATGCGAGCCATGGATTTGCGTAGCCCATGGCAAAAAACTTCCTTGGGATGAGGTTCAAATAGCTAAAGAGGCAATACAATATGTTTCACAGCAGTGATGTTTTACAACTTCGTGACGGTGAGCAGATCAAGGGTATTATCCGTCGACATGTGTTTACGTTGTGGCCAAAACTTTTTCTTGCCGGATTACTCATTGTTATTCCTTTCTTTTTTTTATTTACGCTTTTATCACTCGGGACATTCGGTGTCATCCTGCTTGCGGTGACGGTGGCCCTTGGTATTTTTTTTGCTTTGAAGTCATTTATTCAATGGGACGCGAAGGTCTTACTTTTAACCAGCCAACGTCTTATTCACGTGGATCAGAAGGGGCTATGGACACGCAAAGTGCAAGAACTCCCATTAAAACAAATTGAAGCAGTAGATTGTGAGCGTAAAGGTTTACGGGATTGGTTTTGTCGTACCGCGACCGTTTCTATCGTGTCGGGTGGAGGGATTTCTGGGGTGAGCTTCGAGGCCCTTCCTCGGTACAAAACCTTTATGGCGCTCCTGGATAAAATGAAGGAGTCAACGGTTAGACGCTTACCAGAAAACGATATACGATGGGAGCAATGAAGAAGAAGCGCGTGATTCGCTGGTCGCTTATTTTTGCCGCTAATGGAGCGCTTCTGCTTGTCGTTGGTGTCTCTACGATTCGTGAGACCTATCGAGAATGGAAAGTGGATCAAGAAATTAATCAAATGCAGGCCCAGGTTGAGCAACTGGAAGGTCGAAAACTAGCACTGACTGATCTCGTGTCTCGTATGGACTCGCCCGATGCGCTTGACCGAGAGGCGAGAACGAGGCTTGGATTGAAAAAACCCGGTGAGCGTGTGATTATCCTGCGAGGGGCGGATCAAGAGCTCAAATCTTGGCAAGAATATGGACTCGGTGGAACGGCGGCGGCCACAGAGGACACGACAACATCAAATCCCGAGCGATGGTTCAACTATTTTTTTGGTCATAAAGGAAAACTATGAAAATACAAATAACAAAAGCGCATCTCAAGGTCATTATCCCTGTTTTTATTGCTTTGATCCTTATTGGGTTCGGTGCATGGGTGTATACAGGTGTTTACAAACAGCAAAGTGAACAACCGTTCCTTGTACGTGTGGCGGATATTTTACAGTTGCCGGTTGCTCGCATAGGAAATCATCAGGTGACCTATACGAATTATTTAACACATTTAGATGCACAGAAAGTTTTCTTGAAAGGGCCGACGGCTCAAGCGCAAGGTCTTGCAAGGGAACTGGGCACAGAAGACAAAGTACAGGCTTATGAGCGCGCTATTCGCATCGCCGCTGTTGATGATATGGCAGAAGAAGCTGGTGTTGTTATTACTCCGCTGGACGTTGATCGTGCTTTTGATGAGCTGATCGCGCAGAGCGGAACATCTACGGATATAGGAGAGGTTAGAACGTTTTTACAAAATGAATTTGGATGGGATGAAACGCAATTCAAACAATTAGTTGTGCGTCCGGCTCTTGTTGAAGATACGCTCAAACAAAAACAACTCACAGAATCTCAGGATGCACTCGCCTTTGACACGGCGCTTGCTGCAAAGCTTTCCGCGACAAGCACCAAACGCTATTTAACCTTTGAGTAGAGCTGATATGTTATAAAAACACCCGAGTGTATCGGGTGTTTTTATATGGAGCCACCTCGCGGGATCGAACCGCGGACCTCTGCTTTACGAAAGCATTGCTCTACCAACTGAGCTAAGGTGGCACTAAAGTAATTGGAGCTATTCCGCACCTTTAGGGTGTTTTACAGCATGGAGCGGGTAAGGGGAATCGAACCCCTATCTCGACCTTGGGAAGGTCACATAATAGCCACTATACGATACCCGCGAGACGGAGATGAGACTAGCAAAAAACGTGATGGACGACAAGCCTATTCAAATAACATTCTCCCAGCTTCTTGACTTGCGATTCCTCGTCTGCGAACCGCGACGCTTTCAGCTAATCCAATGGCACAATAACTCACAAGCAAGTAGGAAGCGGCTGCTGAAAGAAAAGGCATAGGAATACCGGTGATAGGCATAATTCCTAGATTCATTCCGGCATTTACCGACATGTGGACAAGAAAGATACTACCGAGACCGATTAAGAGGAGGCCGGCAAACTCATCTTCCGATTCATACCCTATTCGTACGAAGCGATAGATAATTAGTCCAAATAAACCAAGAATAAAGAGGACACCGAAAAAGCCGAGTTCTTCACCAATGACAGCAAAAATAAAATCAGTTGCTGCAGCAGGAAGAAAACGCAAGCGTGCCTGAGAACCTTCTCCAATACCTTTACCGAGCCAACCGCCTGAACCGATCGCGATTCTCGCTTGTATGGCATTATAACCACTTCCTTGAGGATCGAGTGTTGGATCCAGAAACGATTCTATACGCGCTTTCTGATAGGGTTGAAAGACAAAGTTCCAAGTCAGTCCACCGATGGCGAGTAAACTGAAAGGAATAATGATCCATGCATGCCTTGGAAGACCGGAGAAGAGCGCGAGAACGCCCCAGATCACAAAAAGGACCATAGCGGAGCCAAAGTCAGGTTGTAATAAGACTAATGCCGCATATCCTGCGGTTGCCGCGAAACTGATACCAAAGAGTGACCAGGATAATCGTTTATGACTTCTTTTTGAAAAGAGGGCTGAGAGATAAATGGCAAGTGTAATCTTTGCGATTTCCACTGGTTGAAAAGAGAGGGCACCGATACGAAACCAGCCCTGCGTGCTATTTACTGTGACACCAACAAAAAGCACAAGGAAGAGCAATAGCGCTCCACCGAGATAAAGAAGAAATCCATAGGAGCGGAGATAGCGATAATCAAGAAAAATAAAACTAATCGCGAGCAATATCCCGATGACACTCGTAGCGAATTGCTTGTGAAAAAGGAAGAGATTGGCGGGTGTTTGAGAAATACCTATTCCATAAATCGCCACAAGTCCTACGGCGGTGAGCGTAATTGTGGCTGTACAAAGCGTCCAATCAACTCGACTTAAACGTTCTATGAATCGCTGCATGTCATGAACTTAGCAGTTTTAGAGCGCTTGCAAAAGACGCTGGTTTATTTTTGAAAAAATCTCACGAAATACTCCCTTTAGAATCTTGTTGATGAAAGATAGCTATTTACGTCCAGAATATTTATTTTTGCTCGAATATCTGTTTTTGAAACGCCGGAAATATTGTCGAACCAGTTAATTTGAATAGATCGCGCTTCGCCCGGTCGAAGTTCGTGTTCGGTAATAGTTGTAACGCCAACAGGGCGGTCTGCTCGATACAGGATGATGGTGAGTTCAACGTTCCAGTAACCGTAGGCAGAATGATTGTTTAAAATGAAAGCGGTTTGCCCAATTTTTTGTCCATTGAGATCCATGTTGTTCTCGTAGGTAATATTGTCAAAAGTTAGGTCGAGATGTTGTTGTGAAAAGTCTGCGTAACTCGCGCCAATATCATCCGGTGTGAGGCGTTTCCACGTGACCTGATTGATAATTAATTCGGCTGTATTCGCATTTGTCTCCGGCGTATATCCAAGTTCCGTAATATACGATTGGTCCATAGGCAATGCAAAACCTGTTCGTTCAGGTGTGAGGACTCCACCAAGTTTAAATTGGTAGGTGAAGGTTGCCATCCATTTATCGTTTGGATTGGTGATCTCCGCGAGCATATCTTTGCGTCCGTCTGTTGTATTAAAGACGTTTGCATTTGATGTTTGGATCGGCTTGGGGGCAAACCGCTGAAGACTTTCGATGGTTACTTGATTGGAGGCGATGATTCGTGGAATGCGCGCTTCCCGTGGATAGGAAATCGCATATGCATCCAATAATGACCACAAAACAAATAACCAAAACACGGAGCATAGGCCAATAAGGAGGCTGTAGCCCGCTGTTTTAAATCGAGGCTTATTGCGTACCCAAAAGCTCGCGAGTTTGAGTTCTTGGTCGGAAAGACCGCTACCCATTTGATAATCCTCCGGCATGAAGACAGTATAACACGGAGCGCCTCTTAAAGCCTTCCCACACGCTTGTTTTCTTGTTACTATCTTTGTCGAACTTATGTCACCAAAAGCACCAAAAAAAGCCTCAAAATCGAGCAATACAAGAAAAGCATCCAAGAAAGACCAGAAGAAATACGGCGCAGAACAGATTTCCGTTTTGGAGGGATTGGAGCCGGTACGAAAGCGTCCTGGGATGTATATCGGGTCTACGGGGCCTGAGGGCTTATTCCATCTCTTGCGAGAGGTTGCGGATAACTCTTTTGATGAAGCTATGGCCGGGCATGCTTCAGCGATTACCGTGAAACTGCAGCCGGATGATTATGTGGAAGTGACTGACAATGGTCGCGGTATTCCGGTTGAGAAACATTCTAAGCACAAAGTTTCTGCCCTGGAACTCGTCATGACTAAACTGCATGCCGGTGGAAAATTCGGTGGAAGTGATAGCGGGTATAAAATTTCAGGAGGTTTGCATGGAGTTGGTGTTTCTGTGGTGAATGCGCTTTCGGAGCACGTAGAAGTTACGGTGCGACGTGACGGCGGCGAATATCGTCAGGAATATGCTAAGGGAAAACCAAAGGGGAAGGTGAAGAAACTTGGAACCAGCAAATTACATGGCACAACCATTCGTTTTAAGCCTGACGCAGACATCTTTACCCAAGGCACAAGCATTCCGTTTCAACGCGTGATCGAACATTATCGTCAACAATGTTATCTCACGAAAGGGATTAAATTGACTGCAGTGGATGAACGTGGAGCTTTGCCAATCACCTATACCTTTTACTTTGAAGGTGGTGTCGCTTCTTACGTTCGTCATTTGAATCATGAGCGTGAAGCCAAACATCCGACGGTATTCTTTGTGGAAAAACAAGAGGGTGATGCTGAAGTTTCTATTGCTCTGCAATACACGACGGACTATCAGGAAAATTTATACGCTTTTACAAATAATATTATTAATCCGGAAGGTGGTACGCATGTGGCGGGTTTTCGCAGTGCATTAACACGTGTCCTGAATACTTACGCAAGAAAAAAGGGATTCTTGAAAGATAAAGATGGAAATTTGAGCGGAGAAGACGTGCGAGAAGGGCTCACCGTGGTTATCTCTGTGCGATGGCCAGAGCCTCAGTTTGAGGGGCAGACCAAGGGGAAGCTTGGTACGCAGGAAGTACGTGGCATTGTGGAGGGCGTAATGAATGAAGCATTCAGTACTTACCTTGAGGAGCATCCGAAAGATGCGGAAGCTATTTTAGGTAAATGTATCTTGGCGCAAAGAGCGAGAGCTGCTGCACGCGCCGCGCGTGAGACGGTGATGCGCAAAGGCGTGCTTGAAGGATTGACATTACCTGGAAAACTAGCGGACTGCTCAAGTCGTAATCCGGATGAATGTGAACTCTTCATTGTTGAGGGAGACTCTGCCGGCGGAACAGCAAAGCAGGGGCGTGATCGTGAAACACAGGCGATTTTGCCATTACGTGGAAAGATTCTGAATGTAGAAAGAGCTCGGCTTGATAGAATGCTTGGGAGTGAACAGATTACAAATTTAGTGATCGCGCTTGGGACAAATATCGGCGAACAATTTGAGATGGACAAGCTACGATACAATCGTATCGTGATCATGACAGATGCTGATGTTGATGGTGCACATATTCGTATTCTTCTTCTCACTCTGTTCTATAGATATTTTCCGGAGCTTATTCATTCCAGACATATTTTTATTGCGCAGCCACCACTCTTTCGTGTACAAAAAGGCAAGAACCTGAAATATGCCTATAGCGAAGAGGAACGTGATACGATTGTAGAAGCGTTTGCAAAAATCAGTGCTGACAAAAAGAAGGCAAAAAATATTGAAGGGGAGCAGGCTTCAGGAGATGAAGACGACAGTATGGCGGTAGCAGAAGGACCGGAAGGCGCGCCAAAGGTCGCAGGAGTCAATATTCAACGATATAAAGGTCTTGGTGAAATGAATGCTGAACAGCTTTGGGACACGACCATGGATCCCGCACGGCGCATGATGAAAGTTGTCACGGCTACGGATGCGGAGCGCGCGAATATGGTGTTTGAAACCCTCATGGGTTCGGAGGTTCCGCCGCGCAAGAAGTTTATTCAAACGAATGCGAAGAAAGTGCAGAATTTAGATATCTAGCGCAAACGACTCTCGGACTTTCCGAGAGTCGTTTTTCCTGTATACTGAAAATGTATGAGTATTCAACCATCACATTTTATCGTTGAATGCCCTTTGTGCCACTCGATGTATGAACCGGCCGGGGTCCGGTTGCTTCGTGAACTTGGTGGAACACGGCTGTTCCATTGTAGTTGTCAGTCTTGTGGAAGATCTATGCTAGCTCTTATGCTTGAGAGTTCCGGTTGGTTATCCACGGTTGGATTGGTAACAGACTTAGAAATCGCGGACGCTCTCCGATTGGAGCATGCTGAGGCGATTACTTCAGATGAATGCATTCGTCTTCATCGCATGATTGATAAGGAAAGTGCTACATTCTGTAGATATTTGCAAGAAAGTCCCACACGCCATCCTCGGCCCTAAATGGATAAAGGAGCCCAGGATTTACCCCTCTTAGAGCGTGGGGAGATCGTAATATCGTCCCCTTGACGGATACGCTCATATTCCGTACAGTATGGGCGATTTTTGCCTATGAATTACCACATTGAAGCAACGAAACGCGAAGAGCTCGGCCGCAAGGCAAAGCAGGTTCGACGCGACATGAAAGTCCCCGCCGTTTTATACGGAAATAAGATAGCGTCGACAGCGATTACGCTTGGTCGTACCGATTTTATAAAGCTTTTAAAAAGCGCCGGATACTCTAGTTTGATTGACGTCACCGTTGATGACGCTGCTCCTGTGAAGGCTGTATTAAAGCATGTTCAAGTACATCCGATTAGCATGGAGTCTATTCATGCGGACTTCTATCAGGTGGATATGAATAAAGAGATGGAAGCTTCGGTGCCACTTAAATTTATTGGAGAGTCTCGTGTAGTAAAAGAAGAAGGTGGAACATTGGTGAAGACCTTGGATGAAATTGATATTCGCTGTCTTCCAGCTAATTTACCAGCACTCATTGAAGTTGATCTTTCTGCGTTGAAGACTTTTGAAGATTCAATTTCGATAAATGATCTTAAGCTTCCAGAGGGCGTTGAGGCTTTGGAAGATAATTTGACTATTGTGAATGTCGCTCGACCAATGACAGAAGAGGAATTGAAAGCCCTTGAGGAAAGTCAGGTGGGAGACGTTACTGGTGTTGTGGCTGAAGCTGATGAAAAGAAACCAGAGGGCGAGGAGGAGACAGTTGCTGCTCCTGCTAATGATGAAGCTACAACAACTGAAGAGAAGAAGAGCTCATAACATGGATATTCGTCAGATAGCACAAAAGACTCTGGACGTGCTTGAGAAGAACCGATCGCGAGCCGCGATCGGCTTTCTCTTATTGTTTTTTTGCTCGGTTGGTTTGATGTATTTTGTGCTTTCAGGAAAAACGCGCCAGACGCCGGAGTCTCAGTCCGTTTCTACAAATATCCAAGTGCCTCAGGAGTCTCATCTTCGCCCACGACATTTAGATGGCATCCTTGTGCCGACTGGTGAAGAAGCTCAGATCCCATTTGCTGTGATGATTGAAAATCATCCGGACGCACGACCGCTTTCCGGTTTGTCTAAAGCACAGGTCGTTATTGAAGCACCAGTCGAAGGAGGTATTACGCGATTTATGGCGATCTTTGATCCTTCCACCGAGGCTGAAGAAATTGGTCCCGTGAGAAGCGCGCGTCCATATTATGTAGAATGGGCTGATAGCTGGCACGCCTTTTATGCGCATGTTGGTGGCAGTCCAGATGGCCTGGCCCTTATTCGTACAAAACATTATTTGAGCGATCTCGATCAGTTTCGTTATGGGAATACCTTCTGGCGTTCAATTCAGCGATCAGCTCCGCATAATGTCTATACAAATATGACTCAGCTCACGGAGCATGCGACAGCAACCCCATCTTCAGAAACAGAATTGCCTTTAGGCTGGCGTTTTCAAGTAAGTACTTCAGGAACGACGCCAGGAAAAGACGCGGAAATTGCTATTCCTTATGGGGGGAGTTTTGATGCTAGTTGGAAATTTGATGCGGAGCAACAAGATTATATTCGATATCAAAATGGTTCTAAACAGAAAGATAAGGATGGGAGTATTGTGACGGCGAAAAATATTGTCGTCATTGAGACAGAGACAAAAGTCTTGGATAGCAAAGGGAGACTTAAACTACGCACAGCGGGCGAAGGTCATGCTATTGGATTTAGAAATGGTGAACATTATGCTCTCACATGGTCCAAAACGGAGAATGGTCTTATCAGCTTTCAACTTGATGGGAATGACTATGTATTAGCGCCTGGCACCACTTGGATGGAAGTCGTGACGGATAAAATGGATGATGTGCGTATTAAAGAGCGGGTTGAGACCTAATTTCAAGAAACCGTTCACGATCACAGGAATCTTTTTTCACGTGAATAATGGCCGAGGGAAAGAGCTTTTTTGCTCTTTCTTTTAATATCTTCGCTTGTGGTGGGTCGAATTCCATGAAGAGCGTCAGGGTTTTTGTTGCTTGACCTTTGTTCCAGTCGGCAAGTTGGCGGAGTAAGCGTTGGTTCAAATCGAGTCCTTTGTTTTTTGCAAATAGGGCAGACCATGGCTCAAAAGAAAGCACATCTTTCATCATGCGTTTTTTATCGCTTACCGGGAGGTAGGGGAGATTGGAAATCACAAAAAGGTGTTTTGCTTTGCTGACCGCTATCAGGCGACGAACATTACGTCCTAATAAATCACTACGGGTGAAGCTGATATTTTTTACTTTACTCGCGTCGGCATTTGTTTGGGCGAGATTCAGCGCGGAACGACGTGCATCAGAAGCGATAACTTTTGTTCTCGGACAGGCTAGAGCGATGCTGACCGCGATCGCACCGGAGCCGGTTCCTACATCCCAAGCAATGCTAGCGCCTTCAGTAGCTTGAATTACTTCGATGGCATGAAAGGTCATGTCTTCGGTTTCGGGGCGAGGAATAAGCGCGCGCCGATCGGTGTAGATTTCATTTCCGCAAAATGGTTGTGTGCCGACAATATACGCCATTGGTTCATGCTTGAGACGTCGTTGTAGAACGAGCTTGAGCTTTGATTTTGTTTGTGGAAGAAGCGTTTTTTCTTGATGCGCAATCAACCATTCTCGTTCTCGGCCAGAGGTATGAGAGAGCAATAATAGGGCTTCTTGCCAGGCAGCTGTCGGATCGAGTCCAATGGTTCGTAATGCTTTTGAGGTTTTTTGAAGCCAATCCTCAACGGTTTGTTGCATGAATTTACTGTATAGGTTTTTGAGGTGAACGTAAATCGCGCTGAATATGAGGCATAGCGTGTACGTCCTTGTCGTTCTGTTAGGAATATGCAAATATATCCGCGTTCGCTCACGCTTCGGTCGCGTAGCTCAGTTGGTTAGAGCGCGCCGTTCACATCGGCGAGGTCACTGGTTCGAATCCAGTCGCGACCACCATGTAAAAATCCGCCACTCGGCGGGTTTTTTTGCTTGACGAGTTTTTTGTGAAAGGGGAAGCTATGGATCTATGCAGAATCTAAAACCTTTTAGCGGTGACAAAAAAGTCGGGACATGGCTACTTCGCAGACTTGAGCAAAGACTTGTTCGGTGGGCAACTAAACGCGTACCAAAATCTATTGAAACCTATCATTTGACGCTTGCCACGATTCCTATTTCTGCCTGTATTATTTTATTTAGTTATTTGGCGAAAACGGATATTTATTGGCTCTGGGGCGTGTCTCTTATGATTTTTTTGCAATGGCTGACGGATACATTAGACGGTTCAGTGGGTCGGGCGCGTAACACCGGTTTGATTAAGTGGGGCTATTATATGGATCATTTTTTAGATTATGTTTTTCTTTGCTCGATTTTAATCGGTTACTCACTCATGCTTCCGGATGAATTCAAGTTCATGCAATTAGTGCTCCTGGCGATCTTTGGATCCTTTATGGTGAATGCGTATTTAAGTTTTGCGGTGACGAATAAATTTCGTATTTCTTATCTTGGGTTCGGGCCAACCGAGGTTCGGCTTGTCTTCATTCTCGTAAACACCTTCCTTATTATTTTTGGCAAAACCTATATGGCGTGGTCCCTACCTTATGTATTTATACTTTCTCTTATGGGGCTTTGCCTGGTGGTTTATCGAACACAAAAAGAGATTTGGGCGTTAGATATGGCGCGCAAGAAGGAACAAAACGCTACGCAAGACCAGCTAAGCGGTGAAGGATAGACGAATAGGGTGTCTTATGTATAAGATGATTCTATCAATATGTTGGTCGCCATCATAATATCCTTATGCGTTTTAGCGCTTGCGTTTCTCGTCAAATATATGGCTATGGAGGTCATTGAGGATATGAATATTTTTCTGATTGTCGCGGGCTGTTTTTTGTTGATTTATGTCACGGCTGCGATCGGCCTACAATTTCTTGTACCACAAGTGGATGGTCCAGCTCGACTCGCTTCGTTATACGAAGGGGTACATATTTTTGCCAGAACTCCAAATGGGTTCTAGCCTTTTTTCTATACGATGAGCGGTAATTCTGGGAGAGGCGTCTTTTCTCCAGTGATGATGCTCTGAATACGATAGGCTCCGTGCGTTGGTGCTTCGATATAACCGTTCCAAGCAAAGCGCGCCAAGCCACCTGAGTTTACAAAATCAAATAACCATTCTCCAGTATAATCTGGATTTAATTGAGGTGTGCCACCATTCACTGTTTCCAACCAAATGCGGTTAAAATCTTCTTGAGATCCAATCGTCGGCGCCATAACAATTGGGAGTCCGAGTCCGGTATAAAATGAAAGTTCACTTGGTTTGGTCCAGAGAATATCCGTTTTTCTCAGGACCTTTGTGAAATCACGGAAGTATTTTTCTCGATTGTCATGCGTATGGACATGAATGCTTTTACCGAGCACGCGTCCGAGCCTCATTTTTTTGAGTTCACGTTCATAATATCGAGCCACTTCTTTTCTAATGCCAGCAACAAGAATGACGTGAATTTGTTCACTTAATATTTCCTTCCTTAAGCCTTTGACAATTCTGATACCAAGTTCACGTTGCGCCCCTGCACCGCCAACAGCGAATGTAAGGGTGAGGTGATGTTTCTTTTTAAAATCACAAAGCTTAGCTCCGAGCTCATTACGCAGAACCTCGTCATATTTATTAATGAAGATGCCATTAGGATCAAGATTACAAATACGCGCGGCAAGATCTTTTTTGACGATGGCGCCTTCAGGGCCGCCGATGAGTTTTTTAGGAAGAGGAAAACCGGTCAGAAAAATATTCTCTGAGCGCACGCCATACAGTTTTAATCGCTCAACCACCCGTCCATTGGAAGCGAAGTATTTAATGCGGCTTCGTTTTGGATCGAGCGGCACCCACGCGCGACTCACATAGGCATCGGTTGTGACAAGATAAATATCACCGGGGTAGCCATGCTCTTCCGCCGCAAAGCCCATATTGAAAAAGGTTGAAATAAGCGGAAGCTTTTTCTTTTTCGCGAGCCGGTCAATGAGATGTTTGCCCAGTTGTTTGTCGCGTATCAAATGATATACGTAATGAAGCTGTGTTGTTGGGTGACTCAAATCGCGACGAGGGTAGAAGTCTGGAATACGCTGGAGATAATCCATGAGATCGAAAGCCAGTTTCCCAATACCGGGAAGTGGTTGCAGTCTTGAGATGAACTCATACGCGTTACGGGAGTCTTCCCAAAGCTTTTTATCCTTTGCGGGAATGCTGGGGTAATCATTCGCGGTAATAATGCCACCATAGGCCAAATCTTTAAGACCGTGTGCGGCACGGGCGTGACCGTAACCCATATTCACGGAAATCACCCAGGCTTTTTTGTTAGGGAGCGCAGACATGCACTTATTATAGCATGTCATTTAGAGGGCGGGCTATATAGGCTTGTAAAAAATCCGCATATGCGGATTTTATTTTTGACTTCTGCGTTTTGTCCGTTGACCTGATCGCTCGGTTGATTCTTGCATATCTATTTCAGCGGCATAGCGTTCAAAGTTTTTGTCGAAAAGGCCTCCCATAAGTTCTTCGCGCGATTGCCCAGATTTTTTACTCAGGAGTTTGTCAGCATCTTGACCAGCTCGATGCCACGCCCATTCTTCAATATAGGCATGCCAAGCATGTTCCCAAAGCTCTTCTTCTACGTAGTGATATAGCGCGTGCGCCGCTTCGGCATCAATACCGAGCATCTGTTCAAATTTAATGAGGTGTTCAGGATAATCAATCGTTTCCAATCCATGCTCTTCGCGCAATGTTTCTTCGATAATAAAACGAGCGAGCATCGCACGATGCATTTCGGTGAGCTCTTCACGGCCCATGGTGAATGAAAAATACTCGCTATTCATATCTTTGATGGAGGCTTAACGAACGACGGTCGGTTTGAGTGTGTCTGCTTGAAGCGGTTTTAAAGGAAAGCATGTTTTACCAATATTATGTGTCCAGAAGCGAGTGCCGCTTATCGATGCAGGTCGAATATCTTGCACGGTTTCTGTGGTGAAGTTGGCGCAGAGTTGATAGGCGGTGTCACTGGTGCGTTCGTAGATATAGGCTTCGCCGCTCTCAGGATCCACAATAGAATCTATATATACATTCCGTTCCGCCTGAAGCTCTTCCAGCGACTTGGGAAGCGTCTGGTTCATATTCCAATATTGATCTATGCCTTGAGTGATATTTTCTAAGTCATTGACACGTTGTTCATCGAGTTTGCGCGCACGTTCTTGGCCTGGTGAGCCGGAGACATAGAGTCCCGCGATACCAACGCCGACGACAACAATAATGACTGTCCATCGAAATACGCGTATCCACATCGGTGTAAGTATTTTCATATTATTTGGTTTCTTTTTCATCTTGTCTTAAGTTCCAAAGGTAATAACCGAAAATGGATCCGGCAATAAGGAAGACGATGGTCGCTTTCAGGATAAAACGAAGCGTAAGCTCGCCACCCAATAAGCCATTCAAGAGGGTGATGAAGTCACCGATGAGAATGCCGGCCGCCACGAAGAGCGTCAGATAGGTGAGCCATTTGCGAATTTTGGAGCTGCGCTTTTCAGGATCTTTGGCGATACCTCGTTCAAGAAGCCTGTTCATAAATAAGAAGATGGGGAAAGTGGTAATGAGCGCGGCAGTAGCACTGCGAATAATCTGTGTCGTAGTATCGGTATAATAGGGATTTCCGAGCACATCCGGTAACCATTGATTAACGAATTGAAATAGAATACTTCCTAATGAGAACGTGAAAATATACAGCGTCAAAAACATGACGAGATAATAGAAGGCTTCGCGTGCCGAGAGATAGGGCTTACGTTTTGGCACGGGAATTGGGAAGTCGATATCCGCATAATAGCCCAGTGCGGACTCGATATCTTCTGTTGGCCAGTTCGCGTCACGAAGCGCCTGTTTGAGTTCAGTTTTCTTTAGGCCCCGCTTGAGGCCTTCGCGTACAAAGAGAAGTAAATCATTGTTCATAGGTTTATAGTCATGCTACCGACCTTGGGTCTTTTTGTCTATCAAAAAAGCCCGCGGATTCGCAGGGCTTATTTAGAAGGGGGTCCTTTCCATACCTTTGTAAAGGGATTATCCCATAAAACGTCAGAAAGGTCGGGGGGCTTGGGGCGGGGGAGGGCAATTGGTTCCCAGTAGAAGACGATGCTCGTGATTTCTGGGTGAGTGGCCATGGTGTGATACATGTCCAAGTGCGCTTGGGTGCGCACTACTCGCCGAAAGAGCATAGCGTGCCCAAAACTGTACGTTTCCACGACCACCTTGAGAAGGAAGCCGTTTGGAATCTTGGGCATTGTTTTTGTGGTTTCGAATCTGATATCCGGCAGAGCACCTGCCGGAATCGTAGGAATGTCTGATGCTGACACGACTTCCTCCTTTCATGGGGAATACAATCAGAAAAAAGGCAAAATGTCAAGGGGGAAGCCTTCTCTTCGCGCTGGATAGTTGCTAAGCTTGCCTCCTCTATGAATACCAATACACAGGCAGAAGAAGCGGTTACATTACACGCAAAACAACGAGGGATGATACGTGTAGAGCCAACGGTGGACGTGCGTGATGCACATGATTTAGCTCTGGTATATACGCCGGGCGTTGGAGAAGTCTCTCGACGTATCGACGAGGATTCATCGCTCACAGATGCGCTTACATGGCGCAAAAATACCGTGGCGATTATCTCCGATGGAACAGCTGTGCTTGGTCTTGGCGATATTGGCCCGGAGGCGGCCTTACCCGTCTTAGAAGGGAAGAGCGTCATTTTTAAACGCTTCGCCAATATTAATGCCATTCCCCTGATTCTAAATACAAAAGAACCGCAAGAAATTATTGAGACCGTTATCCGTCTTTCACCGAGTTTTGGAGCGATTCAACTCGAAGATATTTCCGCTCCACGTTGTTTTGAAATTGAGCGTGAGCTTATTAAGCAGTTGAATATTCCCGTGGTTCATGATGATCAACATGGAACGGCTATCGTTGTCCTTGCGGGATTATTTAATGCGCTAAAGGTTGTGGGCAAATCCATGCAAGATATTTCTGTGAGATTAAATGGTGCTGGAGCAGCGGGCGTGGCTATTGCAGATCTTCTTGTTGCCGCGGGCGTAAAAGATATGATTATGTTCGATCGAACAGGAGCGATTTATGAAGGAAGAGAAAAGCTCAATCCTGAAAAAGCACGTCTCGCGAAGAAAACAAATTCACAGAAGCAAGCCGGATCGCTTGCTGAGCTAGCGGTCGGAAGCGATGTATTAATTGGCGTCTCGGCCCCAGGCACATTCACGACGGAGATGATTCAATCTATGAATGAAAAGGCTATTATCTTTGCGCTTGCAAATCCTGAGCCTGAAATTTTACCAGAGGTAGCTAAGGCAGCAGGAGCTTACGTTATTGCTACTGGGAGAGGTGATTTTCCGAATCAAGTAAACAACGCCTTATGTTATCCGGGACTTTTTCGAGGATTGCTCGACGCAGGGATTACTCGGTTAACGGAAGAAATTAAAATTCGTGCTGCGGAGGCGGTTGCGCAGGTGATTTCAACGCCAACAGCTGATGCCTGCATTCCTTCCATCTTTGATGAAAGTCTTCATGAGATTGTGGCGAGAAGCGTCAAAGGGGAATAAGTTTCACATGGTATACTGTGCTTGCGTATGATTCGACTCGAGAATGTTCAAAAAGTATATCCGCCGAACGCGGTTGGTCTTGATAGTATTACGCTCGATATTCAGCCGGGAGATTTTGTGTCTGTCGTGGGACCAAGTGGTGCGGGAAAAACCACCCTCGCTAAATTACTCATGGCAGAAGAACAGCCTTCGGCGGGACGTATTTTGATTGGGGACTGGGATATTACACAAATACGCTCAAGAGATATCCCCGAATTACGAAGACAAATTGGGGTTATTTTTCAAGATTATAAGCTTTTGGAAAAGAAAACGGTGTATGAAAATGTTGCTTTCGCTCTAGAAGTGGCTGGCGTGAAAAGCGGGCGCATCAAAGAGGTTGTGCCGCAAGTATTGAAGATTGTTGGCTTGCACGATAAGCACCATCGTTTTCCGCGACAATTGTCCGGAGGTGAACAGCAACGCGTCGTCATTGCGCGAGCGCTTGTACATCGGCCAAAGATTCTATTGGCAGATGAACCAACGGGAAATCTTGATGCATTGAATACGCAAGAGATTATGGATTTATTGGTGAAGATTAATGCGTTTGGCACAACGGTTGTTTTGGTCACGCACGACAGGGAAGTGGTGAATGCACTTCGACGTCGTGTGGTAACCTTAAAAGATGGAAGGGTGATTTCAGATCATAAACATGGAAAATACACCTTGCCCATGTAAGGGCTAAAAACGGTTTTATGACGAATACTTGGAGGATATTTAAAAATTCTTGGAAACATTTGTGGCGCAACCATTGGATTGCACTTGCGACAGTTTTTGTATTGATGACGGCGCTTTTATCTGTGAATGTGCTTGTGGGCGCGAATGTCATGTTAAATCGTGTCGCACAGGTTCTCGAACAGAAAATCGATGTCACGGTTACCTTCTTACCAGGAACACCGGATGCGATACTGAATCAAGCTAAATTTTTTCTTACTTCCTTACCACAAACGGATACCGTCAAGGTTATTTCATCGGAAGAAGCGCTCGCAGAGCTTCGTGATCGTAACGCTGATAATTTAGAAGTTTTGGCGGCACTGAATGAATTGGATGCAAATCCACTTGGAGGGCAACTCGTGATTAAGGCAAAGGATGCACAGGATTACCCATTTTTGCTTCAGGCGATTCAGAATCCTCAATACGAACCTTTTATTAAGTCATCTTCTTATGATGTGCATAGACTCGCCATTGCACGCATTGAGGATATTGGTCGGAATATCCGTCTCGTTGGTTCCGCTCTTGTCGCGCTCTTTGCCTTATTTGGATTGATTACCGCCTTCAATGCAATTCGTATGGCTATTTATACCCATCGAGAAGAGATCACGATCATGCGCCTTGTTGGAGCAAGCTCGTCCTATATTCGTGGGCCATTCGTTCTTGAAGGCCTGTGGTTAGGCGTGCTCTCTGTGCTTCTTACGGCAGGTATTGTTTTGTTTGTAGTCGGTCCTCTTGAGTCGCGCATGAGTATTTTATTTGAAGGGCAAAGTGCAGGACTGAAAGACTTTTTTCAGACGCAATGGTTACTTGTCTTTGGTATTCAAATGGCCGCCATGAGCGCCCTGACCGTTTTTGTTTCATGGATTGCCGCCGGTAAATATATCCGCAGATAATATGCTCTTGCTCTTTGACGCAAAACATCAATATTTAGGGGAAGTGGCTTTAACTGAACAGGGGGCCCTTAAAAGTATTTTTCTCACTAGCAAAGGGGATGAAGAAATCGGGGCAACGGTAGCTTTGTGGCAAACGAAAGGCGTTTCAGTTAAACAACAATTACGTCCAGATCCTATGCAGAACGATGAGGCTTTTTTTATTGAACGCATTCAACCGCGCATGCCTGGATTTAAACAAGCTTGCTTGTCTTGGGCGCAAGAAATGAAAATTGCGGTCATTGATCTTGAAGATCATTTGATGTCTTTTTGGGAGACGCTCCTTCGGCTCCCGCTAACCGCTTCTGAGCGATTTACCTACCTTTTAGGAATTTGTCGGACATCTGAAAAGAAGCGGGAAGCATGGAGAGTCTTATTTGCAGATTTACGCTATGACGATTCTGCAGCAAGTAAGCGAACCCTCAACAAATTAAAAGTACGCTTAGCAAAAGAGATGACAAGTTCTTTTTGTGACGTATAGAAACATCAGCTCAGGCTTTCTTTTTTAATATTAAGGTCTTCTTTCTTAATGGCTTTATCCGCCATATGTCGTTTTGCGTGAAAGTTCATAATGGAAAACATTAACATGGAAGCAAAGATGATACCGAGGACATTAATAAGGAATAAGCCAAACGCGCCAGTAATTGTTGGCCAATCAAATTTTGCAAGACCGAGACCGGTGACAGCCATTGGTGGGACGAGGGAAACAGAAATAGCAACAGCTGGAAGATTCACATTGAGATTAGGACGTACAAGGGCGTAGGTCCCGGCGAGTCCGGCGATAATAGCGATAACAAAATGAATCAGTGAAGGGCTGACGCGTTGAGTGATTTCCGTATTACTTAAGGCGAACGTATTACTCCAGAAAAGGCCAATAACAAAGGCTGCGAGAACAGCGACGAACAAAGCTTTGCCTAGGGTGATGGCTGATCTCGCGATCAGTTTCAGATCAGACATAATAAAGCCCATACCGATACCAATGACCGGATAGAGTACCGGCGCAATTAACATGCTACCAATGATAACCGCGGCACTGTTGATAATGAGGCCAAAGCTCGCCATGAGAATAGAGAAGATAACTTGGAGGAAAAACTCGCGCTTTGGAGAGCTTTGATCAATGACTAGTTCTATGGCGTGATTTTTATTGAGATCTTTTTGAAAAAAAGAAAAGGTGTTGAACATATTGGTCCTCATTGTAGCATATACGTAAGGAATCGTTTTCATTGACAGCATAGTCTTTTTCTCATACGATTTCGCCACAACATTCGGGGATCGTCTAATGGTAGGACAGCGGCCTTTGAAGCCGTCAATCTTGGTTCGAGCCCAAGTCCCCGAGCCACATCAAAATCCACCACAAGGTGGGTTTTTGATTTGATGGACGATTAGAGAGGGAAGGTGACCGTGGGATTGAAGCGGGCCATAGAACGAGCTGTGCTACTCCAGCCTGTTTGGCAAGTCTTTATCATTCGTTTCGTTATTTTACCTATCTATGGTTGTTTAAAGAAAACTCAGCTTAGAACAATGAGGTAATTAACAAAGATGGTGCCGAAAGCATTCGGACGAAGAAGCATGAAGGAGCTCGTTAAAATCCTCGGTTGTGGGGATTTTCTTTTTTCTTTCTAGCTTTACAGGTATACTGCCCTTATTATGAAACAAAGTTCACTGTTTATTCCTGTCTTGCTTGGAACATTACGAGAAGGGAGAGAAAGCGAAGTTGTCGCACGATATATTGTGTCACGTCTCGAAAAAATCGATGGCGTTACAAGCGCACTTATTGATCCAGCAACATTCCATCTTCAGGAGGAGGGTTACGGACCGAGCGTTGCAGATCAATATCCGGCGTATGTAAAACTCATTAAGAAAGCGGATGGCTTAGTGATCGTGACGCCGGAATATAATCATGGATATCCGGGGACGTTGAAGGAGATCTTAGATCTGCAATATGCTGAGTATCGACATAAAGCTTGCGGACTTGTCGGCGTTTCTTCAGGGCCCTTTGGCGGAGCGCGAGTCATTGAGCATTTAGCACAAGTCATTAAGGCCTTGGATATGGTAATGACAAAAAAAGACTTGAATGTCTTTTTTGTGAAGGAGGCGTTTACGGCTTCCGGTAAGCCGAAAGACAAAAAGTTTCAGGGGTTTACCGATGCGTTTTTACAAGAGGTGATTTGGCTCGCGCGCGCGATGAAATGGGGGAGAGAAAATCTCTGAGTTAGCACACGACTCTTTGTTCTAAGAAGCGCATCTTACCGCGAATGCCTTTGACGGCAGCGATAGTATCATGGACTTGTGGATGCATAGACATTTCCACATCGATTTTTTCTCGTTTATTTTGTACAATCTCTATACGCAGAGTTTTTATCGAAAAACCACGGAATGTTTCAAGCGCTGCTTCAAGGAAATTTGGTGCGCAACGTTGAGTAACCATGGTGTCGAGCTTCGATCCTTCCAGATCGTCTACAGACATATCAAAATGTTTCGCGAGGTCCTTACTCACATTCTTGAAACGTAGGTGCTGATCCAGTTGGTAGTCGAATGAATTCATACGCACATTATTTTACCATGACCGATACACAAACCAAGAAGAACGGATTCGGAAGCGTGAAAGCTGTTCTTCAGCAGGCGAATAAAGCGACCCTTTTCCCTTTGGAACGCATCCATGGGAAGATCCCGCCACTTCTTACCGGAGATATTATTGTTATCCGCCACAAGAAGGGCGGGCTCGCGCGAGCACTGCTTCGCCGACTTACCAATAGCTACTGGGACCATACTGCGCTGGTTATTTTTACACGTAGTTCCATGCATGGATATGCCTCGGATATTATTGTGGAATCAATTCAGGAGAGCTGGTCAAAATCGATTCATCATGGAGCGGAGATTCATCGCCTTGAGAAATATCTTCTTGAGCCGGATAAATATGATATTGGTATCAAACGATTTACATGGTTAAAGAAACCGCAGCGTCGTCGCGTGCGTGCCTTTGTTCTTACTAATATTGATACGCCGTATTATCCGCTTGTTTCTTTGAAGCTTGCCCTCGGACTCGTTTCAAACGCGTTCAGGGGGTGGATTCTTGAGCGACAAAGATTTTCCTGCTCTGGATTAGTGCAAAAGGCGTTTTATGAAGCTGTCGATTGGAAGGATCGTTCGCGTGTGATTTTTCGAAATGTTGGATATACCCCAATTCAGCTTCAGGACATTACATCACCGGGGGATATTGCTAAAAGCGTGAAATGTAAATGGATTTATAATGCACATGACTAGTATGGAGCGTGCGCGTTATAAAAGTCAGAAGGAGGCGGTTAAGCATTTGCGCATTGGAGATATTGTTTTATTTAGTCGAAAAAAAGGTCTTCTAAGTTTATTGATCGGAAATGTCACCCAATCTCATTGGACACATGTGGCTCTTGTATTTCATATTTCGCATATTAGTGCCTTTCCGCCAGACGTATTGCTTGTGGAGGCAACGGATCAAGGTATTAGTGTGCATCGTCTAGATACCTACTTGAATCAGCCGGAGGTCTACGAGTTGGGGTTTAAGCGCATGAAGGGGCTCACAAAAGAAGAGCGAGAGCGGTTCCGTGGATTTTTTCTAGATGCTGTGGACACACCATATGATTATCGACGGTTAAAATCTTGGTTATTGCATCATTATTTTGAGCGCCTAACAGGTAGGAGTTATCAACATTTTTTAACAAAAGCGATGGTGAATACCAATAACTTCGTTTGCACGACCTTTGCTCAGCGCGCCTATTTTCTTGCTGTCTCACCAAAGAAACGGGCGCAAATCTTTTTTCGAGACCAAGAGGAAGATGATGTGAATTTTTTAGAGCGTATGGAGCTTGTCACGCCGCGCGATATTGCTGTTAGTAAAAATGCAGTGTGGTTATATAATCCACAGCTCTAGGTTATCCACTTGTAAAATACAGTTTACATTTCTATTATACTCTCCATGTCTTGGGATCTCGCTATCCCGGCCTTTGTCGCCGGAGTACTCATGTTTATAGCCCCGTGCACTTTGCCGCTTGTACCGGCATATCTCGGCTTTATCAGTGGGGTTTCGCTCAAGGAGCTTACAGAAACAAAGGTTGATAAGCGTCTTCGTTTACGGATATTTTTAAATGGCTTGCTCTTTGTTTTTGGTTTTTCTCTGGTATTTATTTTGCTGGGTGGAGCGTTTGGCTTCGCCGGTTCCTTTTTTGCTCGATATCGAGAGATCATTTCTCGTATTGGCGGGATTGTCGTGATTCTCTTCGGCTTATATTTTCTTGGACTTTTTAAATCACCGATTTTTGCTTTCCTGAAACGCGACTACCATTTTTCCGTGACCGGAATGTTGAAACCGGGTGAACCTATTTCGTCCATGCTTTTTGGCATGACCTTCGCCTTTGGTTGGTCGCCATGCATCGGTCCGGTACTTGGAACGATTCTTTTACTTGCATCCACCTCCGCTACGGCTACCGGTGGAGCGTTTCTCCTGTTTATCTTTGCTCTTGGATTTAGCTTGCCATTTTTATTTCTTGCCGCGGTAGTGAGTCAGGCTTCGATATATTTGAAGCCTGTACAAAAATATCTCGGATTCTTTTCCGTGATCTCTGGGCTTTTCTTGATTTTTATTGGTGTTCTCCTATTTCTCAATCGATTTGATGTGTGGACGGCGTATATGTATCATCTCTTCGGTTTCATTAACTACGAAAGGCTGCTAGATTACCTTTGATGACATGGTTTTGTGTCTATACTAGCTTGTCACCGTTTCTTCCACATCTTCAAACCTATGAAATTACAAAAACAGCTCCCACAATTCTTAAATTCGTCCGCGCTTTTTATGGTGCTTGGTGGTAAGGAAGGTGTCTTTTATATCGCACATGGAGGTATGATCGATCGCGCAGGAGAGACCCTTGTTGAGAGCCCAAGGTATTCTGACAATGAAGGATTTTTTAGATCAAGGAGTAAGCGAGGAGCTTCCGTTTCTGGTTCTGTGCAGGCACCTGACAAAGCAGGTATCCAAAAAAAGTTTATTAAAGCTTGTATGAAGGAAGTGCGACGTATTGAAAAAGAAATTGGATTTAATGAAATTTATCTTTTTGTTCCTGCCCGATTAAAAAATCTGGTCACAGACGCGATGCCGGCACGTCTAGGGAAGATGATTATCAAAACAAAAACAGGAAATTATCATGAGGAGCATCCATTTGAAATTTTGAAATTATTGTTCGTCAAGCCATAGAATTGTGGATAACTCACTCGTTATCTTGTAGAAATGGTATAATGGGCTTACGGGTTACTCTCTTTATTTACTTAATGTTTTATACGTTATGATGGGAAAAAGTTGTAAGAACTGTTGTCCGCTTCACAAAGCGGCTGCCGTTCTCGTCATGATCGGTGCTCTTAATTGGGGTCTTGTCGGTTTAGGTGATTTCTTCGGTGGTAACTGGAATGTCGTAAATCTCCTCTTAGGCAGTTGGCCTCAGATCGAGTGGATCGTTTATGTATTAGTCGGGCTTTCAGCGCTTGCGATGCTCATGGTGGGCAAATGCAAGGCTTGCAAAGTCAACATGAAGTAGGAGAAATACTTCAATATAAATGACGCCCTCGGTGACGGGGGTGTTATTTTTTTCTTTATTTCCGTACAATGCTAATAAGATGACTCCAAAAAAATTACAGCAACCATTTTTTATCGCCCTCTTATTGATGGTAATGGTGCTTGCCTTTTTTATTCTTCGTCCATTTATCGCGACGGTTGCTGTGGCTGGTATGTTCGCTGTTATTCTTCATCCGTTTCATAAACGCTTCTCTGCTCTTTTAAAAGGGCATGAAGCTATAGCTTCTTTGCTGACGGTCATCTTCGCTGCTGTTCTAATTCTCGTGCCGCTTAGCGTCCTAGGTACAAGGGTCTTTATGGAGACGCGGGATTTATATCTTGCAATTACCTCACACGGGGGAAACTATTTTACTTTATTTGATTCGGTTATTACGCAGCCTATTCGCTCCGTCTTCCCTGGATTCAACCCAGATATTTCTTCGTATCTTCAGCAGGCGCTTGGCTGGGTTGTAGGAAATCTCGGTGTGTTATTTTCCGGAACGCTCCAAACCCTTTTACATCTCTTTCTTGGATTTATCGCCTTGTATTATTTCTTGAAGGATGGAAAGCGATTCACTCAGGCGGTTATTGATCTGAGTCCGCTTTCTGATAACTATGATCGAGAGATTCTCAGACGTTTAAATATGGCAGTGAATTCGGTGATAAAAGGTTCACTCTTTGTTGCGTTGATTCAAGGCCTACTATCGGGTTTTGGGTATTGGATTTTTGGATTGCCTAGCCCAGCTCTTTGGGGAACTATGGCGGGTCTTGGTGCGCTGATTCCTGGCGTTGGAACAACCATTGTGCTGATTCCGGCGGTGCTTTATCTTTTCTTTTCGGGAGAAACGATTTCTGCTATTGGCTTACTTATTTGGGGATCAACGGCTGTGGGACTTATCGATAATTTGATCGGTCCTCAGTTTGTAGGAAAAGGAGCAAATATTCATCCGCTATTCGTCCTCTTTTCCGTCCTCGGTGGGATCGTCTTTTTTGGGCCGTTGGGGCTCTTCCTGGGGCCGCTTGTGCTTAGCCTGCTCTACGCGCTTGTTGATATTTATCGTTTACTGATCCTCAAAAGCAACTAAACCCTTCGTGTAAGACTTTGTGCGTGTTATTTTACTTTTTCTAATAGAGCGAAGGTGACTCCGCCTTTTTGTTGGGGTGCGGTAGCATCACGGAAATATAAAACAAGATCTTTTTGTTGTTTTAACCAATTATTCACCGCTTTTCGTAAAACGCCATTTCCACGTCCATGAATAATTTTAATGACACGCGTTCCGTGCATCATCTCTTGATGTAAAAAGCTTTCCAGCTCCGAGAGGGCTAACGTTTTACTCAGGCCGTGAAGATCTATATCGGGCGTCTCTCCCATTTCTGCCGCCCAAACTTCACGCTCCATGACTTCTTCAGGACTTTCTTTAGGATTTGCCTCAGGTATTTTTTCTTTCATGCATAAATCGTAAACTTGTCTTCACATTCAGTCAAACAGTACACTTATCCTTATGAAAAAACAGTTGCGTCAACTTTTACCTCTCCTTCTCTTCGCTATTATAGGTCTTTTGTATTCTTATTTGCCGGCAGCACAAGCGCCAAAGCAACCTCCTGAACCGGTCTATGCTGCTACGGACACAACCTCGACCTTTGGAAATGCGCGTGTGGTTCGTGTTGTGGATGGAGATACACTCTCCGTTTTGGTAGATGGAACAGACAAGGAAGTGAAAGTACGTTTACTTGGAGTGAATACGCCTGAAACCGTTGATCCGCGTCGTCCGGTTGAATGTTTTGGCAAAGAGGCTTCAGCGTATGTAAAAGCGCGGCTTACACATGCTCGTGTGCGTTTGGAGGCAGATCCAGAAGCAGATGAAGTGGATAAGTATGGGCGCTTACTTCGTTATATCTATACGGAAGACGGACATAATGTGGATGCGGATTTAATTCGAGATGGGTATGGCTTTGCGTATACTTCGTTTCCCATGACAGATACGGTGAAGGCTGAGTTTTTAGCTCTGGAACGCGAGGCGCGCGATGCGGAACGTGGTCTATGGAGTCCGGACGCCTGTCGAGCTAGTGCCATTGACAAATAGCCTAAAAATACGTACACACAATGCGCCCTTTGAAAGGAGAGATACGTGGAGCAAGAATGTGTAAAGGTTGTCGCTTTTGATATTGATGGGACACTCTTTCGGTGGAGTTTTCTCATCGAAATCGTCGAGAGGCTAGTCAAGTTGGGGAAGATCTCCGGGAATGCCTACGCCTCGGCACATGCCCTGAAGCGGGAATGGCGTGCGCGCCAAGTTCCGTTTTCGCTCTATGTGGGAGCTATTGTTGACATCCTCGAGAGCAAAGCTATGATAGCAGTGAGTCGTCGGGATATGACGACCGTCGCTCGAGAAGTGATCGATGAGCGTGGTCAGAACATTTACGTATTCACGCGAGAGCTCTTGAAAGTCGTGGGAGATTACGGCTATAAGACGATCGCGATCAGCGGCTCCGTGAAAGAAGTTGTAAATCTTTTTGCCGCTCTCTGGGGTATTCATGACGTCCTTGCGACGGAGTTGGAATATAACGAGAGAGGCTTGTACACAGGCACGGTGTCCAGTACGCCGGTGCATGCAAAAGATCGGGCTCTGACGACCTATCTTCAAAACAGCGTGGTACCGACAGAGCTCCTGATTGCGGTAGGAGACACCTCGTCAGACTTTCCAATGCTTCGCATGGCGAAGTATCCGATCGCTTTCAATCCGGAGGAAGCGCTTAAAGCGCAGGCGCGCAGGGAAGGCATCGTTTGTGTCACCGAACGCAAAGACACGATCACAGCCCTTTCCACTTTTAAGGAAGATCCGGCACTCCCGGACCACAGGCTCTTTTTTGAGAGATCATTGGTGGATGTTTTGCCGCCACTCATTGGAGCAGAATTGAGAGCCAGGCTCTTCGCTATTGGCTATACACATCCCTAATCAACAACTAGCCCTCCGAAGCATATCTGCAACGGAGGGTTGTTCGTATCTCGGCTATCTGTGTCAGATGAGCCTTTGTTGCCATAAGGGTTGCATTCCTTTAAGTTTTTTCTATATGGATTTGAATATACAATTCGGTCAAGCGCTAGAACAAAAGGGGCAGATGCTTTTCGTTCCTCTTTTTTCTGGAGATATCGACACAAACGCTCGTGTGAGTACGATAGATGAACTATTTGATGGGCAGCTCCGCAAGGAGTTCAAACGCTCACTGTTCACCGGTAAAAAGGAGCAGGAACTTTCCATTCCTACCATGGGGCGACTTCCGGTTTCTCGAATAGTCTTTTTAGGTCTCGGCTCCAAAAAGAAATTTGATTTGGATGCATTACGACGATTGGGTGGGCGTATGTATAAGCTAGCGAAGCAGAGAAAAGTGCGTCATGCCATGATTCAGTTTGAAGATCTACCGGAGGTGACGGAAGGAAAAAAAGAAGCGGTACAGGCGTTTTCCGAAGGAATATTACTTGCGACCTATTCCTTTGTGCATTTTCAATCTAAAAAGAAGCGCAAGGAGCCGAAAGCCGTCCACCTTTTTTATACGGACAAACGTTCACGTATCTCATTGGAGCGGGGGATTCAACAAGCGACGGGATTTGCGAATGGAGTCAGCTTCGCAAGAGAACTTGTAAACACGCCACCATCACATATGTCTCCGAAAGCGATGCGAGAGGCAGCAGAAATACTTGCGAAAGAACATAAGCAGATTAAAGTAAAGGTCTTTGAACAAGATCGTTTGGAACGCATGGGGATGCAGGCGACGCTTGCTGTAGCGAAAGGCTCGGAGGCGCCTCCTTTTGGCGTGCATCTGGTGTATACGCCGAATAAGAAAGCGAAGAAGCGGGTGGTCTTGGTAGGAAAAGCGGTAACCTTTGACTCCGGCGGTCTTTCGTTAAAACCAGCGGAGGGCATGAAGACGATGAAGATTGATATGGGGGGAGCAGCGAGCATCCTTGGGTTATTCAAGGCGTTCTCATGGTTTCAGCCAGCGGTTGAAGTTCACGGTATTTTTCTTGCCGTTGAGAATATGCCTTCAGGAAAAGCCTATCGTCCAGGAGATATTGTGCGCGCAAAGAATGGAAAAACGATCGAGGTATTGAATACGGACGCTGAAGGCCGCGTGACATTGGCTGACGCATTGTCTTATGCGAGCACATTAAAACCAGATATTATTATTGATCTCGCAACGCTTACCGGTGCCTGTGTCGGGGCGCTTGGTGAAGAAATTGCCGGACTTATGACCTCTGACGATAAGCTTGCAGATAAATTACTTCAGGCGTCGGCTCTTTCCGGTGAGCCGCTATGGCGACTTCCGCTTTTCTCTGCGTATGCCTCAGCTATTCAGTCAAAAGTGGCTGATGTAAAAAATATTGGAGGAAGGGGTGCTGGAGCTATTACCGCCGCATTATTTCTCGAGCACTTTGTTGATGCTCCATCTTGGGCACATTTGGATATAGCTGGGCCGGTATATACTGAAAAAGAATCACGACCGGACTTGCCTTATGGGGCGACGGGCTATGGTGTGCGACTTCTTGCGAGATATCTACAGGCCTTATAACGACATGGATGTTAACTATGTTATACTAACAGTATCATGTGTATAAAAACACAGAATTATACGTTTATCATTGAACCTTTAATGTTATGCAAGTAAAAATTTACACCACCCCTACCTGTCCTTATTGCAAGCTTGCAAAGGCATACATGGGTGAACAGGGGATCGAATTTGAGGAAGTTGATGTATCAGCCAACTCGGATGCGGCTCAAGAGATGGTTAAAGTGTCTGGGCAAATGGGCGTTCCTGTTATCATGGTTGATGACCAGGTTATTGTTGGTTGGAATAAGACGGCACTCGAAGAAGCTTTGGGAGCAAAGAAAGCAAAGGCCGCTTAATCTTCACATACGGCATTTAAAAATCCCCGCGAAGGCGAGGATTTTTTGTATAGCTCTTGTCGTGTTTTGAGTTGATAGCGTTTAAGCTGGTTTGCAGGACTTTAGGATTTCGGACCGTTTTGGATAACCTTGTTTGTCGAAGCAGATTTTTCCATCCGTATTAATGACAAAAACATGCGGTTGAATGGTTTGTTTATTGCCAATCTTTTTTGTGGCTTGAAATGCTTTTGCTGCAATCTTTTTTGAATCATGAAAACAGGGGAAGGGGATCTTGTATTTTTTGATAAAGGCGAGACGAGTTGAGTCGCTGCCATTTCCGATCCCAAAAAGCTTGAAGCCGGCGCGTTCATATTTGTTATGTTCAACAACAAACTGTTTTAACAACGTCATGGCTCGTGGAGAAAAGTCTCCCGGATAAAAAATCAACACGACCGGTGATGAGGCGGAGGCTTCTCGTAGAGAGACATGCTCAGGCCCATTTCTGAGGACAAGCTTTGGGCAGGGCATCCCGATATGTGTGCATAAAGGTTTTGACATTTCATCCATTATCACGGTTTCGCGGCATCTCATCAAGTTTTCATTTTCTTCCATCTATGATTCACTGGGTTTACTAAGGCTCTGAGTCATGGAGCTAGACTGAATATATAACTATTTTATGAAAGGATATCGTCTCATTACGCTTTTTGTTGGACTCGTGCTTCTTGGAAGTGGTTGTCAGTGGTTTGGATCGACTCCCGATTCGAGTGCGAGAAATGCCTTCAGTGGGCTCTCTCCTGTAGAAGCGGCAGAGAAGTTACAGTTTCTCCCAGGAGACTCTTTTGACATTGCGCAGCAAGCCTATGGCCTTGAGACGCTTGTACCGAATTTTCTCAAATCTGATAAAGGTGTGCGGAAGGTAACGGTGACTCGTTTTGCGCCCATGAATGGGGCGAATGTGGATTGGGAGACGACGCTGGACGTGGAGACCGACGCTTCTAAATCAGCGCAGGACGCTTATATGAAGGCCCTAGACGAGCTCTCTCAGGATGCAGAGATTCCGGTGCGGCCGGAGCCAGAATATGAAACCCGTAGCGTTTCAGGGACCTTGGCTTATGTGAATTTGAAGACTTCACATAAAGGGTTTTTTCCTGCCTATTGGCGAGAAGGAAAGCAGAGCGCCAGCGATGAGTTTTCAGGTGTGTGGCTATCCGACGATGCATTTCAAGAATTGTCACGCACAGGACAAACCGCCTTCTCTTTTAATGTATTTCAGAATACATCGGCCGAGGCCCTTCGTGGATTGAACGCACTGCAAGATGCGGTTGCCGCCCTCAAACAGGAGAGTCAAACAGCAAAAAAAGAGCATACAGATATCGATCTTTTGAAAACGACGGAGGAGGCTTTTGATTATGAACTCACCATTGATGGGCAACCCGTGACGGTTGAAGCGATCAAGGCACGCAATTGGTTTGGTGAAATGACGGTATTAAAAAATCGACAAAATCCTATTATTCTTGAGGTAAGCATCAACCCGCTTGCGGCGGGCGTAAATGAAGCTATTGGGGATAAGGTTGGATCTTTACAGGGCCTCTTTGGATATAAGATCACGGACTTCAATTTGAAGCAGTATTAAGCTGTTGTTTTCCCAAGGCGCACAATTTTGTATAGAGCCTTTGAAAGTATAATTGATCTCGAATAGGTCGGAGCGCATGAAGCTGTTCTTTTGCTTCTTGTACAAGAGTTGCATCAGCGGAATGCTCTGTCATGGTTTTCCAGGCTTCATCTACCTTTGCTTCAATCACTTCTACGGCTGCTTCAATAGGCTGATCGCAAAGGAAAGAAAGGAGAGCCGTTTTCACCGTAGCGTCGATAATGCCCAGTTTCTTTGCAAGCTTCAAACAGGTTTGAGCATCTGTTCGTCCATGACTTGCCCAGCTGGCTGCGCGAATCATTTCACGAATATGTTGAATCTCTGCTTCATTGTGCGTTTCTTTTGCTTTGTGCAGGTCATCAAGTAAATAAGGTTCCACTTCCCAAATATTGCAGTGAAAAAAATCTTTGCATACCGCCACGCGCGTAGGGAGGTTAGGGAGATGCGACACGAGCGTTCCGTGACTTGTATCAGCGGTTTTTAATAAATAGTCATGAAGCACTTCCACATTTGGAATGCGTTCTGGGTCATTGGGAGAGTGAATGAACGGATTAGTGATCATGAGGTGGCTGTAAAAATTCTTTGTGGCCATTTTGGATCGGTTTGGACATGGAGTTCTAGAAATACACGTTTTCCTGATACGGCCTCGAGTTCTTTGCGAGCATCGGTCCCAACTTGCTTCAACATATTGCCACCAGCACCGATAATCATGCGTTTGTATCGATCGTGTGTCGTCCAAATGGTTGCGGAGATATATGTTTGGTTTTCATCACGCGGTTCCATTTCATCAACGGTCACGGCGATGGAGTAGGGGAGTTCTTGACGTAGACGGAAAAAGGCTTTTTCACGAATCAGTTCCGCTACCCATTCGGTATGACTCATATCGGTGATTTGCATGTCTGGATAAAACGGTTCACCTTCTGGCATTTCTTGAAAGAGTAGGTCAACCAGTTTGTTCAAATCTTTATGTTTGAGAGCGGAGATTTCTAAGGTGGCTTTTTGACCAACGTCAGCGGCTCTTAATGCTTCCAAAGATCATTTTTCGGTTATTGGGAGATCAGATTTATTAATCACCATGATAATAGGTAAATTTAATCCTCGTAAGATACGCTGGATTTCTTCCTCTTCCTCACCGAGTGGTCGCGCCGGATCCGTGACATAGAGTACGGCATCGACACCTTCCAGTTGTTGTCTTGCGAAGGAGTTGAGTGTTTTTGAAAGAATGTCTTTTTTGCCGAGAAACATACCCGGTGTGTCTACGAAGACGATTTGCCCACGTTCATGGTGAAGGACGCCTCTCACAGGGTTTCTGGTCGTTTGTGCTTTTGGAGTGACAATAGCCACTTTTGATCCAATAAGCGCATTGAGTAATGTCGACTTCCCGACATTTGATCTTCCGATCATGGTAACAAATCCGGATTTCATATAGTTCAGTATATCAGATTTAGACCTCATCCTTTGAGGGCGGCTATTATTTCCACATGAGGTGTTTGTGGAAAGAGGTTAATCGCTTCAAGATGAGTGAGGCGATACGCGGTTTTTAGTTCTTTTAATTCTTCCGTAAAGCGACCGTAATTGCATGAAACATAGATAAGCTGCTTTATGGGCCGTGCAATGAGTTGTTGAATAACATTCTGGTGCAGTCCGGCGCGCGACGGATCAATAATGACGGTATCATACTTCTCAGAATCCCAGTCACACGTTTCCACGGGGGTGGCGATAAAAGCGGTTTTCTCTGAAAGTTGATTCAAGGCGGCATTCTGTTTTGCCATCTCGATAGATTCAGGCATGCGCTCGATGCCCATAACTCTGGCTCCAGCTTTTGCAAGCGCCAGACTAAAAAAGCCCAGTCCACAGTAGAGGTCTAGGACGCGAGTCTGTGAGGACGGTTTAATGAGCTTAATAACGGCTTCTTGTAATTTTTCCGCCATAACGGAATTTGTTTGAAAGAAGCTATTCGGATGAATGTCGTATTCAATATGGTTAATCCGTTCACGTAAGAATGGTTTGCCATGAAGTAATTCCAGGGTTTCTGCATATTCTGTATCGGTTATAGTTGGCTGTTCGCCTAGATACAGCGTCGTACATAAAGGAGCTAGGCTGGCGACGATTTTTTGTTTTGCGTCATCATCGAGTTCGCTCAGGTCGTGAAAGAGCAGCAGTATCATACGTTCATGGGTAAACTCGCCACGACGGATCGTGAGATATCTAAAATTTCCACGATGGAATTTATTATCCCAGGGAATGAGGGGTATTTCGTCCATTAAGGTATGAACCGTTTTGAGAATGGTTGGCGTTGCTTCATCGAGTAAGAGGCAGGTTTCAAGATTAATATATCGATTCCAATCGCCATAGGCTCGTAATCCTACCTCGCCTTTCCAGCCGATAGCATAATCCATTCTGTTTCTATAGTGGAGTTGATGTGTTGATGAAGGGATTCCAGAGAGACGCTCTGTATGCCCGTGTTTTTCGAAGGAGCGATTAATCATCATTTGCTTCAATTCACGTTCTGCCACTTCGTCCATGTGTTGCCATAAACAGCCTCCACATATACCAGCATGCGGACAGGGAGTTTCACGACGACGTTCGGCAGGAGAGATGATGTTTGTGAGGTTCGCAATTCGTTTCTTTTTTGCGCGCTTCTGGAACGTAGCCTCAATGGTGTCACCAGGCATAGTGAATGGAATTGAATAGGTCTTGTTATCTAATGGCAAGATGCCTCGACCTTTTTCATCCAGGTCGGTGATTGTACCAAAAAGAGGCGTTCCTTTTTTCATGCGTCTACCCTAAAGCTATCCACCCTCTTCGTAAAGAAAAACATCCGTATGGGGATGTTTTTGAAAAAGAAGAACGGCCTTCGGGGAGAACCCTTGGGCCGTTCAGCAGAGGAAAGAACAGAAGAGGTTGGGCGATCAGTCCTGCGAGAGCGACTCGGCCTTCTTCATGGCATCTGCCTCACCGCGGACGTACTCTTCGACGTTCATGGGGTTGGTGCCGCCATCACAGAACGCCCGTCCCACGAACCCGGCGATGTAGCTCTCGTTGTAGCCTCGGAACTCCCGGGGGAGTTCGGGGGCCATCGGCAGCTTGGTCGACGGGCGAGGCTTGGTGCTCGCGCCGCCGTTGTTCGTGATGAACTTGATGGCGAGAGGCGAGTCATTGGTCGCCGGCTTGAAATTGTAGCCGAACCCACGCATGATCGGGCGCATCGGCCCTCCTTCTTGGTTTGAGTATCTCGAAGCGAAAGTGCTCGAGACGTGAGAGGATATCAGAAAATGGCGAAAAAGTCAAGGGTGCAGTAGGATAGCTGTGGATGAAAGAATTGCATATTATCGCTCATAATTTACGCTCTCGAGAGAATATTGGAGCGCTTTTTCGTATTGCTGATGGGCTAGGCATCTACAAGCTGTGGCTTACAGGCTATTCTCCAAAACCACCGCATATTCGCATAGAAAAGGCGAGTTTAGGGGCTGAAAAAAGTGTAGATTTTGAATATATTGAGAATGTAAATGAGGTGATTCAAATATTGAAAAAGAGCGGAATCCCTGTATATGCTTTGGAACATACGAAAGAGGCGATTCCTCTAGCTCACTTCAAATCACCTCAGCGGATGGCATTCATTCTCGGAACAGAAACAACGGGCGTGCCGACATCGCTGATTCAGCAGACAGTAGGCTCCATTGAAATCCCTATGCACGGAGCAAAGTCTTCTCTTAATGTCGCGGTTGCGGCTGGGATTGCTGCGTGGCATATTCTATCTGCTTGATTCTTATCGGGCATATTACTATTCTAAGAACATGAAGTTATCCATCATCATCCCAACCAAAAACGAAGAAGCGCTGCTTCCACGATTATTAAAGTCTATTCAGATTCAAACATTTCGTGATTTTGAGATTATTGTTGCCGATGCCAAGTCTACAGATAAAACACGTGAGGTCGCGAAATCATTTGGAGCAAAGCTCGTTGAGGGTGGCATGCCGGGACCGGGGAGAAATCTTGGAGCGAAGGTGGCCTGTGGTGAATTTCTCTTGTTTATGGACGCGGACGCCGTGATGCCAAATGACCGGTTTCTTTCTGACACAATGCAGGAAATAGAAACCTACGCTATTGATGTTGGCACTTGTCGACTGAAACCATTGTCAGAAAAAAGCGTCGATTCTTTTATGCATGGATTTTATAATAAATACATCACGCTGACAGCTGGTGTGAGACCGCATGCACCAGGATCTTGTATTTTTGCGAGACGATCGGTACATGAGGCGATTGGGGGGTTTGATGAACGTGTCGTTTTCGCAGAAGATATGGAATATGTTCAGCGAGCGTATAAACGCGGATATCATTTTGCCGTTCTAAAGTCACAGCCGGTCCTTGTTTCAGTGCGACGTCTCGCGCAGGACGGGCGTTTAAATATTGCTGCAAAATATGTCTTTGGCGAGCTCTATATGATGACAAAAGGACCATTCCATTCCACTCCTTTTGATTATGAGTTTGCTCATTTTGGCAATAAAGAGAAACAAGTAGCGAAGTCGTCTGAGCATCAAACGCAGAATTCAAACCAGGACCATGCGTCCAAACAGCGTTAAGCATAGGGCTCTATGGGAGTAAAACGGGAAGTGCTTGTTTGTAAGATTTCGGATTTACCCACAGGGAAGACGAGTCACTTTAAGTATGGGCATTCAAAAGGAATCGCGTATAATGACGGCGGGACCATTAAAGCTTACGTGAATCGTTGTACGCATATGGGCGGTCCGGTGGAGTTAACGCGTGATGGGAAGTTTCTCCGTTGCCGATGGCATGGAGCAGATTTTCATCCATGCACAGGAGGGGCGATAGATGGACAGGGGCCGCCCGGCACTTTTTTGAAACGTCTTGAGTTAATTGAAAGAGATGGGACATTATTCACTGAGCTTGAGTTACCGGACAATGCTTTTTAGATAGCTTTCTTATTGGCTGCGTATTGAGTGATCGGAGTCATTTGTTTGTCCGGTAAATACTTCTACATTATTCTGCGATTTTTTCATAAACTATGGAAGGGTAAAACGGATGGCTTAACGGCCGCCGCTTTTTTGGTTGGTGCTGCTTCGCTTGCTTCAAGAATTTTTGGCATTTTGCGAGATCGTATTCTCGCCTCGAGCTTTGGCGCTGGAAATGTCCTTGATGCCTATTATGCGGCATTTCGTATTCCAGATACTTTATATAATTTGATTATTATCGGGGCGCTTAGTGCAGGGTTTATTCCAGTGTTTACCGAATGGTATGAACAAAAAGGCAAAGAAGAAGCGTTTCGTCTGGCTGGAAAAGTCTTATCTGTGATTTTAGCAACGCTCTGTGTTGCTGTTGTAGGGCTTTTTATCGCCGCTCCAGTTCTAGTCCCTTTCATCGCTCCCGGATTTGAGGGAGAGAAACTGAATACAACAATTTGGCTTACCCGACTCATGCTCCTTTCGCCGATTTTTTTGGGGATGTCAGCTGTTATGGGTGGGATTCTTAGTCACGTAGAAGATTCTTCGCTTTTTCTCTTGCGCCAATCCTCTACAATATTGGAATTATTTTTGGTGCTTTGTTTCTCGCACCTTCCTTTGGCGTATATGGGGTTGGGTTAGGGGTTGTCTTGGGAGCCTTTTTACATTTCATCACCCAAACCTCCGTAGCCGTTTCCCTTGGTATGAAGCGTTTACCTTGGCCGGACTTTCGAGATCGTGGGATACATAAGATTATCAAACTCATGATTCCACGCACGATCGGTTTGGCGGTGTCGCAAGTCAATCTCATTGTGATTCTTGCCTTTGCTTCTACGCTGGGCGTTGGTTCTGTAGCCGTCTTTCAACTCGCACAAAATCTTCAGAGTTTTCCTCTTGGGCTCTTCGGTATTTCATTCGCTATCGCCGCCTTTCCATTGATGGCGCAAGCTACTGGAAGAAAAGACCTTATCGCCTATAAACAAGCAATAAATAATGCGAGTAGGAAGATTCTCTTTCTTATGATTCCTACTATGGTGCTTTTTATTTTATTGCGTGCACAGATTGTAAGAATCATTTTAGGACAGGGGGTTTTCAGTTGGCACGACACTATCCGCACAGCTGATGTTCTTGGATGGTTTGCCGTTTCTTTATTTGCTCAAGGACTCGTCCCATTATTTATGCGCGCCTTTTACGCATTGCAAGAAGTTGTGAAACCGATTTTGATCTCTATGGTGGCGGAAGGCGTGAGTATCGTGCTCGCTTTTCTTTTGAAAGGCCCATATGGCATTGCTGGACTCGCTATGGCATTCAGTGCATCGGCGATTGTACAGGTCGCACTTTTGATACTTGTATTACGAAAAGAAAAAGGGGCGTTTGGTGAGGGGAGCTCTGGCCGAGCTTTTTTCAAAGTGATTATCGCGACGCTTGCTCTGTTTATTGTGGCTTATCCAATACGGCAACTTGTAGGAACGATTTATCCGTTACGTACTTTTGTTCAGGTTTTTATGCAGGCATTACTTACTTCACTTGGCGGAGGTGTAGCCTTTCTCGCTGTTTCATGGCTATTACGTTCAGAGGAATTACAGGAAATGGTTTATGCCATCAAAAAACGCTTATGGCGCAAAGCCGACTTAAATGAAGGAGTGGAAGAAGCAAAGGAGACGAGGTGATATACTTATTTCATATGAAAAAAAGCGTAAAACTCATTTTGATCATTGTTGGTGTATTCATTGTTTTATTTCTTGCGGCCATTGGTATCGGTGGATGGTTTGTGTACCACGCCATTCTACCAACGACGAATGGTTCTTTGCCTGAGGTAAATGCGTTTTTACGCAATATTGAAGGTGACGTCACCTATACAAGAGACGGGGCAAGTTTTGTGGCAACAGATTATCTTGCTCTCAAGGAAGGGGACATCGTGAAAACGGGAGCGCATGCTGGGGCGGCTATTTATTGGTCGGGCTATGGACGCACCGTCTTAGAAGAAAATACCGAAGTGACGGTGAGCCGGGCCGAACGTCCTGGAAAAGATGGGCTTCGCGCACGATTGCATTTGGAGGCGGGGAGAACCTGGACGCGTATTCAAAAGCTTCTTGGAGCAAATTCCGATATGACGATTGAGTCTTCTGATGTTGTTGCTACGGTACGAGGAACGTCCTTTGGGATAGATCACACAGGGGATGCCGTTCAGGTGCGTGTCCTTGAGTCGAAAGTTGCGGTTGGTCAGGGGCAGGGTGATTTCACCAGTGATGACTTTATTTTTACGGAAGCATTAAAAGTGGATGCTGGGCACAAGCTTCTCAGCCAGCAATCTCAATTTGGGGATACCGAAGCACTAACTTCATCGGACTTGGAGGATCCGCTCCTTGTGGAAGGAAATCAGCGTATTCCGGAAGAAGATCTTGAGGGCTGTTCGGCATTGAATCTATTTGAATTTTGGACAGAACTTGTGCAATCCATTGGTTATCTCCAGGCGCATCCAAGGCTTTTAGACACGGCCGATGGCGAGGCAGCCTTCATCGGATGGCTTCCGAATCGTTATCGATTGTGTGCGACGGCTATTCTGAGCCACTAAACGATTGAGGGACTGAGGCTTATTCTATTCTGTTTTGGGCTCTACGCTTCACAAAAAGCCTTGTTTCAGCTAGGTTGTGGTTTGTGAAGCTCGAGGTCACGCTCTCAAAGAAATAGAGAAAAATCCGGCGGGCTGTTAAGAAAAGATTCTCATGGAACAAGATCAAATTAGAAATTTTTGCATTATCGCTCATATTGACCACGGCAAATCTACTCTTGCCGATCGGTTGCTTGAAATGACCGGAACCATAGATAAACGCCATATGAAAGCGCAGCTTCTTGATACCATGGACTTGGAACGAGAACGCGGTATTACGATCAAACTACAGCCGGCCCGCATGAACTATACGTCGAAAGCCGGCGAGGCGTATCAGTTGAATTTGATTGATACACCGGGGCATGTGGATTTTACCTATGAAGTTTCTCGATCGCTCGCTGCGGTTGAAGGAGCAGTATTACTTGTAGATGCGACACAAGGGGTTCAGGCGCAAACGATTGCTAATCTCTATCTCGCGCTCACCCTTGATCTGACCATTATTCCTGTTTTGAATAAAATCGATTTACCGGCAGCGGATGTTGAGGCGAGGGCAGCAGAATTGGTTTCGTTACTTGGATGCAAACGAGAAGAGATTTTACATGCTTCAGGGAAAACGGGTGAAGGGGTGGCTGAGATCCTTGAGCGTGTTGTTTCTGAAGTGCCACCGCCCAAAGGAAAGAAGGACGAGCCTTTGCGAGCGCTCATTTTTGATTCACTCTATGATGACTATCAAGGAGTAATCGCCTATTTGCGTGTCATGGATGGGTCACTCAAAAAGAATGATCAAGTGATGTTCGCAGCGACAGAAGCGCAGGCTGAAGTCCTTGAAGTTGGCTATATGAGTCCCTCGCGTATCAAAACAGATGGGCTTCATACCGGCGAAATTGGTTATCTTGTAACGGGATTGAAAGATATTGATTCAGTTCGCGTGGGAGATACAGTTTTATTGAAGTCCAATAAAACAGATCCGCTTGATGGATATAAAGAGGTGCGACCCATGGTATATGCTGGCCTGTTTCCACAAGAAGGTTCGGAATATGAGCGGTTACGCGAAGCTATTTTAAAACTCAAGTTAAATGACGCGGCGCTCACGTTTGAGCCAGAGCACTCTACCGCCTTGGGCTTTGGGTTTCGTTGTGGACTGCTCGGGATGTTACATCTGGAAATTTTGCAAGAAAGATTGAGTCGTGAATTCGACATGGACGTGGTGATTACCACTCCCAGCGTTGCGTATCAGGTAACAAAAACGGACGGAACTGAGGTGTTGGTTAAATCTCCAGAAGATTTTCCAGATGCGAGCCAGATCCTGAAAACGAAAGAACCATGGGTGAAGGTAGATATTTTATTACCAAAGGAATATCTCGGTAATGTTATGCAGCTCGTGCAAGATAGACGGGGCATTTATAAGACAACGGAGCACCTGGAGGGGGATCGGGCTATTTTGCATTATGATATGCCGCTCGCATCTGTCATTGTGGATTTTTATGACAAATTAAAAGGAGTGACCGCGGGCTATGCTTCCATGAATTATGAGTTCGTTGATTATCGCGAGTCAAAAATCGTGAAGCTCACTATTTTGATTGCTGAGGAACCTGTGGAAGCGCTCTCCATTCTTTTGCATACATCTGAAGCGTATGCGCATGGAAAGCGTATTGTTGAAACATTAAAACAACACTTGCCAAGACAGCAGTTTGTTTTGAAGATTCAGGCGGCTGTCGGCGGGAAAATCGTTGCAGCGGAACGTTTGAGTGCGTATCGTAAAGATGTGACCGCGGGGCTTTATGGCGGAGACGTATCACGTAAACGTAAAGTGCTCGAGAAACAGAAGAAAGGAAAGAAGCGCATGCTCGCCCATGGAAAGAGTGCGGTTTCTATTCCTCCGGATACGTTTATTAAAGTACTTAAAAGATAAGAAGTTGTTTGTGTATGAAAAAGAAAAGTATGTTTCAAAAGATTGTGATCATCTTGATGATGATTGCGATGCTTATGTTCCTGATTGGGCCGACCATTAGTAGATTCTTTTAAAAAGAAAACGACTTCGTGAGACGGAGTCGTAGTCAATGTTTCTTTTCTTCAACCGCTTGTTGTAAGCGTTTTTTATTATCCGAGGCCAAATAAATGGCAGCTGCTTCGATACCTCCGCATGTTCTTCCAAGATGTTCCGCGAGGAACAAGGCGACTACCGAAAGGATGATCCGTGGGGCGCTCATGGTTGAACCAATGAGGCAAGCTATGAGCAGACCTGCGGGAGCAATGCCGAGGCGTAAGAGATCTTTCACGGCAAGACTGCTTCTTTTGGGATGAAAGGTGCCATTCATCGCTTCCGCGAACGCTCGGCTGAACGCTCGAATCCATCCGAGCCAGAGCCTAAGAGCGAGCGCTGCGAGACCGAGAAACAGAGCGAGAAGGATAGCGGGCCTTGCACTGAGCAGGGCAAGCAATAAAAGAAGAAATGAAAGGGCGTTCATGATGAACGCGAGGTAGTGCGCACGTCGCCGCATTTTTGGCGGAAACAAGCGCATAAGAGTGTAGAACGTGCGTACAGGTTTCATCTTGTCTCCTTGGCTCGAGACTGGCACAACTCATGGTCTTTGTCAATAATGATAGGTCGAACTTTGTGGCCTCTTTAAGCTCTATATAAACCATGGTGGAGAGGATGGTTCTCCACAGTTTACGGCTCATTGCGGAGCGATTACGGTAGGGCACATATGGAATATATTTGGGAGGTGGCGGAACAGGCACCACAGAGCTTTTTAGAAACGTTTGAAGAAGAAGAACGGGCCTTAGCTCAGATTTTATGGAATCGTGGACTCAAAGCACCAGAGGCGGTGCATAACTGTCTTTCGCCAGATTGGGATACGTTGATTCATGATCCATTTTTGTTTAGCCAAATCAAAGCCGCGATTGCCCGGGTATTTGCTGCGTTTGAAACTGGTGAGCGTATTACCGTGCACGGAGACTATGATGCGGATGGTGTTACTGGCTCAACCGTATTGATTACGGTTCTTCGAGAGATTTTAGATCAACTTGGTGGCGATACCGGACTGATCGATTATTATATTCCGCATCGAGACAAAGAAGGATATGGCTTGCAGATGGGAACGATTCCGAAATTAGTTGAGCGAGGAACAGGCCTTATTATTACGGTCGATTGTGGCATTGCGTGCGTAGCGGAAATTAAATCTGCGAAAGAACAGGGAATAGATACAATTGTTGTAGATCATCATGAATTCGGGGAGGAATTACCGGAAGGG